>Ga0209713_10000213_pt1 | contig 32977 bp, 27 predicted proteins | sample ArcOceMetagenome_3_FD_187444 | JGI IMG/M metagenome (GOLD analysis project Ga0209713, IMG submission 187444) | Marine eukaryotic phytoplankton communities from Arctic Ocean - Arctic Ocean- Svalbard ARC20M Metagenome (SPAdes) (version 2) | ecosystem: Environmental > Aquatic > Marine > Oceanic...
AGAAGCAAGTCCAACTCTAGAGCCTAGACAAGTAAAAGAAATATTAATAGCTACAGCTCGAGAAGACAACCGAACAGGAACTTTGCCAATAGCAGGAAATACAGTTTGGGGACATGGAAAAGTAACAGCCACTGCTGCAGTTAAAATGGCTTTATTGACAGTTTCTTTGGATGAAAATGAACTAAATGAAATAGGGGTAAGTTTATTCCCCAATCCAAACAAAGGATCTTTCTCCTTACAATTTGACAAAGAGCAACAAATCAATTCTCTTTTTATCACCGACATAAACGGAAGATTAATAAAAGAAATTACCCCACGCAACACCTTGAATTATGAGATAAATTTTAAAGGGGCTTCAGGGATTTATTTCTTGAATGTGGTGAGTGAAAATGAAAGAAGGACTTTGAAGTTGGTGAAGGAATAATTAAAGATTAAATAAAATGAATTTCATCAGTTTAAATAAAACAATATTTGTCCTTACAGCATTGCTTTTTTTTATGCGTTAAAAACGATTCGCAGGAATACTATGGTATAGGAGAATTAAAATCAACAAATAGGTTTAGTGAAAATTTCAAGGAACAAGAAGTGGTTTTTAATTATAAAAACGGCAATATTAGCTGCATCAGAACAGATAAAACCAGAATAAAGTTTCGGATTATTTAATAATGGGAGAGCTCTCGCTTGAAGGAAGCCTACAAAAACTCAAAGGAGTTTTACCTATAGCCATTGAAGCTAAAAAGCTTGGACCAAAAGAAAACCATTCCCGTCAAAAGGAATGGTCGCTAAGGATGGTAATAAAATTAACATTATTCAAATGTTAATTTTATTTAGTTGGTGTGATTTTATCTTTACAAGTGTTTCTTCTATAGTTTATTCGAAGTTTCAGAATCCAATCTCCAAGCTCTAATTCTGCCCCAATTAAATCATAGCTGTAAATATCGTAATCTGTTGGCGTATTATTTTCAGCATCTTGAACAACCGTATTCTTAATATTATTATAAAAAAGATATGATTTACATTCGTTACTAGACATTGTATATAAATAAACCTCCTGACTAATGGTTTTGTATTTATCTAACCATCTGCAGTATTTAACTGTACGGTAGACGTGACAACTATTTAGTTTTTGGACAAAGTCATTTCCATAAAAGGTCAAGTCTCCATCTCCACTTAAATAGGTGCAATTATCCACACTATTTATTAAGTCATTTTCGCAAGATTTTCTGCTCGAATTATCAATAGAATTTAGGTGCGAAACATCTACAATAAGAGGTGACAAAGAGGCCTTGTTTTGGTTAACAGGAGTGATAACCCTTTCCTTTTTACAGGAAGATATTGTTGCTACCGACAGTAGCATTATAGAAAAAATGAGCGTTAATTTATTTATTGTTTTCATAATTTTAGTTTTTTATTGATTCTAGACTACTCTTTTTCATCTAAAACATAGTTAAAGAATTCAAAGTTAATCGGCAAGTTGTCTTGAATAGTTTTGCCGAACTTCCTCGTGTTTTGAATAAATCAATGTTGATTGATGCTATTCACATATAAGTACGGGGATAATCCCAAAAAGGTTACTGAAGTCTAAATGTTTAATGTAAAAATCTGATTTAAAATAGCATATAATCAATTAAACTTATTTTCACTTAAACTTATGTAAGCATTAAAAACCCTACTCTAGAGCCTAGATAAGTAAAAGAAATATTAATAGTTACAGCTCGAGAAGACAACCGAACAGGAACTTTGCCAATAGCAGGAAATACAGTTTGGGGACATGGAAAAGTAACAACCACTGCTGCAGTTAAAATGGCTTTATTGACAGTCTCTTTGGATGAAAATGAACTAAATGAAATAGGAGTAAGCTTATTCCCCAACCCAAACAAAGGATCTTTCAATTTACAATTTGATAAAGAGCAACAAATTAATTCTCTTTTCATCACAGACATAAACGGAAGATTAATAAAAGAAATCACACCTCAAAAAACCTTGAATTATGAGATAAATTTTGAAGGAGCATCAGGGATTTATTTTTTGAATATGATGAGTGAGAATGAGAAAATAACTTTAAAGTTGATAAAGGAATAAGACTAAATTTTATAGTAGGAATAATTTGATTACATTGTAACAACAAAATAATCAAACAATTATGCTAGTAAAAACCTACGGATGTGCAGTATTTGGAATAGAAGCAACTATTGTAACAGTAGAGGTAAACATTAGTAACGGAGTTAATTTTTTTCTTGTTGGGTTACCAGATAGTGCAGTAAAAGAAAGTCAACAAAGAATTCAAGCTGCTCTTAAGAACAATGGCTATAAGATCCCAATAAAAGAAATTACCGTAAACATGGCGCCAGCTGATATTCGTAAAGAAGGCTCAGCTTACGACATGACTATTGCTATGGGAATTTTGGCAGCATCAGAACAGATAAAACCAGATAAAGTATCGGATTATTTAATAATGGGAGAGCTCTCGCTTGACGGAAGTTTACAAAAACTAAAAGGAGTTTTACCCATAGCTATTGAAGCTAAAAAGCTTGGACTAAAAGGAATAATTCTACCTAAACAAAATGCCAAAGAAGCTGCAATTGTTGATGGAATGGATGTTTACGGAGTAAAGAACATTAAAGACGTAATTGATTTTTTTAACGAAGAAAAAGAGTTACAAAAAACGGTTGTTAATACCAGAGAGGAGTTTTACAATCAACTGCTTACTAGCGACATTGACTTTAAAGATGTAAAAGGGCAACAAAACATAAAAAGAGCATTTGAAATTGCAGCAGCAGGAGGTCATAATATTATTTTGATTGGTCCTCCAGGAGCAGGAAAAAGTATGTTGGCAAAAAGACTACCTACGATTCTTCCTCCATTTTCTCTTCAAGAAGCTTTAGAAACAACAAAAATACATTCAGTTACAGGGAAGTTAGGCTCCAATGAATCACTTATGTCATCTAGACCTTTTAGAAAACCTCACCACACAATTTCTGATGTAGCTCTTGTTGGAGGAGGAACTTTCCACAACCAGGAGAAATATTCTTTAGCTCACAATGGAGTTTTGTTTTTGGATGAATTACCAGAATATAAAAGAACCGTGTTGGAAGTAATGCGTCAACCGCTTGAGGATAGAAAAGTAACGATTTCTAGAGCAAAGTTTACAGTAGATTATCCGGCAAGTTTTATGCTGGTGGCAGCAATGAATCCTTGCCCCTGTGGGTATTATAACCACCCAGAAAAGGACTGTGTATGCTCGCCAGGTGTGGTTCAAAAATATTTGAATAAAATATCGGGGCCTTTGTTGGATAGAATTGATTTACATGTGGAGGTAACTCCAGTAAATTTTGATGAATTGGCAAGCAAAGAAACTACCGAAAACTCTCGCTCTATTAGAGAAAGAGTAATAAAAGCTAGAGATGTGCAACAAGAAAGATTTGAAGAAACCGAGAATGTGTTTGCGAATGCACACATGGAATCTAAAAAATTGAGGGAAGTTTGCCAAATAGGACCAGAATCTATAGCATTACTAAAAACAGCCATGGATAGATTGGGATTATCAGCCAGAGCGTACGATAGAATCCTAAAGGTTTCTAGAACAATTGCTGATTTAGCTGGAAGTAAAAATATAGAATCAGATCACATTGCCGAAGCTATTCAATACAGAAGTTTGGATAGAGAAAATTGGGCGGGATAATTTCTTGTTGTAAGCAATCATTTTTTTTTTCGTTTAAAAGCAAAACTATTTTTCATGAAGCTTTTTAGCCTATTTCTAGTACTCACTTTTATTTCTATATTTTCCTTTGGACAAAAAGAAAAATTAGATGTCTTTTTCAATAAAGCGGACGTTTTTATGTCTATGAACGTAACCAATGGATTGGTAGATTATCAGGAAATTGCAAAACAAAGAATTGCATTAGACGATTTGATTTTGGAGATTAACACTCTAAAAGTAATCTCAGTAGAAGATAAAAGCTATCAAAAATCATTTTTAATAAATGCGTATAATTTATTGGTAATAAAAGGAATAATAGATAATTTTCCTGTCCAATCGCCTAAGGGAATAATAGGATTTTTTAATAGAAAAAAGCATGAAGTAGCTGATTTTGGATTGGTAACTCTTAATGAATTGGAGAATGATTTAATAAGAAAGGTATATATGGATGCTAGAGTTCATTTTGTATTGGTTTGTGCAGGGAATAGCTGCCCTCCCTTAATTGATGAAGCCTATGCCCCTTCAAAACTAGAAAATCAGTTACAAGTTCAGACAAAAAAATCCATGGATAACCCTGATTTTATTCGTGTGAATGCAAAAGAAGTTTCTATTTCGGAAATTTTTAAATGGTACGAAGAAGATTTTGTTACTAAAGGAAGTCGTGTTATCGATTTTATAAATAATTACAGAAAGGAAAAACTATCTTCTAAATCAAAAATAAGTTATTACAACTACGATTGGTCTCTTAATTCACAAGACGTGTTTCAAAAAGAAGGTATTAAATCCAATATTTTGGAATTTACACCCTCCAAGTTAATGGGTATAGGGCAATGGGATGTTAAACTATTTAATAATTTATATACTCAAACAAAATCTGCAGACGACAATCAAAAAATAACCAGAAACGAATCTAGGCAAAGCTATTTCACTACCAGTATTGAAGCATACACAGGAATAACAAAAAGCTCAAGGTTAAATGTGGGAGCAATCATCAATTTAAAATCCAACATTGGCAACAATGCCTCTGCATTGGATGTGTTTAACTTTAAAACAGAGCAAGGAATTTCGAGAGCAGGAATTTCCAATTTAGGGTTGGCTTTAAAAATTAACCCTTTCAAAAAACTGAGTAATTTTTCTTTACAAACGAATTTCTTTTTCCCGGTTTTTAAGGATCAGGCGGGCTCATTTTATTTAGACAAAAGAAGTTATGTGTGGGAAAACAGATTCTATTACGACAAATCTTTTGGAGCTGATAAATTTCAGGTTTTTGCACAGCTAGACTTAACCTATAATTTTGGGGAATTATCCAAGGACGCTTCTTCGGACGAGAACTCAGGGGAGCGATTTGCAAATAACAGTTTAGCATTTCCATTAGCTGTTTTCTTGAGTTATTTCCCCTCACAAAACTTTACTGTTTATATAAATGCACAACAATACCAGCTCGTACCAACAGTAGAAGGTGGATTTGGACAAGAATTTACTGTTGCAGGAATAGGGGCAAAACATCAGGTAACACCAAGATTAAACTTAGAAATTTCTTCTTCTATTTTTTTGAGAGGAACAAGCAGTGGGTTAGGTAAAACTTATAATTTGGGGCTGAGGTATGTGTATTAAATACATTCTTGATTGAGCGTTTAATTTTTTGATAATATACCTTTTAAGTTTAAAAGAGAATTATCATTACCGATAATCGACTGAAAGAGGTCAAACGTAGATTCAACCCTCTCAGTCTTGGATTGAGTATTTGAAAATAATAATTTTATTAATAGGTTTACAAGGAAGAGAAGGTTCAATTTTTTTGTCAAGATGAACGTTAGTATCTCAAAAGTTATACTTATTCTCCCTATTTAATTACTTTTAGATAGGGAGTTTGTATTTTAATTACTTTTATTTTTTTCGAGTGTTCTATAAATTAATCATATATTTTCTATCTACATAAAAAGTTCCAAAAGGGATAACGGAAGCAAAACAAACTAATCCAAATGTTCTAAAACTCCACTTCTGATCGTCTTTTATTAAAAAAGCAAGAATAACATACCCCACAAAAAGCAAACCATGAGGCATTCCGAGAGCTTTTATCCAAGAGGGGTCGTTACTAAAGTATTTTAAAGGCACGCCCACCCCCATCAATAAGACGTATGAAATACCTTCAAGAAAACCTATAATTCTAAATATTAAAGTCATGTTTTTTTATTAAATGTTGGATTTAAATTCCCACATGGATTTTACATAGGGATATTTCCATGTTTCTTTTTAGGAAGGTTTACCACTTTGTTTTTAAGCATAGAAAATGCTTTAATCAATTTCTCTCTAGTATGTTTTGGATCAATTACCTCATCCACAAAACCTCTTGCGGCTGCATTGTACGGATTTGCAAAAAGCTCGGCATATTCTGCCTCTTTTTCTTTCCATTTTTCTTCTGAATTTTCTGCCCCAGAAATTTCTCTTTTAAATATAATTTCCGAAGCTCCTTTAGCTCCCATTACTGCAATTTCTGAACTTGGCCAAGCATAATTCATGTCTGCTCCAATGTGTTTGGAGTTCATTACATCATAAGCTCCTCCATAGGCTTTACGAGTAATAACGGTAATCCTTGGAACGGTTGCTTCACAAAAAGCATAAAGTAATTTAGCTCCATTTTTTATAATACCATTCCATTCTTGGTCTGTTCCTGGCAAGAATCCTGGCACATCTTCAAACACCAAAAGAGGAATATTAAAACAATCGCAATACCTCACAAATCGAGCAGCCTTTTCAGAAGCCTTATTATCCAAAACTCCTGCCAAAAATGCAGGTTGATTAGCTACAATTCCAATACTTTTTCCTGCCAATAATCCAAATCCGACTACTATGTTTTCTGCAAAATCTTTGTGCACCTCATAAAAAGTACCCTTGTCCAACACTTTAGAAATGACCTCCTTCATGTCGTAAGGTTGGTTAGGATTAGAAGGAATTATATCAGTTAATGAAGGACGAGATTCGTCTCCCATTTCATACTCATATTGTGGAGATTCTTCTTCACAGTTTTGAGGAATGTATTTCATTAAATTCTTGATGTCTTGAATACAAGCCAATTCATTTTCACTAGTAAAGTGTGTTACACCTGATTTTGTAGAATGCGTACTTGCGCCTCCCAATTCTTCAGAAGTTACCTCTTCGTGAGTTACTGTTTTTACAACATTAGGTCCCGTTACAAACATGTAAGAAGAGTTCTCGACCATGAAAATAAAATCGGTAAGAGCTGGCGAATAAACTGCACCACCTGCACAAGGTCCCATAATTGCAGAGAGTTGTGGAATTACTCCACTTGCCATTGTGTTTTTGTAAAAAATATCTGCATACCCTCCAAGAGAAACAACTCCTTCTTGAATTCTTGCACCTCCCGAATCATTTAATCCAATTACTGGAGCTCCATTTTCCATGGCAAGATCCATAATTCTACATATTTTTTGTGCATGAGCTTCGGCCAATGAACCTCCCAAAACGGTAAAATCTTGTGAAAATAAATACACCAAACGCCCTTCTATTGTTCCATATCCAGTTACAACACCATCTCCTAAAAATTTAGTTTTATCCAATCCAAAATTAGTAGATCTGTGGGTTACAAACATCCCAATTTCTTCAAAAGAACCTTCATCCAATAAGAAGTGAATTCTTTCCCTTGCGGTTAACTTTCCCTTTGCGTGTTGCTTTTCAATTCTTTCTTTTCCTCCACCTAATTTTGCTTCGGCCTGCTTTTCTTTTAATAGTTTTATTTTGTTTTCCATTAATCTTAAGGTTGGTTCAGTGTCATTTTACACTTCAAATTTAAAACATTTTTACGTTTAAAGACCAAAACGAACTCAAATACCTATATTTATTCTTTAAAACCAACAATAGTTTCTTAAAATGCCATCAATTAAGATACAAACGAAAATAAATGCACCTATAGAAGTAGTTTTTGACTTGTCAAGGAATATAACTTTACACGAAATATCTACAGGAAATAGTAATGAAAAGGCAATTGCGGGAGTAACCCATGGATTAATAAACTTGAATGAAACAGTAACCTGGCGAGCAAAACACTTTGGAGTTTACCAAAGAATGACGGTAAAAATTACCGAAATGAAAAAGCCCAATACCTTTACAGATGAAATGGTAAAAGGAATTTTTAAGTGTTTTCGCCATACTCACACGTTTATTCAAGAGGGGCAAGAAACAACTATGAAAGATGATTTTGAGTATAAAGCTCCTTTAGGAATTTTGGGGAAAGTGGCAGATTTTCTATTTTTGAAACTCTATATGAAGTTTTTTTTAAAAGAACGAAACAAAGTGATAAAAGCATACGCAGAAGATGAAAAATTAAGGAATAGTTTTTGATGCTACACAAACAATGAAAAAAGTAAACTTAGGAATAGGATTGAGTAAAAGGATATACGTAGCTATGCTTACTTTGGTAATCCTATCTTCTTTGGTAATTGCCTTGTTCACAGCTGTTTTTTTTAAAAACCAAAACGAAAAATACCACCTTTCTCGATTAGAAAGGAAAGAAAAAAGGGTAGCAAATAGTATAAAATATTTTACCGATAAATTTGACATGCAGGAAAATCTGAATTCTGTGCCCAGAGAATTCTACGAAAAAATAGAAGAACTATCGAGAGAAAATGAAATGGAGCTTAAAATATACAATACAAAAGGAGCTATATTATTAAGTTTGGACGAAGAATTAAAAACAAACGACAGTATTCCTCCTAAAGTTTTGAATGAAATTATAGCCACTTCGGACTCTTTTTATATCCTTAAACTAGACGAATCAAACATTACCACTTTTTCTATTTTAAAAAATAAAGAGGGAAAAAACATTGGAATTCTTAATGTCCCTAACTACGATTTTTCTACCAACAGCATAGAGATTAGTAAGTTTTATAGGACCCTTTTGGAGCTCTATATTTTCTTACTAATTGGAGCAGGAATTTTTGCTTTTTTCCTTTCTCGAAACATTACCAGTTCTTTGAGATTGATTGGGGATAAAATGAAAAATGTATCCTTCAATAAAAAGAATGAAAAAATAACTTGGAAGAACAAAGATGAGATTGGTGAATTGGTGAATCGATATAACACCATGGTGGACGAACTGGAACAAAGTGCCAACTTATTAGCAGAATCAGAGAGAGAGACTGCTTGGAGGGAAATGGCAAAACAAGTGGCCCACGAGATAAAAAACCCTCTTACGCCAATGAAATTAAACGTGCAATATTTGGAGCAATCCTTAAAGCATGACGACCCAGAATTCAAAGAAAAAATGACGCGTTTTTCAAACAAAATGATAACCCAAATAGATGCATTAACTGAGATTGCAAATGAGTTTTCTAGTTTTGCAAAAATGCCTACAACATCTTTGTCTTCTACAGATTTAAGAATTATTCTTAAAGATGCAGTAGGGACTTTTGACAAAGAAATAAAGGTGGTAAAAGAGACGAGTGGAATTAAAAAAGCTATGATAAGGGGAGATGAAAATCAACTCATCAGAGTCTTCAACAACTTGCTTAAAAATTCTTCGCAGGCAATCCCTGAGGGTAGAACAGGAGTTATTCAGGTATTATTGACTCAAGATGAAAATAATTATTTGATAGAGGTAAAAGACAACGGGAAGGGAATTGATCCTTCGCAATATGAGAAAATTTTTACTCCTAATTTCACCACTAAATCATCTGGAAGCGGATTGGGATTAGCCATTGTAAATAACATCATGAAAAATCACTCCGGGAAAATTTACTTTGAAAGTAAAATGACAGTCGGAACTTCGTTTTTCTTACAGTTTCCAAAAGGGTAATTTTTATCGATTAAAACGAATTAACAAACTCTACAATTAACTTATGTAAATCGTTAAACTCCGTTAAAGGCAAAGTTTCTGGTCTGTCTTGAATATCATGATAATAAGTAACGCCACCCAAAGTATAGGAGAAAAACGAAGGAACTCCAGCTTCTTCGAACCAATAATGGTCACTATTTGCTGCTTTTCCTCTTGGTTTTATTTGCTTTACCAAATCATACTTTTCGTTAATCTTTTTTAGCCTTTCAAACTCTTTGGGATGCTCCGTAGAGTTCACCACTTGAATCCCTTCCGAGCCTGTTCCCATCATATCTACGTTATATAAAAACTTCATTTTCTTAAGGGGAACTACAGGATTTTCTACGTAATATTTTGAACCAAGTAATCCAGCCTCTTCTCCTCCAAACGCAATAAACAAAACCGAATATTCTGGTTTATTCTCGGAGAAATGCTTCATCAAAGTTAGCATCATTGCAATTCCACTGGCATTGTCGTTTGCCCCATTAAATGTTGCAGTTTGCCCCATCATTCCCAAGTGGTCGTAATGAGCAGTAAACACAAAAAACTTCTTTCTTTTATACCATTTTTTTGCAGGAATATAACCCATTACGTTTTGAGTATTGAATTTATCAATCAGCTTGTTTTCTATATTCAAACTAACTGATGTGTGGTTTAATAAGAACTCACTTTTTATTTCAATTACAGGAAAAGTAAGTGCGTCTTGAGCAACTGACCAAGTGAATTTATTATCGTTAATAACAAATAAAGGAGCGATTTGTGCAATAGTGGCTTTAAGATCCATTTGAGCAAAATATTCGTCTCTACCATTTGCTTTTGGTAAATTCACTAAATAGGCAAGTTGAATATCGCTATTTATTAACTCTCTAGTAATCTCTTTTTTGTAGTTTTCAAGAGTTACTTTAACCAATCTGTATTTCCCATTTGCCGATCCAGAATTAGGAGCTACAATAAAATCTAAACCAGTTTTTAAAGTTTGATTCCCAAATTTAATCTCAACCTTATTTGGGAAAGTATTCACAGGGTAGCTGTATTCCTGAAAATAGGAATCGGTCACCATTTGCCCTCCGTATTCCTTGAATTTCTTAGCAATATAATCGGCTGCAATTTTATTTCCATTGTTCACATAACCTCTTCCATAAAATGCATCAGAGGCGAGAGTGTCAATTAGTTTTTTTGCCAATTCTTTTTGTGAAAAAGAGAATTGCGAAACACACAAAATAAGGATTAATAAAAGTATTTTTTTCATATTTATTTAGATAAAAGTTCACTTCCCAACGCCTCAAAATCAACTCCATCAAAATTACCTGAACTCATCAAAAGCAAGTTTTTGTTTTCGAAATTGATAGACTTCACAGTTTTCATTAATTCGTCAGAATTGGTAAAAACAGTCACATTTTCGCTAAAAAAAGCAGTTTTTACATCATTTTCGCTCAACATGGCTAGTTTTTTATGTTCTATAGCTTTTGGGCTGAAGTAGACAAAAGCTCTATCTGCATCCAACATAGTGTTCTTATATTGAGCCAGGAACTCTTGATTCAGACTGCTGAAAGTATGTAATTCAATACAGGCAATTAATTCTCTTTCGGGATATTGTTCCTTTACGGCTTTGGTCGTAGCCTTTAGCTTGGAGGGAGAATGAGCAAAATCTTTCAAGATGTGAGTTTTACTGTTTTTAGACACTGTTTCTAATCGTTTACTTGCTCCACCAAAACTTTGTATTGCTTTGTAAAACTGAGCAGAAGAAACGCCAATTTTTTCACAAACTAACCTCGCGCCATTTAGGTTTTGTAAATTGTGTTCTCCAAAAATCTCTAGCTCCACCTCTTGAGAACCATCTTTTAAAGTTGTCACCCCGTTATAAATGGAATATTCAGGAGTAGAATAAGAAACAAAGTCAATCTTTCTATCCGATTTTGATACAATTTTTTCAATTTCTTTGTCCCCAGAGAAATAAATCAAGCTTCCTTGTTCTTCTATTTTATTTACAAATATTTCAAACTGTTCGCAGTAGTTTTCAAAGGTTGGAAACACATTAATATGATCCCAAGCAATTCCTGTAAGCAGTGCAATATTTGGACTGTATAAATGAAACTTAGGTCTTCTGTCTATTGGAGAAGAAAGGTATTCGTCTCCTTCCAACACAGCAATTTTTGCTGAGGCGGTTAGTTTTACCATTACTTCAAACCCTTCTAATTGTGCCCCCACCATGTAATCGTTTTCAATCTTATGAAAATTCAATACATGAAGAATCATGGAAGTAATAGTGGTTTTTCCGTGACTCCCACCAATCACAACTCTTATTTTGTCTTTGGTCGCTTCATAAATATATTCTGGGTAGGAGAATATAGGCAACCCTAATTCTTGTGCTTTTATAAGTTCAGGATTGTTTTCACGAGCGTGCATTCCCAAGATTACAAGATCAATGTCTGAATTAATTCTAGATTCATCCCAGCCCATTTGAGTTGGCATTAATCCATATTTTTCTAACCTTCCTTTGGATGGGTCAAATATCTCATCATCAGAACCAGAAACTTTGTTTCCAGATAAGTGAAGCGCAATTGCTAAGTTGTGCATTGCACTTCCTCCAATGGCTATAAAATAGATGTTTTTATTTGTGTTCATCAAGTGGTATAAAAGGCGTTTCGGAAAATATAAAAGATAAACAAACAGAATACTACGTTCACCAAAATATTGAGTGTGGCCAATATAAAATTACCATTTCTCATGAATTCAAATGTCTCGAAACTAAAAGTGGAAAACGTACTAAACCCACCACAGAAACCAATTACAATTAAGTATTTGAGAAAAGAAGAAGCTTCTATTTTCGAAGAAAACACGTACAATGCTATACTCATAACGACACAACTAAGCACATTGGCAACCAAAGTTCCATAAGGAAATCCAGACGGAGTAACCTGCGAAACTCCAAACCGAGCCAGACTTCCGACTCCCCCACCAATAAAAATTGCTATAAGAATATTCATTTTTCGTTTTATTTATCTTGTAAATTTAACGAAAAGGGATTAAGATATTAGGTGTTGAGCTAATTAGGTATTAATATAGGTTTGTGTATAAAGTAAATTGTTTACTTCAACAGTCCGGCAAACTTTTTCAATTGCAACTCCGCTATTTTAGCATTGTATTTTGCGTTAAGTAAATTGAGCTTTGTATTAACTAAGTTCAATTGCGCTTGTCTAAAATCAAGAGAAGTGGCTCTTCCCAAATTGAATAATTCTTTTGACTTCAAGAAGTTTTGATTGCTAATTTCTATATTGATTTTTTCATTTTCAATGATCGCTTTTTGGGTATTGTATTCTGCCCAAAATTTTGCCAATTGGTTTTCTAGATTCAATTGTAGTTTTTGCTTATTTAGCTCTTGCGTCTTTAGATTTATCTTCGCATTTTGCACCCTTACTTTGGTAGATCCGCCATCAAAAACAGTCCAGCTTAAATTCAACCCTGAATTTAAACCTGTAGTTTGTTGCACTGCTAAAAACCCAGCTGGGCCATTGTCACTGTAATTTAATCCATAAGAAATAGAAGTAGAAACACTTGGCAACCAACCTGCTTGATTGATGCTTAAGTCTTGTTGCGATATCGTTTTGTTTATTTCAATTTGTTTTAAGCTATTGTTATTAGATTTTAATTGACCTAACAAAACGGTGTAGGACAAGTTTTCTTCTAATACAACCTCTTTACTCGTTTCAAAAGAGGTGTTTATTTCTCTTCCCAGTAAAAAATTAAGGTTTCTCCTGTTATTTTCTAGGGCAACACCAGCATTCAATAAATTGATACTGTCTCTGTTTGCATCTACTTTTGCGTTCAAGATATCCAATTGAGTTTTTTTACCATATTGTTGTTGTACGGTAACTCTTTCCAGCCTCTCTTTGGAGATACCAAAAGCTTCTATCAAAGTAGCTTTTTGTTCTTGACCTCTTGCTACATTATAAAAATTCGTATACACATCAATCAAAGTGTTTTCAATTTGTATTTGCTTTTGAGCATCTGATAAATCATACATAATTTTTAATTTATCGTATTGAAATTTTCTAGAACCTCCATTGTATAAAATGTAATTTAACCCCACAGAACCTCCGTAACCTTTTGTTTCAATACCATTTATAGTGTTTTCTTGCCCAGTTTGTGTGGTAATAACAGCATCTGAATTGGAGTATTTTCCATTGGCACTAGCAGTTACAGTGGGTAAAAAACCAGTGTTGTAAATGCTTTTGTTGTTCTCCGCTTGTAGCAAAGAATTATCTGCCAATTTTATGTCGTAATTATGCTTCATTGCAATTGCAATTGCATCTTCTACGGACATGGTTTCTTGTGAAATCCCCACAAAAGGAATCCATACAGAAAGGGTAAGAATAGTTAGTAATTGTTTCATTTTCTATGTTTTTTATTCTAGTTCTAAATGATTTTGGGCTGAAGTGATTTCTTCTGTTTCTTCCTCTTCTCCGAGCTCTGCACTTAATTCTTTCACTGCTCTTTCTACTGATTCTCGGGTTGGTTTTTCTGTGTTCCAAAACGCCCATTCCTCTGACCTCCAAAACCAGAGTACAGTTACTTTTATTCCATTTACAGTTGCTAAAAAGATAGGGAGTAAGAGTAGAGTTAAGACAGTAGCAATGATAATTCCATACACAATAGAAATTGCCATTGGAATCAGAAATTGTGCTTGTAAACTGGGTTCAAAAATAAGTGGAGTAAGACCTGCAACAGTAGTAATTGTCGTCAAGAATATGGCACGGAATCTTGATTTACAAGCTTCTGCCAAAGCATCATCAAATTTCATCCCAAGCTTCAGGTTAATGTTAAACTTACTGATTAAGACCAATCCGTCATTGACCATAATACCAATGAGGGCTATGATTCCTAATCCCGAAAGAATATTGATAGAAAAATCATGAATCCAGTGTCCCCATCCAATTCCAATTAAACTAAAAGGGACGAGTAATATTAAAACGATTGGCTGACTATAACTTCGGAAGGTAAAAGCAATAACGATATAAATAAGGACAAGAATAATAGGGCCAGTTGGCCATAACGATTTTTGAGTTTTCACAGCTTCTCTATTTTGTCCTTCATACAGAGGAGTAACTGAAATATATTTTGCCAAGATCCCAGGCATAATAGAATCTTTAACAGTAGCCATATAATCTGTAGCACTTGCTTTTGGATCTACTAAATCTGCTTTTACTTGAATCTCTCTTTGTCCTTCCAGGTGATTGATAGATATTTCTCCACGGGCAATGTTATAACTCGCAATTTCTGCAAAAGGAACTCTTGCTCCAGAGGGTGCAATCAATTGCATGTTGTTCAAATTATTGATGGATTTTCTTTCTTTTTCATCATACCTCACCCACACTTTTATTTCGTCCACACCTCTTTGGAATCTTTGTGCTTGTGTTCCAAAAAAGGCACTTCTCACTTGTCCCATCACATCATTAAGCGTGAACCCTAGTAAATAGGCACTTGGTTTTAAGTTTACAGTTATTTCTTTAATTCCTTGAGGATCATTGTCTGTGATGTCTTTAATTCCGCTTATTTCCGAAAGGGCTTCTTTCAGTTCTTTTTTTGCAGACTTTAATTCATCAATTTTATTTCCCAACAAAGAAACCGCAATGGGCGAGCCACCAAATACTGCTCCCGAACCAAAAACTAAACTTTCTGCCCCAATAATTTCATCTGCAGTATCTTGAATTGCATTGGTTATCTCAGGAGAAGAAACAGTTCTAAATTCCCCCTGTAGTAAGTTAACTGTTAGTGATGCTTTGGAAGAACCCGGGCCTATTGTTTTTACAATATTTAAAACAACAGAATCTCCTCCTTCTTGTATCTCCATGAACTTTTCATTCACTTTCCACACGCTATTCTCTAGGTTTGTAATCAATGAATCAGTTAAGTTTTCATTGGTTCCTTGTGGCATGTTCAATGTAATTTGAACCCTGTCACTTGCAATTTGTGGAAAGAAAGTCATTCTAATTATCCCTCCTTTCATTCCTCCAAGAGTAATTAAAAGTAAACCTACCATAATGGCAAATCCTATAAATTTAAACTTCAAGAAGAAATTAAGAACTGGCTGGTACAGGTTATCTCTTAAATAATTCATGAACTGCTCTGCCTTTAAGTTGAATTTAAAAGGTTTTGTTCCTTTTTGTAACGTTTTGGAATGAGCAATGTGAGAAGGTAAAATAATAAGTGCCTCTATCATAGAAACCGAGAGTGTAATTAAAACAATTACAGATACTTCTCCAAAAAACTCACCTATTCTTCCATCTAAAAACAAGAAGGTAGAAAAGGCTAACATAGTAGTTAAAATAGCTGAAATTATAGGAGGAATTACTTCTAACGTTCCATCAATTGCAGCACGAACAGGAGACTTCCCTCTTTCGTGATGAGAAAAGATATTCTCGGCAATTACAATTCCATCATCTACCAATATTCCTATTACAATAATCATTGCGAATAGAGAAAGTACGTTTATTGTAACATCAAATTGACCCGCAATAGCAAACATTCCTAAGAAAGAAATGGGCAAGCCAAACGCCACCCACATCGCAATTCTTGGTTTCAAAAAGATAGATAAAATGATTAAAACAAGTAACATTCCTACCAAAGCATTATTTAGCAACAAGTCTGTTCTTTGAGTCAAAGTAATAGAAGAATCTGAAGTAACATCTAATTGCACATTGTTGGAGGTCAAATTATATTTGACAATGTATTCTTTAACAAACTCAGCAGTAGAAATTAAATCTTCGCTATTTGTATTTTGAACAGTTATGTTTACTGCCTTGTTTCCATTAAAAAATATTCCGTTAGGGTTTTCATTGAATTTATCTCTCAGTGTTGCCACTTCTTTTAGTAAAACTACATTTCCGTTTGGAGATGATTTCACTACAATGTTTTCTAATTCACTAGCGTAATAAGCTCTGCTACTTGCTCTTATCAAATATTCTTCAGCATCTGTTTTTATAGAACCCCCTGTGGTAATCAAGCTGTTTTTTGCAACCGCATTGGCCACTTGCTGGAAACTTAAATTATAAGCTCTAAGCCCCGCTTCTGTAACAGCTATTTCTATTTCTTCGTCAGGAAAACCAGTGATAGAAACTTGCGAAATCCCATCTTTTCGCAACAGTTCTTTTTCTATTAATTGTGCTTTTTGTTTTAAGATTTTTAAAGGAATATCTTTTCCACTTACAGCAAATGAAATCGTTTGTCTAGTCGCTTCTCTCTTAGAAATTACCGGAGGCTCCATCCCAGAGGGGAAACCAGGGACTTTATCTACTGCATTCTTTACATCTGCTAAAATTACATCTGTATCAAACCCTTTGAAAGTCTCGATAGTAATTGCAGCCGAATTTTCATAGGACTTTGAAGTAACTCGGTCAACTCCTACAATTCCTTTCAGGTTATCTTCTATTTTGAGGACTACTCCTTCTTCCATTTCTTGAGGAGAGGCTCCGGGATAAGCTAAATTAACAGTAATAGTTCTTGATTCCGACAAAGGAAAAAAGGAAGAGGTAAGTGTAGAAAATCCAAAATAACCAAACAAGATAAAGCCTAAGACGATTATCCACCCAGCAATTGGATATTTAATAAAGTATGCTAATATATTTTTCATTCTTTGTGTGGATTAAATATTAGTTTTTTACTGCAACTTTCATTCCTTCATACCCCCCAGGAACGGGAAGCGAAATCAATTCAGAAGAATCTTTTAATCCTTTTATAATTAATGTATTTTCATTAGAATGGATGATTAAAATTTGTTGTCTTACCAGCATGCTATCTTTCACTAAAAACACAGAGTTCTTACCTACAATTAGACTTCTATTTAATTCGAAGACATTCGTTACGTTTTGTGCATTAATGTCTGCTTCCAAATATTCTCCTTCGCTCAAATCATTGGAACGGACCTCCACAAAGAGCTGCACAGTTTGAGACGCCCTATCAATTTGTGAATTTACTCGAGATACAGTTCCTTGATAGGTGTTGGAGTGATCCGTATTGAAAAGAGCTACTTTTTTGCCCACTTTCAGGAAGTCTGTCATGCTTGCATTTACGTTTAGCTCCAACTCGTAAACACCTGTTTTAATAAATTCTCCCAATTTTTGACCAGGAGAAACTAGAGTACCTGGAGTAATATTAGCACTAACTAAGACGCCAGAAAAAGGAGCTGTAATAGTATATTTTGCCAACCTTGTTTCTAGGTTCTTTATCGAATAATAAGTGGTAAGAATAGATTTGCCAGAAATGTAGTTAGAGAAATTTTCATTGTCTGATTTTGGTAAGGTAGGAAGAGAATTATCTGGAGAAATTGAGTTGGCATAATTTTCCCAAACAGTTAATTTATTCGGGTAATCGAACTGAATATCAGCCAATGTTCCTATGATTAAACTTTTAAAATTGATTCTTTGCGATTTTACCGAAGCTGAAAACTCGGCATTGTTAATATGAATTAACGCTTGTCCACTGCCGTACCTTACTCCTGGTTTAAATGGTTTTGAAGTCTGTTGAAATACCCCTTGAACCTCTGAATATAAAACAGCTCTTTCCTTTGCTAAAATAGATCCGGTACTTTGTATTTGTATAGGAAGTGTAGAGTTAATTACTTTAATAGTGGTAACCGATTTAATGGTTTTTTCTGTTTTCTTTTCTGGAGTTTTTTTACTGTTTTCCATCAATTTTTTTACACCTAAAGCGAACAGTATAATTGCTATTCCTATTGGAATTTGAAGTATTTTTTTCATAATAGTTTAAGTTATATCATTGGTCCGGATACGGAACCATTTATGTTTATTTGAATCTTTTTCATAATGTTTTTTGCAAATTCAATCTCTTCTTGAGTTAAGTTTTTCTCTATAGCCATTGCCATGTTGTGAAAATGCGGAGTCGCTTTTTTTAGTATATCTTTCCCTTTTTTAGTAAGGTGAATGTTGTTTTTTCTTTTATCTTCTTTGGACGAACACTTTGTAATATATTCTTTGTTGATTAACGTATTAATCATTCTAGTAAGAGAGGATTTGTCTCTTTTAGAAAAAAGGGCCAGTTCGTTTTGAGAAATTCCTTCGCGTTCTTCAATGTTTTTCAAAATAATGAATTGCATTTTACTTAGGTCGATATCATTTTCGGAAAGAACTTCTTCAATTTTACAATCGATAAGCTTCATGGTCCTACCAACCCATGGTCCGAGGGAGTTTTTAAATTCTACAGGTGTTTTTTCTATCACGAAACAAAGCTAAAACTAATTTAGTTGTATATGCAACTATAAAGTAAATTTTTTTTCAGTTTTGATCAAAAAAAATCCCTTTTGAAATCATGATTTCAAAAGGGATTTAAATAATTTAGAGAGTTTTATTGCTTAATAAATCGTTTCACTTCTGTTCCTTTTTCAGAAACTACATTCAGTAAATAAATTCCAGAAGGTAGTTTAGATACATTAAGGTTTACAATCCTATTATTGGGAGAGCTAGAGCTAATTACTTTTCCGCTTGCATCCATAATTGTTAAAGTTATAATTTGAATATAATCCGTTTCAACAGTTAAAATAGAGTTGGCAGGAGAAGGGTAAACTTTAAGAGAAGTAATTTTATTCTCATTTATTTCTGCATAAGATTTTATCAAACTGTAACAATTAGAAGTATCGCTACATCCATTTTGAGTAACGGCAACTTTGAAGCTTCCACTTGCTGGAGCTATAAGAGTTTGAGAAGTTTCGCCTGCAATTGCCATTTCAGTTCCGCAATCTATCCATTGGAAAGTTGCTCCTGTTGCACTTGCCATTGCTGTAGAATCATCTGTTTTACTTGCAGTCGCATTTACTGCAACTACATTTATGGTACTTGTATTAGAAAACACAGCACACGCATTGTGCATTCCTTCTACAGTAATGCTAGCTGTAGCTGATAGGCTTGACATATAAGCTGTTGCAGCTGTATTTTGCAAACTTGTGGCTCCATTTTTGAACTCATAAGAAGGATAACTAGTTCCCGAAACAGTAAAAGTTACAGTTTCTCCTATACAAATAGAGTCATTAGCATCAGAATTTGTAAGAGTTAATCTTTCAACTTCTAATAACGCACCAATCCCAAGATTTCCTAATGTTGTATAATTTCCAGATTGGTTTGCACCACTCATATTAAAAGAATAATACCTATCAGCAGGAGCTGATGACGGGCTGTGGGATGATAATGGGAAATACCCAGTTACAGTATCAGCATATTGTCTAATTCCAATAAAATAATCTGGATTAGCAGGCAAGATTAAATTATCTCCTGTTAATGGAAACAAAACTCTACTACCCAATTGAGCAGCTGTAATCGTTATAATTGCAGAAGAATCTATTATTGTTCCCCCAGTATCAATTAACACGGCTTGTATCTGGTTTCCCGTAATATCTGGATTTAAATCAATATTTGCATAAATAGCAGTGATAGTAGTATTCATTGTAGATGTTGAAGTGTGCTTAGCGGCTAAAATTCCTTCTCCCATATTAAATCCGATGGCTGTGTATGGAGCAGAGTTATTTGTGTAACTTAACGTGTCACAAGAAACAGACTGGTTTACCTCTATAGAATCGTTAGTTGTAAATTGATCGGCAGGAACAGATAGTTTTACCAATTGCATTCCACTTGTTGCAGTAGATATTGAAGAGAAAGTTATTGTATCTAATGCTCCAGCGGCTATAGTTGCGATTGTTTGAGTAGTAACAGAAGGATTTGCTCCTGTAATTGTAAGTTTAACCAGAACAGAAGTTAATACTCCTGCTGAGTTGTTTTTCAAAACACCTCTAATTGTTTGAGTTGTGTCATTAATATTATTGTGATGACCTTCTTCAAGAGCAACAAACTGGACAGCCATATCATTTGTAAGAGGATTAACATAGCTAATATATAATCCAGGCCTCCAGCTAGAAGTAGCATTAAGTGTTGCCAATGGAGTTGTAGTAGTAGTTTGAGCCATTTTCAAATCACCGGCTACAGTATTGTTACAGTCATAAGTTGCTGCTGTTGTAGCAAAAGTAGAACCTAAATAATCATATGCAACTTGAATTCCATTTCCAGAATAGGTAAAAGTATCACTTAAAACAAATGAACTTGTGGTTGGTGTTGTAGAAACGGGAATCGCATATGCCCCATCATAAAGAGTATCCATTCCAGTGATCGCAGTTGACCATGTTAAAGATTTAGTATTACTTGTGGCAGTAGAGTTTTCTAGATAGAATTTTAAATTTCCAGTTACTGCTATATTAACTCCATTATTGTAGACAAAACCTATTGATGTTATTTTAGAACCATTTGGCAAAGCTACAAGATCAGCGGGATATATCATATAGTGTGCTCGAATAGTGGTATGAGCAGAAGTTCCATTTGGAGCTCTGAACGTAGAAGGTGCGCCAAGTGTTGCAGGTATGTTTTGGCTCACAATTTGTCCAAAACAAAAAGATGTTAATATTGTGGTAAGGATGAGTAATATTGTTTTCATAATAATATAGGGATATTAATTCAGTTAAATTTAAACAAAATCTATAAAATATGTTAAAAAAATGCGTTTATTTTTTATAAAATAGAGAAAGTGGTTTGAGTTAGTTTTAAAATATTCAAGTTGAAATCGTAAGTTTTATGACGTAACTTCGTTAATGAATTATTAAAATTTATCTACATGAAAACCTTATTTAGCTCAATAATTTTATCTCTTTTGTTTATTAATTGTAACTCGAGTAAAGTACAATCTGATTCGCAAGAAAAAAGTGAAAAAGAAACCTCTGTCGCGATTTTACAAGATGAATCTAAAGGCGATTTTTCTCAAAAAAAAGAAGAAGTTATTGATGAAACAAAATTAGTAAGCGCCTATTTTTCAAGTGGATGTTTTTGGTGTGTAGAAGCAATTTATGAACACACAAAAGGAGTGAAGGAGGTAGTTTCTGGATATGCTGGAGGGCATACAAAAAACCCAACTTACGAATCTTCTAATACTGGAAAAACGGGACATGCCGAAGCTGTAGAGGTTATTTATGATTCGTCAATCGTTAGTTTTAAGGAATTGGTAGATATCTATTATGGAACTCAAAACATAGAACAAGTAAACGGACAAGGAAATGACATAGGAAGCCAATATCGCAGTATTATTTTTTATTCGGATGCAGAGGAATATGCAGTCATTAATGCAAAAATCACAGAACTAAAAGCTATTGGATTAAACCCCGCAGCAGAGATTAAAGAGCACGATACATTTTGGATAGCCGAAGACTACCATCAAGATTACGAAAAGCTTCATCCCAATCAACCTTACATTAGATCGGTTTCAGTTCCAAGATTGAATCGATTTAAAACTGATTTTCCTGAGTTGGTGAAGTAGGTTTATTTCTTTTCGTTTAAACATTCAAATTGATTTTCAAGATATACGGCTATTTTTTCATCATGCTTTAATCTTTTATCAAAACTTAAAATAATAGAGTTATCTTTTGAATATATTGAAATATGTTCTCCGTCTGTAATAAAGCCTTTTACATTAGAATCTAGGATTTCCTTCTTCCCAAAAACGCCATGATAAATAATTCCATTATGAGAAATTATTATTTTTTCCATCCAGACGTCCAAAAGAATATAGAATATAAGAATAGATAAAAACACAAACATTATTGTAAGTATAACACCCAAAGCAAGACTAGTTTTGTCAAATAATGAGTCAAAAAACAGAAATTTTAAAAGTGCACACAAAGCAATTCCAAATACAAGTGTTTTAGATATCTTAGAAAAGGTAGTATGTTGATATACTTTAAGCATAAGTTACAAAAACCCCTTCAATAATTTCTTCCACACATTCTGGATTCAATAAAGTTGAGATATCTCCTAACTTATCGGATTCATTACAAGCAATTTTTCTTAGTATTCGTCTCATAATTTTACCCGAACGAGTTTTTGGTAATCCGTTAGTGAATTGAATTTTATTCAGTTTTGCTATCGGTCCAATTCTCTCGGTAATCATTTGGTTTATTTCTTTTCTCAAGTTGTCGTAATCAATTTCTTTACCCGAATCTTTAAGAGTAACATAACCATAAAGGGCATTTCCTTTTACATCATGTGGAAAACCAACAATTGCAGATTCGGCTACAGCAGGATGTTCGTTTATTGCATCTTCAATTGGAGCAGTTCCTAAGTTGTGACCAGAAACAATAATTACATCATCTACTCTTCCTGTGATTCTGTAATTTCCATTTCCATCTCTAAAAGCTCCATCTCCAGTGAAGTATTTATTAGCATAAGCAGAGAAATAAGTTTCTTTATACCTTTCGTGATTACCCCAAATTGTTCTTGCCATAGAAGGCCAAGGAAACTTTATGCAAAGCCTACCATTCGTATTATTTTGATTAATTTCTTCACCAATTTCATCCATCAATGCTGGTTGAATTCCGGGAAAAGGCAAAGTTGCAAAAGTAGGAAGGCAAGGAGTAATCCCTGGCAAAGCCGAGATTAAAATTCCTCCAGTTTCAGTTTGCCACCAAGTATCTACAATCGGACAATTCTCTTTTCCTATCTTCTCATTGTACCAATTCCAGGCTTCCTCATTTATTGGTTCACCTACCGAACCAAGGGTTTTTAAACTGGATAAATCATATTTGTTGACATAATCATCACTTTCTTTAGCTAAAGCTCTTATTGCTGTAGGAGCCGTATAAAACTGATTGACTTTATGTTTCTCAACAATTTCCCAAAAACGACCACAATCTGGATAACTAGGAACCCCTTCAAACATTATTGTAGTTGCACCATTTGCTAAAGGTCCGTATACAATGTAACTGTGGCCAGTAATCCAACCAATATCGGCTGTGCACCAGTACACATCGTTTTCCTCGTATTGGAATATGTTTTTGAAAGTATAAGCCGTATAAACCATATAACCAGCTGTAGTATGAACCATTCCTTTTGGCATTCCTGTAGAGCCCGAAGTATACAATATAAATAATGGATCTTCGGCATCCATTATTTCTGGTTCACATTCCACAGAAGCTTCATCCAACAAAGGCTGTAACCACTTGTCTCGCCCTTCTTTCATGTTTATATTCGTATTAATTCTTTTTGCAACCAATACAGTTTCTACACAATCACAAGATTCTAACCCTTCGTCTACAATTCCTTTTAAATCTATTGTTTTTTCACCTCTGTAAGAACCATCAGAAGTAATTACCATTTTACAATCGCTATCGTTTATCCTAGTAGATAATGCAGTAGCAGAAAACCCCGCAAAAACTACAGAATGAATTGCTCCAATACGGGCGCAAGCCAATACAGAAATTGCTAACTCAGGAATCATGGGTAAATAAATACAAACTCTATCTCCCTTTTTTATTCCTTGAGACTTAAGCACATTGGAAAATTGGTTTACTCGCTTTGCTAATTCATTATAAGTAATATGTTGTGCGGGTTCATCAAGATTGTTGGGTTCAAAAAGGATAGCAGTTTTTTCACCTCTTGTTTCCAAATGTCTGTCTATACAGTTTTCTGTGATATTGAGTTTGGCTCCCTCAAACCATTTAATTTCGGGTATAGAGAAATCCCAGTCCACTAAATTCTCCCATTTTTTTTGCCACACAAAATTTTCTTCAGCTATTTCTTCCCAAAATTTTTCGGGATGCTCCATAGAATCTTGGTAGGCATTTTGATATTTTTCTTTGGAAGTTAAATTATAGTTACTCATTTTGGTGTTTTTACTTTTCTAAATTTACTAAAAAATACAACCAAAAAAAACCCGAATCTCATTTCTGAAATTCGGGTTTTGAAATTATATATTAATTGATTACATCATTCCTGGCATTCCTCCCATTGGCGGAGCTGGGTGATGGTGGTCGTCTTCTTTTGATGGTAAATCTGTGATTACACATTCAGTAGTCAATAACATAGAAGCGATTGAAGCAGCATTTTCAAGAGCAATTCGACTTACTTTTGCTGGATCAATTACTCCACTTTTCATTAAGTTTTCGTATTGATTTGTTCTAGCATTGTAACCAAAATCTTTCGTCCCTTCTTTTACTTTTTGAACCACTACAGAACCTTCTCCGCCAGCATTGGCAACAATTTGTCTCAATGGTTCCTCTATAGCTCTTCTGATGATTGCAATCCCTGTAGCTTCGTCCTCATTTTCTGGAACAACAGTATCCAATGCGATACTTGCTCTGATGTATGCAACTCCTCCTCCAGGAACAATACCTTCTTCAACTGCAGCTCTAGTTGCGTGAAGTGCATCATCTACTCTGTCCTTCTTTTCCTTCATTTCTATTTCTGTAGTTGCACCTACGTAAAGTACAGCAACTCCACCAGCTAATTTAGCTAGTCTTTCTTGTAGTTTTTCTTTGTCGTAATCAGAAGTTGTACTTTCGATTTGAGCTTTTATTTGACCTACTCTTGCAGAAATATCATCTTTGTTTCCTCCTCCATTAATGATAGTCGTATTGTCTTTGTCTATTTCAATTTTATCAGAAGAACCTAACATTTCTAATGTTGTGTTAGCTAACGTTAATCCTGTTTCTTCAGAAATAACTGTACCTCCAGTTAATATTGCAATGTCTTCTAACATAGCTTTTCTTCTGTCTCCAAATCCTGGAGCTTTTACTGCAGCTACTTTCATTTGACCTCTCAATCTGTTTACAACTAATAGTCCTAAAGCTTGAGATTCGATATCTTCAGAGATAATGATAAACGGTCTTCCTGTTTTTACAACTTCCTCCAATAAAGGAACAATGTCTTGAATGTTAGAAATCTTTTTATCATAAATAAGAATCAAAGGATTGTCATATTCAGTAATCATTTTCTCTGCATCAGTAACAAAATACGGAGATAAATAACCTCTATCAAATTGCATACCTTCTACTACATCTACGTAAGTTTCAGTCCCTTTTGCTTCTTCTACTGTGATAACCCCTTCTTTACTCACTTTTTTCATTGCATCAGCAATCAAAGCTCCAATCTCTTTGTCGTTATTGGCAGATACTGTGGCAACTTGCTCAATTTTCTTGTTGTCAGAACCTACAGCTTGAGAAAAGCTAGCCATTTCAGCAATAATTGCTCTTACACCTTTGTCTATTCCTCTTTTCAAATCCATTGGATTTGCACCTGAAACTACACTTTTAAGCCCAGTATTGATGATAGATTGCGCCAAGATTGTAGCAGTTGTTGTTCCATCTCCTGCTTGATCCGCAGTTTTAGAAGCTACTTCTTTTACCATTTGTGCACCCATATTTTCTACTGCATCAGATAATTCAATTTCTTTTGCAACAGTTACTCCATCTTTCGTGATGTGTGGAGCTCCAAATTTTTTGTCTATGACAACATTTCTTCCTTTTGGTCCTAATGTTACTTTTACTGCATTGGCTAGTTTATCAATTCCCTTTTTTAATCGGTCTCTAGCGTCAATGTCAAATGTTATTTCTTTAGCCATTTTATAATTTTTTTAAATGATTTGTTTTAACTTAAAATTCCAAAAACGTCAGCTTCCCTCATAATAAGGTAGTTTGTTCCGTCTAGTTTTACTTCTGTACCAGAGTACTGTCCGTAAAGTACGGTATCCCCAGACTTTACAGTCATTGGTTCGTCTACTTTTCCTGGTCCTACTGCCACAACTGTTCCTTTAAGGGGTTTTTCTTTAGATGCATCTGGAATAATAATTCCCGAAGCAGTTTTTTCCTCAACTGCAATTGGCTCTATAACAACTCTATCTGCTAGAGGTTTAATGTTTATTGACATAATTTTTTATTTTTTAATGAAAAATACTGATAATACTTAAGCACTTTTTGTGCCAACCAAGGTTATGGCAAAAATCAACAAATTAAGACTGAATTTATTTCCTAATGCGTGTCATTCTGTCACAGAAATGGTTTGTAAATGTAAGAATATTTGTACAGAACAGGAATCAACTTTTATTTTTTATCCAAATAAAAATCCTTAGTTAATTCGTGGTGCCTTTGAGAATAAACTTGATGTGATTGATATACACAAAACGCTTCTTTTTCTAGCTCTTTTTTTGTTTTAGAAAAAGTCATCATTACTCTATTTACGCTTTTCTTTTCATTCGGTTTTACGAATGCGATTCTTATTAAATGAAGAGAAGTTTGTTTGGCTATTTCCCTAAAAATTTCACTTTCATTTAAAGGAAGTATCAAATTAAAGTTTCCTTTTTGAGAAAGATTATTTTCTATAAAATTTACTAAGTTTTGAAAAGAAAGCGAATCGGTATGACGAGCAGTTGCTTTGTTTTTATCCTCGTTTTTTAAATCATTTTCAAAGTAGGGAGGGTTAGTAATGATGAAATCGAAAGGGGAATTATATTCATACTTTTGAATAGGTAAATTTACGGCTGTAAGCCTTTTCTTCCAAGGAGAGATATTAAAATTAAATTTCGACTCCTCAAAGGATTTTGGTTCAATTTCTACTCCAATTATTTCAAGGGTTGGGTTTCTTTGAGCCAACATCAAAGCTAAAATCCCTGTGCCAGATCCAATGTCTAAACCTATTTTAGCATCCTCAGAATTTTGTGCCCATGCTCCCAACAATACCGAGTCGGTATTTACTTTCATAGCACTTTTTTCATTCTGCACAGAGAATTGTTTGAATTGGAATGTTGACATTGGTTTACTTTTTTCAGAGTCATCCTGAATTTATTTCAGGATCTCACATAGAATACTTCAAGACTAACTTCTGTGTGAGATATCAAGGAATAAAGATGTTGAAATAAATTCAGCATAACAAATAAATTGGAAGAAGGATTTTTTACAAATCAACTAGTCCATCAGGTATTTCAATGTGTAGTTTTTTATTCTTTTTATCTAGCTCAATCATTAAGTTAAGGGGAACAAGAACTTCCTTTCCTTCAACCAGAATTTCTGCAACAGGATTATTGGGCAAATCATAGATTTCAACCACTTCTCCAACTTCTTTTCCTTCTTCATCAAAAGCTGTATACCCTACAATTTCATGGAAGTAAAATTCGTCTTCTTTTAGTTTAGGCAATAAATTGTCGGGCAAGTATAAATCACATTTCAGTAATTTTTTAGCTTGTTCTTGGGTATCGATTCCTCGGAATTTAATACGGGCAAACCCGTTTATTTGAGGATCTATTTTCTCTACGAAGTAAGGAACAAGACTTCCTTTTTCTTCGATAAAAATTGCATTTAAATTGTCAAAAAGATTGGGTACTTCTACATCAAACCGAGCTACAATTTCTCCCTTAAATGAAAAAACCTTGGAGATCGCTCCAAGGTTAAAGTATTCATCAAATTTCATTATTGAAATGTTTTAGTCTTATTCAGCAGTTGGCGCTTCTTCAGCAGGCGCTTCAGCTACTGGAGCTTCTTCAGCAACAACTTCTTCAGCCACTGGCTCAGGAGTGTTAGCAGCAGCAATTGCAGCAGCTTGCGCATTGTTTGCAGCAACCTCAGCTTTCATTCTTTCAGCAGCTATTTTATCAGCTTTTGCAGTAATTGTGTCAGATTCTTTAGTATTCTTAGCATTTTTTTCTTCTAACCAAGCTGTAAATTTCTCTTCAACTTGCTCTTCAGTTAATGCTCCTTTTTTCAAACCTCTTAATAAATGCTTTTTGTACATTACTCCTGAATCAGAAAGTAAGTTTCTTGCAGTGTCAGTTGGTTGTGCTCCATTTGCTAACCAAGACAAAGCTAAATCTACATCTAGGTCTACTGTTGCTGGGTTAGTAATAGGGTTATAAGTACCGATTTTTTCTAGAAATTTCCCATCTCTTGGTGCTCTACTATCAGCAGCAACAATGTGGTAAAAAGGTCTTCCTTTTCTTCCTAATCTTCTTAGTCTAATTTTTACAGGCATATTGGTTAAATTTTAGAGGGTCGAAACCCCTGATTATTAAATTGTCTGCAAATATCGTGTTTTTTTCTTAATTGCAAAGATTTTGGGAGGAATTTTTATTGAAAATCTAATTTAATACCTAAACCAACATACAGAAATACTTGTTCGTGCCCAAAATTCATATTTAAAACTGTGTTAGTTTGTCCTGAAACATCAGTAACATCAATTTTTTGATAATGTAAAGCATAGGGGTCTAGCGGAGGAAATTTTAGCCCATATTTAAGATAGAAACCATGAGTAAATGTAGTGTTAAAATATAACTCGGTAACAAAAAATGGATCTTTACCATTTGAAGTCATTGATTCAGTTCTATTTATTATACTGTTGTTTGATAAATATATTGTTGACTTATCTATTGAAGGTGCTTTATGATTAGTTTTTACTGGAATAGATAATTCGGCTAATAAATGAACAGAGGTGTTCCATTTTAATTTTCTACCATAGTTAAATCTAATCCCTAATGTATTTGCAAATAATTTCCTTTGCAAATAATTTTCGTCTTTAAACGGAAATTTTGTTGTAGTAATAAAAGTGTAATTAAATTGATAATAATTCAAACCCAATTCAAATAAATTGTTTCCCTTTTCTAATCCAAAATTCAGTCCAAATTCAGGAAAATTATTTGAATTAATAAAATCAACACTGACTAAATCTTCATCAATATCGAAAACAGAGTAGTTAAAGGAGTTATTAATTTGCTTAGAAACAGGATTAATGTATCCTTTTAAATATAAACATGAGGATTGGCTAATCCCAATATTTGATAGTATTAGTAGAATTATTATTCCGGGTAATTTCATTTTTCGTAATTAGGTATTTATAAGTGGTTGTATTACGTATTAAATGTAATTATATTCTAAATTAGATGATTAACTCTAGGAATCTAGAATTAGGAAGGTTTTAGCTTTACCTTCTAGTCTGCCAACAAGATTCCTTTTCGTGGCAAGGAATGACAGTTTTAATTAGGGGTAATGGTATTTGAATACTTCCTTACTTTTTAAATTGAAGGAAATCTATTAGGTTTGGCTTCGATACATTTTTCGTTCCGAAAACGCTCAGCCCACAAACTTGATTGACAAATTAACCTAACAAGACTAATCCGAACCCTGAGAGTTTTCTTCCTTTTTTTGAACAAAATGTCTCAGCAAATCGGAGGGTGACTATTAGTTTATCACAGGATTCAACCATTTTTTCATCACATCTTCTTCCATGCCTTTTCTTTCAGCAATGCTTTTTACTTGGTCCATGTCAATTTTCCCTAATCCAAAGTACTTGGATTGTGGATGAGCATAATAAAATCCACTTACCGAAGCCGCAGGATACATTGCCATTGAGCTTGTTAGTTCTACTCCAATTTCTTCGGTAGCGTTTAGTTTCTTGAACAAAGTAACTTTCTCGGTATGATCTGGGCAAGCAGGATAACCTGGTGCAGGACGAATTCCTTGGTACTTTTCGTTTATCAATTCTTCGTTTGCTAAGGTTTCGTTTGGTGCATATCCCCACAATTCTTCTCTTACCTTCTTGTGCATTAATTCGGCAAAAGCTTCTGCTAATCTATCTGCTAATGCTTTTAGTAAAATAGCACTGTAATCGTCATGATTTTCTTGGTATTTCTTCACGAAAGGTTCAATTCCAAGCCCAGCAGTAACAACAAATCCTCCAAGGTAATCTTGCAATCCTGTTTCTTTAGGAGCAATAAAATCTGCTAATGAGAAATTAGGTAAATTTTTGGCTTTTTGTGTTTGTTGTCTTAATGAATAAAAGGTTTCTTCTACTTCTGTTCTTTCTTCGTTTGTAAAAATGGAAACATCATCTTTTCCATTAGAGTTTGCAGGCCAAATTCCTATCACTGCCTTGGCAGTTAGCCACTTTTCTTTTTCTATTTTAGCCAACATTTCTTGAGCATCTGCAAACAAACTTGTCGCTTGCTCCCCTACTATTTTATCTTCTAAAATTACTGGATAACGCCCTGCCAATTGCCAAGTTTGGAAAAATGGTGTCCAATCTATAAATTGAATAATTTCGGATAATGAAAAATTGGAAAAAGTTTTATTTCCAATAAAATTGGGTTTGTAAACTTCTTCTGTTTTCCAGTCTATTTTAAATCTATTTTCTAATGCTACATCATAAGGAAGTAACCTCTTTTGAGTTTTCTTCTTTGCATGATTTACTCTTACTTTTTCGTATTCTGTTTTAATATCTGCCACAAATTCTTTGGAAGAATTTCCCAGTAATTTCTCAACTACTGTTACAGAACGAGAAGCATCCAACACATGAATAGTTTGTCCTTTGGTGTAGCTTTCTTCAATTTTCACAGCTGTATGAACTCTAGAAGTTGTAGCTCCACCAATCAATAATGGAATAGTTAATCCTGCTTTTTCCATTTCTTCGGCAACTGTAATCATTTCATCCAAAGAAGGTGTAATTAAACCACTAAGTCCAATTACATCTACGTTTTCTTCTATTGCTTTTTTAATAATATCTTGGGTAGGAACCATTACACCCAAATCTACAATGTCATAATTATTACAACCCAAAACCACACCCACAATGTTTTTTCCAATATCATGAACGTCTCCTTTTACGGTCGCCATCAATACTTTTCCGTTAGGTTTTACTTCTCCGTTTTTTGCTTCTTCAATAAATGGATTTAAATAAGCTACCGCTTGTTTCATTACTCTAGCAGATTTTACTACCTGAGGCAAAAACATTTTACCTGACCCAAATAAATCTCCCACCACATTCATCCCATCCATCAAAGGACCTTCAATTACTTCAATAGGTTGGTCAAATAACAAACGACATTCTTCGGTATCTTCAACAATGAACTCAGTTATTCCTTTAACTAGTGCGTGCGTAATTCGAGATTTCACATCCGTTTCTCTCCAAGTTAAATCCCTCTCTTTTTTCTTTCCGTCACCTTTTACACTTTCTGCATATTCCAATAAAACTTCAGTTGCATTGTCATTTCTGTTCAACAATACATCCTCTACTTTATCCAATAACTCTTTCGGGATTTGATCGTAAATCTCCAGCATAGTTGGGTTTACAATTCCCATGTCCATTCCGTGTTGTATAGCGTGATACAAAAATGCAGAATGCATTGCTTCTCTTACTTTATTATTTCCTCTAAACGAAAATGAAACATTACTCACGCCTCCACTAATTCTAGCTCCAGGCAAGTTTTCTTTTATCCATTTTGTTGCATTAAAAAAATCGACAGCATAATTATTATGCTCAGGAATTCCTGTAGCAACAGGAAAGATATTAGGATCAAAAATAATGTTTTGAGGCGGAAATTTTACTTTGTCCACCAAGATGTCGTAAGAGCGTTTACAAATTTCAATTCTTCGTTCGTAGTTGTCTGCTTGTCCACTTTCATCAAATGCCATAACAATAGTTGCGGCACCATACATTTTTACTTTTCTTGCTTGTTCAATGAATTTTTCTTCCCCTTCTTTTAAACTAATTGAATTTACAACTCCTTTACCTTGAATGCATTTAAGTCCAGCTTCTATGATTTCCCATTTACTGGAATCAATCATTACAGGAATACGAGCAATGTCTGGCTCAGAAGCGATTAAGTTTAAAAACTTAACCATGGCTTCTTTTCCATCCAACATCCCTTCGTCCATGTTTACATCTAAGATTTGCGCACCACCTTCCACTTGGTCCCGAGCAACATCAAGTGCTTCATCAAATCGTTCTTCTTTTATTAATCGTAAAAATTTACGAGAACCTGTTACATTAGTTCTTTCCCCAATATTTACAAAATTGGTTTCTGGTGTAACGATTAATGGCTCTAGTCCACTTAGTTTTAGGGTATACTTTTTCATTTTCTTTTTTGCCAATTTTTTATGATGCTTGACTTTACATCACTATGATTTAAGCCAGATTTTATAGTTAGTTCTAAAAAGTCATTGATTAAAGAATGTAGCCTTTTCATTTTTTTTGCATCATCTATCTAGACCTTTACAACTGAAGCCACAAGTAATTCTGTAGAAATAAATTTTTTCAAAACTCTTCGAACCTTCTATTTTTTTTCTTTATAAAACGAGCAAACGTCTACATCACCACACTCCAGTTGTCCATTCCTGAGCTATTCATCCAATCTTTGTATTTTTCTTCCCCCCCTCTTGCAGCCCAATCCGAATCAATTGCAAGTTTTGCAGATATTCCTCCTCTTGGGTTACAAATCATTTCTATTCTCATTCTGTCCGGTTCGTATACCTCCATCAAGTGATCGTAAAAAATATTAATTAATCTTTCGTAAGAAACCACAATATCTCTCAAGTGAAACGAATACATTTTCAATGATTTTAATTCAATAATCTTTTTGTTTGGATACATAGTCAAAAATATCGTAGCAAAGTCTGGTTGTTCTTTTACTCCCAAGAAGGTAAACTCAGGTATTTTAATTTTAATCTCATACGCTTGTCTCGAAGGGTTTGGAATCGCTTCCAAAATTGTTTTATCAATTTCTTTGTATAGTTTAGGTGTAGCCATTTTTATTTATGTTTTTTTAATATTTGACATTCGCCTGATTCTTGGGTTATAGATTTCCTTTTT
>Ga0209713_10000215_pt1 | contig 32675 bp, 29 predicted proteins | sample ArcOceMetagenome_3_FD_187444 | JGI IMG/M metagenome (GOLD analysis project Ga0209713, IMG submission 187444) | Marine eukaryotic phytoplankton communities from Arctic Ocean - Arctic Ocean- Svalbard ARC20M Metagenome (SPAdes) (version 2) | ecosystem: Environmental > Aquatic > Marine > Oceanic...
CGTGTTTTACGATCAAGGCAGGCCGCAAGAGTGAAGCCTATGATCAAGGTCAGAACCAACGAACAGATGCCATAGATGCCAAGGTTCTTGATCGAAATCATCCAGCGATCAGACGACCAGAGCCGTTCGTATTGATCTAGGCCAACCCAATTCGTTTTGGGCAACATCCGCGATCCGGTAAAAGAATACGTCACGGTCCATGCGGTGCCGCCAACAAAAACGACAAGCGCTGTCAGGATCATCGGCAGTGTCGCCAACTTAGCCATCCAGTTCTTGAACAGTCGGTGGGGGCGCTTGCCATTGCGGGCGCTAGAGGGGTCCGAATCCACGTTCATCGTGTCGGCTCCATTTAAATTATCAAAAGGGTGTACAACTTTTAATGGCCCGGCGGGCATGCCGCCGGACTACGTAGCATGAAGGAGTTTAGTCTGCGTTTTCGATGATTTTAGCGTAAGTAGCCTGAGCATCTGCCGCAGACATATCGCTGGACCAGAACTGTGCTTGCAGATCTTCGAGCTGCAACTGCGTGTCCTGAGAAAAGGTAATGTCGCTGGATGGCAACACGCCACCGTCTGCAAGAATTTTAAGGCCTTTTTGCATGCAACCATTCGCTGTGGACATATCGATGTCCCCGCGTACTGGCAGCGAACCTTTGGCGAGATTGAAAGAAACCTGCACTTCAGGTGAAATCAGCAATGCAGCAAGTTCTTTCTGTGCCGCTGTGATTTCAGGGTCGTCGTTCACTGGGAAGTAGAACGCATCACCACCCGTGTCGATCACAGGGTTCAGACCAAGACCTGGCAGGCAGGAGTAATCGGTCCCTTCAACTTGTTCAGCTACAGAGAATTCACCCTGCGCCCAGTCGCCCATGATCTGCGCACCAGCTTGACCAGTAATCACAAGGTTTGTGGCCATATTCCAATCTTGCACGTTGGATTCGCTTGCAAGTTTACGCGCTGCGACAACAGCTTCAAAAGCCGCTGTGTATTCTGCGCCACGAGCAACGTCAGCATTCTTGTCGATGTTGACGCCGTTCCAAGCTTCCTGACCAGCAACCGCAAGCGTGATCGCACCAAATGCGATGCTCTGCTGCCAGCCCTGCTGACCCATTGCGAGTGGCAGTGTGCCAGCTTCCTGAAGCGCACCTGCAGATGCCGTGAACTCGTTCCAATCAGTCGGCACATCGAGGCCTGCTTTTTCATATGCTGCGTGTGACAACCAGATCCACTGTGCGGAGTGGATGTTGACTGGGACACAATAAATTTTACCGTCAAGAGTACAGGCACCCAGCAAGGACGAGGGGTTCACGATGTTCGCCCAATCACCAGCCTCAGCAACGTCTGTCAAATCAAGAAGCAAACCAGCTTCGATCAGTTCTTCTGCTTGGCGGCCATGGTTAAGCTGTGTGGCAGCCATCGGGTCACCGCCAATGATGCGTGAAATAATGATAGGGCGCGCTGTACCACCGGAACCGGCGATTGCGCCATCGACCCAGGTGTTGCCTGTGGCGTTCCAAGCGTCGGCAAATTTGCCCACAGCTGCTGCTTCACCACCAGAAGTCCACCAATGGGTAACTTCCAGTTCAACCCCTTCAGCTTTAGAGACCGTTGCAGTTGCAGCAGTGAGTGCAGTTCCTAACAATATAGATTTCAAGATTTTTGACATTTTTTTCCTCCCAGAAACGTGGCTTTGCACAATGAATTTTTAATTGCGCAGCACTCCACCAGCCTTGCAATCGATTACATAGTGATATGGTATTGATGTTTGTGTCAACTAGATATGTAATCGATTACACAAACTGGATCGAATGCAGGATAAAAAAAGTGGTAAAAACCTCAACACTTCAGGACGTTGCACGAGTTGCAAATGTCTCGACTGCGACGGTCTCGCGAACACTATCAAACCCTGATGTCGTGTCCGAATCAACACGGCGGCGGGTGTCAGAGGCTGTCAAAGTGACTGGCTACCGGATAAATCGCGCCGCGCGAAATCTGCGTACCCAGCGCTCATATTCAGTTCTAGTTTTACTTCCCGATCTAGCCAATCCGTTCTTTTCGACAATCCTAGAAGGGATCTCTAGCCACCTGTCGCATGAAGGATATTCTCTATTAATTGCTAGTACCAAGCAAATCCACGAAAGTGGTGAAAGATTAATAGATTATCTAGACGATGTACGTGCTGACGGAATAATTATTCTCGATGGGAGTCTAGACTCACAAGTTGTTAAAATGTTGAAAGATGCTCCGCAAGCCAACCGTATTCTATTTGCTTGTGAGTGGATCGAAGGTACAAAATTTCCATCAGTTCGTTGCCAAAATCGTAACGGTGCCCGTACTGCTGTACGTCACCTCTATGAACTTGATCATCGCAAAATTGCCCATGTGACAGGACCAAAAGAAAACGTACTTTCGATCACACGAAAAGAAGCATTCATCCAAGAAATGGCACAGTTAAATCTCGTGTTAAAACCTGAATGGATTATAACCGGTGACTTCTCACTTGCTGCTGGTTGCCTTGCTGCAAAGACATGGATCGAATTCAAAGAACGCCCGACAGCAGTCTTTTGCGCATCGGATCAATTAGCTATTGGATTTATTTCCGAACTGTCCCGCCATAACTTCAAAGTACCACGGGACATATCCGTTATTGGTTTTGACGATATTGATTTTGCTGAACAGTTCATCCCGCCGTTGACGTCTATACGGCAAGATCGATTGATGATTGGTGAAACTGCTTCAAAAATGCTGATGGCGAGAATTATAAACCCTCACGATGACCACACTGACGATACTGCTATCCTCCCGATCTCCCTGGTCATTAGGGAAAGCACTGCAAAGTATAAAACCTAAGAAACCCTGACACCAAAACGCATAGACTTCCACCGCAGTTAGGTTGGGCACGCCGCCCTATTAAAGCCGGAGACAGACACGATGAAACGCTCACGTATCAACGATATTATTACTGAATCAGACGAGATGATGCGCAGCTTTGGATTTGTAATGCCACCGTTTGCCTATTGGTCACCAGAGGAATTTAAGGCGCACAAAGACATAGCCAAAAACGTGATTGACGCGCGCTGTGGATGGGACATTACCGATTACGGCGCTGGAAAATATGACGAAATGGGCTTGTTCTTATTCACGCTGCGCAACGGACGATTGGCTGATCTGCAACGTGGTGGCGGCATGTGTTACGCTGAAAAGCTGCTGATCTCCAAAAAGGATCAACTCAGTCCAATGCACACTCATTTATTGAAAGCGGAGGACATCATTAACCGCGGTGGTGCGACGCTGGTGGTTGAATTGTTTGGTTCAGACGATGCAGGTAACTTTGCCGATGATGAAGGCGGAACAGTTTATTGCGACGGTATCAAATACGATTTTGCGGCGGGCGAAAAGCTGCAGCTTAAACCCGGAGAGAGCGTGACACTGATGCCTGGGGATTGGCATGCGTTTTGGGGCGATGGCGGAGATGTTTTGATCGGAGAAGTCTCCACTGTGAACAACGACGAAACCGACAATATTTTTTGTGAACCAATTGGGCGATTTACTAACATTGAAGAAGACGTTGATCCAAAGCACCTTTTGGTCAGTGATTATCGCAGTTGGCTGGCTTAACTGTTAATGTCAAAGGCGTTGTCAGACAAAGTCTAACACGACCCAAAGTACACGATCACACAAATCTATGAAGCGCAGATTTGAAACCACTCCATGAGAGCGGCACTGCGTTTAAGCTTATAGGTCTGTCTGCTTTCTACATATCTCTCATGATCAAAATGGTTCTGGATTGGAGCCTTGATTGAAACGAATTTCTGCAAGGTTTGAGTCATCTTTAAAATTTCAACGCAGGTGCCTAGCTGAGTTAATTCAATTTCAAATTAGACAATCAAGACTGCTTATCATTTAAACTATGCCTGTCGACATAAAGTTCAACGAGCAAATAAAACACACTTCTTTTGCCAAAAACTGTGCATTTGTGCGCTAAAATCCTGTGTTACATACTAACCCGCGTTTACAGCCACACTTAGCTAGCTATGACAGGTCGAGCCCGTTAGCCGCAGCACAGACGGCAACAGACGCCACTTCGATCAACTTGCACCAACGGGTGGTTGCGACCTCTGAGGTTTGAGCCTGTCAAAGTCAGCCCGTGACGATGATGTACTGGTCGTAGTTGGCATACCAGATGTATTTGCAGAAGACAGCTCAGTCGGTGAACTTGGCGCAGTTGAAGCTGCGGACTTTGGCGGTGGTGCAATAGCATTGCCAATACGTGACTTAGGCTGCTTCTTCGCCTTTACCTCGCCCCCCCCTTGAGCCGCGCGTCCAGCTTGTTGGCTAGAAAGCTTGCAGTATTGGCGAATGTTTTGATGTCATCAATAGCTTGTTCAAGGCTGCCTGTACCTGAGCCTTTCTCAATCACGCTGCTCAGTTACCTTTAAGGCGACGAAAATGAGAAAAACTGAAATATAGAAAAAACTTTACGAAAACTCGTCAAAGATAATTCCAATTTTTCGATCAAACCTTCAAGCAAGAAGGCACTACGCACAAACATTAGCCAAAACTTAGGCAGAAGTTTTTTCATTAAAAAATAAATTTTAGCCAACATTTAGCGAAAAGCCATCGCTGTCACGTTTGCACGCCATCTGCACATCCTTTCACAAAACCTAAAGAAACCAGCATCAGCCCTCGATAATCACAGTGCATGAACACGCTGCGACAGTGAGCAGTTGTCGCATGGTTCTTGGCCCCCCACCAAGATCCGCCTCAACCTTTCTCTCTGATGACGGATACAGGTCACAGGTCGTCAGAGAGACTTTTAAAATTTGTTTGGAGATAAAATGAAATATTTCGTAATCGCTGGCGCTCTCAGCTTAATATCGGTTTCCACCTTTGCAGGTGTAATGCCCGAAGAACTTATTGAACCAACCACACTCATTATGGAAACCATCACTGAAAGCACTGTAGAGGCTTCCGAGAATAATCCCAAAGCACTTGATCAGTTTATCCAGTTTGCCTTTATGGTGTTATTCATGCTGCTGTAATCATCAACAATATTGCTGCCGGGCATGTCCTATCAATTGCAGTTCGACAGCACTTTGTGTCAGTTTGTACTTACGAACAACACGCTGAAACCTCAAAATATACTCGCATCTGAATTTCAAGTTTGGTGGCAACCACTCTGCCGGCCCATCTGCTGATTTCTGTCGATTAACGCTCTTTTTGACAGCAAATAAATTGACCGGGTCATTAGAAAAACTGACACGCTTTGCCCTACTCCACTTATAAGCACCACGGTCCCAGCTGTATTTCAGCGGCACAAGATGGTCGATATCCAGCTCTCTGCTATTTAAGAATATTTGACCAGTGTAGGGATCAAACCACCTGCCCCTCAGAACCCGACACGTATTTTGAGACAAACGAATGACTGCCGTTGATAGCTTTTGCAGCAATTCATGGCGGGTATTCTGGCAGTCACGATCAGTATCTGACCACCCACCAAAACTATCGCGATCATATTTGGGCAGCTCGTCTGCGGTAGCTGAGTGAACAAATAGAAATGTAATCACAAAACAAATACTAAAACTGGTTAGTATTTTCTGTTTCCATTGTTTGGATAACTTCACATAAATCTCATTCAGTATTGGGCACTCACCAAGGTTAAGTGCATATTATGATCAAGTGCGTCACTTCATCATTACTACGAATTTAGCACCCCCTAGCTTTGAGGTGTCCACTCTTATAGATCCTGAGTGCGCTTCGACTATCTGCTGGCAAATGTGCAAGCCCAACCCAGACGCATTTTTCACAGCTGCAGAACCTTTACGCGAGGTGTAAAAACGCTCAAACACTGCAGAATGAAATTCAGGTTCCACGCCAGGCCCACTGTCTTCGACCGTCAATATTACAGGCTTTCTCCACCGCTTGGAGAGCGTCACCTTTATGTCTCCCGAAGGTTGCGTGAACGACAACGCATTGTCCATTAAATTTACTACAACCTGACCTAATCGATCAGGAAGTCCCGTCATCATCATTTTTGATGGGATGTCCGACGTTATTATAACTTTGGGGCATTCATTACTGTCAACATAGTGATCAACAATCTCCTGGACCACATCTGCAAAATTGAATTTTTCTCGTCTTTGAGTAACCAGGTCATGGTCTACAATCGCAGCCTCAGAAATTTCCGTAACTAATTTGCTCATGCGTATGGCTTGAGATTTTATTTTATTAATTATTGCTGGGTCTTTGACTTCTTGGCTTTCAAAATTTTCAGCATAGGCAATGATACTTGCAATCGGGTTTTTAAGTTCATGGCTCACTTCACTTGCAAACCGTTCTTTATCTTTAAACAGATGAGCTACCTGAGATGTCAGTTTAATAAGATTTTTATGAAGCTGCCCAATTTCATCTTTGCGGTTTTTCAGGTTCTTAATCCTAAAGCTTTGCAACTGGTTAGCTATGTCATCAGGTGTTAATTTCTTATCGAGCCGTTTTGATAGTCGGCGTAATGGGATAGCGATAGAGAATGATAAAGCTAAACCAAGCAACAATGTAATTACACTTATTCCACCAAGCAGATTTAACCGAGCACTGTTTCGTCCAACGTAGGCATCTTTGATAGAGTACTTTTCTACAATCTCGATAATTGCAATCGTTACTCGGTTATCTCTCACAGGAATTAAACGCCGGATATTATAAGCGTCAAAATCGCCACTGCGAACTTCCTCTTGGGGGGTGAAGCGAGCCCTTATCTCAACGATTGGCAGTGTAATAATTCGACGGTCTAAGATTGGTTTGTAATACTGGAAAATTTGGGATGCTATTTTATCCGTTAAACTTGCTTCAGTCTCGGTGCGCTGCTTTTGATAATCAGCTGATAAAGACGGCAGTTCTGTGATCTTTATTTCAGAGTTACGCTTCCAGATGGTACTGTCATAATACTGATACCAGGAATGCAGCTCACCATCTCCCTGATACCTGTATATTTTAACCAGACTTGTATCTGAGAGTAATTCCTTGGTTAGAACACTTCCTAGGCGTACGCTTTTTTCAAATTCTGACAATTTTGAATCTTTAATAATCGGCTTTGCTATTTGCTTATAAAGTGCGGAAGATAACGTAAGCTCGTTTCGCGTATTGTATATTTCGTTGGGTATAAAATCGTCAGAAATCAGAACAAAAAGCCAAAGCGTCACATTAAGCGCCACTAATAAACCAAGTATTTTGATTAAAATGCTACGCACGTTATAGCTTTAACTTGTAACCAAGCCCCTGAATTGTTCCAATCGGTTCTGCCGCCTCATCCACTGCTTTAAATTTACCTCGAATATTTCGAATATGGCTATCAATAGTTCGATCAGAAACGAAGACTGCTCCATCATAGCATGCGTCCATTAATTGCTGGCGCTTGCGGACGGTACCTGGCCGCTCGGCGAGAGAAATCAACAACAGACACTCAGTCACTGTGAGTTCAATATCTTGTCCTTCCCATTGAACAAGATGCCGCTCACGATCGATAACCAGCGAACCAACTTCGATAAGTTTCATAGTGGGGTTCGTCATTGGTGCATGCCGCCGCAAAACAGCTTTAACCCTCAGCAGAAGCAACTGTTTGGTGAAAGGTTTCCCAACATAGTCATCTGCGCCAATTGAAAACCCAACGAGCTGGTCAGCGTCTTCGTTTTTGCTGCTCAAGAAGATGATAGGTAGTCCAGGGTGAATTTCACGGGCATGACGTAGCAAATCCAGCCCATTCAATTCCGGCATCTTGATATCAAATATGGCTAAATCAACAGATTGTGTACGCAAGAACTCTAAGGCATTAAGCGGATTTGAGAATGAACGCACCCTGAAGTTTTCTTCCATAAGCATAGATTCCAGCGGCTTTAAAATCTCCACTTCATCATCAACGATCAAAATTCTGCTCATGTTATCCTCTTTTCTTACTCTTGATGCCTAAACAGAGCCACTGGGGCAATATAATTCCCCTAATCTGCACAAGTTCTGCACAACATTTCACAGAAATTACATATCCAAATGATACTGTCTGCAAAGTCCAACAATATTGATGAGATACAGGTTGAGGCAGCCTGTTGAGCAGTATGAATTTGCTCCTCCTGTGAGGTTTTCTCCCGGCCTCACAGGAGTAACAACAATCAGTAATGAAGGTGAAAGATATGGTTTCGTTTAGTGTGATTACATTAAGTTTATTTATTGGATTTGTTATTACCGTATGGGCTGAACAATGAAGAGTAGTGTCACTGCTTTCGCTATTATAATGCTCCAAGTCGTTCCAATTCATGTCAATGCACGAGAGCCTTGGCGCTTTGTCTCTGACAACGTGTTAATTGGTGACGGCACCAGTAACCATTCAGATCATTTAGAAATCATAGCATCTGAGGATTGTGATACTTTCGAACTGCGTATCTGGGCTAGGATTTTTGACATTGAAACTAATCTGTTGGGCTTTGACGATACTGTGAAACTAACTTTGACTGTGGGTGATGACCTGGTTGCGTCCAAAGCATCAGTTCTTCACATGGCAACAGACCTTACAACAAATTTTGACTTAGTTTACTTGAGCTTAGGCTCTTGGGATTGGAAAACCTTACAAATGGTTAGCTTGTCTGAAGCTGACATGTTCACCGCTATTTTCGATGATGAACGAGCTAATGTGGAAGACAATATCTGGCAAATTGCAAACCTGCCACAAACTTTAACAAAACTGCGCCAAAATTGTTTTTCACAATCTGCTGGAGGTTTTATGGAGGCTAGAAACGTCAAGTCTCACACCCTCTATGGCGGGTACACGTAACTGATTGCACAATACAAATATGTATCACACTAAGATAACTAACAACTACTCACACCCTACTAAATTGAGAAAATAAAATGCGTTCACTTAAAAGTTTATTCAACTTCTTGACTGTTGTAATCACAACATTGACTGCCATTGTCATTCTATTGCTTCCGTCCATGGGACACGCAGAAGAAACCGGACGCTACATCTCAGCCCAACAGATAGATATTGGTGAAAATACGTCCATTGCAGCTGGCACAGAAGTCAAATTTCTGGGTGTGATCGATGCCTGAGCCACTGAGCGCAATCACACAACCCAAAACCTCATAGAATACACATAGTATGAGATTATTGCGTAAGTCATTGTAAAAATATACGCTTCAGGCAAGACGTCTTTCCGGTAGGAAGACCAATTCCTCAGACTTTATACTCAAAGCTAACATAACGTTAGGTTTTGAGGAGATAGCACAATGAGCCAAGCACAAACGCTCAACGAGGCTCAGCTGCGCCGCGTGATAAAGTATACGCGCAGTCGTCGGCATCAAGTACAGGATGAGACCATTATCCTTACCAGCTTCTATGCAGGGCTGAGGGCCAAGGAGATTGCTGCACTTACCGTGGGCAATGTGTTTGATGAGGAAGGCGACGTTCGCAGCCAGTTTATTCTGTCAGCAGAACAAAGCAAAGGTGGGCAGACACGCACGGTGTATCTCAATCAGCGCTTTCGTAAGGCACTGCTGGAATACAGTGCTTGCATACGCATCACTGACCCACAGCGCCCATTGTTTGTCAGCCAAAAGGGTGGCCACTTCTCAGCCAACACCATGTGTCAGCTGTTCTTGGACATCTACAAGGCAGTGGGACTCAAGGATGCCTCAAGCAATTCGGGAAGACGCACCTACATCACGAGGTTGGCCAACAAGGGCGTAGGAGTGCGCTTGCTTGCAGAGTTGGCTGGGCATTCGCATATATCCACCACGCAGAGGTACATAGATGTAAATTCTGAGCAGTTGAGTGAGGCGGTGGAGTTACTTTAGGAACTTTCGACCCTGAGCGGACCTTCGTTGACTGTGCAGCGAACGGCAACTAAGAGCCCCAAACTACCAACTTTCTGCAATGCAGCTAACGTCCGCTCCTTCATCATGCGATGATTGGACACGAAGCTTCACAAGGCTGTCTAGTGAATAACATCGGACAATTAAGCCTCAGCGCGATTTTTCCAAACTTCCCATCCGATTGTCGCCCTTGCGCCAACCTCAACCAACGGATGCGGTGGTAACTGAGTGGGCGCACCAAGAGTCTCCATGTCGTTGATCAACGGGTTCACGACACCACAAGCTTTGTCGGCAACTAGCATGCCGCTGATTGTGCCCTTAGTAACGCCGATCCCATTTTGGCACGCCGCCATCCAAATATTAGGGCTTACTTCGCCAAACTTTGGCGCACCATTGCGCGACATACAGACGTAACCGACCCATGAATTTTCGAATTCAACATTACTTAACTTTGGAAAGCGGGCATCCATCAGGGCCTTATGGTTGCGTCCAATAGCATCCGTCTTTTGCGCCTTGAAGGCCTGCCCCATTGCAACCTTGATGTCTTGCCTGATCAGAATGCGACGGTCATTTGTATAGCGCATTGTAATGCCGCCAAACCCGTTTGCAGGCGTCAGGCCCCAAGGCTTATCAACACCAAATGCTGCTTGTTCGGCCAGCGTTAGAGGGCGGGTCAGACTGGCACAAAGGGCCAGATGGACAAAGGTATTCTTGCCATAGCCGAATTGATCGCTGAACCCGTTTGCGGCCAATATCATACGCGGGGCGGCGATTGATCCACCATGCGTGGTTGCGCGCACGCAGTTCGAATAATCCATCGCTGTTACGGGAGAATTCTCGAAGATCGAAACATTTTCGGGCAGCGTATCCGCCAGCCCACGCGTCAGTGCTGCGGGGTTCATCAACACACATCCGGGTGTATAAAGCGCACGGTGAAAATGCGTCGTCCCCAACTTGGCTGCAAGGGTTTCTTTTTCCACCCACTCAAAAGGTTCGTTTAAAGCCGTTAACTCTGCCGCATAGGGCTCAAGCATAGCTTGCGATCCTGCAGGGGTTACAGCCGTATGGTATTTTCCGTCCCGTGACCAATCGCACTGAATATCAAAGTCGCTGACATTTTTTTCCAGTGCTGCCGTCGCGGCCCGCGCAAGGCGCAAGTAGCGATGCGACCCTTCCAACTGATCAAGATTAGAAGATGTCGTATGCGGTAAATCAATTATGAACCCCGAGTTTCGCCCCGAGGCGTTCTCACCGCACACACCGGCCTCAATCAATGCAATGCGATCGTCGGGCCGGTTGTGTGCCAATTGACGTGCAGCCGCCAAACCGGCATATCCTGCACCGATAACCACCCAATCGGCCTTAATGTCCGTGGCCAAAGCCGCATGCGGCCTGCGTTGCGGCAGGATTGTGTTCCAGGCGTTTGTCTGGTCATTGCGAGGCAGCCGCGAGATAATCGACATGATCCGGTTACCCTTCAGCGCTGTCTGGTTGCGCCCAATCAGCAGGCTGGATCGCGTAAAAGATAAGAGCATCTTCTGCTTGATAGGTGACACGCGTTCCAGCAGGCAACCAGATTGTGTCCATACGACCAGCCGTCAGGGTCTTCGTTTCCGTTATAGCGGTGACTTCCCCCTCCAGAACAAGAATGATCTCGTCATACTGCACCGTCCATTCGAAAGATGCTTTGGTCATACGACCAAATCCGGCCCCCAGCTTGCTGCCATCAGCCGTGCCGCACAGATGAGCGGCTTGGGCCTGATCGCCATGTTTAAAACGCGGTTCGAAGGTAGATTTGGCCCATTCCATAACCCTTGGTTTTGATGGTTTCAAAACGGTCCTCCTTGCTTCAACAGAAAAAACTATACAATATTGATTATTTCAAAACAACCCTGTATGGATACTCGATGAATACGTTGGAAATCCTCACCGAAACCGCCCCAAAGCCGCGATTGGGCCGTGCTGACTGGCTGCGTGCCGCGATGCTCTGCTTGATGGAAGACGGCATTGATGCAGTTCAGATCACGCGACTTGCCAAATCCATCGGTGCAAGTCGTGGCAGTTTTTACTGGCATTTTAAATCGCGACAAGAATTGCTGGACGGTCTGCTGGACGAATGGTTCGCCGTGAACGGCAAGCGCATCAAACAGGTGCTGGAACATGCAGACCGTCTGGATCGCGGCGTGCTCTCGTTCTTTGCCGTCTGGACCAATCCAGATAATTTCAATTCACCGCTGGAACAGGCCGTGCGGGACTGGGCACGCCTTGATAGGCACGTGCTCAAAGTGGTGAGGGGCGAGGATGCCAACCGGATTGCGGTCATCACCGCCCTGTTCGAGCGGTTCGACTATTTACCCCAAGAGGCCGTCGTGCGCGCACGTGTGCTGTATTTTGCGCAAGTGGGATATTTAGCGATGAACCCCGAAGAGGCCATAGAAGAACGCATGTCGATGCTGGACGATTACTACTTTGCTTTTACCGGCAAGGTTCTCGACCCAACGGTTGGATCATCGTTTCGCCGCGACTGGATCGCCTTCAGTAAAATCAACCCATCCAAGGGGGATTCAGATGCTTCGTGAAAACAAACCACGCCGGTCAGGTGGCCGCCGTCGCGCGCAATCAGATGCGGCAAAGCCTGTGCGCGCAACGGATTATGTGAACCTGCGCCATCCGTTTCAGCCCCAAGCCGTGTTTTCTGACGACGAGGTTTCAAACATCCATAACACCGCCCTGCGGGTGATCGAAGAACTGGGCATCAAGGTTCTGCTGCCCGAGGCACGGGATATATTCCGACAGGCGGGCGCACGCGTTGAGGATGAAATGGTGTTTGTAGGGCGCGATATCGTCACCGCTGCTTTGCAAACTGCGCCTGCATCCATTCGCTTGCGCGCCGCAAACCCCAAGCGTGCGCTGACATATGAGAACGGCGCGATGTTATTCATGGCGGGTGCAGGTTGCCCCAATGCGACCGACCTCAATCGGGGCCGCAGGCCGGGTGATCTGGAGGCCTACGTTGAGACATTGAAATTGGCGCAGACCTATGACGTGATCCACATGCTTGGCCCCTGCGTCGAACCTCAAGACGTGCCAGTACAGTTTCGCCATTTCGAGATGATGCGTGCGCAACTGACCCATTGCGACAAACCGATGTTTGTCTACTCCCGAGGATCCGAGCAGGTGAGCGACAGTTTCGAGATGATCCGCTTGGCGCTGAACCTGTCGATGGATGATTTTACGGATGGGGTTTGGGCCACGACGGTTATCAACTCGAACTCGCCGCGCATGCTAGATATTCCAATGGCCCAGGGGTTGATCGATTTTGCCCGCGCAGGCCAGATGACCATCATCACGCCGTTCTGCTTGGCAGGCGCAATGGCCCCGATCACGGTGGCGGGCGCGCTGACCTTGCAGCACGCCGAAGCGCTTACAGGCATCACATTGACCCAAATGACCCGCGCGGGCGCCCCCATCAGCTACGGCGGGTTCAGCTCGAACGTGGATATGAAATCAGGTTCGCCGGCGTTTGGCACGCCTGAGCATGTGAAAATGCAGATCGGCGCAGGCCAATTGGCACGTCACATCGGCCTGCCTTGGCGTTCTGCGACAGGGGCTGCTTCAAACACTGCTGACATGCAGGCCGCGAATGAAACGAACATGGCGATATGGGGCGGGGCGATGGCCAATGCCACGCTGACAGTCCACGCAGCTGGATGGTTAGAGGGGGGGCTGAGTTTCGGGTATGAGAAATTCATAAACGATGTTGAGGCCCTGCAAACAATGGCTGAACTGTGTGTGAAACCCGCAGGCAATGATGCTGAGATCGGATTTGATGCCTTGGCCGAGGTTGATCCGGGGGGGCATTTCTTTGCCACACAACACACGATGGATCGGTATCAGTCGGCGTTCTACGCGCCTCTTGTCTCGGACCTGACGAATTTTGGGGCGTGGACGGAAGCGGGCGCTAAAACGTCTACGCAGCGGGCGACCGACATCTGGACACAGAACCTTGCCGACTTCAAAGACCCTGAACATGGAGCTTCGGCTGCCAGCAACATCGAGGCGTTTATCGAAACCCGTAGACAACAGGGCGGAGCCTTCCCGCAGGAATAATGAGATGCGCCTGACACTTGTTGACACCCTATCAACGATCTTTTTCTTCACCATTCTGGCCGCAGCAACCGAACTATACGTCGCGGGAATGGAACCTGCCGCAGTCTTGAAAACCCGGCTTGTCATGATCCCGATGATGATCCTCACGGGTCGGCCGTACGGTGCATGGCGCGATTGGTTTTTCGCGACGACCAAACCAACGGTCTCTTGGAGCAAGTCCCTCATCGATGGGGTGGCATTCCTGACGTTTCAATTGCCAGTCTATGGGCTGACACTATGGATCGTCGGGGCGGACGTGACCGAGATCGGCACGTTGCTTGCCTCAACCGCTTTGCTGATGCTGATTATCAGTCGGCCCTTCGGCTTGTTTCTTCAAGCCATGCGCAGACTGGCTGGCTTCGACGTAGAATAACGCATCGGTAGCAACGAAATCGCTCCAAAGCTACCTTTGGCGCAGTTGCGGCTTTGTTGCACAAATCGGGCTGTGTAGGATTCACTGTGTGAAACCCGCGTGATAGCTCGGGGACATGAGCAGTTGGACACCGACGAAGTACAAGACCCGGAACTGGGCAGAGTATAACCTTTCACTGAAGAAGCGGGGATCGCTTTCGATCTGGTTTGATCCAGAGATGGCGTGGGAGGCCGCACCTTCAGGGCGGCGGGGACGCCAACAAGCCTACAGCGATGCGGCGATAAAAGCCTGCCTGACCCTCAAAGTGTTGTTTGGATTGCCGTTGAGGCAGACGACAGGGTTTATTGCGAGCCTTCTCAAGCTCGTCGGATTGGACTGGTCTGTCCCAGACTTCAGCACTCTATGTCGCCGTCAGAAGGCATTGTCCGTCGCGATCCCATACAAGGGCTCAGCCGGACCGCTGCACCTGTTGATAGATAGCACGGGCATCAAAGCTGAAGGCGAGGGAGAATGGAACGCCCGCAAGCACGGCGGTCCCAAACGCCGCCTGTGGCTTAAGATACATATTGGGATTGATGAACAAACACTGGAGATACGAGCAATTGAGGTCACAAGCAGCAGTATCGGGGATGCACCCATTCTGCCAGATCTGCTCAACCAAATCCCACCGGACCAAGAACTCGGCAGCGTTACAGCCGACGGAGCATACGACACACGCAAATGTCACGATGCGATTGCTGCCCGAGATGCCCATGCCGTCATACCACCGCGCAAGAATGCCAAATTATGGAAGCCGGACACCCCCAGTGCCAGAGCGCGCAACGAAGCGGTGAGAGCCTCAAAGTATCTAGGCCGCGCACTGTGGCGACAGGTGACCGGATACCACCGCAGAAGCCGTGTTGAGACCAAGATGCATTGTGTTAAATTACTCGGTCAGCGCCTCTCAGCGCGCGACTTTGATCGCCAGGTTGCGGAGATCCAAATCCGCGCTGCGATCCTAAACGGCTTCACAGCGCTTGGCATACCAAGTACCGTGGCTGTAGGCTAAATCCGTCTGGAGTAAGGGGGAGATCGGCCTCAGACCGATTTGTGCAACAAAGCCCGAATTATCTGAAAAGATGCACGATCTACAGCATTTCTTGTGTTCAGCAAGCGGCACCGACGAAGCGTCAGTGCCACAACGCTTATTTATTTTAAAACGCCAACTTCACGGTAGTACCGCGCCGCTCCTGGGTGCAATTCCATTAGCCCACGCTTGGAAGCAGCAAACTCTACGTTCAACGCTTTTGCCCACGGTGCGTCAGACGTCACCTGATCAATGTTGTCCCAGAATGCTTTAGTCACGTGATAGACCGTATCTTCATCAAGATCAGCACGTGCACCGATTCCAACAGCCGTGTCAAAACTAGTGACCGCGCTTTCATTCTTTTGGCCACTATATGCGCCTGCGGGAATGTCAGCCTTGTAACGCCATTTGCCAAGGAACTTGGCCACGGCCTCGCCCTCATGGCTTTCGGGTGCCAAAAAGCGTACGTTTTCGGTTTCTGTGAACTGGATGAACTGACCACATGGATCGAGGCAGCCTGTTACATAAACGTCGATCTTACCATCCAAGAACGCTTGGTAGCCTGTTTGCCAATTGGCTTTAATGGCATCGAAATCTTCGCCTGCGACAAGCCCTGTTGTCGATTGAACCCAACCGCGCGCAGCATTGTAGGCACCGCCTCCTTGTGGGCCAAGAAACACAGACGCTCCTTCGATATCATCAAGAATTTCGATGTCGCTATCTGCTCGTACAGCGAAGTGATAGGCACCATATGGATACCACATCACAAGGCTCAGGTTCTTGGCCAGCTCTGGCGCTTCTTCCTGCTTTGCGTACATGGCTTTGCCTGCAGACATGAGATTGTAGACCACAGGCGAGGTCATAGACATATCAAGGTTACCACGCCCGACTTCCATCATGTGAACCGTCGCAGCGCCACCGCCCGACACCTCGATTTCGATACCTTCAGCGTTGTTATTTACCACATTGGCAAAAGTGGACATCGCAATTGCAGCGCCAAGGCTAGGCGCGATCGTTGCCATCTTTAATTTCTGGTCTTCAGCATGAGCAGTGCCTGCCAATAGCAGGCTTGCCGCGAGAGCTGTTGTGAATTTACGCATGTTGTTTCTCCCTATTTGAATGCGTGTCTTGATCCCGTTCTTGATCGACGGATGAAGGCTCACCGTTCAAAAAACGATGCAGAATAATGAGGAAAGCTCCGGTAGCGAGAGCCGGTAGTGCGATCGACTTAATCGGTACAAGGACAGCAAAGCCTGCAGCGACGCGCGCGATGCGCTCAAGTCCGAAAAGCTTGTTCTTTTCAAAGCCCGTAAGTGCTGAGGTTAGCAGCCACATCGCAAGCGTGAAGGCAATGATAATCCAGAAGAAGTCGCCCCAACTGACGGTGGCGATATCTATCATTGCCTTTGACGAAACCGCCTCTTCCCCGAACCATTCAAAGGCAACCTGCAATTTGTAGAGCACCGCAGGATGATAGACAAAAACGAAAGGAATGATGAATCCCGCCAGCGAGAGCCGCGCGGCTTGGAAACCCGTTTGTATCGGATCGGCCCCTGCGATTGGCGCGGCTGCAAATGCGGCCAAGGCGACGGGGGGCGTCACAGTCGAAATGACGGCAAAGAACACAACAAACAGATGCAATGTGAGCGGCGCAATTCCAACCGCTTCAATGCCTGAGGACAGTGCGATCACGATGATGAAATACGTCGCACCTGGTGGCAATCCCATGCCAAGAACGATTGCCCCCAATGCAACCACGATAAGCGTGCCGAACAATGGGCCATCCGCCAGTTGCGCTAGCAACAGCGAAAGACGTCCAGAAAAGCCGGAAACTTGGATGAGCCCTACAATCAGCCCAATCGCAGTGACAATGACGATGATGGATGCCGACATACGTCCTGCTGCGACGAAGGCGCTATAGATACGATCCCATGCGCGAAAATTGCGAAACAAGATTAAGGCGCTAGTGAGAGCAACAATGAAGCCGTAAAAGCCCGCTTTTGGCACAGAAGGTTGTGCAAACAGAAAGTAGCTAAGTGTGCCTAGTGGCAAAATAAATACTAGGCATTGCAAAAGTTCTGGGCGTGTCAAACGCACCCGTGCTTCGGGTGGCAAGGCACCAACGCCTTGTTTGCGCGCTTCAAAGTAGACAGTCAGAAATACGCCTAGATAAAAGAAAATTGCTGGCATAATAGCGGCGATGACTATGTAGCGGTACTCAAGCCCAATCTGCCCTGCCACGAAAAATGCCACAACGCCCATGACAGGAGGCATGACCTGTCCCCCTGTTGAGGCAGCTGCTTCGACGGCGGCAGCGAAGGCGGGTTTGAACCCCGACTTCTTAATGACTGGTATGGTCATAACGCCAGTGGACACCACGTTAGAAATCGCCGCGCCGCTTAGCGTGCCAAAGAGCGCGGAAGACGCAACCGCCGCATGCGCGGCTCCGCCTGTAAAGCGACCAGTAAGTCGGTTGGCAATCTTCATCAGCAGATCGCCTGCACCAGAGGCCATGAGAACAGAACCGAAGACGATAAATATCAACACATTACCCGAGACGACTTGCAGAGGTTGGCCAAACATACCTCCCGTTTGCGCCCAAAAATTCAGAACCATTGAGCGCATAGATTGGCCAAAGCTTGACTCTGAACCTGCGAAAATTCCTGTCCATTCAGGGAGCAATCCGCGTGTGAAAAAATAGATAATCCAGAATAGGCAAAACCCAACGATAAAGCCGCCGAACTGCCGCCATGTGAGGTAGAGCACAAGCGCCGTTGCCATGGGGAAAAGCACGAAATCAATGGTGCGTGCAGAGGGCAAAGCTCCGCCATCAACCGCAAAAAGGTTCGCAACCCAGATCAGGAAGACGAGTGTGGAGAGCGCGGCCAAGACCCAATTTAGCCACTTTGCTTTCATCGAAATGGATAAGAACGAAATCACGAATGAAAATAGAATAGGTAATCCGAGGATAAGGCCTGTGGGCAACAAAAAGGACCGTTCGAAACTTTTAAAGCCCGCGCCTAAAGGATGCTCGCGAAATAGCATTCTCTTGTCGCGGCGAGGAAGCTCATCGAAACCTTCTGTCGTGACTTCAATAATCCAGCGCACAAGTTCGGAAAGCGGGCCAGAAGCCGCAAAAATCAGGATAATCAGAGTAAACAAGAAAGCAATGCTATTAGCGGCTTTCGCGGTGATGCCCTTTTCCGTCATGATGGTATGGTCCGAAGCTGCTTGGCTTCCCACAAATAGGTATTGCGGGCAGTTGCATTGATTTCAACCTCTGCAAGCGCTTCAAGCGTATCTGCTTTGAACGCATTCATGTCTTCACCAAGCACACTTAAGTGATCGCAAAGTTCAAGCCGCCATTGCAAATCGTCAGTAGCTTTTGCGGTCTTGACCAATTGATCCGTGCCTCCGGCCAGATCAGCCAAATGACAGGCGCGCGTCTTGCTAGAAAGCGTCCCCAAATGGGTCGGATTGCCATCATACCAGCCCAATGTTCCAACTGCGAAGGCGCGTGAGGACCACGCGATTTTGCCATAAAATTCACCAAGCCAAGGTTTGTCCGCTAGTTCGCTTGGCAGCGTAATACCAGCGGCGATATCGTCCAGCGAGCGGCCCGCGTTCATCCCATCCGCAGTCACTTGCATGACATGACGGATAGCCGCGCGTGTCGAACCAAGAACCTCTTGAATCTGCTCTACCCCGAAAACGGGCTGCGTATGACCCGGGGAAAGCACCTTAGGTTTCAGGTCCGCAAGCAGGGCCAAACTATCTGCCCAAGCACCAAAGTCGCGGAAAGGCGTGCCACGAATGGCATAAAGATTGGGAAAAGCGTGATACCAATTGTCACCACAGAACAGCACGCCAACATCTGTCAGCCAAACGACCATATGATCATCGGTCTCTCCCGGGGCCATGATCAACCGCGCAGCCACGCCATCCAGATCAATGTCGCAATCGCTTTCGATCCGCTTTGTCGGCTCCAAATACCCCGCCCCAAGGCCCTCCATCGGACGATCCCCGGGTCCGCAACCAAGATTGACCCGTGCGGCTGGCGGTAGCCCGATCCCGAATTGCGCTTGGGTGCGCCGCCCCAAGGATTTGTTCGGTGCAATCGCATTCGGGTCCACGCCGATCAGATCAGAGCTGAAATTCGCACTGGCCAAAATTGGGACGTCGCCTTTTGGCGAAAACACACTTGCGCCGCAGATGTGATCGCGATGACTGTGGGTGTAGATTATGCGCGCAATCGGTTTGTCCGTGAGCTTACGAAACTCGGCCAAAATGTTCTCAGCAGCCTTCGTGCTTTCGGTCGTGTCGATGATCGTGACAGAGGTTTCACCTTCAATCATATGCATATTCGAGGCGGCATATCCCACAGCCGTCCAGACGCGCGGGGCGAGTTCTACGATAGCTTTTTTAAACTGCGCGTTATGCGCTATGAGAGCTGCGTTTGGCATTATGTCTCCAAATAATTTGCGGGCGCAGGGCCACGGTATTTTTCGGTAAGTTCATCAGGCACTTCTGACCCATCGACCAGAAAAGGTAGAACGCCTAAGCGTGCCGATGTTCCGCGCATAGCCTTTATATCGTCATCGGACGTGGTCACACGTTGGCTCATCCTACGTCCCCAATCGGCCAGATGACCATAGAGACGTTCAATGTCGCTTTGATGTGCATCGCCTTTGGCCAAATCATGAAATTCTTCTGGATCAGTCGCAAGGTCAAAGAGCATCGGGCGAAAACCACCTTCAGCGTGCATCAATTTGAAGCGTCCATCAAACACCATGAAAAGCCTACAATCTCTCGGCTCAAGCCCAAGCTTAAGCGCTTGAGGGGTAACAGAGTAGTCATATTCGCTGATTACATAGTCCCGCCAGTCCACGGTTTCTCCGTGCAATAGCGGTAATAGAGAGCACCCTTCGATGATGTGATCTGGTACATTGCCGCCTGCCATTTCAACAAATGTTGCCACCAAATCGATACTTTCAACTAATGCATCACAGTTTGTATTGCGGGTCGCATTTGCCTTGGTCGACGGATCAGAAATAATCATTGGAACCTTCACCGAAGGTTCGTGAAACAGTTCTTTTTCACCCATCCAATGATCACCCAGATAATCCCCGTGATCAGACGTCAGCACAATAACTGTGTTATCCATCTGCCCACTTTCCTCTAGATAATCTAGCAATACACCAAGTTGATCATCGCATTGCTTGATCAAGCCCATGTAGGCCGGGATCACCTTTTGGCGGACATCTTCACGCTGAAACGCTTGCCCAAGCTTATTCGCCATATAGGCCTCAAAGACCGGATGTGGATCATGGCGTTCAACATCATCGCGCATTGCTGTGGAAACATCATTTGCGCCATACATGTCGTGATACGGGGCGGGAACGATATAGGGCCAATGGGGTTTGATATAACTTACATGCGCGCACCATGGGCCTTTGGCCTGCTTGATGAACGCAATCGCTTCGCGCGTGAGCCAAGGTGTTTCACTGTCTTCCTCGCGAATATTTGCAGGCTTATCTGCGTTCTTGAACATCCAGCCTGAGGCCATTTCATTGTCATCGTTGACACCCGCATTGGCGAAATCTGCCCAAGGGTTTTCTGAGGAATAGCCCTTTTTTTTGAGGTATTCGTTATAAGGCGAACGGCGCTTATCGTAGAATCCGTCGGGTCCGCACCCCCAAATTCCATCATCACGAATCCAGGTGTCAAACCCGCATTCGGCTTGCCGCGCGCCAATTGTGCTGTCGGCCGTTAAGCCAAGGCGCACCATGCCTTTTGCATCAGCCTTCATGTGGGTTTTGCCAATCAACCAGCAGTCCATCCCTTGCTCACGCAAGTGATCACCCATTGTCAATTCGCCCACGCGGAGTGGAAAATTGTTCCATTGCGCACCATGACTGGAGGCGTAGCGACCCGTATAAAAACACATTCTCGAGGCACCGCAGACAGGCGATTGCACATAGGCATTGGTGAAGCGAACACCCTTTGCAGCCACGCGGTCAAAATTGGGTGTGTCCAGATGCGGATGACCTGCGCAGGATAGGTAATCAAAGCGCAACTGATCATACATGATGAATAGAATGTTTTGGCTCATTTTCGCGACCGGCCCAACGCACTGAGTAATTATTAATATTATGATGGCAGATCTCAACGTCTTTCGCTAACGTTCAGTTCACCTAGTGAACTGATTGGGAGTTATTTGACCGTGACCAACCAACCGAAACAAATTCGCGCACTTGATCGCGGTCTCGACGTGGTGGAGTATTTATCCAAAAACGGCTTGTCCAGCCTCGCTGATTTGCGCAAAGCGACTGGATTGTCCAATGCGACTTTACTTAGAGTACTCGCGACGTTGCGCGAACGTGGTTGGGTGCGGCGCAACATTGTCGAAGGTCAATATGAGCTTGCGCACGCGCTTGGCGCACTGCTTGGAGCGCATTCGCGCGCCCATCCATTCGCTGAACTCGCCGCGCCTATCTTGCTGAACATGCAGAGCCAACAAATAGGCTTGCCGTCTGATCTTTGCGCAATCACAGGTCCCGGCCGTATGGAACTGATTGAAAGCACGCGCGTGCGTGGGCCAATGGCCCCGCTGCGGACCGGAATGGGTATTCGCCCTTCTGTGCTTTTGTCCGCGCATGGCCGCGCGGCACTTGCCTTTGCCTCTGATGAACAACTCTCGGTTCATCTAGAGGCCATCCAAAGTTTTGGAACCAGGCAAGAGCAGCAATGGCTCGAAACCGGAAAACTTGACGACGAACTCGCGCGCACTCGTGCCTTGGGTTTTGGCAAACGAGAAGTTGATTACTGGGTCGAGCGCGCTTTTGATCCGGGCCCAAACCTAGGAGCGATTGCCGTTCCTGTCATGTCACAAAGCGGGCTGCACGGCACGTTAAGTATCCTTTGGTTGCAAGACAGAATGGGCTTGGATGATGTATTAAAACTGGGCGCGTTGGAAGCCATGCAACAGGCATCGACACATATAGGAAAAGCACTCGATATTGCAGGCCACAAAGCACCAATCTACTCTAAAGTCGCTTCAGTTTAACCGCGTCAGAAGCTCTTTAGAGGCTTGCGTTACATGCTTTCGCAACCAACGATGTGCAGGATCGGTGGTGTCGCGGCGGTGCCAGACAAGGTAAACAGACACGGGCTCGGTCTTGAAAGGCAGTGGTGCTTGATCCAATTCCCGCAGTGGTCCAAGTGCCATATAGTTAAGCTCGGTTGCGATAAGGTCGCTCCCTTTTACAAATCTAACAACACCGCCAAAGTTCGACACTGATACGACTGGCTCGTTCAGCTCGATGATATCAACATCTGTTACGACGCTAAGCGAGCTACGACCATCGGCGAAACGGACCTCGATCCGCTTGTCATTCCGATAGGAGTCCCACGTATCAGGCGGCTTCCTGACGCTGGAATCATAAAAACACACCATTTTCCCCTCAATCAACTTCAGTTGCATGATATCAGGGCCTTCCGGCGGTACAGGCGTAATAATCAGATCGCATCGCGCATCGTTAAGGAGTCCAGCCGCAGGAACGCCTGAGGGCATGAACTTAAGCCTAAGATCGACCTTCATGCTGTTCGCAGTTTTAAGAATGCTGGGGAAAAGCACATCACGGATCAGATCGTTGGCAGCGATATTGAAGCGCAGTGGCTGGTTCGTCGGCTCGAAGGCGCGTTCATCCGAGAGGGCCTTCATGTCATCAAGTATCCGCATCACTGGATCTCTCAGGTTGCGCGCACGTTCCGTTGGCTCGATACCACGTCCCGAGCGCACGAAAAGAGGATCGCCAAAAATGGCTCTCAATTTGTTTAACGAATGACTCACGGTTGACTGGGTCAAATTCAGCCGCTCCGCTGCGCGGGATACGTTTGATTCCTGCAAAACGGTCAAAAACACCTCTAACAGGTGCCAATCGAGATTCTTATGATCGAAATAATTCATACCATGTATGAATATCAATCGATAGATCGCCTGTCCAATTCTTCCTAGACTTATCATGATCTGAAAAATCAGACACCTTGGGAGGAACATCATGAACATACGAACATTCTTTACTGGAGCGGTCACTGCTGCTTCATTGCTCGCCTCTTCTTCTTACGCCGAAGAACTTTCTGTCGCGACTTTTGTGCCACCGCAACATGCAACCAACACCATTCTGTTTGACTGGTTTGGCAAAGAACTCGACGCGCGATCGGGCGGCTCCTTAACGATGAAGCTCTATCCAGCCGGTCAACTTGGCGCAGGACCAGTGCAACAATACAAACGCGCAGTTGAAGGCGTGGCAGACATTACATTTGGCCTGCAGGCCTATACGCCGGCCCTTTTCCCGAAAACCATGCTGATCATTCCTCCCGGCAAAGCGAGCAATTCGCAAGAAGGTACAGAACGGCTTTTGTCCGTCTTTGATGAGCACCTTGCCGATGAATACGGTGATGTAAAAATGCTTGGTGTGTTCACAGTTGCAGGCGCTGCATGGGCCGCAAACAAAGACATCTCCACGATGGAAGGGCTAAATGGCGCAAAGATGGTGCCTTATGCCGCAATGACGTCCCCAATCATCGAAGCCATGGGCGCAACACCTGTTCAAATGCCCGTAACAGAGATGTATACAGGTCTTTCCACTGGCACAATTGACGCTGCAACTGTTGGTTATTCCAATATGACGCCACCTTGGAATTTCTGGGATGCCTCATCGCACCTTGTAGAAAACGTGCCCGTTCAATTCGCGGTCTTCTTTGTTGTGATGAACAAAGAGCGTTACATGGAGCTATCAAGCGAGCATCGGGCTATCATCGATGAGCTTGCAGGCGAAGCATTCTCCATGAAAGGCGCAGAGGCGTTCACTTTCGTCGAAGATCGCGCATTCGGGATGCTCAACGGTTCAGAACAGATGGCGAATGTGACACGCATCAAGGTGAGCGACGAAGAGCGTGCCAAGATGGATGCCGCTGTAAGCACAGGATTAGACGCGATTCTTGCCAACTACGAGGGTCGCGGTATTGCTGATGCCCGCGCTATCTACAACGCAATCAACGCCGACTAATCAAATCTTTAGCGCGGGTGTTTATCGCCCGCGCTAATCATGTTTTAAATTTTAGGAGTATTTCCATGCAACGTTTGGAAAACAAAGTCGCAGCCATCACAGGAGCGGCGCAAGGTATCGGCGCAGCATTGGCACACGTTCTGGCCGAAAACGGCGCTCAGGTTGTTGTCACAGATATTGTAGATCCCTCAGCAACAGTTAACGCGATCAAAGCTGCAGGTGGTCAGGCCGTTGGCCTTCAGGTTGACGTTACCAAGAACACCGATCTGGCAAACATGGTAGATACCGCGAAGTCCGAATTTGGTGGGCTCGATATTCTAGTCAATAATGCCGGCATTTTCGCGACCCTTAAGCCAAAGCCATTCATGCAAATTAACGAAGATGAATTCGACAAGATCATGACGGTGAATGCGCGCAGCGTGCTTCAGGCGACCAAAGCAGCGGTTCCTGCCTTAATCGAGCGCGGCGGTGGCAAGATCGTCAACATCGCATCTGGCACATTCTATTACGGCCCACCCGGTTTGTCACACTACACAGCATCTAAAGGTGCTGTGATCGGATTGACCCGCTGCTTTGGCCGCGAACTTGGCGACAAGAACATTCAAGTGAACGCGATCGCTCCGGGTTTGACGGAAAGCGAGGGCGTGAAAGCAAATGATGCGTTTGCACCTTTTGGCGCGCCAACTGTCGCAACACGTTCGATCAAACGTGAAATGCTGCCGGAAGATTTGCTGGGTACTTTGATGTATCTATGCAGCTCGGATAGCGATTTTGTCACTGGCCAGACGCTAAATGTTGACGGCGGCAAGGTAAACGTCTGATCTATTAGACGACCTAAATGGAGAAGACGACAATGCAATCCACTCCACTTGAGACCAGCATTTTCATTGGCGGTGAGCCGCGTGCAGCCAGGTCTGGCGCGCTTTATGATCTGCATAATCCTGCAAGACCGACCGAATTGGTTGGTCGCGCGGCGCTGGCTGGCAAAGATGATGTGGATGATGCAGTCAAAGCCGCGAATGCCGCCTTCCCTGCTTGGGCCGCTTTAAGTTTTGGCGAGCGAGCAGATTTACTGCGCAAGGTCGCGGCAGCAATTGCCGCCGATGAAGAAGATGTTGAACGTCGTTCAGAGATTTTCACACGCGAGCATGGCAAAATCCGGCGCGAAACCATGATGGAACTGTCGCGCCTCGGGGATCGCTTTATGCAAGTGTCCGCCTATGCAGAGCGCCTTGCGCAAGATGAACAGATGGGACCGGCAGCCGCTGGCCCGCCCTTTGATACCATTATTACCCGCAAACCACGCGGCGTTGCAGCGTTGATTGTGCCTTGGAACTGGCCTTTGTCGATCCTTGGCGCGAAACTCCCTCAAGCTTTACTAGCTGGGAACACTGTCGTCGTGAAACCAGCGCAAAACGCTGCAATGGCTCCATCGCTCACACTACAGATTATTGCGGAGATTCTGCCGCCCGGTGTGGTCAATATCATCACAGGCTCCGCGCGCGATATCGGCGATACGCTTGTGAGCCATCCATTGGTCAGCACCGTCAATTTCACAGGCTCCGTGGCCGTTGGACAGCACGTGATGCGCATCGCGTCGCATCGGTTGACGCCTGTTACGCTGGAACTTGGTGGCAACGATGCCGCCCTTGTTCTGGAAGACGTGGATCTGCACCCCGAGACCTTCATGAAAATGTATATGGGTGCTTTTGCCTCATCCGGGCAAATCTGCATGGCGATGAAGCGCCTTTATGTACACGAAAGCCGATATGATGAAGTTGTGCAAGGCATGCTTGGTGCGTGCAGCAAGGCGGTGGTAGGCGACGGGTTGCTCCCTGAAACGACAATGGGTCCTGTGAACAACGCAGGTCAGCTGAAAGTTGTGACAGACATGATCGCTGAGGCCCGCGCGAAGGGCGCTGATGTGATCGAGAGCGGTCAGATTCCTGATGAAGCGCTCTATCAAGGCGGTGGATATTTTCAGCGTCCCACATTGGTGCTGGATGCAGATCAAGACTTGTCTGTTGTGCGCCAAGAGCAGTTTGGCCCAGTGCTGCCTATCATGAAATTCAGGACCGACGATGAAGCCGTTGCAATGGCTAATGACAATGAATTTGGCCTGTGCTCTTCGGTTTGGACCCCCGATGCGGAGCGTGCCGTCGCACTCGCGCGCCGACTTGAGGCGGGCTACACATATCTGAACAATCACGGACCCATGTCCCAAGATAGCCGTGCACCTTTTGGCGGTGTCAAGATGTCCGGCATTGGTCGCAACCTAGGGTTTGAGGGTGTGCTTGGCTTTATGGAACCGCATACCATTACCGGCCCCGGCGGCTTTTTGTTTGGTAATTGAATGATGGACTCGTCTGAATCTGAACCCTACGCGCTGCTCGCCACGCTACGTCTTCTGGATACCACATTAAAGTGGATGGCTTTGATCCTCGGCGGGGGCACACTGGGTTTTATGACGCTGTTTTCAGCGTGGAATGTTCTGGTGATGCGCAAAGCCTTCAATTCACCTATTTCAGGTGCCGAAGATTTGCTGGTGCTGGCGTTGGTGGCGATTGTCGCACTCTCAATTCCATATGGAGCACGCACTGGCGCACACATAGAAATCGAGCTGTTGGAAAGCAGTATGTCTCGGCCGTTCTCCAAATGGTCCCTTGTCATTGTAAAGCTATTTTGTGCGCTATTGTTGTGGATTGCCGCGCGTCAACTTTGGCATGCAGGGCAAAGCGCTGTGAAATTCGGTGAAACGACTCAGCAGTTACTGATCTCGTATGAGCCTTATTATTACATGCTCTCCGTTTCCACTTTGCTTTATTTCATCGTTCTTCTCACTGACATTTGGCAACTGCTTCGCACAGGTCATGTGCAAATAATGAAAACTGAGGGTTGATCTAATGATGAGCATGACCGTTCTCGGCCTTTTAGGGCTCGGGGCTTTATTCGCTTTGCTCGCGCTGCGCATGCCAGTAGCGCTCTCGATGTTAGCCGTTGGTTTTGTCGGCACGGCCGTGGCAACTGCAAACCGCTTTATCATCATTGGAATGGATGCGGACAAGGCTTGGACGCGCGGATGGAAAACAGCCTACTCCAATCTCTCTGGAGAAGCTTTTGAGGCGGCGTCGAACTACAATCTCTTGGTGATCCCTATGTTTGTTCTCATGGGCTCGCTTGCAGGGGCATCTGGCATGTCCCGTGATCTATACGCGGCGGCCTACAGATTTATGGGCCATTTGCGCGGCGGTTTAGCGTCGGCAACTATCGCCGCTTGCGCAGGGTTTGCGGCGCTCTCAGGCTCGTCGCTCGCTTCCGCTGTCACGATGGGCCGGGTAGCGCTGCCTGAGATGAAAAAGTATAATTACACCGACAGCCTCGCAACGGGATCTGTTGCAGCGGGTGGCACGCTTGGCTTTTTGATCCCGCCATCGGGCGGCATGATCATCTATGCAGTACTCACCGAGCAATCTATCGGCCAGCTTTTCATGGCAGGTATTATTCCGGGCATTGTGCTTACGCTATTGTTTATTCTCGCGATCTATCTGATCGTTTTCCACGCACCCGAAAAAGGCCCTGCCGGCCCGAAATCAAGCAGCGCAGAACGCCACGAGGCAATGCTATGTGCGCTGCCTATTTTGGCAGTGGTCTTCATTACAATCGGCGGTATGTACACTGGATTTTTCACGCCTGTCGAAGCCTCATCCGTGGGAGCATGCATCACTCTGATCGTTGCAATAGCACGCCGTTCTCTGAATTTTCAGGCGCTAAAAACCGTTATCCTGCAAACCATGAGCGCCACTGCGACGGTCTTTATGATCATCATTGGCGCATTTGTCTTCATTCCCTTTATGTCGCTGACTGAAGTGCCCGCAGACTTGGTCAACTTGCTCACGTCGCTGCCAATCGGTGATCTGGGGGTATTGGTTCTGATTATTGTGGCCTACATCATCCTCGGCATGTTCCTTGAATCCATAGCGATGCTAGTGCTGACCATTCCGGTAGTGATCCCAATTGCGGTCGGACTTGAGTGGGACTTGATCTGGTTCGGCATCATCGTTGTCATCGTGCTGGAAATGGGAATGATTTCCCCCCCCGTTGGCATTAATGTCTTCATCGTGAAATCCATCGCCCCTGATGTTCCAATGCGCGAAATCTTTATTGGGATATTCCCGTTCTGGCTGGCAATGGCACTGATGCTCGTCTTGCTTATCGCCTTCCCGGCGCTTGCAACTTTTCTTCCCCAAACTCTTACTGGGTAAAATTCGCCACAATGACACAAACAATCATAATCGGCCTGTTATCTGCATTCTTTCTTTTTGCAAGTTCGATCAAAATCTTAGGTTGGCAGAAATTCATCTTTGAGACCCAGCTTGGCATGTTCGTCAAATACGGACTGAACCGTCAGATCATGGCACTGGTTGGCGTCGTAGAATTGTTCGGAGCCATTGCAATCTGGTTCCAAGTGTCTTGGCTTGGGCCTTTGGGTGCACTGGCACTCCTTGGCACGTCGATTGGTGCTATTGGTTGTCACCTGATCTGGGATACGTGGAAGGAGGGTATACCAGCGATGATTACCGCGGTATTATCCGGCGTAATCGTCTGGATGGGCATCTCGTTTCTTCTCAACCTTTTAGTCGCATCTTAATATAGGAAAGCTTCATCATGGCCATGCGTTTTTTCTCGACCAAGGACCGTCCGTTTCATATGGGCCCATATCCACTTGAGCGGTTAAAGCGTACTGACACAATGCCTGATCTTAATGCTGTTCCCGCATCAAAGCTGCTTGATTTTCGCGCTCTAGAAACGCCGCATTCACTGGTAAACGCTATGGGTGAGTATCAGGCAATGATGGACGCAATCCGCGAAGGAGTGGTGAATAAGACGCCCGCGACCGCTCCAAGCGATCTGGTCGAGCGTAGCAACCACCTGAAAGCATTCGGGTATTTTCAGGACACCTCGATGGTTGGCATGTGTAAACTGCCCAAAAGCGCGGTCTTGAATAAGCCAACGCGCAATCCTGACATCGACCGCCTTGCTCATGACATTCGCACCAAACAGACCAAGACGTTGGCTTCTGGCATTGACCAAATCATGGCCGGCCTAAAGGATTCGATCGAAGCGCCCCTCGACGCGATAGATCATCACACTCACGCAATCGTGCTACTGGTAGAGCACCACCGCGACCCCAAAGAACACGAACCGGGCGCGGACTGGATCATGGGCACCCAAGACCATCGCGCGGCCCTACGTGCGACAGAAACTGCCGTGATCTTGGCAGAATATATGCACCTTCTGGGGTTTTCTGCGCGCGCGCATACGGCCACATCTTCAGATGTTGATCTGAACCAACTGGCCGTTGCAGCAGGCCTCACATCTGTCGAGAAAAATCGTTTGTTCGCTCCCTACATTGGCGAAGGCTTCGGCCTCGCCGTGGTTACAACCAACTTCAAAATGGCCTGCGATGCACCCCTTGCACCTTGGGCCGAGCAGCCCAACAGCCCCGCGTGGTGGGTCGGCAAGGGCACCTCAAAAAGCGCGCTCAATCGTGATCCCTACGCCAAGCGCAATTACGCGGACGGCGCGCATGCCTTCGAAAAGCTCAAACGCGTGGACACACCCACGACCTACATAGACGAGGACCGTGTCGCACGCGTACCCAAGCGCACCGACATGTTCGCGCGCGCCCAGTTTGGCGACATGGGCAAAAAACAGCAGCAGGCAGCCTCTGGTGGATGGTATGCACGTAAAAGCCCCACCGCCTTTGCGCAGCGCCGTTTGCTTGGGGCCTTTGTTCTGCTCCAAGACGGGGCGACCGACACAGTCGATGTGCGTCCCAGTGACCCAGTCGCCAATGCAGCCAATGTAAAGGCAGCCGCCTATTTCCTTGGCGTGGACGCCGTTGGCATCAGCCGCTGCCCCGCCTGGACATGGTATAGCCACGACGCCACCGGCGCGCCGATTGTCCCCCCCCACGATCAGGCAATCTCGATGATCATTGATCAGGGCTACGAGACCATGGAGGGCGCATCAGGCGACGACTGGATCAGCGTCGCACAGTCCATGCGTGCATATTTGCGCTTTTCTCTGCTTGGCGGCGTGATTGCCAAACAAATCCGGCGGCTCGGTTACAAGGCAAAAGCCCACTCAGTCATGGACGGCGAAGTGCTGCAACCGCCCTTGCTGCTGCTCAGCGGGCTGGGCGAAGTTAGCCGCATTGGCGAAGTCATTCTGAACCCCCTTCTCGGACCGCGGCTCAAATCCGGCGTGGTGACGACAGACATGCCAATGGCGCACGATAAACCCATCGACTTCGGCCTTCAAAGCTTTTGCGAAAGCTGCAACAAATGCGCCCGCGAATGCCCCGCAGGCGCGATCACAGCCGGACCCAAACGCATGTTCAACGGCTATGAAATTTGGAAATCCGACAGCCAGAAATGCACGACCTACCGGATCACGACTGAGGGTGGCGCAATGTGCGGGCGCTGCATGAAAACTTGCCCTTGGAACTTAGAGGGCATCTTCAAAGAAAAGCCGTTCCGCTGGGCAGCAATGAATATGCCAAAGGCCGCGCCAGTGCTGGCTAAGCTTGATGACACGCTGGGTAACGGCGGTCTTAATGAAACCAAAGCATGGTGGTGGGATCTCGAACTGAAAGAGGACGGCGGCTATAAAGAACCCGCCGCACCCGTCAATCGTCGCGATATTTCTCCAGACCTAGATCTAAGGTACGAGGATCAAACCCTTGCCGTGTATCCCGCCAACCTCGCACCTTGGCCCTATCCCTATCCGTTCCCAATGGACCGCGAGGCAGGCATCAAAGCTTACAAAGACATGATCAGTGCAGACGAGTACAAAGCCCGTCTAGCGCGCGGCGACACGGACGGCCTCTCGCACGAACGCCCTGACTTTACGGACGCACCAGTAATCATGGCGCGCGTCAGCAAAGCCGAGGCAATGACGGCCGATGTCACCAAATACGAGTTCAGCTCTTGGGACGGTAGCGCCTTGCCCGAATGGAGCGCGGGCGGTCATTTAGACGTGGTGGTCACCCCAGACTTCTTGCGTCAATATTCCATGTCAGGTGATCCAGCTGACACCTCTAAATATCAAATTGGCGTGTTGCGCGAAGACGACGGGCGCGGTGGATCACTGATGATGCACCGTATCTTTAATGAAGGTCGGCGGGTCTTTATCTCTAAACCCATCAACCACTTTGATTTGGTCGAAGAAGCCACCAAGACATTCCTCATGGGCGGTGGAATTGGCATCACTCCGATGATCGCTTTCGCACACCGACTGCACGCTTTGGACAAATCTTTTGAGCTGCATTATTCAGCCAGCAAGATGGAAGGTGCAGGGTATACAGACGACCTCAAAGCGATGCCTTGGGCTGATCACGTCACGTTCCACTTCTCAGACCAAGATACACGAGCGGATTTGGATACGCTTTTGAGCGGATATAATGATGGTTGGCACGTCTACACATGCGGCCCAGATCGCTACATGGAAGGCGTCGTACAAGCGGCTGCGCGCCAAGGTTTCCCAGAAGACGCTCGGCATCTGGAGTATTTTTCTGTCCCAGAACAACCCGATTACGTGAACCACCCCTTCACGGTAACACTTGCTAAGTCAGGCAAAGAACTGGCGGTGAGTGCAGAAGAAACGCTCTCAGATGTACTGCTCGCCAATGGCATTGCTGTCGACGTCAAATGTTCTGACGGCATCTGTGGCGTATGTAAATGCGGGCTAATCGAGGGCGAAGTGGAGCATCGCGACTATGTTCTGTCAAACAAGCAACGCGAAAGTGAAATCATAACCTGCCAATCCCGCGCTACTGATGCAGAGGGGCATATAGTGATCGATCTATAGGAAAATAAGAACGCTGAGAATTGAGGGCGCGTATTCCGATGGGGGGTGCTGTCAGACTAATAATTTCAAGCATCAGATTTATGGGGCAATCAAAATCTATGCGCTCAATAATTGACGCCACTCAGCCAGAGCAGCGGCACGGTTTAGCTTAAAATTGGTGCGTGAATAGAGATGGCGTTCCTGATTGAAATGGTTCTAGATAGACGCGTGGACCGAGACGAATTTCTGTAAGGTTACCGTTCGTCGAAACCTTAGCATCGCCCTCTCTCGTCGCCTGAATGGCAAATGAG
>Ga0209713_10000217_pt1 | contig 32628 bp, 21 predicted proteins | sample ArcOceMetagenome_3_FD_187444 | JGI IMG/M metagenome (GOLD analysis project Ga0209713, IMG submission 187444) | Marine eukaryotic phytoplankton communities from Arctic Ocean - Arctic Ocean- Svalbard ARC20M Metagenome (SPAdes) (version 2) | ecosystem: Environmental > Aquatic > Marine > Oceanic...
CCGCCGGTCAGGAGGGCCCCAGGAGGGATACACTGATCCCGAGCCAGCCGGACTCGCGGGTTACCCCGCGCCGGCAGGTCGGAGATCAGCTTGGTGGCGTCGCGCTGCTCCGCCAGGATCAGTTGTGTGGTGATGGGTAGTTCACCCCCTGTGTGCGTGTGACGCGAGCCTGACGACGCAGCCTAGCTGACCTAGCTCGCGCACGATAGCGGAAAAGCGAAGCCATGTACTTCGGCCTGGTTGTCGCCTCCATCTGGGCGCTGCTGACGCTCGTGTGGTACTTTGTGCCCAACGCGGCGGCCAACCTCTATGACCTCCTCATCGTGCACATGACGCGGCAGTGGTATGCGGCGGTGCTCGAGCGGCTGGACGACGGCAGCCGTATCCTGGACATTGGCATCGGCACCGCGACTGCGCTGGTACACAACAAGGAGCTGGTGCTGCGCAAGAAGGTGCGCTTCGTTGGCATCGACTACGAGCGGCGATACGTCACCAAGGCGCAGCAGGTCGTCGCAGAGGCCGGACTCCAGAGCCTCGTGACGGTGCACTGCCTGACCGTCTACCACCCGCAGCTGCGTAGCGCCCTGGCTGGCAAGGCGGCCTTCGACGCCGCCTACTTCTCTGGCTCGCTCACGCTCATGCCGGACCCGGCAGCCGCACTCAAGGTGGCGGCCCTGATGGTGAAGCCGGGCGGCTTCGTCTACGTGACGCAGACCTTCCAGAACCGACCAGCGCCGATCATGGCGCGGCTGAAGCCGCTGCTGCGCAGGTTTACCAGCGTCGACTTTGGTAAGCTCACCTACCTGGCCGAGGTGCAGAAGATTGCGGAGGCCGCGGGCATGGAGATCGTCGAGGACGCGCCCGTGCCGGGCTCGATCGACAACAGCTCGCAGACGGCGCGCCTCGTCGTGCTCAAGAGCAAGAGCAGTAGGTAGGCCCTAGCCTTGTGTCTAGGCCTCTAGTTCTTGGTCACTTAATCACATGATCCCACAGCATGATTGTCTGATTGTCATGTCTGATCTTTCCGAGCGCCGACATGCCATGCCACATGGTCGGCTCGGTCGGCTCGCGTCCGAGAGGGCGCCGTGCCGCGCCGCGCCGTCTCATGCAGGGTGGGGCAGCCTACCGCCGATGCCCGGGCCGCCCCGCGGCGTGCCGTGCCCCGCGTCGCCGCCCTGCTGCTGCCACACGGTCGTCGCAATCGCGATGGCGCGCCGATGCGCCGTCTCGTGGTCGGGGTTGCGCACGAAGCGCGGCCCGAAGCCCTCGGCCCACCGCCACGCGCCGTGGCGCATCTCGCCCTCGAGCTGCCCCGGCGCCCACGCCGCATGGCCGTACACCACCTGCACGAGCACCGGCGGCGGCCGCGGCGGGCCGCCGCGGGCCCGCCGCGCCGCCGCCTCGCGCGCCCACGCTTCGCGCGCCGCCGCCTGGATCTGGGGCAGCTCGCCGCCCACGAAGCAGCCCTGCCCCTGCCCCACCTCCGTCGCGCCCTCGATCCCGTCGAAGCCGTGCAGCACCTGCCACTCGGCGAGCGCGACCGGGCCGCCGACGCCGTGCATGACGGCGCCCGGAGCGCCGTCGACGTTGAGCGCGTGCCGCAGCTCGGCGCGGCCCTGCTCGCCGACGGGCACGTTGAGGATGTAGCCGGTGGTGCCGGTCTCGCGCGAGTACTGCGTGATGAGCAGCACCGACTGGTGGAAGATGCCGCCGCCGATGGCCTCCGTCGAGACCAGCAGCGTGCCCGCCGCCAGCCCCACCACGGGAGCGCCGGTGTGGATCAACCGGAGCAGTGGCATGCCGTTGCCGTCGACGGTGAGTGCCAGCCGCGCGCCGAATAAGCCACGACTGCAACACACCCACCAAAAGAGCAGCACATGCAGGAAGAGTATGGCCACCCCTCTCGGAGCCGCCAGAAACGCCGCTCCCAGCCCCGCTATCGCCGCTGCCATCATTCGCACTGGGCTGCACCTCGCGCGCTGGCGCGGCTTCGCGGGGAGGGTCGACTTGTCGTAGGCGTGACGGCAGACGGGGCAGATGGTGCGGCGGGCGTGGCTGTCCGTGGTCATGCGCCACCGCTGCAGGCACTCGACGTGGACGTACCGCTGCGTGCCGGTGCACGCGCAGGGCGAGATCATCGGGCCGCCGCCCTCCTCGAGGCAGATGCGGCAGGTGGGTGCGTCCGTCATGTTGCGCGTGTCAGGGGAGATCGTGAGGCCCGAGGACCCACGTAATAGGCGCGCGGCGCCAAGGATGGATGTCCCTCCCTGGACCACTTACTGCGTTCGTCAGCAATGCAATTTGCATGAAAAACACGAGGCGATTGGCCCCAAAGTAACTGGGGTGGGGTGGACTGGCAAACACGTCTCGCTGAACATTGTATAACCTTATACTTTAGATACTTTAGATCATTGCTTCGCGTATGCTGGAGGGCTTCCCTGGTCCCGGCGGCCACGCGGCCAGCCAGCCGCGTGCTGCCTTGCGTGCTGCCCTGGTTTGGCTCAAACAGTTGGCCTCTCGACCGCGACGCAAAGCCATCCCTAGCCTTTGAGCGTCGCGAATGCAGGTCTCCAGCGCAACGATCCACGCCGCGCCGCTGCCACCCATCGCCGGCCGACGACCCTCCATGAGCGACGCGACGAGCCGGCCACGCGAGCCCGCCACCTCGCTCCTCGCCCGGCGCGCCTCGGCAAAGGCGGCGGTCTCCGGCGCCATCAACAGGCTCTCGTCGAGCGCACCCGCCGGCATGTTCACCGTCACCGCCTTCACCGTGACGAGCAGAACCACGGCACAGCCCAAGCCCAGGTCGCGCGAGTCCGCGCGCAGACCCTTGCCGCCCAGCAGCCGACAGCAGCCGCCGGCGCCGCCGCCACCCAGGCCCAAGCCGCCCGCCGAGGCGCCGGCGGCGCCGCCCAGGACCAAGCCGCCCGCCGAGGCACCGGCGGCGCCGTCCGGTGCGAGTCGCCTGGAGATCGAGGTGACGGCAGCCGAGGGCCTGGCGGCGGTGCCCATCGCCTTCGAGCTGACGCAGGGCGGTTCCGCCAGCGCGCCGCTCCCCGCGGAGGTGTCCGCGGCCGAGGGCGGCGGCGTCGCGCGGGGCTCCTTTGCGCACGGCGGGCCGCTGCACGGCATGCTGCGGGTCGGCTCGGCGTGCGTGGCGGTGGCGGTGGTCGACCCCGCGCGGGGCGGTAAGCCGTCCAAGGAGGCGGCGGCGCGCAACCACGTGGTCGGCCACTACGGCCTCGACAAGGATGGCGCGCCTCTGCCGGACGGCGTCGAGCGGCAGCGGGTCATCGTGGTGGACCGCAAGCTCAAGCTGGCGGCGGAGGTGCGCATCGCGCCCGGCGCGCACGCGACGGCGCAGGTGGCGGTGCGCGCCGCCAAGGAGGCCGAGCTGCGCAAGGCGGAGGCCACCGAGGACCTACTCGAGGCCGAGACGGGCACCAAGTTCTCGTGGCTGCACGCGTGCATCGTCAAGGCGCGCGCGCGCGGCGCGGAGGCGGTGCTGCTCGACCGCGCGAGCGGCAAGCTCAAGACGCTGCAGGTCTCGGCGCCCGACCTGGGCAAGATGACCAAGGCGCTGCGGTGGCAGCTCGTCACGACGCCCGCCGACGCGGCCGACGCGGCCAAGTGCGTGTGCGAGCGGGAGGGGTGCGCGGTCGACGCGCCGCTCGACGGCGAGGTGATGGAGCTTGTGGGCGACGGCGTCGGCGCGGCGCTGGGGATGCTGCTCCCCGCGCAGATGGCGCCGAGCGACGGCACGCCGTGGGACCAATGGCTCTTCGCCAAGCTGACGGCGGCGAGCCTCCGCGCGCAGGCCGACGGCGGCGTGTGGCGCTCGGGCAAGCACGTCATCTTCTCGGCGCCGACGCGCAACCAGTCGCCCGTCGCCTTCCGCAACTATTTGGCGCGGCTCGGCGAGCACGAGTGCGCCGCCGCCTTCGACGCGCTCGTGCAGTTCACCGAGCTCAAGTACTCGAAGCAGGTGACGGCGTGCCAGGTCAACCTGCACCTCGACTCGAGCTCGTGCCACAAGCAGCACCGCGACATCTACGGCCTCGACCAGCGCGAGCGCGCCGGCCGCGACTGCACGTGCTCGTTCAAGGAGAACGTCGCGACGGCGTGCTTCTCGCTCGGCTCGTCGCGGCGGATCATGATCCAGGCCGAGACGGACAAGCTCTCGTACCGCAAGAAGTGCTGCGCCGAGTGCGGCGGCTCGTGCTCGAAGCCGTGGATCAACTCGGGCGAGCTCATGTACTTCAACGACAGGTGGAACCGCTCGTGGAACCACGGCATCCCGCCGCACGACGAGGGCGCCGACGGCAAGTGCGGGCCGCGCATCTCGATCGCGCTGCTCTGCGCCGAGGGCACCGAGGCGTGCGCGCTGCCAAGGAAGGCGAAGCAGACCTACGACGCCATCAAGGAGGTGCAGCTCGAGACGGTGCTGACGGAGAAGCGGGTGGAGTGATCCGTGGTCGGCACATGAAAAAGGAACGGCGTAGGTGGTTCACCCCCTCTCAAGACTTGTGCTAAGGGGAGTAGGACCCCGCGTCGATTCACCCCCCGCAAGGGCCCCACGCGTCCCGAAGCCGCCCAGAGCTCCTTGCCAGCTAACATAGCTTCCCCACCGGCGTCCCGGAGCCGCCCAGAGCTCCTTGCCAGCTAACACAGCTTTCCACCATGCCGACGATGGCCATGGAGCGCTCGATGTCAATGTACAGCTCGTACTCGAGCTGCGCCCCCACGCAGCCGTTCGCGGTGGCCTTCGAGAGCAAGGCCAGTCGGGATAGGCGAATGCAGCGGGAGGCCGAGCAGGAGGCGGACGAGGCGAGGGCCAGAATGGTGGCCAGGGCGAGCACGTGCAGGTTGATCGCCGAGAAGATGCACGAGCAGAACGAGAAGATGATCGCGGGCCTCCGCAGCGTCTCGGCGAATCAGCCGAAGACGAGGCCCGAGAAGGTCGACTTTGTCGCACGGAATATCGCCGACGTGGGCCCACAGCGCTCGCCCATCAGCCGCAAAGAGCAAGGGAAACTGGCGTATGCCGAGGTTCTCGCGGCGGCCACGAGCCAACTGGGCATCTCCACACCCCGGAGCCATCCGCGCCCGCCAGCGCCTCCGCCGTACGACACGACGGGCGAGGACCTCGTCCGTGCGGCGCGTGAGGAGATGGAGCGCAGCGCGCAGGTCTCTGCCTACGAGAAGCAGACGCGAAGGCCAGCAAAAGCCCCCCGGAGAGCCGGGTACAGTTTAAAGTGAACACGACGGTGGAGCGGCAGACGGGTGTTTTCAGGCGCATGACTCTTCCAAACGGCACGTGTGCCCTAGTATTTCCATGACACAACTGACATTGATTTAGTGTACAAAACCATCAAGGAATCAACGCGCTGCTACTCTGGCGCCTCCTCTCGGGCTCGAGACGCGGTAGGCAGGCGAGTCTGGCTCTGGGTCGCGCGGGCTGGCGCGACCGCTGAGCGGCCCGAGGCCGGCCAGCGCGTCGAGCGCCTTCGAGCTCATCGACGACTGCAGCCGCTGGAGCCGCATCTCGTACCGCGCGGCATCGGCGGTGCTGACCTTGTTGCCACGCGCCCCGCCCGACGGGAGGGCGCCGGCGAGCGGCGCGTCGACGCTCTGGTGGAGCGAGAGCAGCGCGTAGTCGAGCTCGGTGCGCCCCCAGCCGAGGCTGCCGTCGACGGCGCCGCCGTCGAGGCCCGCGCGGCCGATCGTGCCGCGCGGCTGTGCGGCGGCCGACGGCGCCGCTGCGGCGGGCGTCGTCGGCGCACGCTGCCCGGGCCACAGCGTCACGTACGCCTCCATCGCCTCCATCGCCTGCAGCAGCTGGCTGGTCTCGGCCTCGCGCGACGCGCCGGGGGGCTTGGCGAACGACGCAAGGAGCGCCGGAAGGAGCTTCGCCGCGCTGCCCGCGCAGTTCTGGTCGCGGCGGAGCGCCGCCGCGCGCGCCAGCTGCCGTGCCGTGATCGTCGCCACCGCGCGGCGCGTCTCGCGGCACCGCCAGTGCTTCTGTACCGTGACGGCGGCGGCGTGCTCGGCGGGCGGCGCCCACCCCATCCGCCGCGCCAGCAGCAGCTTGTGCTGCGAGAGGTAGTAGTCGATCCACTGCTGCCGCGTCGCCGCCTCGCGCATGAAGAACGCGCGCGCCCGCGCGCCCTTGCCGCGCGCGTGCCGCTGCATCGTCGACGCGGCGCCCAGCTCCGCCGTGGACGGCGTCGGCAACGGTGCGATCTCGAGCGGCGGCGGCGCGGCAACGTCATCGGCGACGGTGATGTCGTCGTCGTCCGCCTCCGCCCCGTCGCCCTCGAGGTCGGGCACCGGGGAGACGCTCCGTCGCAGCTTCGAGCGCGCCGAGCCCTTGAGCCCCAGCGTGCGCACCGGAGGGCTCTCGCCACCACTGTCGTCGCGGTCGCTCGCGCCCGCGCGGAGCACCTCCGCCGGCCACTCGAGTCCCCCCGCAGCAGCCCTCGTCGCGACGGGTGGCGCTGCCGCTCCTCCTCCTCCTGCTCCTGCAGCCGCTGTCTCGTCGGGGCCGATGAGCGCCGTGAGCAGCTGCTCGGAGCTGGCCGCCGCCACGCCCTCGGAGCGCTCGCTCAGGCTGAGGATCTCCTCGGGAGGCGGCGGCGCCAGCCCCTCCTCCCAGGAGCCGCTGGGCTGCGGATGCATGGGCGGCCCACGAGGCGGCCGGCCGCCGACGCCCGAGATCTCGACGAGCACGCCCGAGTAGCGAGAGCCGTCGCCGTCGCCGTCGCCCTCCTCATCGCCCTCCCCCGGGGGCGGCTCACGCAGCAGGACCGTGCGAGGCTCGTCGTCGTCGTCGTCGTCGCTTCCCTCCCCCTCCCTTTGCCCAGCTGCCGCCGCAACGGCTGGCGCAGGCGTCGCCGCCTCCGCGACGGCAGGCGCCGCCGCGTCGAAGGCCGCCGCGAGCGACGCAGAAGCGCTCGTCGTGGACGCCGGCTGCGCGCCGCTGCCGCCGCTGCCGCTGCTCTCGTCGTCGTCGGGCCTTCGGCATGCGGCCATCGCACCCATCTCGAGCCGCAGCCGCTGCGCGTCTTCCTCCTCGCTCAGGACGCTCCTTCCGAAGCTCGGCCGCTGCTTTAGCGTCGAAGGGAGCCGCGCCGCCGTCGCCGCCGTCGCTGGCGGCATCGCTGCTGCGGCGGGCGCCGCCACCGCCACCTCCGCTGCCGCCGCCGCCGCCTGTGGCAGCCGACCGGGCTCGGGCGCCCCTAGCCTCGTGCGCAGGCCGGCCTCCGCCGTTTCGAGCAGCGCCGCGAGCGGCGCTCGCAGCGGTGCGGCGCGAGCCGCGTCACTCCTCAACGCTGAGAGCTCCGCTCGCGCCTCGAGTGTGCCGCGCCGGGCAGCGCCGCCGTTGCCTTGTGACGACGCCACCGCCGGTGCGTCGGCTGGTGGCGGCACGACCGACGACGCCGGTGAGAAGACCGAGGACAGCTGCCAGCCGAGCCGCGCCATCCAGTCCGGCTGCTCGGACGAGGCGGTGGCCTCGGGCGCACCGCCAGCCGCCTGGGCATCGATGCCATAGGCATCAGCCGGGGCGGCGGCCAGGTCGACGCTGCCGGCGTCGCTGGGGGAGGTTCGCGGCGTATCCAACGCCTCCTCCGCCTCGTGGTCGCCATTGCTGAGCTCAGGAGAGTACGTCTCCTGCGCGCGCATCAGCGCGTGGTTCTCGGCGCTCTCGATGGCCACGCGGGCGCGCAGCTCGGCGGCGATCGCGCGCGCCTCCCACTCGTGGGCCACCGCCGTCTGCGCCTCGAGCTGCTGCGCCACCCGCTGCATGCGAGACTTGAGCCCCTGCATGCGCAGCTCGGCCGCCGCCGCCTCCATCTCGGCGTGCACGCGCGCCTGCACCGCCGACGCCGCCTGCTGCTCCGTCTCCATGAGACGCGTCTCCAGTACGTCGATCTGCTCGCCGTTGGACGACCTCCGGCTCAGCTCCGCCAGAGATGTTGGCTCTGACGCCCGACGAGCCAACCCACCGCCGCCTTGCTGCCACGCTGGCGTCAGAAGCGACGACGACGCGCCCGCCTTGTCCTCCGCCGAGTTGGGTGGCGCGACGCCGCCGGCGCCGCCACCGCCGCCGCCACCGCTGCCGCCGCCGCTGCTGCAGCTGCTCCCCGCGTGGGTCCACTTTGCACTCTCGAGCCCGACGGCCGCCACCGTCAGCCACGCCGGCGTCTCGACCCGCATGAAGCCGTCGTCGGTTAAATCCTTCATGTTGGGACCGTCTGGCGAGACGAGGACCACGCGGCTGTTGGCGTCGGATGTGGCCTCGGCGGTGGCGACGGAGGTGGTCGTCTGTGCGACGAGGACGTTCCTCGCCGAGCCACCACCACCACCACCGGCCTTGCCCTGCTCGCGCGTCCTCTTGGAGGAGCCCGCCAGCAGACGTCCCATGGGACCGGCCGCGCGCAGGCCCTTGGGCGCCGCTGCCGGCGCGAATGCCGCGGCGAGCTGACCCAGCTCGGCGTTCAGCGCAGCGGTGGCGCTCATCCTGCGATTGCTCTCCGCCGGCGCTGCTGCCGGGGCGGCGGTGGGCACGGCGGCGGTGGCTGTGGCGATGACCGGAGCCGCGGCGGTGGCGGACCCGACGAAGTTGCAGGATTCTGTGGTGGCCGGGGCTGCACCGGGGTCGCCAGCGGCCGTGGCGGCGGGTGCGGCGGCGGCGCTCGCCAAGCGCGCGTCGGGCGGCGGGCGTGGCGGCCCATTGAGCCGAGAGCGTGGCGGGGGCGGGGGTCGCACTGCTCGCGCCTCCTCCGACGGCTCCTCTGCGGACTCGTCTGGCGCCACGCCCAGCGGCGCGATCGGCGCGGACGCGTACGCGGCGAAGAAGTCGGCGCTGCTGGCGCCGATCGAGAAGTCCGAGATCCGCTCGGGAGCCCCGATGCCCGTCGTGCGCCACTCGGCGGCTTGGGTCTCCCTCCCCTCGAGCGTCGCCTCGTGGCGGCGCGCGAGGATGTGCTGCAGCCCGTGCAGCCGGCGCACGAGCTCGACCATGCTCTGCTCGGAGCTCGCCCAGCACTTGAACTCGAGCGCGCCGCACCGCAGACGGAAGACCTCCGGCTTCTCGTACAGCCTCTCCGAAGAGAAGAGGTGCGCCATCCGCGCCCACTTCCCGCGCCGCCGCCGCCGCGGGCTGTGCGCCGCGGCATGCTCGCCGCCGCCGCCGCCGCCGCCGCGGGGCGTCTCGCGAGGCGTGGCCGTGTCGACGGAGGAGCTGGAGGCGTCGAGGCCGGAGCGGCCGCCGAAGCCGCTGAGCGAGGAGGTGGCCGAGATGGCCGTCGAGGTCGAGCTGACGCCGTGCGTGAGGCCCGAGGCCGTCGCCGAGATCGACGACGACGCGATGAGCGGGCTGCGCGAGGGCGACTGCTGCGCGGCGCCGACGACGCTCTCCATCGTGTGGCTCAGCGTCAGGGAGGACGACGACTCGGCGTACGGCGGCGGCGGCGAGAACTCGGCGGCGCAGCCCGTCGACGGCGTGACGGTGGTGCCGAGCAGCGGCAGCCGCATCCGGAAGACGGAGCCGCCGTTGAAGCGGTGGCGCTGGCAGACCAGCAGCACGTCGGAGAGCACGAACCAGACGTACGGCCGGCGGACGCCCCACTGCAGGCTGGCGCGGCCCGAGCGGAGCGACGTGCACTTCATCGCGACGCCGCACTCGCCCACCAGCTCGCGCGACGGCACGAGCAGCTGCTCGAGCGGCGGCAGCCCCGCCACGTCGTCGGTGAGCTGCCGCAGCGCGCGCAGCCGCGCCTCCTGCCGGCGCACCTCGTCGTTGACCTCGTGCACCGTCTGCTGCGTCGCGTCGAAGGCCTGCGAGAAGAGCGCGCCCATCCCTGCCCCGCCCGCGCCACCACCGCCACCGCCACCGCCACCGCCACCGCCGCCGTTGCCGCCGTGGTCGCCGCCCTCGGCCTCGAGCACCGCCTCGGCGGCCCTCTTCAGCTGCTGGAAGAGGAGCGGATAGACGCACATGCGCTGCACCGGCCGGAAGAGCAGCGCCGAGAGCGACGTGTGGCACGCGCGCTCCGCCTCGCGCACAAAGTCGTCGACCGCCGGCTCGTCGCGCCGCGCCGCGTTGAGCGCGTCCGCCACGTAAGAGTACGTGTGGCAGAAGGTCGCGGACCGCTCCTTGAAGCGCGGCAGCACGGCCAGGAAGGCGCGCGTCATCTCGACGGCGCGCGCGATGTGCGGCGGCTGCGGTGGCTGTGGCGGCTGCGGTGCAGCGTCGGGCGGCGCCGCGGCGTCGCGCGGGTGCAGCAGCCGCTCGAGCTCGACGTGCACGTCCAGCAGCGCCGGCAGGTTGGAGAAGATGTCGGCGTGTCGGCGGCTCGGCAGCAGGTCGCCGAGCGGCTTGCAGAAGGCGGAGCATATGAACTGCAGGTCGGCGACGTAGTTGGCCTCGGTCGAGACGATCTCGTCCAGCACGGCCGACAGAGCCTGGCCCGCAGAAGATTTCTCGGGCGAGGCCGCCTCCTTGTCCCGCGTCTGCTGCTGAAGCAGAGTCGAGAGGCCCTGGCGCTGCAGCGTCAGCACGCGGCCCAGCTCGAGGAGCGACTGCAGGGCGGCCGGCTCAGACGGGGCGTTTGGCTTGTTGCGCGCTGCGGGCGGCGACGACTTGTTGCGATGCAGTCGGCCGGAGGGGCTGCCGGGTCGTCGTCGTTCGCCTGGGAGCGAGGCGCGGCGCTGCTGGGAGCGAGGGCTCAGCACCCCTGGCACGATGAGCTCGGCCACGCCAGGGCTGTCGGACGACATGGCGTGCCTTTTTTAACTGGTAGGTTGCTATTATGTTGATCAAGCGTCGCCGCAATGTATGCAATGAATCGCATCTAACACGCTCAAAATAGCCCCCTTATACAGCAGCGCAACGTAGGCAAACACACACAAAATAGCCCAAAACAACGTTCAGCGCGTGTTACTTTATTATGGCTGAGCGAGGCTCACGGTGAAAATAGTACGGCGGTTACTTCGCTTGCTTTTCAAGCTTTTCAAGCTGTTAGCTTCCCTCAACTACACACTTCGGAGTCCGCGCAGGCCCGGACCCCAACTGCTCATAGCCGGACCCGGTTTGTGGCTCGGGCGCCGTTTCGAACGAAAGCCAATAGTCGGCGGCAGCGGCGAGAAAGAAGAGTCGGCGGCGCCCATGGATGGGGCTCACACAACACCTCCTTGTTCGCCGCCGTCGACTGCCCGCCAAGACGATATCTTTATTACAGAAATAAAGACTCACCCAAAACGGCGCCCCAAGCAGGATCGGGAGGCAAAACCAACGCAGCCAAGCACGAGCTCAAGACTTGTTGTCGGAGGCCTTGATCTCGACGCGAAAGCCTATTACGGCTCTCAGCAGCCCATGCGCCGTTCCGCGCTGGTCCTGCTGGCCCTAACGGCCGCACCATCGCTCGCTGCGGTCGCCCGACGACGCCCGTGCCTCGCCTCGGCCTCGCTGACGCGCCAGATCGCGTCGCCGGCGACGCCAACGACCCTGGCGAAGCTCCATGCGCTGCGCGGCGGCGCGCTCCTCACGGTGAGCGAGAGCCCGAGCGTCAACTACGCGGTCCAGATCCTGCTCGCGAGCGCGGCCGTCGGCTCGGCGCTCCTGCTCAGCAGCTTCCTGCGCATGCTCTACCTGGTCACGAGCGCCAACCACGGGCACAACGACGCGGGGCTGCGCTCGAGGCGGTGGAGCGTGCTCAAGGACCACCTGCTGCTGTCGGGCTCGATCGAGACGGTCGCCTCCGGCGTGGCCGCCGAGCACGCGGGCGCCGCGCGAACTGAGGCGTGCCGCAAGCTGGTGATGAACCACGAGCGGGTGCTGCACGACCTCACGAGGGCCGACGGCCCGCCGCTCACGCAGAAGGGCCTGGTGCGGCTGCCCGGCAAGGTGCGCGAGGTGGACGTGACGCTGCTCGAGCTCGCGCACCGCCTCTTCGGCCGCATCCCGGGCGAGCGTGCGACCCCGGTCGGCCACCCCGCCACCGCGGAGCAGCAGGCGGTGTGGGCGGCGACGGCCAGCTACCTGAACGCGCGCGTCCAGGCGACGACGCAGGAGATGCAGCAGACGCCCGGCCACGAGCAGCGCGAGCCCGACATGAGCCCACCGGCCGCCGCGGCGATGCGCGCGGTGCTCCTCGAGATGAAGTCCGAGAAGGCGCCCGCCGCCTTTGGCCAGACGTTCAAGACGGCGTTCCGGCCGTTTGCGTCGTCGGCCGGCACCGCCATCCGCGCGCCCACGCCCGTCGCGGCGTGAGGGTTGTTGCCGTGACGAGACCTCCGCGCCAGCGCCGTTTGGATCATGGGTGAGACGATGGCACCACTATTTTGCGCGTCGGCGGGAATTCATGTCGCGCGCGCGGCATTCTCTTGGGACAACTCCTTGCTTTGGACATGCACTCCCATGTTACTGGTCGTAGCTCAAAATCTCGCAGCGTCGTATTCCTCGTGGTGTCGGGTGTGTGGTTCGTTATCACATCTCCACAAAGACGTTTGTGCCGAAACACTGCCTGAATTTGCACTCTCTGCATCGAATCGCTAGCCTACGTGTACGCCTTCAAAAGCCGCAGCCCTTCCTGGTGGCGCCGCCTGGCTTGCGCTGCTGCACGCAGAGCATCGCGCCAAAGGCGTCTGTGACCTGCTGGCCAAACGCCTGGAAGCTGTTGGGCTTCACCAGCGTCGCCCCCTCGTCAGGACGAGCGGCCTCGACTCTGACAGAGGAACCGGTAGCAGCGGACGGCCGGCCCTGCGGCGGCTCCGGGAAACCTTGCCCTCCTGGCGACGGCTGCTTCTCGGAACTCGAAGAGTTCTCGAGCGCCGCCATGCGCTCCTTGATCGCCGAGGGCCTGTGCGAGACGACCTCCACCGTCTCGTCCTCGTCCGAGTAGTATTCAGCCTCCTCCTCGCCCTCGTCCTCACCGGCCGCCGCCGCCGCCGAAGCCATGGCGGCCGCACCCCCTAGAGATTCAGCAGTCGATGCGCCTACCGCCGGTGGCCGCTGGTCCTCGTCGGCCAGCGCCATCGCAAGCGCCGTCTTCGCGCCCGGAGTGTAGGAGGGAGCGCCCACCGTCGAGCTGCACGTGTTGGGCGCTCGGTAAGGCGTGTCCAGCGCGGCCCCGGGAGTCCTCTGCGGCGTTTTGGCGACGCCGAGCGCGGCACCGCCGCTCGGGGACGGCTCGACCGGCTCCGCCGACCCGCTGAGGTCGCCGATCTGATCGGCAAACTCGTCGATCTGCTGATCGGCAGCGAGCTGCTCGGCTGGTATCTCGTCGTAGGTGTAGGTGTACTCGGACTTTGCGTCATCGGCCGCCGCCTCCTCAGCAGCAGCTGGCGCCGGCGCATCTGGCAGCACGACCCGGTACGAATTCCACGTCTGTTCGGACCACGAGTCTCGGGCCACGTCTGTTCGGATTTGTAGCCCAGCCGCGGGCGGCTCTGGCGCCTCCGCTTCGGCAGGCCGCTCCTTTGGTGGCGTCGGCGCACGCGCGACTGCTGTGACGTTTGTCTTGCTCGAGAATTTGGCACCCAGACGTTTCTTCATGTTGGCTGTCGCTGCTTGGGGCCGTCGCCGTAGCGTCGGTGGCTTACTTAGGCAGGGCCTATCTAACCAAACTTCTCAGCAGACGGGGGTACATCCACGTGGCGTGTCCGGTCGTAGGGGTAAAACGTTTTAAGCTGATTTAAAGAGGCGCAATCGCATCTATCTATCGTACGGGTTCCCCCTAAACGGCTTGCCCTGGCCATCCGTCGACTCCCTCCCCGTCGGCCAGTCGGTCCTGTCGGTGAACGGGCAGCAGGCCTCCTCTCCGCCGCCGTGGGGCTGCCTCGTGCGCGTGCGCGCGGCCTCCAGCAAGATATTCTCAGCCACGCGCCGTGCGTCGGTGCGCCAGAGCACATCGCGTGCGAAGCGAGCGAGCAGCTCACGCATGCGGCGCTCCGCAGCGAGGGTGGTCCCATCGGCGATTTCGCGCAGCGTGACAGCCGCCGTCTTCAGGTTGAGAATGGACGCCTCGGGCACTTGGAAGCTCAGCAGCTCCCATGGCACGAAGCACTGGAACGGCAGGCCGACCCTCCAGATCTCATCGGCCAGGAAGACGGGAATGGCGCCATGACGGATCGCGTCGTATGTGCGCATCGTGGTGGTGGTGTCGCCGCGCGGGCACAGCGCAAAGCGCGTGTCGGGAAGCAGCCTCGCCGCCTCGTAGCTGCCGTGGCACGCGCCACCCATGCGGCTCTCGTAGAGGAGCTCCCGTGTGCAGGCCGCGGTGCACTCGCGGCCCGGCGCACGAGGCTCGTCGGTCGTCCATCTCTCGAGGGCAGGCTCAATGATGGGCCGCAGATATCGTGAGGCGCGACTCAACGGCAGCCCGTCGTGTGCGTCCTCAGGGACGACCCGACGATAGATCGTCTTGTTCAGGCGCCCACTTTCGTCTCTGATGCCAAGTGTACGCCAGCCGGGCCCGTGGTCGCATCGGCGGAGCACTGGCCAAGGCATGTTCGACTTCATCATGGCCTTCACGTCCACAAGTCCGTCTGTCTCAACAAGAAGCGCGCCGGGCATCGCAGACGGCTTGTTTGCCCAGCTTCGCATGAGCGCCCATCGCACGTAGTACCCGAGGTGGCGGCGCCCGGGCCCAAAGCGCGCAGTCGTCTGCCCGCCGAAGAAGAAGTCGAGCCGTCGCCCCCGTCGTGAGTCGTTGCGCACGCCCCACGCGGCGTGCTCGGCGGGCTCAACGTATGGAGCGAGCAGATGGAGATCATTGTGGGCGAGCTGCTCGCGGCGACCCGTGTAGGGGCAGCAGCCGTGCTCCTTGCGAATCAACGGCGCCGACTTGAGCGTCTCGATCCAAACACGCGACAGATAGAGGTCAACCTCATTGGACGGCGCGGCCGCAGGCAGCGGATGCTTTTGCTGGAACGCCAATGACGAGGCCTTGCTCCTATCGCCGCCGCCGTGACTGGGAGAGGGCACGTCCCTACCGTAGCCGATGTCGTGTGTGGTGTTGCCGCTCACAACTCGCCTCGCCTCCATGCTCCTCTCATCCATGCCTGTAGACCTGGCCCACGATGGGTAGAAGTAGTGCCAGAAGCCCAGCGAGAGAGCGAGATGGTCACGAGGACGGGCTCTCCAATTCGGTGAGCTCTTGACAGCGCTGGCAATGTGCCAATGATGCATCGCTCTCTCAGCCTGGCAGATGGTCTGTGTGTAGCTTGGAAACTCGGGAATCACAAGGATGGTGGCGCTGGCGGCGTCCGCCACCCTCCATGGGTGGTCGATCAGGGCGCGCACAAACAGTGCCTCCGCCTCGGCGTACCAATCTTGCAGCTTCGGCTTGCCGTCACGTCCCCGCGCGGCAGTCTCTCTACGCAGGCGCGCGACGCACAACTCCACCTTCTCGAGCTCGGCTCTGAGGCTGAAGTCACGACCAATGGCCTCACCGTCGTAGAGGTAAAAGGGCACGCGTAGCCGCTCGCGGACGGCCTCCACGGCGCGGACGACGTCGTCAGCGGTCCAACTGGGGTCCGAGTGCTGGAATAGCCTGGCTGGCCGCTGCGGCTGGCACGAGAGCTGGCCAAACGGCATCTGGAGGATGGCCGGCTCTGCGCCGCCGACGCTACTGTAATGCAGCGCGCTGTGTCGGCGCGGCCTAAGAGCTAATATATGATGACGAGCATCCTGACGCTGCTGTCGTCGATCCTGCTCTACGCCCCGGGCGCCTTCTTCTTCTACCCGTGGAAGCCCGTGATGCAGGCCCTCGCGGGCGACCGGTACGACGTCGGGTTCGCCTTCTTCCGCCGCGACCACACCGACCCGACCAACCTGGCGCTGCACATGGTCGCGCTCGCGTGGCAGCTGCTCGGAAACTTCGGACTGCTCGCCGCCATCGACGCCTCGCTCTGGCCGGGGCGGATTTCGCTTCCGGGCGGCTTCCTCTTGCCTGAGCGGCCGCTCTCATACGTGACGGCCATCTCGTGGGTCGCGACGCTCATCTTCAGCCCCGCGCCGCTCGACTGCTCGCTGTCCTCGGCCGCCGCGATCGTCATCGCCTTCACGGCGGCACCACGCCTCGCGCCGCACGAGCTCGAGCTCGGCGTCGTCGCCGCCTTTGTCTGCACGCTCGTCCTCTTCTCGATCTTTGCCGAGCGGAAGGTGCACCGCGGCAGGCGCGCCGCCGGCCTGCTCGGCGACCTGATGCGCGCGGGCGCGCGCTTCGGCCTCGTCGTCGGCGTCCGACTGATCGCACGCCACTGGCGCGGCGCGTTTGCCGCCGACGCGGCCGCCATCAACTGCGGCCTGGCCGTGCTGATGGCCCTGCTGGCGTCGCTGCCCAAGCCGACGGTGCCCGCGGTGCTCGGCGGCGGCCTCGTCGTGCGCGCGGCGGCCGAGCTGACGGCGCAGGACGCGCTGCTCTTCTACGGCTGCGCCTTCACCGCGCAGGCATCGCAGGGCCTCGCGCACGACGTGAGCCGGCAGGCGGCGACGCTGCTGTCGCACGAGGAGTTCGACGACGGCCACTGCCGCGCCACCAAGCTCGGCTTCGAGTGGGCACACGTCGTCTACTTCCCAAACCTGCTGACGCAGGCCATCCGCGAGGCCTGGGCGAAGCCCATCGAGGGGCTAAAGGTCGAGTGATATGTTGGTAGTACTAACACTTTTTTTGACGACGTCCAATGCGCGCTCGTCCGCTCGAGCCTGCGGCCTCGCCCGCGCGATGATTGCGTCGATGCGGCGCCACGAGTCACGGGTGAAGATGCCATCAGCCACGGCTGCCATGCGCGCCTTGATCCACCCAAAGAACCATGCCGCAGATCTCTGTATCTATCTATCTATCTAGACAGGGCGCGCGATCCCTCGAGAGGGGCAAACCAGCGCAGAACTGAATCATGTTTTGCATCCGTCTCCACGCGAGAACTGATGGCCAGCACGACTATCACCTTCGCCCGCCGTCGGTTCGTTCGCCGGCGCCGCTGCCTATTACTACTACCTGCAGACCAAGAAGGCCACCGGGTTTCTTACAGCGGTCGCCGAGGCCGAGGCGGTCATCGGCGCGGCCAACATCCTCGAGCCCGCGGCGGCCAAGGCGCTCCTCGACGCGACGCCGGATGCGCTGCTGCTCGACGTGCAGGACCCGGGCTCGGACATGGTCAAGGGTTCGCACAGCGCCTCGCTCGGCACCCTTCCCTTCAAGGCCTCGACCGACCTGGCGGACTTCAAGGACCCAGCGATCGCTGATCGTCCCAAGGCCGGGCTGATCATCGTCAACTGCGGGCTGGGCGGCCAGGCAAAGCTGGGTGCCAAGCTGCTCGTCGACTACGGCTTCACCAACGTTAAAACCATCGAGGGCGGCTGCGTCGCCTACAACAAGGCTTGCTGCACCACCAAGAAGTGCTGAAAGTAGGCTCTGACTGCCGACACGTGAAGCCGGAGGAGCTCGGCGAGAACTTCCGCCGGATTCATGACGGCGCGGTGCTCAATGGCAGGCAAGCCACGCGCCTGCGTCTGAGAAAGCTTCCAACCAGCTCATGTGTCAAAATATCAAAACGACAAAACGGTTTCCTCGACAAAAGACTAAACGCTCGGCGCGCTGAAACCCGCCGCGCTCACGTTGGGCAGGGTGCGCAGCAGCTGCCGGCCGAGCGCGATGACTGCTCCGTCGAGATGAGCACACTGCGTTCTACCTAATACTTGTACGCTAATAGTAGAGCGCGAGGATACAGTTCGGTTCTGGACAGTTCGGCCCCCTCTTCGTTCGGGCGCATGGAGCTGCGGGGAGCTCGTTCGCCGCGGCCAGAACCGTCGTCATGCTGACGCATGCGAGGGGGGTTCAGCCTGCAGGCGAGCAATCACATCGCGCTTGCTGTCACGAGCCCGGCAATCACGCTGCACATCGAGCATGTCATCCGGCTGAGTCAGGTGGTTTTTTTCTCACTGCATCAGTATCGGAACCTGTCCGAGGGAGGATCGGCCGAACGGCCCGCCTGTGTCGGGAATTGCCCTGGGAGCGGCGGCGGGTCAAGCGCTTCCCACGGGCGTGGCGGCGGGAACGGCTGCGCTGGAAATAGCCGTGCCATCACGCGGTGCGGCAAGGCAAGGGGCAGGGGGGGCGGCAGCAGCTGCTGGCTGCTGGACCAAACGCCGCGCGCCACGTTCCACCCATCGACCTCGCCCGACGGCCTCTGCTCGACTGGGTCGCCCGTCGTCAGCTCCTGAGTGGTCTGCATCTCCAGGTCGCGAACGACCTGGCGCAAAATGGCAAGCTGCTGCACCTCATAGTCAATATAGTCAGAGCCACCAGCGTCCGCACCGGTGGCGCGACCATGTGTGCCACTCGGTGTGCCTCCCTCGCCCGTGGCTGGGGGCGTCGGCGCCGCGAGCTGCTGACGGAACTGACGGGCGTCCCATCGAGCCAGCTCCGCCGCCGCGTCCCTCTCCACGTCGACAGACTCCATGGGCTGCGCCGAAGATGATTCCTGCACAGCTGCTGCGGGTGGTACTGGCGGTGGTGCTGGCGCTGCCGCCGGCGCTTCGAGCACTCCCGCCGGCGCTGCGACTGGGGTTGCTCCTGCCGCTGGATGTGGCGCTGCATTAGGCTCGCGCGGCGCTTCAGCAGCCGTTGCCTCCTCAGCACAGGCAGTGGGCGTGCTGAGCCGCGCAAGCGGTGGGCGTGAGCCGACGACAGCTGCCCACGCTGTCTGCAGCAGGACCGACACATGATCGACGATCGGACCGCGGCCGCCTCGGTCGCCCTGGCCCTCGCCGGCGTCGCCGGCGCCATGAGACGCCGACACGCGGTCTATCGGCTCGCTCATGTTGGAATCGCAGCATGAATCGCAAGGAACATAAAGTGCACAACTGTAAAAATAAGTATCGTGCTAGTCATTTAGTTTTTATTGAAAAAAACGGCGATAAAGTTGTTTTCACCTGAAAAAACGCTTTCTGCAATATACATGTAGCGTGCCTTGAACACCAAATACTTTATACACGTGGCCGCCTTCCTCCGCCCCTACCTAAAGCTTCGCGCTGCTCATCGAGCTGTGGCTGGTGTTGCGCTCCTTGTCGAGCGCGCTCGTGCTCTTGAACGAGCTCTCAACGCGGGTGAGCTTCGTGTTCGAGAGCTGCCGCTCGCGCCACTTGCGCAGCGCGGGCTCCTGCGCCTTGACGACGCGCGTCAGGTTCTTGGCGCCGATGACGAGCTGCACGAGCCTCGGCTTGTCCTCGAGGTCGGGGTCGCAGTCGACCTCCATGTACTCGAGCAGCGCCTGCAGCTCCTCGACCGAGCGCTTCATCAGCTGCTCCTCCTCGGTCTTGATCTGCGCCGCCAGCGTCGAGTCGCCCCTCTTGAGCTCGGCCGTGTTGCGGCGAGCCCGCGCCGGTGCCCGCCTTGCGCGCCTCGACGATCAGCCTCGCCAGCCCCGCGACGTCCTTGACCGCGCGGTCGGCGGGCGCGCCCATGAACTAGCTGCTGCCTGAGCTGCGCGGGCATAAACTTTCAATGCGGCTCAGATGGGTGGTTGTGTCCTCGCGTCGAACTTGCTGTCCGCGTGGCACTTAGCTGCTAGCCGCGGCGCTGGCGACGGACTACTGCAGCAGCTCCAATCGTCGTCTAATGCTCGCTGCCCTCACCGTCGCCGCCACACTGGCTAGCGTGCGCTACCAGGTGTGCAACTTCACGTGCGCCGACACCAACGCGACGTGGCTGGCCTGTCGCTCCGAGAAGTGCTCGCCCCGCCTGCCGGAGGACATGTGCGCAGACGGCTCGGAGCCGGCCCTGGAGCCGACGCCCGACGCCAAGGAGGGCGACGGCCTCGCCGTCGCCGGGGCGGACGCGTGCGCGTGGGCCGGCGCTGCCTCGATGGGCTCCTTTGCCGAGCGCTGCGAGCTCTGCCTCTCGCTCGCCGAGAGCGCGATCAACGTGGCAAGGCGCGAGCTCAGCGCAGAGGAGCTGGCCGCGCTGGGCGCGGACGGGCTGTGCGAGCGCGCGAGTCGCGAGGTGCGGTCGCTGCTGCCGACGGTGCGCACGTGTCGCATGATGCCGAGCGCGTGCGACGAGGCGGTCGACGCGTGGAGGAACGCGACGTGCCCGCTCGTCTTCGAGCCGCTGACGCGAGGCGTCGGCATGGGCCAGCTGATGTGGGAGCAGCAGCAGACGTGCGGCAAGCTGCTCACGCAGCGGGCCGGCAGCGGAGTGCACGAGGCCGAGGTGTGCCCCGCGCTGCGCGACGTCGGCGGGCGCGTCATGGCCATCTCGGCCGTCGTCGCCGCCGCGCTCTTCGCGGCGCAGTTGACGAACTTTTGAGTTGAAACTAAAAATTAAAAATTTATTCATTTATCAATGCATACTCTTTGCCTGCTGCGTGCTCTCCTTCGCTTCATCGGCGCGAGACCACCGGCACTAGCTTGACATGTTGCAAGGGAGCGACGCAGGCACGAGCAGCACGAACGGCAGCTGCCGTGCAGTGCCTCGGACGGTGGGCTGGGACTGCGCGCACAACCGCTGCGCGACGGCCAACCTGTCGCACACCGTCGCCACGCCCAGCCTGCTGATCTTCTTCCACATCGCCAAGACCGGCGGCACCTCGCTGATGTTCGTGCTCGACCGTCTCGTCCGGCCGCCACACCGCCTCACGGCGTCCTTCCGCTACGGCCGCGCGTCGTGCCTGCTGGGCCTCTTCCCGCAGCGCTTCCGCGGCGCACGATGGAGGCCGCGCTGCGGCAGCCCGACGCCGCCCGACTGGCGGCACGCCGCGCTGGCCGTCGAGTACCACGACTGGTCGTCGTCGCTCTTCACGCGCAAGCTGCGGCCGCAGCTCGGCTGGCTGCGCGCGCAGTACGCCGCCGTCGGTGGCCGCCTCGTCGTCGCGACGCTGCTGCGCGACCCGGCGGCCCACCTGCTCTCGTGGTACCGGATGGCGCCGCCCATCGCCACTGCCGCCACCTCGGCACGAGCGACGGGCGGTGGCGGCGAGCCGCCGGGCGTGCTGCCCGTCGTCGCCGTCCTCGGCGGCGCGACGCGGCTGCAGCAGCGCGTGCTCGACGGCCGACGCGCCACCGCCGGCGCCGGCTGGAGGGCGCGCGTCGAGCGGCCGTGCGACGTCGACCTGCGGCGCTCGCGCGCGCTCCTCCGCGACTTCGACGTCGTCGGCCTCTTCGACAGGACGGACGCGAGGCTCGGCCGCCTCTTCTTCGAGCAGCTGCTGCTCGGCCTCGACGTGGCGCTCTACGCGGGCGTCGCGAGAGGCGCCGCCGCTGCCGCGGACGGCGACAGCGACGACGGCGACGACGCGGCGGAGTTTCACGACTACTACCTGCGCAACCCGCACCGCCCTGGCGGCGGCGGCGCGCGGTACCGGCAGGCGAAGGCGCTCTCGCTCGCCGCGTCGCGCAACGCGAGCGTGATGGCGGCGGTGCGCGCGGCGACCGCGTGCGACCGCGTGCTGTACGACGAGGCGCGCCGCGCCGCCGAGGCGCAGCTCGCGCGCCACGGCCAGGGGCTTGTTGCTGCTGGGCATGGGGCGCGGCTGTGCGCCGCGAGCGGCGCGCGCGGCGAGAGGCTGCACGCCTTCTTCACGCGCAGCCTGACCAAGATGTCGGGGTACCAGAGGGCGCAGCGGCTGACGGCGGAGCTCATCGAGCTGGAGCGAGATAGTAGTAGTAAGTAGATCGTGTTTCTTCCCTTGACTCGCACGCACCCACCGTCCGCACCCAACCACACGTACCTTTACCCACATCTTGTCATGGACGTCGTCGCGCGGAAACGCAACCCGTCGTCTGCGACCGATTTGTGGCTACGCCACGCCCGCCTCCGCCTTGCGCAGCGCTACGCGCTCCATGAGGCGCGCCATGATCTCGTGCACCTCCCCCTTGCTCATGGTGTTCAGCGTCTCGGCCGGTCCGCCGGCGATCTCATCGAAGTCCGCTGGCGAGAGCCAGGTGTCGAGGTCTTGCAGGACGTTTCCTACGTCAGGGGACAATCCGTCGGAACCGGGCCCCAGCGGCATCAGGAGAGACTCTCCGACGCGTAATTCTTGCGGTGCTTTTGGATGACTGCGGGGAAAGAGTCCCACTGGGAGATATCCAGCATGCGCCTGGTGCTTGGGATCAGCTTCCTCGGAGGCGTACGCGATGTTGAGGACGCAGGGCACGGGCGTCGACTCGAACTCGTCGGAAGGTGAGCCATGTGCAATGATTTCATCGAGTCCAGACGCACCGAAAAGCCTCGGCGTCAAGGCCTGGAGGGCACTCGACTCCGTCTCAGCTTGCTTCATCGATAACTTGGTCACAGAATGCATGTCGCAGATGCTGCGTTCTGTGGTTGCACACTCGACGGAGAAGCGAAAGGGCTCGCCCTCGAGGTCAAGATCGACGGTGAGAGAGAGCATGCGGGAGAAGGGCTGCTCGGACGAAACGGAGCACTGGAAATCGAGTCCGTAGAACTCCTCGCCGTCGTCGTCATCGTCGTCGTCGTCGTCGTCGCCCATCCACATGATAAACGACATCCAGAAGAAGCGGAGAGCACCGTCAAACCACAGGGGCACCACGGCGTGAATGTCCGCGTGGTCCTTGCTGAAGTTGAGGAAGGTCAGGTCGAACCCATACTGATGCGTGCCATGCTTGGGCAGGCTTGCCGCCCACTCGAGGCGCTGCTGCAGGAGCTCGCGCGACCATGAGGCGGATTCGAGACCGGAGCTTGTGAGGGCCTCGTGCGCGGCACGCCAGGAGTCGTAGCCGCTCGGAGCCGAGCTGGCCGGAGTCACCTCATCCTTGCAGGTGACGACGGCGACCGCCCCAGGCCTCATGGTGCGGACGAGCGGGCGATCCAGTGCGCGGCAGCGCTGCTGGACCATGCGCTGCCACAGCAGCTCGAGGCGGGGCTGCAGGGCCGCAGCGATGCGGCGGCTGACGCGTGGGAAGCGGCTCAGCGCGTACGCGTCGCAGAATGAGACCACCTGGGCCAGTGCATCGTCGTCCAGGTGAGCGCCGATGTCGGACATGCCAGCGCGCGTCACGCTTCGACGGTTGGTTGGAGCGCTTGTATGAGAATCAATCAAGAAGTGCTTGAAAATCACAGTTCTTGAGACGGGTAGAAACCGCTACGAGCGGGCGCCGACCCGCGGACGCCCTAGTGCAGGGTGCTGGGGTAATCGCTGGCAAACGCGTCGCCTCAATAGCCTCAATAGCCTCAATGGCAAACGCGTCGCCTCAATAGCCTCAATAGCCTCAAAGGGTGTTAAAAGGGGGGGGTCCGCAAAAGGGCTTTTCTTTATCGCTGACGTTCCGCTAGTCTCCCGCGTGCGCGCACACCGTGACGTACCACCCCTGCATCACCCACAGGCTAGCAACGCGTGTTCGGGGCAATCCCAACCTGCGCCGGGCAACGCGATCCCTTCACACAAGCGCGCGCCAAATTGCTCGCGATCCCGCGTGCAGCGTCACACAGCCCTGCAGCGTGCCGTGCAGCGTTCTCCGAGGCAAAGGCAAGGATCGAGGCCAGCTGCTGCAGTGACCCCTGCTCGTCTTGTGCACTTGCAGCAGCAGCGGCTGGAATGTGGCACGCGGCGCTCAGCCCGGTTGCCATGCTCAGCGGCATGTGAGCCAGCAGATGCAGTGGACACGGAGAGTTGAATTGGCACCAGTTCCAGAGCTTTTCCGTCAAAGGCCGATCCTGTCGCCCGGGGCCGGCCACCTTGGAGACGTTGCTGACGCGCTCTGTGAGTGAGAGGGCGAGCGCCCGCCACTCGGTGTCGTCTCTGCTCCGGATGCGCGGCGCGTTGTGGGTGCGGTGCAAGAAGCGCATCATACCGGCGTATTGGCTCCAGTACATGAAGTTCAGGTGTGCCCAGCCGGTCAGCGTCTCGCCGCGAGGCAGGCCGAGCAGCTCCGACCGCACGAACCACAGGTTGCTCTCGCAGCGCACGCAGCAGCTCCTCTGCACCACATTGGCCGCATCGAGTATCTCCACCGCGCCACAATTACGCAGGCAGAGCTTTGCCCCGTCACAACTGTCTCCCATCTCGACGGCCACCAACGAGTAGCTGCCGCCAGAACCCGAGAGCAAATCGAACAGCGCCGCGACCGACGCCCCGAACTTGCCGGCGCGTTTCTTGCCGAAGCGAAACGAGTCGTGTTGTTCCAGCGACCACTGAAGGGGCGGGGGTAGCTCGGGGTTGAACTCGACCATGACTGCGTGGGGCGCAAAGTCAGCCTCGAGAACAGCACGTAGCACAGGGAGGTCAAACGAGTCGATGTCGATCTTGAGGGCGTCGAACTCTCGCGGAATCCCCTTGGTGCGCAAGAGGTCGCCGATGTTGTTCGGCTTGGCAAAGCCCCAGTGAATGTGGATGCCTCCACTCGTGTTGACCGCGCCCAGGTTGCGAGGTAGCACGTGGTGGTGGTCTCTCGATCGGCCTCCAGCGCGAGGCCGCGATAGCCAGACTGGAAGAGCGGATAGACAGGGTCATGAAGCTTGCCGTCCTTCGCACCAATATTCACGGCGTATCTCTCACTATTGGGGCGGCTGGCACCAGGCAGCGACGCAAGGAGCAGCTGAAAGGAGACTCGGGTGGGCCAGCTCGCCGCCGCCGCAGGCGACAGCACTCCCTGAGAAGCCAGGAGCGCGCGCAGACCCGGTGGAGGCTCCGCACGGAGCGAGGGCGGACCGGGGCATATCGGAAGCCCGCGAAAGAGACCAACGATAAGGGACAGCATTCAATCTCTGGCTCCGGGGCTGCAGCAGGCAGCACGCAAAACTTGCCAGAAAATTTGTTGATTGCCTGAGCTAAGTGCAAACGTATGAGAGACCAACACACTGAATCCATGGAGCAAACAGTCATGATCGTCGGCGCGTCGCGCGGCATCGGCCTGCAGCTAGCCACCGCCTACGCTGCTGGCGGCGCGCGCCGAGTCCACGCGACGGGCCGCGAGCGAACCGACGAGCTGCGCGAGCTCGCCGAGCGCCACAGCGGCCGCGTCGTGCTGCACAACCTCGACGTGCGCTCGGTCTCGGGCGTCGCACGACTGGCGGCGTCGCTGGCCGGCGAGGCCCTCGACCTGCTGATCCACGTGGCGGGCGTCAGCAAGGGCAACACGTCGCTGCAGCTCGACGTCAACGCGAGGGCGCCGTTTGCCGTCGTCGACGCGCTTGTGCCGGCGCTGCTCCGCTCTCGCGCTGCTAGCGGTGGTGGTGGCGGCCGCGCGCCGATGGCCGCCATCATCACGAGCGACATCGGCGTGCCCAAGAAGTGCCTCGGCAAGTGCAGCCCAGGCGCCGACCCGTGGAGGTGCACGCAGCACGTGCCGCGTGGCGGTGCGGCGGCCCTGGCCATGCCGGAGTCGTGCGGCTACGTGCGCAGCAAGCTGGCGGCCAACTACGTCTTCCGATGCGTCGCGGCGCCCGACTGGCGCGCGCGCGGCGTGCAGGCCGTCGTGATGCAGCCGGGCTGGGTGACGACGGACATGACGGGCATGGCGGTCAACGATCAGATGATCCGCGCCAAGGAGAGCGCCGCCGCCATCCGCGCCACGCTCGCGGCGCTGCCGGAGGACTCGCAGAAGATCCTGCTCGACTACCGCGGCTACGCGTGGAGCTGGGAGACGGGCAAGCTCGAGGACTGCGCGGTCGCCGCGCCGGTGCGCCACTTTGACGACAACCCCGCCACGCTACGCAAGCTGCGCATCAAGAGCTGGGCGACGCCCACGCCGGGCAAGTACCCGCCCAAGTGGACCTCGTGCCCATCGGCGCCCCCCCGCGGCGGTGGGAGCGTCGACGGCGCGGCGGTTGTCGCGTCGCCGCCCAACGTCAGCGCGCCGCAGGCGAGCGACCCGCTCGGGCGGGGGTGCCCGAGGGTGCTGCGCCACCTGAATCGCTCGCTGAGCGCCGCGGTGACGCGGTGCGGGAGCCGCGACGACCCGAGACTCTGCGGGTTCCTCGTGCCGTTGGACGGCGATTCGTAAACGTAAGAGAATTGAAACTACCTACCTCAGACTAATACGGTTCACGTTCTCGAGGCTATTGAGACTATTTGAGCGGCTATTGACCATGACGTGTATTGCGGTTTAATTTAACGGTTTAACGCTGTTAGCTTACCTCAACTACACACCTCGGACCCCAAGCCAGAATTGGACCCCAGATTCACTATAGCCGGACCCGGTGTATAACGGTTTAACGGTTTAACGCTGTTAGCTTACCTCAACTACACACCTCGGACCCCAAGCCAGAATTGGACCCCAGATTCACTATAGCCGGACCCGGTGTATGGCCCGGGTGCCGTCTCGTATGCCAACATGGTCGATCATCGCCTACGTACGCCGATGGCACCGCCGAGTGGTCATCCCGCTACTCCAGGGGCGCAGAAACATACCCCTCTAACGCGCGGTGCCACCGTGGCCCTCGCCGCCCCGCGCCTGAACCCGCGCCGCCGCCTCTCGCTGCGCCTTGCTCGGCCGCTTGCCGCAGACTAGGACCCCTGTTAGAAACATAAACTCTAGCAGACCACCACGCGGGTACGGCAATCGTCTGCACGATCACCGCCCCCTGCCCCATCCCCTGTGGACGCTAGAGAGATAGATGAAGCCACAGACAGCAGGCAGACGCCCACAAGCAGCCGGCTCATCCCCCAGCCATCACAGTGACACCGTTCGCAGGGATCCGCCCGGGCCAACAAGTTGCCTCGCGGCTGGAATCAGTCTCGAGCAGCGGCCTCAAGCAGGTTTAGGCCATGCAAAGTTTAGGTGTTGGTTGTAATGCAAGAGATGCTACTGACTTTGCTTGATTCAAAAGCGTTGCGTGGTGTTCTTTAGGTTGATAATATTGGCGTGTCTGCCATGCCCTCCGGCTTCTGGAACGCCGACATGCACGAGGAGACGATCGCGCGTGCCCGCGAGCTGGCTCGATCGACGTACGCGTCCAGCGAGGCGTCCGAGCGTCGGCCCGACGCCAGGGCACCGTCCGCACGTCGACCGCCGGCTCAAGCCAGGCCGGTCCGACGAAGCCATTCGCAGCCGCAGCCTTCGTCGCAACGTCCACTCGAGCGCAGCACATCGTCCCCGGCGCGACTGGTGCCCAGCGATTATGAGGTGGACGGCTCGCCGTACCGCCTGGATGCCAGCAGCGGAGACGAGGAGGAGCTTCCTGCGACTCGACAGCCGCAGCCGCAGCGGCACCCGCAGGAGAGCAGCCGTAGCCGCGGGGCAGCAACGCCAGCGAGGGGATCTCCGGCCGAGCGGCCGCCGCAGACGCCGCTGCCTCCCACGCCTGCGCAACCACCGCCAGCGGTGTCGCCCACGAACAGCAAGGCCTCTCCGGGCGAGGCCGGCAGCTCCCCGAACGCGTCTCGGGTTCGGCGCTCGCGCTCGATGACTGCAAGGACTTCGGTCACATCGTTGATGGACGCGACGGCCACCTCGGACGCAGCCGATTCCACCGCCACGAGCGCGACCGCCGCACGACGATCGCGCTCGCTCTCGCTGCCGCGCACGCCGCCGCGCCGTGCGCGCACCCGCGTCGACCCTCTGTCGCCGGTCACAGAGTCGCCCGCAGCGGCAGGCGCAGCGGCACTGAGCCGCGCGCGCGCCGCGGCCGCGGCCGCGGCGGCCACCGCCACCGCGACAGCTGTTGCAGCGGCCGATGCGCCACCGTCCACCGCGACGCGGGGCGAGCGCGGCAGCGGCGGCGGCGGCGGCGGCGGCGGCGGCGGCGGCGGCGGCGGCGGCGGCGGCGGCGGCGGCGGCTTTGGTGCGGAGGCGAGGCAGCAGGTCGACATGGGCGGCACGGTCGGCAAGGAGGAGGACCTACTGGGGCGGCTGTGCGCCGACGAAGCCAAGAAGCGCTACGACACCCTCTCACCTCGTCGGGGCGCACGCGCCGCGCAGCGAGACAACATCGCCGAGCTCGTTCTTCGGGAGCGCGCTCGATTCATGAGCCCGCCCTCGGCCGACGCGGTACCGGCGCCACGCTCCCGCTCACGATCGGCGAGCGGCACACCTGGACCGGCGCCCTTGAAGCCGGCGCTTCGGGTGCGGCGTGCCGTCCTCGGGCTGCTGCGCGGCGCGAGTCGCAGGAGCAACGCGGCGGCGGCGGCAGTGAGGCTGACGGTCGAGGGAGCGCAGGACGGCAGGGTGCCGACGCCAGCCAGGAGCGTGTTTCGGTTTTAGGCACGAATGTAAGGTACAATAGGTCTCTGCTAGGGGGATACACCATGGACGCGGTACTCATCAGTGGCTCGTCTTATTCAGACCTATAATACTACACACGACGTAGTTTCAATTGAAGGACTCGTTGGCGACGGACGTCATGACGCCGGTGAGGGGATCCACCCCCCCGGCGGCGTGCGCTCTCATCAGCGCATGCACGGCGACAGACAGCGGGATGTTCCCTGAGGTGAGTGCGCCCCCCGTCGATGCCCAGTTCTCGGGGCCAGGCCACATGGAGACGCCCTTCATCTCGGCATCCTTGCGCTTCTTGGCCTCGTGGGCGAGCATCTTCGCCGCCAGCTTCCGGTCGAGCAGCCCTTCGATGCTGAGCCGCATCTCAAACCAGCGCACGAAATCGACGTAGTCGACCTTGTCGTCGTTGGCCTTGCAGAGCTTCGCCATGACGAGCGCGAGCGCCTCGATCGACAGGCTGCGCCCCAGCTCCTTGCTCAGGTCGCGCAGCTCGTCGATGTCGATGTAGTTGTCGTCGCCCGCGTACTTGGCGAACATCTTGCGCACGGCGGCGTGCGGCGTCACCGCCGGCTCGCGCGTCGCTCCCGCCGTGCAGAAGTGGCGGCTTTGGTGGCCGCAGCCGCGTGAGGCGAGCGCCTCCGCCAGCGTGGCGGTGGTGCGCCATCGATGCGGCACGAGCGCCTCGAGCCGCGTCGCCGCCACCTTGTGGGCGCCGAGGGCCGCCGCGAGCACCGCGCACGTGGTGGGCCAGAGGCGGCCCGAGGAGAGCTCGCAGAAGGTGCCCGAGTAGATGCAGTCCGACAGCAGGTCGGGCGGCGTGCGGCCGTCCCACATGACGCCCAGCGCGCACGGCCAGCGCGCGTCGTCCTGCTCGTGCAGGCAGACCACCTTGATCCGCTTGCCTTCCTTGCGCAGCGCGCGCAGGCTGCGCAGCTCCTCGATCAGCTTCGGCCCCTCCTCGCGGTTCCACTTCTTGTAGGTCTGCTCGTTGATGTACAGCATGAAGTGCGTCGCCTTCGCCAGCTCGGTCGTCATCTCGAAGTGGCCGTCCATGCCGCGCTGCAGGTCACGCACCACCGCCACGGCGCCGCGGTTGTTCTCCGACGCGAACAGCACCGGCGTCGAGCGGAACGCCAGCCTCTGCAGCGGCCGCTCGTCGTTCACGTAGAGCTGCGGCCTGGGCAGCCACAGACCCACCGGCTGCGGGCAGCCGGCCAGCACCTCCTGCGCGATCATCTTGAGGCTCAGCTGCTCAAAGTCCCTGACCCCGAGCTTCTGGCCCAGGGACCGGTGCCACGGGATGACCTCGCGCCCGTGGCCGAAGACGGGGACGAGCAGCTCGGCGGGACACTCCTCGGCCTTGATCACCCCGAGCGGCAGGTTGCGCTCGCTCTGGGACTCGTAGTACCGACTCGGCTGGTAGACGAGCGCAATCGTCTTGCGCTTCTCGACGGCGCGGCGCACCTCGCGCAGGCACGTCTTGCTCGTAAAGTAGCCCTTGGACACGAAGATCAGGACGGTCTGCGACCTGTCGACGTGCTCCTCGGGCGGGCCGCTCCGGCTCGATCCGCCGTGCATCGGCTCCTTCGCCTTGTCCGTCGACTTCAGGTCGAGGAAGATGGCGACGCCGGGCAGCAGCCTGCTCAGCGACTTCTTGATCTTTTCGCACACCTCGCCGTCCCCGTGGTGCGAGATGTGGAGGTGCCAGCATGCACCGTCGCCCAGGCTGAGCTCGGCCGGCATCCGGGTCGACTCGAGCTTCACCAAGGGCTCGGGCGGCGCGTGGAACACCCGCCACGCGAACTTGGCCGCGCCGACGGCCGACCGCAGCAGGAACGGCGGCCCGTGGCGCACGGCGAGCGCGGCGGCCCAGAGGACGAGGCCGCAGCAGCCGAAGATGAGCAGGGCGACGGTGAAGTTTGGGAGCGGGCCGTGGTCCGTGCGATAGTTCGCTAGCTTCTCCGTCTCGCGCCAGAAGTAGTCCGGCAGCGAGAACGCGCCCATGACTTCACCTACGGTGACCGCGGAGGCGATCCGATAGCTAACCAGCTAGTGTAAACTATTCTCCATAGGCCCTGCCGCCCTGCATGCAGGCGTGCGCGCGCCCGCATACTTCAGCTCGCTGGCCTGCTCTTCGACCCGGATCCAGCTCCGCCCGACTCTAATCCCCTAATTTGGCTCCGGGTTCGCCAGCCAGGCTTCCCCCCTTCCTCCCCCTGCTGGTCCTGGCTTTAGAGAGAGATCTTCGCTGACTGACTGACTGACTGACGCTCAGTGTCGCCTCGCGTTGACTCTGGGTGGTGTCCCTCTGGTGTTCGCCGCTCGCAAGCGCATCTTCTGTCTTGCGAGGCTTGTCGGTCTTCACAAAATGCGCAACAGCACGATGTTTGCACTGGCCGCGGCGCTGCTGGGCTGCGCGTACGGCTACTCGGGCACGCCCCTGATGGCGCGCGCTCGCATGGCGTCGCCCGTCGCTGGCGTCCGCCCGGCGCTGCGCCCGGCCAAGTCGGCCGCCGTGGCGCGCTCGCACCTGGTGCTCCAGGAGGCCACGGAGACCGCCCCCGCGCCCGACCCGACGTGCATCGAGGACGAGGCGGTCGAGGAGTGCGTCATCGCCGAGTGGCCCGCGGGCAAGCTCTCGGTACGCCCGCCTCGTCGCGCGGGGGCAACTTGTGCTCTCCGCGCTACGAGACCCCCCCCAAACGCGGGGTGCGGCGTTTCCCACCCGCGCGTCCGCCCCACACGCTCGCAGATGCCCCTGAAGCTGTTCGACACGCTCAAGCTCGCCTTCCTCTTCACCTCCTGGTTCTCCCTGAACGTCATGTGCGCGCGGCCCTGCCGAGCACACCAGCCGCCCGATACCCGCAACCGAGGGAAAAGTTAGGAACCCCCGAGGGGGAGAGGGGGGGAGCGAGGGGGGCGCAGGTTGGGGGGGGCGGACCGCATGCCCACGGTGCGTGTCGACGGCGCGTTGCAGGTACAACATCACCAACAAGAAGTGCCAGAACGCCTTCCCGATGCCGTGGACCATGACCGTTGTCTCGCTCTTCGTCGGCATCCCGTGGGTGCTGATGCTCTGGGCGACGGGCATCCGCAAGGCGCCCAAGATCGACCTGGAGGGCTGGAAGGTGCTGCTGCCGATCGGCGCGGCGCACGCGCTCGGCCACGCCGGCGCCGTCATCGCGCTCGGCGCTGGCGCCGTCTCGTTCGCCCAGACCGTCAAGGCGGCGGAGCCGGTCTTCACGTGCGTCCTCTCGTACCTGGTGCTCGGCACCGTCTTCAAGTGGCAGGTGTACTCGGCGCTGCTGCCGATCATCGTCGGCGTCTCGATCGCCTCGCTCAAGGAGCTCTCGTTCACGTACAAGGCGCTCTACGGCGCGCTCGCCTCGAACGTCGCCTTCGCCTCGCGCGCCGTGCTCTCGAAGGCGACGATGGACAAGCCGGTCGGCGAGAACATGGACGCGCCCAACCTGTACGGCATCCTCACGATCATCGCCTTCGTGCTCTCGCTGCCGTTCGCCCTCTACTTCGAGGGCGGCCAGTTCGCCGCCGCGTGGGCCAAGTCGACCGCCGTCGTCGGCGCGCCGTGGCTGATCCGCCAGATGGCGCTCGACGGCATGTACTACTACCTGTACAACGAGGTGGCCTTCATCACGCTCAACCAGGTCTCGCCGATCACGCACTCGATCGCCAACACCATCAAGCGCGTGTGCATCATCCTCGCGACCGTCCTCGTCTTCGGCAACAAGCTGACGCCGCTGGGCGCCCTCGGCTCGTCGATCGCCGTCGCGGGCACCTTCCTCTACTCGTTCGCCAAGGGCAAGTACAAGTAAACTGCCGCTCGCCGCGTCCTCTCCCGTCGCAGGAGAGCGGGGAGAGGGCGGCATCTCCCGGGGACAGACAGCGCGCGGACGATCCGAGGCACTGCGCGGGCGTTCCTCGGTTGAGAGAGTGGGAGGGATCTGGAGTGTGGGGTTGTGGGCGCAGGGGTGGGGTGGATTAGGTGGCTTGTTGGTGCATTGCGTCAGAAGCTGCGCGGCTTGCGGATCTTCACAACAGAGGGGTTTGCTCATGTTTACAATCAACACGACCTAGGAAGGCAGACGAGCTGAGCGCGGTGAATGTAACGCAGACACGAAATTGATTGTTTTAAAACCCCTTCCGCGCTACGGAGAACGCGACATAGCACCTACGCACGCCCGACGCTTCCCACGGCCCAGCACGGCCCTCTAAAGAGGGTTTTCGGCGTCGGCATGTGGACGTTCATGACCGTAGGCGGCGATGTAACAGTGAAAAACACCCCCGTCTCGGCCAACTTTTTGACGCTCGGAGCCATGATCCATCATCCTGCTCTTCAAGGTCTCTCTCGGCAAACAGGGCATGGTCTTGCTCCGATCCGGCCGGCCAGCCGGCCTCGGCCTCCCAAGGTCAGGTCGATGGCCCGTACC
>Ga0209713_10000218_pt1 | contig 32530 bp, 28 predicted proteins | sample ArcOceMetagenome_3_FD_187444 | JGI IMG/M metagenome (GOLD analysis project Ga0209713, IMG submission 187444) | Marine eukaryotic phytoplankton communities from Arctic Ocean - Arctic Ocean- Svalbard ARC20M Metagenome (SPAdes) (version 2) | ecosystem: Environmental > Aquatic > Marine > Oceanic...
GTTTTTTTAAATTACCGGGACTTTGTATTTTATTACTAAAGTTAACTCCTACTTTAATACCTGTTTTGGCTAGAATATCTTCCCTTGATACTCCTCCTTCTCGTAGTATCACTAACTTGTCTTGCTTTATAGCAAGTATAGTGCTTTCTAATCCTATTGCTGACTTACCACCGTCTAGTATGTAGTCTATTTTACTACCTAAGCCTAGTTGTACGTGTTCTGCCGTAGTAGGACTTACTGTATTAGAAAGATTAGCACTGGGTGCCGCTAGTGGGAAATCAAGACTTTTTAATAGTTCTAAAGTTAAGGGATGATTAGGTACCCTAATAACCACATTGGGAAGTCCTGCAGTAGTCAAGTCCGGAATAATAGAATGTTTGGGTAGGAGCAGGCTTATAGAACCTGGCCAAAATGCTTTAGCTATTTGCTCTGCAATTTCAGGAAATTCTTTGACGTACTTTTTTGCCTCTTTTATACTAGCTACATGTACTATAAGTGGATTAAAACTAGGACGCTCTTTAGCCTCGTATATTTTGGCAACGGCACTTGGATCTAAGGCGTTTGCGGCTAGGCCATATACCGTCTCTGTAGGAATAGCAACAAGCTCTCCTCTTTTTAATATTTCGGAGGCTTTGAGAAGATCTTCACCGATCACTTTTTATCTCTTTTGAGATCAAATTTATCTATTTTATTATATAAGTGACTGCGTTGTATATCAATTTCAGCCGCGGTTTTAGCAACGTTCCAATTGTTCTTTTTTAGCTTGGCATCAATAAACATTTTCTCAGCATAGTCCTTAAACTCTTGAAATTTAGAGAACTCCGTAATAGCGTCTATAGTCCCTGGTTTTTTCTTGCCGTTATTAGCATAGAGCTGAACTTCATCCTCTGTTATTTTTTGGTCGCACAGAATGATGAGTCTTTCTACTATGTTGCGTAGTTCTCGTATGTTACCACTCCAGTAGATGTTTTTAAGAGCATCCATAGCTCCAGCACTAAACTGCTTTTTACTGATACCGTTGTCTTCACAAATCTCTTCCATGAATTTTTCTGCAAGAGTAGGTATGTCTGATACACGCTCATTTAGAGTGGGCACGTGTATTACTATTACAGATATTCTATGGTATAAATCTTCTCTAAAGTTGCCATCAGCTATCTCTTGCATCAAGTCTTTATTAGTTGCAGCTATTATACGTACATCTACATCTATGTCTTTTTCTCCACCTACTCTAGTTATCTTATTTTCTTGTAATGCTCGTAGTACTTTAGCTTGTGCAGATAAGCTCATGTCACCTATTTCGTCTAAAAATAAGGTGCCACTGCTGGCTTTTTCAAACTTACCAAGCTTTTGTTTTATGGCAGATGTAAAAGATCCTTTCTCATGTCCAAAGAGTTCACTCTCTATCAACTCGCCAGGAATAGCAGCACAGTTTACCTCTATAATAGGTTTATCAGCTCTATTGCTTTTTTCGTGTATCCACCTAGCTACAAGTTCTTTACCTGTTCCGTTTTCTCCGGTTATTAAAACTCTAGCATCTGTAGGAGCTACTTTCTCGATAGTCTTTTTAATTTTTTTAATACTTGGAGAATCCCCAACAATTTCACGAGTTTTTGTTATTTGTCTCTTGAGTACCTTGGTTTCGATTACCAAATTATTCTTATCTACTGCATTACGAACAGTAATAAGTAGTTTATTGAGATCTGGTGGTTTATTAATGAAATCAAATGCCCCTTTCTTGGTAGCTTCTACAGCAGTTTCCATGGTGCCATGACCAGATATCATAATGAAAGGAAGCTCTGGTGCTATCTCTTTTGCTTTTTCTAGAAGTTCTAATCCATCTAGTTTTGGCATTTTAATATCAGCTAATACTACATCATAATTAAACTTCTTGATAAGGTTAAGAGCTTTTTCTCCATCCCCGGCTTCTTCTATCTCATACCCTTCGTAATCTAGAATCTCTCGTAATGTTTCTCTTATACTTTTTTCATCGTCTACTATTAATATTCTTGCCATAACTTGGTTTTCTTCTATCTTTTCTTTCTATAAAAAAATGCAAAACTATAAGCCGGGTTCTGTATTCGCCGAGGCGAATGCCTATCATTTATCTACGCTACCTACCCTCTATAGTTTTTAGCCTGAGCCAAAATCGGACGAGCCGCCCTCAACCTATAGTTTACTTGGTATTACAACGTGCAAGGTTTGTACCAAACGAATGTTACCATCCGAGCGTGTGAGCTCTTACCTCACTTTTTCACCCTGGCCGCCGATAAATCGACGGTGGTTATTTTCTGCTACCCTTTCTGTTACCTAAGCATTCCTGCCTAAATACCCTCTGTTTCTAGAGGTGCACTGCCCTATGTTGCCCGGACTTTCCTCCCTCCGCCGAAGCGAACAGCGATAAGCCATTTTGCATTACAAATGTATAGTATTTTAAACGCTTTTGTCTAGTGCCGTTTATTCACGTGATATAAACAGTTTAGCACTATTCTAGTTGCCTTGGAGACTTATATATACTGGGTAATGATCACTGTAGCCAGCTAAGTACTTATTGCCACCGTAGGTTCGTAGAGGAAATCCTTCATACTTGCCGGTTTGTATCATCCAGCTTTCGGACTTTATTTCTGCTGAATTTGGAGTGAAATGTATTCCTACAGTATCTGTAATCAATGATTTGGAGACCATAATTTGATCTAACATATCCCAATAGCTTCTATATCTATAGCTTCCATAGTCTTGTTTTTCTAATTCACAGAAAGCATTGAATAATTGATTACTCTCTATATTTTCAATATCACAAGTTATGTTTAGGGTTTTAGAAATACTCTGATTGCTTGGCTCATCATTAAAATCGCCCATCACTATAATTTTTGAATTAGGATCTTTTGCTTGTACTTCTTTTTGAATAGAAAGTAACGCATTTGCTGCAGCTATTCTTTTTGGCTCAGATTCTTTTCTTCCTCCTCCTCGGCTTGGCCAGTGATTTATCATAAAATGAAGTATCTCGCCATTTGCCAGTTCGCCTTTTACGTATAAAATATCCCTCGTCTTATCATTATAACTACTTAAATCAGGCTGATATGCTATGACTTCATTTATCTTAAATATGCTTTTATTGTATAATAATCCTACGTCTATACCTCGTTCATCTGGAGACTCTATATGAGCTACTCCGTAGTTTGCCTGTTTCAAAGCAGGTTGCTTAGCTAGTTCCTGCAGTACTTTTTTGTTTTCTACCTCGCATACACCTAAGAATGTAGGGTATTTATTATCAGCTAGTTGACTGATCACTTTGGCTAAGTTTTGGAGTTTCTCTGCGTACTTTACTTTATCCCATTTTTTATCACCACTTGGCGTGAACTGATTATCATTTGTTTTAGGATCATCTTTAGTATCAAAGAGATTTTCTACATTATAAAATCCTACAGATACTGTACTTACTTGGTACTCATTACAAGAGATGAGAACTAAAAAAATCAAAGGATAATATAAATATTTCATTGGGTTCAAAAGTATACCAAATGGAATAGTGTATAGCTTTGTATGTATTACACACTTAAAATGGTAATATGTTTTTAATATTTTAGGAAATATTAAACTTAAAAGAACCTTTTTTTGCAGTGAAATATAATAGATGACATTAATAAAATCGATTTCGGGCATTAGAGGAACAATAGGTGGGAAGGAAGATGAATCACTTACTCCTTTAGATATTGTAAAATATACCACAGCTTTTGCAGATGTTATCATTACAGGAGATAACAAGAAGGTAGTTGTAGGTAGAGATGCTAGACTATCTGGCCAAATGGTGAATCAATTGGTTTGTGGTACACTCATGAGTAAAGGGATAGACGTGATAGATCTAGATTTATCTACCACACCTACAGTAGAAATGTTGGTAGTAAAAGAGAAAGCTGCAGGAGGTATTATTCTTACTGCAAGCCATAATCCTAAACAATGGAATGCACTCAAGTTGCTAAATGCTGAAGGAGAATTTATATCAGCGGAACAAGGTGCTGCTATAATAGATAAAGTAAAATCTAGCAATTTCGAATACAACGAGATAGATAGTATTGGCTCATACGAGCTAATGGAAGGCACTATAGATTGGCATATCGATGAAATAATAAAGTTGAGTATGGTGGATGTAGAAGCTATAAGTAAACGTAACTTTACTATAGCTGTAGATGCGGTTAATTCTACTGGAGGTATAGCTGTACCTGCACTACTCAGAAAGTTAGGAGTACAAAATGTTATAGAGATTTATTGTGAGCCAACAGGTAAGTTTCCGCATAATCCTGAGCCACTACCTGAACACCTAAATGACCTATCTGATACTGTGTTAAAAAACAATGCAGATTTGGGTATAACTGTAGATCCAGATGTAGATAGACTTGCATTTGTATCAGAAAACGGAGACATGTTTGGAGAAGAGTATACTCTAGTGGCTGTTGCAGATTACGTATTGAGCCAAAAGAAAGGAAATACAGTTTCTAATCTAAGTAGTACTAGAGCCCTGAAAGTAATCACAGAAAAACATGGTGCCAGCTATGCTGCCAGTGCAGTAGGAGAGGTGAACGTGGTGAAAATGATGAAAGAAACTGATGCTGTAATAGGAGGAGAAGGTAATGGGGGAATTATTCTACCAGAGCTTCACTACGGCAGAGACGCTTTAGTTGGTATAGCATTATTTCTTAGTCACCTTGCTAAATGTGGCAAACCTATGAGCCATCTAAAAGCGAGTTACCCTACATTCATTATCAGTAAAAATAAGATAGAACTTACTCCAGAGATAGATGTGGATAGCATACTAACTCAGCTACAAGAGAAGTATAAGAAGCAACCTATCAATACTATAGATGGTGTCAAAATAGAATTTGATGAAGAATGGGTACATCTCAGAAAGTCTAATACCGAGCCTATCATTAGAATATATGCAGAAGGCAGTACTATGCGAGTAGCTGATAGCCTAGCAAATAAAATTAAATCTGATATTAAGGAGATGATTTCGTAGCTAAGTAGGCTGCCGTCTTAAGTAATCTAGGGCCGTACCAGCTATATAGCTCACCATCTACTAATTCGATATTAGCTTGGGGTAATATACTTTGAAGCTCGACCATGTGCTTATCTTTAAAAGGATATGGCTCAGAAGAAAGCAAAATCTTATCTGGATTATACTCTTTTATCTGATCCTTGCTTAGTTTTGGGTATCTACTATCTATTTCAGAAATACAGTTTTCCAGCCCTTGTGATTTTAATATTTCATTAATAAAAGTACTTCTGCCTGCAGCCATATACGGTTTTCTCCAGATTAGGTATAGCACTCTCTGTGTCTTTTTAGCAATGTTTATTTTAGAAAAATCCCTTTGGATAGCAGATACTAGAGATTCTGCCTCTTGCCTTTTATTCACTAGTTCACCTATTTGTAAAATCATTGTATTGGCGTCTGACAAAGTGTAAATATCACTTAACCACACCCGAAATTTACTGCGTAAAGTTTCTATTTCTGCTTGTTGGTTTTCTTCTTTATTTCCAATGATTAAGTCGGGATTTAAACGTTTAATTTTAGCTAAGCTTAGCTTTTTTGTTCCGCCAATTTTATTGCTTTCTTTAAAATTATTACTGGGATGTACACAGAAGATAGTTTGAGCTATAGGCTTGATTCCTAGGTAGAATAGTAGCTCTGTTTGTGATGGAACCAGCGATACTATTCTCTGAGGATGTCTATCCAATGTAATCTTATACCCTGTTTGGTCAATAAATATCATTTGAGGTTGTAGTTCTTTTAACTATAAATATCTTTGGATTGAAATATTGAAATTCGTTATTCAAATATCTATCTTGTTGTTTGCAAGTATAAGTAGTTTAGCTCAATCCTACTTTGCAAATGGAAATGCAAAAGCCGTTGGAGGATCATGCTACCAACTTACGTCTGCTACGGATTGGCAGTTAGGCTCCGTTTGGTATGCAGACAAGCTAGACTTGTCTAGTGATTTTGATTTAGAGTTTGAACTTAATTTCGGTAGTAAAGACGGTGGGGCCGACGGTATTGTTTTCGTGCTTCAAACTGTGGGCAATACGGCTACTGGCCTGCCAGGAGGTGGTATGGGATTCGAAGGGTTCTCTCCTAGTTTTGGTATAGAATTTGACGATTATCATAATGCAAGCGTTGGCGATATCACTAATGATCATATAGCTATTTTGAAAAATGGAAGTGTGGATCATAACAGTGCGAATAGTATTAGTGCACCTATACCCGCTCTCCCTGGTGGTGGGAATATAGAAGATGGTCAGAATCATCTTGTTAGAATTACATGGAGTGCAGGTGCAAAGCAGATTAAAGTATGGTTTGACTGTTCCCTTAGGCAAACGGCTAATATTGACATCCCAAATTCTATTTTTGGTGGAGAAAGTTCTGTGTTTTGGGGTTTTACCTCAGCTACAGGAGGTGCTAACAATACGCAAACAGCTTGCCTAAGAGATGATATTTTAATCCCAGACACTTTCTCAATCTGTAGAGGCGAAACTACTCTGTTGAATGCAAAGCAGAGTTATGACGATACGTATACGTGGACACCAAATCTGTATCTCAATGATAATACGATAAAGAATCCTGAGTGCTCCTCTACCATCCCGTTTACCTACTATGTAGAGTATAGAGATAGATGTAATAATGTATTTTTGGATACTGTAGAGATAGCCATTGACGAACCTTTTATTATGGACGAAGCCGAGGATACACTCCTGTGCAATGGAACAAGATATACTTTTGATCTAAGGAATGATTACGACTCCGTACGATGGGGAAACGGTAGTGTACAGGCTTATACGTATTGGCAAGCGGCTAATTTTTATAAACTAAGAGCTTGGCAAGGAGTATGTTATGCTGACGATTCTTTTACCATCCGCACTAATAATTCACCTCAAGTTATAATAAGAGGTGATAGCTTGTTTTGTGAAGGTGATTCTACAGAACTAAATGTAACGTATACTCCTACAGATGTAACCCTTACCTGGCCGGATTTAAGTTCTTCAGATTCTAAGTATTTTTATACGAGTACTCTTGATAGATTACAAGGAACAAACGAATGTGGAATAATATATGCTGATTTTGAAGTAAAAGAAATAGTCATTCCACCTTTCACACTTGGACCAGATACCGTGTTGTGTACGGGTGATACCATAACACTGGAAGCATCTATAGAGCCCAATTATACCTATAGTTGGAGTGATGGTTCCGTCTCTCCTAGCATTGATGTTACAACATCTTCTTATAATGTATGGGTAGAGATAAAAGCTAATGATCTCTGCACAAGGTCTGATACCATAAATATAGATGAAGTTACTCCACCATTTTTGCAAAACATGGACGATGTATTGCTATGTAAAAATGAAGAAATTGTTTTAACTGCAGTGAATTTACACGGTGATGTAATTTGGAATAATACTTCTACGGGTAATAATTTTGTGTTAAAAAACTACGATGGAGAATTACGCGTCAAAACTGAAAATGTATGTGGTAGCGATAGTGTCTCTGTTGAAATAAGTTTAATAGACTGCTATTGTAATCTGATTTTTCCTACAGGTTTCACTCCTAATCAGGATAATTTGAACGAAACTCTGAACCCTTATGTAGACTGCCCAAAACTTGGCAGTTATCAAATAAAGGTATACAATAGGTGGGGAGAGGAGATATTTGTAAGTACAGACCTAGATGTAAGCTGGGACGGAACGTACAAAGACTTAATGTGCCCCAATGGAGTATATTTTTGGGTAGCTAATTGGACTGGAGTAGAAAATGGCCTAAAAGCAAATAAAGTAGCTAAGGGAGTAGTAACTCTGCTACGCTAAAGGGAGGCATATATTCCTTTTAGATTACTGCTGTCAATTACAGTCTTTTTTTCATCACTCCATTTTACTAGACTTATAGAACCATCTGCGAGTTCTAAACCTTACACGGCACAAAGTCGTCCGCTGCGTCTCCGATTCCTCTGTGGTGGTCGCTAAAAATAATCCATTTACAACCCCAGTAGAATTAAGCTCTATGGTGTGACTATCTTGATTTAATTTAGATAGACTTGTATGTATACGATCAATTTTGGCCAATTAGAATATTTTAATATTTGCCTAACACAGAAAAGCCCGATGACAAAAAATCATCGGGCTTTTGTATAAATTATTGAATTAAGTAAGTTATTCTTCTACGGCAGGTTCAACCTCCTTCTCCGCTTTTTTCTTAGCTTTAGGTGCTGGCTTTGCTTTCATTTCTGATAGCACATCCATTACATCACCTATAATTATTCCAGACTCTTCCTTGTTGGGAGACTCTACAGTAATTTTGCTTTTTAACCTCTTAATAGTAGCTACTCTAACCTTTGCTACTGTCTTATTTTTTCTACCTTTTCTTTCTAATCTTGTAACGCCCATTGCTGAAAATTTTTGCAAAAGTAATACTTTTACCGACGTATAATGGATAACATCAAGAAATATTTAAGTGAAGGTATTCCTACCTTTTTTCATAGCTACGAAACGGATAGCCCTTTTGATATGTGCACCTTCTGTACTGAGCCACTCTCAAGGTTCAATAAGTATGGCATCGAAAAGGTTTTTAAACAGAACAAGATGCTCAACAGCAAAGAAATAGTGTATGAGTATGCCATATGCTGGGGCTGTGCCACTAGTATGGGTGGCGAGATATCAGAGGATAGCAGATCTGCTATAAGTGCCTTATTCGCGAAGCATAACACCCACCTGATACATAAACTAGAATACCTGCATGGCACTGAGAAGTATAGCTTAGATAGCTGGATAGAGCGTTGTTCACTTACTGGGAAAGAAACCAGGCTTTGTGATGAGTTTGCCGTGAGTGCTATTATAGAAGATAACAGATTAGTATACGAGCATTCGCCAATGGTCGTGTCTGATGATTTTATGCTGAAACTGCAAGATGTTCTTTCTCTAGAAACGAAGGAGTCCTTTGATAAATTTAGGGAGCAGCTGGTAGACGGCCCATTCATCGAAGATTTGATTTTTTCTCCAACTCCAGGCTTAATTTAGGGCAAAAAAAAGAGGCAATCAATTGATTGCCTCTTTTTAGTTAGAAGTTTAATTCTTATTGAACTATGAATTTTTTACTAGTAGAACCGTACTCAGTGTTAATATTATAAAAATATACACCACTGATTAAGTCAGAGATGTCACCATCTACTAAGTGCTCTCCTGGAGCATAAAAAGTATTAGTAAGTACTTTTAATTCTTTACCCTGTAAGTCAGAGATAGATATAGTAACGTTACTAGATTTTCTTAATTTGAAATCTGCCTTTAAAGTTTCGCCGCTAGAAATAGGGTTAGGACTCAAAGCAAAAGAAACATCATCATTGATCTCATTGATACCAACATTACCACCAGTCATTTTGAATATGGTATAAGTGAATAATCTTTCGCTACCTGGAGCATTTCCTGGGTAAAACCATTCAGTTGCTCTGTCAGTATATCTTTGGCTACCAAATAACATTAAAGCAAAGTTATGTCCATTATCTTCTTGAGTTACAGAAGTACCTCGCATAGTAAGTGGTGAAAATAAAGATAGATTGTTACTATCCAGATTTGTTGAATCATCGTTTGTCATTGGTTGGTTAAGGCTTTCTGCACCTCTACCTGGCAAAAGCTGCATAGTCATACCGAATAGGTTTGTATAATCTTCACGGGTTGACATAGGCTCGATAGTAATGTCTATACCTATTTCAAAAGAATTACTAGAAAAAGAACTAAAATCAGTAGAAAAGAAATTGCCTGTGTTATCAGAACTATCTAATATAATAGTCTGAGTAGCATCTGGAGCTATAACTCTATTTGTGTTTTTATCATATCTCACAGAAGCTGTTGGATTTGCACCACTATTAAATGAAAGTTGAGCAACATTAGCGTCTTTCGTGTAAGTAAGAAGTATAGTATCTTTAGTACTTCCAAAATTATGGTACTTGTAAAATACAAAAGCAGAATCTACCGTATATTGTGTATGACGAGTCCAAGTGGGAGCATCTAAATTAACTTCTAAGAAATCACTTGCAGGGTCAAACATTGTACCGCCACCGTGATAATTAACATTTGAAGGTTCCTCAAATGGAGCAAGAGGTAAAGAGTCTGGCCACATAAACATACCAGAAAAGTATACATAAGACTCACCGAAAGTTCTAGCTTCATCTATGTAATCGAAATAAACGTTTTCTTTACGCTTACCCTTCAAGTAAGTATTTTTTAATGTTGCTATATCGTCTATTGATACAGGCAATGTTTCCATTTTTTCGGTAACATTGGATTGGCTTTCTATAACCTCGTTTGATACTCCATTCTGAGCGAAAGCTTGTCCACCAAGTAAGAATGCAGCTGATAACAGTAAGTAAATTTTTTTCATTTTTTGTGTTGTCTATAAAATTTGTTCAAAAGTAAGTTATTCTACAAATTTACATAGTATTATGTTCAGAAAGTGTCAGTAGAGAGCAAGAAATGCTAGGTTATATCGCCATCCATTGGCCTTACTAGGATTTCTTCCATCACAGTAGAATCAGGTAATTGATAAGCGGCCCATATCATTTGAGAAACAGACTTTGGATCTATAAATCTAGCTGCTGGCAAATCAGAACCTGCCCAAGAATGAGTGAGAGTAGCTCCAGGCATAACGGCACTTACTTTTATTCTGAATTCTTTCAGCTCTTCTCTGAGTACTTTAGTAAGTCCTAGCTGGGCGTACTTACTTATACAATAAGACCCGCCGTTTATATAAGGTGTGATACTAGCAGTGGAGCATATATTAAATATATAGGGTTTACTAGATTTTTTCAAGGCTTCACACATGGCTCTGGTAAGGTGATAGGTAGATGCCAGATTCGTGTTGACTTGTATCTCAAAGTTGCCATCCTCTTCTTCTAATATTTTGCCGGGTAAAAAGACACCTACATTATTCACTAGAATATCAATACTGGATTCTTTTGAGAGTATTGTTTTAGCAAATTTTTGTACGGCTTTTTTGTCGCTCATATCTGCTTTTATTTGAATTAGATTCTCGTGATTAAAAGTAGGGTCAAGGGTTCGAGCACAGGTGTATACCTTAAACCCATTTTGTAAAAGTTGATTACATATTGCTTTACCTATTCCCTTTGTTCCTCCGGATACTACTGCTACTGACATATTTTAAGAAACAAATGTAATTAGATTTAGGCTCAAAGTTTATGTGTAGTATTGTTTTTAATAAAGTGTGGACTATTTATATGGACGCCTTATAAGATGGATGTATATTTACAGCCGAAATGAACTTTTTCTCTCAATTTGGCTTGTATCTCATCTTTTTAAAAGGGATGTTTTCTAAACCAGAAAAGTTAAGTGTTTATATAGATAGAACTATCACAGAAATGAATAACATTGGTGTAGGCTCACTCACCATTGTGATTATTATTGCCATTTTTCAAGGTGCAGTTACTACTCTACAAATAGCTTATCAGCTTATATCGCCACTTATAGCTAAGCCTGTTATAGGTTCTATAGTGAGTGACTCTAGTATGCTAGAGCTCGCACCTACTATCACTTGTCTTGTTTTGGCCGGTAAAGTAGGATCGCACATAGCCTCAGAAATAGGGACTATGCGAGTTAGCGAACAGATAGATGCATTAGAAGTAATGGGTATTAACTCAAGCGGATATCTGGCATTGCCTAAGATAGTAGCTGGTCTGATTATGATTCCTATGCTAGTTATTATTTCTATCTTTCTAAGTAATTTAGGAGGTGTGCTGGCTGGTGAAGCCTCTGGCATTCTTACTTCAGAAGAATACTTACAAGGAGCTCGAGAGTCCTTTTTACCATACAACTTATTCTTTGCTTTAGTGAAGGCATTTACATACGCATTTATAATAACTACGGTTTCTAGTTTTCAAGGCTATACCACTAATGGTGGAGCACTAGAAGTAGGTGCTAGTAGTACTAAAGCAGTAGTATATAGTGCAGTTGCTATTTTGTTTTCAGATTATTTATTAGCTCAGTTACTACTATGATAGAATTAAAGGACGTACGAAAGTCATTTAACGGAGTTGAAGTTTTGAAGGGGATTTCTACCAAATTTGAAACAGGGAAAGTAAACTTGGTAATAGGAAGTAGTGGGCACGGCAAAAGTGTGATGATGAAATGCATGGTTGGCTTGCTAAGTCCTACTTCTGGTAATGTATTCTATGATGATAGAGATTTTACCAACTTAGAGTATTTTGAGTTGAGAGAAGTGAGAAAGGAAATAGGTATGCTATTTCAAGGTACCGCACTTTTTGATTCGCTTACTGTAGAGGAGAATGTAGAGTTTACCTTAAAAATGTTCACCAAAATGACCAAAGCCGAAAGACGTGATAGAGTGAACTTCTGTCTAGAGCAAGTAAACATGGCAGGCATTAATGATAAATTTCCGGCAGAGATAAGTGGAGGTATGCAAAAACGAGTAGGTATAGCTAGAGCCATTGCTTTAGACATCAAATACTTGTTTTGTGATGAGCCAAACTCTGGCTTAGATCCCGTCACCTCTAGACTAATAGATGAGTTACTACAAAGTATTACCGAAGAATTTAATATAACAACCATCATTAATACGCACGATATGAAATCTGTATTTGACATAGGCGATGATGTAATCTTTATTTACGAGGGTACTAATGGGTGGTCTGGTAAGGTTAAGGATATAAAACATTCCGACAATGAAACTCTTAAGCGATTTATACAAGCATCTCAGTTCGATTAAATATTTACTAAAAGCACAAATTACATGAAGAAAATAGTATCATTAGCTCTTATTATAGGGCTGTTTTCCTTTAAGCATACTAGTGATGAAGAAGGGATATTTACAATGAGTCATCTTAGTAATCTAGATCTAAAGAAAGCTGGCTTAGAAATAGAAGTAGACGAAATATATAATGAGTCCAAACCTGCTTTGGTCAATGCTCTTGTCCGTTTAGGAGGGTGTACAGGCTCCTTTATATCTGACCAAGGTCTTATAATTACGAATCATCATTGTGTATTTAGTTCGGTAGCCCAAGCTAGTACGGCAGAGAGTAACTATCTGAAAAATGGTTTCTATGCAGATAGTGAAGCTAAAGAAATAAAGACTTCTCTACCTTGTAAAATAACGCAGTCGTACAGCGACGTTTCAGAAGCAATAGTAAGTGCTCTACCCAAAGGTGTAAGTGCATTAGATAAAAAATCTCTAATACAAACGAATATAAAATCTTTAGAGGAAAAAGAACAAAAGAAGTATCCCAATCTAGTGATAGAGATATCAGAAATGCTAGTGGGTAAGTCATATACTCTTTTCAGATATAAATTTCTGGATGATGTACGACTTGTCTATGTGCCGCCAAAAAATATTGGTAAGTTTGGGGGTGAAACAGATAACTGGGAATGGCCAAGACATAATGGTGATTTTTCGATAGTTAGAGCTTACGAAAATGGTGTCCCTTATAAACCAGAGTCCCATTTAGAAGTGAATCCTGCCGGTACTAAAGAAGGTGATTTTACCTTTATACTAGGATATCCGGGTAGAACCTACCGCAACCAAACAGCTCAGTTTTATGACTATCAAAACAACTTTGTGCTTCCCATTATTGCAGATTGGTTCGATTATAGAATCGACGCTATGAATAAATATGTGGATGACGATGTAGATCTGCAGCTTAAGTATAGTGGCACTCTAGCCAGTCTAAGTAATGTGACTAAAAATTTTAAAGGAAAAATGCAGGGTTTACAGCGTACAAATGTGATAGCACAGGCTTACAAGGATCAAAAGTCGCTACAAGATTATGCTCAAAAAAATCCTGATAAAAACTATTACTTGCCACTATTTGCGAAAAACGATGTACTTTATAAAAGGAAATTTGAATTAAGTAGAGATTACCTTTACTTGAATCAGTTTTATGGAACTACCGTTTTTAACACAGCATCTACTATAGCACTCTACGGAAGGAGAATAAGCCAACTAAAAGGAGAAGAACGCAATACTTTTTTAAGTGAAAATAAAGAACCTGTACTAAAAAAACTCAATGCATATAGAGGGGTTTTAGGCAAAGAAGAAATGGAGCAAGATCTATTTGCAGAGTTATACTATAGGCTCTCTCAGAGTGAGGATAATGTGATAAGTAGTATTTTTAAAATAGACAAACTTACAAATGATAAAGGAGATATAAAGACTTATGCTGCTGCTCTTTGGGCCAAATCTAAGATAAGAAATGTAGAAAAGTATCTAAGCTTGGCAGATAAGAAACTAGTAAAAGCACTTCAAACATCTGACCCGCTCATAGAACTAGCCAATAAGGTAAACAGTGCATTCTTAAATATGCAAACTGAAATGACTCAAATCAATGCAGAGATAGATGAGATAATCCCAAGATTCAATGATTTAGAGATGGAAGTAAATGGAGGTAGTTTTATACCCGATGCGAATGGCACACTGCGATTTACCTATGGATATATAAAAGGATACGAACCTAAAGATGGGGTAGTAGCAAGCCCATATACTACCGTAAAAGGTATTATAGAAAAGGCAGAAAGAACAGATAATCCAGATTACTACTTGGAGCCAGAGTACCTTAATAAGCTCATGAAAATAGAACCTGCAGATGTACTTAGAAGCCCAGTAAACAATGCCGTAGTCGTAGGACTATTGTATAACATGGATACCACAGGTGGAAATAGTGGAAGTCCTATAATGGACAGTAAAGGACGACTGATAGGTGTCAACTTTGATCGTGCATATACTGCCACCATAAATGACTATGCTTGGAATGAAAGCTATAGCCGTTCTATAGGTGTAGATATACGATACGTTTTGTATGTAATGAAGTATTTCGGAGAAGCAGATACTGTGCTTGCCGAAATGGGAGTGGAGTTATAAAGCCTTATCTTCTGTAGTTATATGAAATAATGCGTCAACTTGATTTACTATAGGTGCATGATTATTACAGATTATATAGCTAGTAAATGGAGCCTTAATAGCTTTTTCTGTATGACGATTTTGCCATAGTCTATTTCTTTTTATTAATCGGCCACGCTTCAAATGATCTAAGACTATTATTTCATAGCCTCTCTATTGTTAAAGAGGTATAGGCTAAGGTTACGAGATAGCAATCCTATTTAAATTTGAATGGACTCTAATCATATTTATTTACCCAAAACTTCGCCACTCACGCCCGTGAAGCTGAAACCTCCATCGTGGAAGAGGTTTTGCATTGTTACCATCTTAGTGTAGTCCGAAAACATCGATATACAGTAGTCTGCACATGCATTTGCATCAGCATTGCCAAGTGGCGACATTTTAGCTGCGTAGCTTATGAAATCATCAAATCCTTTCACCCCGCTGCCTGCAGTAGTTACTGTAGGAGACTGAGAAATAGTGTTGATACGCACTTTTGACTTTTTGCCATAGTGATAGCCGAAGTTTCTAGCAATACTTTCAAGTATCGCTTTGCTTTCTGCCATCTCACTGTAGTCTGGGAATACACGCTGTGCTGCTATATAAGTAAGCCCCAATACAGAACCCCAATCATTTAAAGCCTCTTTTTGGTAGCATGCTTGTATCATTTTATGAAAAGATAAAGCAGAGATATCGTATGTTTTATGTGTCCAATCATACTTTAGGTCTGTATATGGTCTACCTTTTCTTACGTTTAGACTCATGCCTATGGAGTGCAGCATAAAATCAAACTTTCCACCGAAGTGTTCCATTGACTTATCTACAAGGTCTAGTACTTGATCATTATCCGTGACATCACAAGGGATGATAGGTGCATTTAATCTTTCCGAAAGCTCACTGATAGCACCCATTCTCATAGCTATAGGTGCATTTGTAAGCACTATTTCAGCACCTTGTTCTACACACTTCTCAGCTACTTTCCACGCTATAGATTTGCTATCTAATGCTCCTGAGATAATTCCTTTTTTTCCTTTTAACAGATTGTTTGACATAATTTGTTTATTAAGCTTTGCAATGTTAGAAAAATAAAACACTTTTGACAGACAATGAACAAGCTTTTTTATTCAACAATAATCCTTTCTATTTTATTATTCTCTTGTTCCTCTAATACGGACAAAGGAGAGATGAAAGAAGTGTCTAACGCGGTAGCCGATGGGCAAGCCGGAAGTATCACCATAACAGCTGAAGATGGACTGGAGATAACTGCAGACTATTATCCTAACAGTAAGGCAACTACATTAATAATACTGTGTCACCAAGCTGGTTATAGCAGAGGAGAATATAGTAAAATAGCACCTCGATTGGTGGACTCTGGATTTGCTTGCCTATCTATAGATCAGCGTAGTGGGAAATTGGCAAATGAAGTATTCAATGAAACAGCGAAAAGAGCAGAAGCTAAAGGTATGAGCACTAACTATATAGATTCCAAAGCAGACATAATTGCTGCGGTAGACTATATAAAGGCAAACACAGATAAGAAAATTATACTTTGGGGAAGTTCTTACTCTGCATCACTGGCACTTATGGTGGGTGCAGAAAATGTGAATGTAGAGAAAGTAGTAGCTTTTAGCCCGGGAGAGTATTTAGACAATCAAGATAGAGTTGGCTCTTCTATTACTAATTTGGGTAAGCCCGTATTTATAACTGGAGGCTCAGAAGAGTACGATATGATAGTGAAACCATTAGAAAGTGCATTGCCAAAAGGAAATGTAACGGCTCTAAAACAAGGTATAAATAGTGATCACGGCTCTAAAACATTGTGGAATAATACGGGAAATGCTCAAAATGTATGGGCAGAGGTTATTGCTTTTTTAAGATCTTGATTCTATAATGAGTCTGCCTCGTTTATTAAGGGTCCCGCTACCTCTTAGGTGATAAAAGACTATTCCCATAGGTAACGAGAGCTCACCTATAGCAATTTTATTATCTAAAGATGCTATGGTCAAAATTAATTGACCTGTTCGGTCATATAAATCAAGCTGAACACGATCATGTAATGGGTTTTGGTAATTCAATATACTATTAGCAGCCAAAGGATGCGGCACTACGAGTACATTATTGCCAGCCTTGATTACCCGCACCGAAATAGTGTATGAATATCCGTAACTACCCAGTTCTATTCTGAGGTAGTTCAATGTGTTATAAATGGGGTTTTCTAGAATAAAGGAGTAATCCTTTTCTGTAGCGTCACCGCAAATTCCGAAGTAGGTTCCTTTGGTTTCAAAATAATCTACACTATCTCCAGATACCTTAATGTGTATGTCTTGGTACGTAAAACTTGCTTTTGTAGTCCAAGTGAGAAAGACTCTTTCTTCTATAGCTTCCGCTTTAAATTTCTTAACAAAAGGGTGATATTCATTTTGGGCAGAGACATTTATTACAGAAAAAATGAAATACACAGCAAGGCAACCTTTAATAAGGTTCATTATATATGTATTTTTGCTGCTCATTAGTATTTAAAAAACTATTTCAATATTGGATTCTATAAAATCGACCATTCACGAGGTACTTCACGGTGATAAACTTTTCTTGCTAGCAGGTCCTTGTGCTATAGAGAACGAAGAAATCACCATGCAAACCGCAGAATTTCTAACAAAATTAACGGATAGGTTAGGTATTCCTTACGTATTTAAGTCATCTTATCGAAAGGCTAATCGAACTAAGTTTAATTCTTTCACAGGAATAGGAGATGAGAAGGCTCTTAAGCTTTTAGGAAAAGTGAGAAGTGAGTTTGGTGTGCCTACGGTGACAGATATACACGAGAGTAAGGAAGCTGAAATGGCGGCAGAATATGTAGACGTGCTTCAAATACCGGCTTTTCTGTTTAGACAGACAGAGCTTTTACAAGCTGCCGCAAAAACGGGCAAAGTGGTCAATATCAAAAAAGGACAATTTGCTGCAGCAGAAGCGATGCAGTTTGCTGCACAAAAGGTAGTAGATGCTGGCAATAGTCAGGTGATGCTCACCGAGCGAGGCAATATGTTTGGCTATGGAGATATGATAGTAGACTACAGAAACCTTATTTGGATGAAAGAAATGGGTTTTAAAGTAATCATGGATAGTACACACTCGCTGCAGCAGCCTAATAATGGTAGCGGCACTACAGGTGGATTGCCTCAACTCATAGAGCCTATGGCCAAGGCAGCAGTAGCTGTAGGAGTAGATGGATTTTTTATAGAAACGCATCCAGATCCTTCTAATGCATTAAGTGATGGAGCTAATATGCTTCCACTAAACAAGATGGAGGATTTGCTTACCAAGTTGCTAAGAGTAAGAGAAAGCATTTCTTAAAATTGATATAAATGCAAGAGGAGGACTAGTTTCCTAATCCTCCTCTCAACTAAATAACCAATTTTATCAAATTTACCCGCATTCATAACGTCAGCTATTGCTGATATATTTTGTCAGGTAAATATCTTTTTTCAATTTTAGGGTACTCATACTGAAATAAAAAAATGAAAAGTGAACAAAACCTTACATACTATGTGAGATTAATAAATATTTTCGCAGCCCTTAAGAATTATAAATGGCATTATATCTATCAGAAATAGTTTCGGTATCAGGTAAACCTGGTTTACACAAGATGGTTGGTAATAGATCAACAGGCTTAATAGTGGAATCTTTGGATGCTGCTAAAAAGCGTTTCCCAACTAACCTTACTCAAAAAGTTTCGTTTCTAAGTGATATCTCTATGTATACATATGATGGAGATGAGAAGTTAGACGAAATCCTTAAGAAGCTACATACTGTAGCAGAAGGAGGAGAAAAACTTATAACTAAGAAGAGCAGTGGTGAAGAGATTCAAGCTTTCTTCAGAAAAATAGTTGAAAATTTTGACGAGGAGCAGGTTTATAACTCAGATATAGTGAAGTTGGTAAGTTGGTATCTAATAATAAAAGATATGGTAGATTTTGATAATCTATTAGAATCTGAGGAAGAGGCTGACAAAGGTGCCAAAAAAGCATCAGGTCCTGCAAAAGCCAAAAAACCTTCTGCTAAGTCTGCACCAAAAGCTCAAAGTAGAGCAAAAGGCGGTGTGAAGAAAAGCGGAAATCTGAAAGCAGGATAAATTATCCTCTTTTAGGGCGGCTTCTAAGAGCAAGCCAATAACCGATTATAGCCATGGGTATGTAGCATAATACTGCATCTACTAGCATTGGTGTTTCAGGAGAGTTAATAGATTTACTAGTTGCTAATCCTCCCCAGAGGAATAACAAGGCTATTACTAAGGCAAGCCCGACTGCTATAAATTTAGTAGCTCTAAACATCTGAATAATTTTGAAAGCAACAAAGACACCGATTAATGTGCCGAGTGCGTGAGCTAGAAACGGCATTATGTAGTGTTTAGTTTCGAATAACTTTATGTTATCCCGTATACTATTTGCGTCCGCAGGATTTACTCCTTCAGGAAATGGAATTACAAAATTACTTATCATCAGCACACCCATGTTGAGCATGGACCCTATAAGCAAGCCACCTACAAGTCCAAGTAAAGCAGCTAGAATGTTTCTTACACTGTTGCTCATATTTTTGATTATTGGTTATCCAAATATAGCATTACTTTTTCTTAGTAGCATATCTGAGGTCTAGATGGTTCAGTGCGTTTACACGAACAGTACTGACTTTCTTACTTCGTATCCAGATGCTCTCATCATAAAAAAGTAAGACATAAGGCTGAGCTATTTCTAGCTTATGTTGCAGTGCTGCGAAGAGGGCCATTCGCTTATCGGGTATAGTCTCTGCTAGTAATTGCTCATACCTTGCATCAAAATCAGCATCTACATATCGCGCATAGTTAGGTCCGTTAGGAGCTTTATTGGCACCATAGAAACACGCCATATAGTTTTCTCCATCTGGATAGTCCGCTATCCAACTGCTTCTAAAAAAGGCTAAATCGCCAGCAGATTTTTGCTGCTTGAGTAAACTGCTCGGTACTACGTCTATTTTTATGTCTACGCCTATTTCTGCACAGTTTTTTTGTACTAAAATACAAAGATCTAGATAGTTAGATGTGGTGGTAAGCAACAGCGGCTTGTCTTGTATGATATTTGATTTTTTTAAGTATTCCTTGGCTAGTGATACATCATACAGTTTTTCCCAGGCCTTATGATAGGAGGGGAGCCCCTTGGGACAAAATCCTCCATCTGCTGGTATTCCTATTCCATTTCGTAAGTACTGTATCATTTTCACCCTATCAATAGAATGGTGTATGGCTTTCCTAAAATTGACATCATATACAGGAGACGTTTTGTCTTCTATATTAAAGGCAAGATATTCGGTATTCAAAAATGGACTTTTATTGAGTACAAAGTCTTGTGTATACTTAGACTTCAGTGTGCCTTTTGAAGTAAGTATTTCGTCTTTAAATGAACTTTCTAATCCTGTGAATAGATCCAATTTACCCTGCGCAAACTCTAGGAGTTCAGTCTGTTTACTCTGAATAAACGAAACGGATATAGCATCTATACTTGGAATGGACTTGGTACTAGTAGACTCAAAGTACTCTGTGTTTTTTATTAGATTAAGTCGTACGCCTTCTGACCAGTTTGCAAATAAAAATGGGCCAGTGCCTACAGGATTTTTACCAAACTGAATACCTAAAGCATCTGCTACTTCGTGGGGAACCACATAGGTGTACGCCATAGTGAGCATACTCAGCAAGGGTGTAAAGGGCTTTTTTAGATTAATCTGAAAAGTAGTGTCATCTAAAGCGACAAAAGGGTTTTCGTCTTGTATTAATCCATTAAAAATCCACGCACCATCAGATGCTATTTTAGGATCTAGTACTCTATTAAAGGAATAGGTGAAATCACTTGCCAAAACCTTTCGTTTTACACCTTTAAAAAGAGGGTGATTGTGGAAAAGTACATCGTTTCTGATGTTAAAAGTATACGTTTTACCATCAGGAGATATCACCCAACGTTTGGCTATACAAGGGACTATGTTCAACTGGCTATCAAGTTGTAATAGCCCGTTAAATAGTTGATTTACAGTGCGTATGTTTTCTTGTGTACGAGCATATGCAGGGTCTAATGACGTGATTCCTGTTGCACTATTATATCGTATTATTGATTTATCCGTGTTCTGAGAGTCAGAATTACAAGAAATCAACACTATTGCTATGTGAATAACTAAGAAAAATCTGTTCATTGAACCGAATGATTTGAGTTTAGATTTGAATTCTAAAGATAGATAACGGTGAGACCATTTCTTACATATTACGGACATTCTTGCTTCTCTCTTCAATTGAGCGGTAAAAATATTCTGTTTGATCCATTCATTACGCCTAATCCTAAAGCAGATATGGTCGATGTATCCACAATTAAGCCAGATGTCATTTGTATATCGCACGGTCACGGAGATCACGTGGCAGATGTAGTAAAGATAGCAAAACAAAGTAATGCTCAGGTAATAGGAGCATACGAAGTGACCGAATGGTTGTCTAAAAAGGGTATTGATAATTCTATACCTATGAATACCGGCGGTACAGTAAACCTTGGTTTTTGCAAAATTAAAATGGTAAAAGCTGAGCATAGTAGCTCTTTTCCAGATGGTATGTATGCTGGCCAAGCTGTTGGGTTCGTTATTAGTAATGAAGACTACAGTTTGTATTACGCTGGTGATACGGCACTTACACTAGATATGCAGTTGATACCGCTAGATTTTAAGTTGGACTTAGCTATACTGCCTGTTGGAGATAATTTCACCATGGGAGTATCAGATGCTGCTAAAGCCGCTAAATTAGTATCTTGCACCAAAATAGTAGGGATGCATTTCGATACATTTCCTCCTATAGAGATAGATCATAAGTTGGCCGTAGATTATTTTGCCAATGAAGACTTAAATCTCATATTGCCCCTTATTAATCAAACCTTAGAACTATAAAACACATATAAAATGTCTAAAATCATTTGCATAGCAAACCAAAAAGGTGGTGTAGGTAAAACTACTACTGCTACTAATCTAGCTTATAGCTTAGCTATATTAGAGAATCGCGTACTATTGGTAGACGCAGACCCACAGGCAAACTCTACCTCTCATCTTGGTTTAGATCCAAAGAATATTAGGTTAGGCTTGTATGAGCTTATGGTTCAAGACATGAATCCAATGGATGCAATATTGGATACAAAGTACGATTATCTACAAATACTCCCTGCTAACATAGACTTAGTAGGAGCGGAGATAGAAATGATAGACTTACCCAATAGAGAAAGAATAATGGGTAGAATACTAGATAAAGTTAGAGATCAGTATGATTTTATTATCATAGATTGTTCTCCTTCTCTAGGCATTATTACTACGAATGCATTAGGTGCTGCAGATTCTGTTATCATTCCGGTACAGTGTGAGTATTTTGCATTAGAAGGATTAGGTAAATTGCTCAATACTATCAAAATAGTACAGCGTAGTATTAATACTAAACTAGAGATAGAGGGATTACTTCTTACTATGTACGATGCTAGACTAAGATTATCTAACCAAGTGGTAGAAGAAGTGAAACTTCATTTTCAGCAGTTGGTATTTGATACGATTATAAAACGAAATACAACTCTAAGTGAGGCTCCTAGTTTTGGTGTACCAGTACTAGAGCACGATGCTACAGCTACAGGTAGTGTAGGTTATTTGAACCTAGCAAGAGAACTTTTGCAAAAGAATGGACTTACTAAAATAAGTGAGGAAGAGAGAATTATACAATAAATGACTAAAAAGGTATTAGGAAGAGGTCTGAGTGCTCTGCTAGAAAATGCAGACACAGATATTACTGGTGTAGAGCACAAAGCACTGCATAGTATTGCTGATATAGAAATAAGCCAGATAGTGGCTAATGCTTTTCAGCCTAGAACGGAGTTTGATCAAGAGGCACTAGAAGAACTTTGTGAATCTATAAAAGTTCACGGAATTATACAGCCCATTACAGTTCGAAAGATAGGGTATGAGCAGTATGAGCTGATAAGTGGAGAGCGAAGAACTCGTGCGTCTATCTTAGCAGGAAAAAATAAGATACCTGCTTATATACGCTTAGCAGACGATCAGCAGATGCTAGAGATGGCATTGATCGAAAATATACAGAGAGAAAATCTTAACGCTATAGAGATAGCACTATCGTATAAGCGTTTATTAGACGAGTGCGGACTAAAACAAGAGGAGTTAGGAGAAAGAGTAGGCAAGAAAAGAACTACAGTAAATAACTACCTTAGACTACTTAGACTGCCAGACGAAATACAACTCTCTATAAAAAATGGAGAGATAATGATGGGCCATGCACGTGCACTTGTCAATGTAGAAAATCCAGAAAGGCAATCCGCTATTTTTCGCTCTGCGGTAACTAGTAGCTTGTCTGTGAGGCAAGTAGAAGAGATCGTAAGAAATGAGAAAGAAAATCCAGAAGGTACGCACAGTAAAGCCGCAGCTAAGTATTTTGATTTTACAGAATACATTAACCATAAAAAAGAAATAGAGAAAAGACTGGATACAGACGTTAGATTCAAATCTAGGTCTAATGATAATGGGACTATCATAATCAGCTTTTCGTCTAAAGAACAGTTAGAGGATATTATAAGTAAGCTGTCGTAGGTTAATTTTGTAGCCCATGAGAAAGTTTCTAGTTGTTTGTATGGTATTAATAGGCTGTGCTGCGTATGCACAAAAGCCGTATAGTGCTCAGTATTTTCAAGAAACTAATCCTAGCAATCTACCAGCCATAAACAATGGCCTGTTTGATTCCACGGGATGGGATAATCCTAAAAAAGCAACTGTACTAGCACTAGTGCTACCCGGAGCAGGTCAGATTTACAATAAAAAGTATTGGAAAGTAGGTATAGTATATGCCGGCATAGGTGGCCTAGTCTATATGTTCAAGTGGAATAGCGATAGCCTACGACACTACCAAGCTATCTATACCTCTAAAATAGATGGAGATTCTACTAAACTAGATCTAGCACCGCTAAGGTCTGATGCCTCTATAAAAAATGATAGAGATTTTCATCGACGCTACAGAGATGTATCCATCATTGGGTTTGTAGCTCTATATGCCCTGCAAGCTATAGATGCCAATGTAGATGCTCACTTAAAAGAGTTTAGAGTAAATAAAGACTTGAGTATGAAAGTGTCTCCAGATATCTACGCCTATAAACCAAGTATTGGAAGGTACAGTGGACTTACAGTGAGCTTACGCTTTTAGAATATCGGGTATTTCATACATTCGCAGTAATAATAAGTAATCACAAACAATGCAAAATATTTCAGTAATAGGATCAGGCACTATGGGCAACGGTATAGCCCACGTATTTGCTCAGAACGGATACCAAGTTTCTTTAGTAGATATAAACCAAGAGGCTTTAGACAAAGCTCTAGCTACTATTGGTAAAAACCTAGATAGAATGGTGGCCAAAGAAAGAATATCTGAGGCAGATAAAGCCGCTACATTAGCCAATATCACTACCTATACAGCAATGGCTGACGGCGTGAGCAAGGCAGATTTAATAGTAGAAGCAGCTACAGAAAACAAAGAGCTTAAATTCAAAATATTCAAGGATATGGATGCTCATGCACCTGCAGGCTGCGTATTAGCGTCTAATACTTCGTCTATCAGCATCACAGAATTGGCTGCACAGACCAGGAGACCTGACAAGGTAATTGGTATGCACTTTATGAATCCTGTACCCGTGATGAAACTTGTAGAGATTATCAATGGGTACAATACTTCTAAAGAAGTGACTGCTACTATAGATGAGCTGAGCAAGAAAATAGGAAAGGTACCTGCTATGGCAAATGACTATCCAGGTTTTATTGCCAATAGAATACTAATGCCAATGATAAACGAGGCTATTTGGACACTACACGAAGGAGTAGGGCAGGTGACTGAAATAGATACAGTAATGAAACTCGGTATGGCTCACCCGATGGGACCATTGCAACTAGCAGATTTTATAGGATTAGATGTATGTCTTGCGATACTCCATGTACTACACGATGGATTTGGTAATCCGAAGTACGCACCATGTCCTCTACTTGTGAATATGGTAAATGCTGGCAAAAAAGGAATCAAATCTGGAGAAGGATTTTACTCGTGGACTCATGGAACTAAGGAATTAGTAGTAAGCGATAGTTTTGCTTAGTCTAAAGTGAATAGTTAGGAGTAAAAACTCTTAAAATAGTGAAACGCCTTTCGAAAGAAGGGCGTTTTTTTTGATGTAACGAGACTATTAGAATTCTTTTAGGTCTTCGCTAAAGGAGTACAAAAAAAGTTTAAGATCTTACAGAGGTAAATATGAGCAGGGCACAAAAAAAGGTCCAACCACAAATGTGATTGGACCTTCTGAATATTATATAGTAACTAGGTTACGGTATTTTTTTTACATTGACAGCATTCAGACCTTTCATCCCTTTCTCTAGCTCAAAAGAAACTTTGTCTCCTTCTGTTACGTCATCTATCAGTCCTTTGTAGTGTACAAAGTAACTTTCGTTAGTTTCAGATTCTTTTATAAAACCAAAACCCTTATCTGTGTTGAAAAAGTCGATCTTACCTTTACGCTCAGCTTCCATATCAAACTCCTCTTGCTTAGGTATGCTTGTTATGATGTCGTCTAGTTCGAATTCGATTTTGTTTTCTGGATCTGGTGGAGTATCAGAGATGTTGCCATTTTCATCTATGTAGGCCATCATATTATCTAGAGTGCCTTCTGTTGCATTGGCTTTACGCTCTTGACGCTTCTCATCTTTCTCTTTTTTCTTCTTCAGACGTTTTTTCTCTTTTTCTTTTTTAGAATAAGTTTCTTGTGATTTAGACATTAATTGTGTTTTTGTATTAATTTTAGGATGCAAAGATAAGTGATAATTTATTATGTTGTAGGGTGATACTGCCTGTGTGACCAAAAAAGTATATTAATTTTCTTTAGTCGTAACTACAAAGCTGCAAGAAAGTCAATGTCTTTTTCAATACAATCAACTGGAAGATGCCCTTCAAGATTTACTCCCTTGAGCACATATTTAGCCAATTATCAAACTTTATCCTCGTTTTATCCGTGAATAGCCGCCAAAGGCCAAATAATCTGCATATTTGCTCACATGAGAAAATTAGGTATTTTACTGCTCGTATCGGTTTCATTCTTTGGCTATTCACAAGACAAATTACTAACTATACAAGACGCTATAAGAGGATATCATTTATATCCTAAGGGATTATATGACTTGCAATGGCTACCTGGAGGAAGTTGGTTTTCTCAGATTAGAATAACGGATGACGGACAAGTAATAGAAGTACAAGAGATAGATGCCTACGGGGGTTACAGGGTGTCTGGCAGAACTATTATAGTGAGTATAGAAGACGTTAATAGTTCGCTAGCTGATGAGGATACACTAACTAGACTTCCCAGAGCTACTTGGTTAAGTGATAAAGAATTTCAATTTGTTTCTAACAAAAAGGGATACGCTTATAATATAGAAGACAAGAAAACGCGTGCACTCACATTTACCAATGAAATAGGAGTGGAGAGTCCTCAGTTATTTGCAGATGGCAGCGGTATGTATGGCGAAACAGAAAACGGATTTGGCTATAGCAGAGATAATAGAGGAAATGAAATAGCGTCTACTACAGATGGTATAGTCATAGGAAAAGCAGTACATCGTTCGGAGTTTGGTATTACCGCTGGACTTTTCCCTTCGCCTAGCAATAAGCTTATGGCTTACTATGAAATGGATGAACGAATGGTGACTGAATATCCCCTCTACAAGCTAATTGATACTCCTGCTACAGCCACTATGCTTCGCTACCCAACAGCGGGAGCCAAAAGCCACCATGTGAAGGTGCATATACAAAACATGACCAATGCTGATGCTCCAGTTACTATACATACTAAGGGAGATCCAGAGCAGTTTCTCACAAATGTGAGCTGGACACCAGATGATAAATATGTACTGATAGCCATAGTGAATAGAGCCCAAAACCATATGTGGCTAAATAAGTATGATGCCAAAACAGGAGCTTTTGTAAAAACACTTTTCGAAGAGAAGAATGATAGATATGTAGAGCCTGAGCATACTGCGATATTTCTAAAATCCGATCCTACTAAATTCGTCTGGTGGAGCGAGAGAGATGGGTATAATCATCTGTATTTATATGATGTAGAAGGAAACCTTATCAAGCAACTAACCAAAGGGAAATGGATAGTAACAGACTATCACGGGATGAGTAGTGATGGTGAAAAACTCTACATTACAGGGACTAAGGATAGTCCACTAGAGAGACATTTATATTGCGTAGATACTAAAAGTGGTAAGTCCAAAAACTTAACGAATGTATCTGGCTACCATAGTATTACTGCTAATGAAGATTGCTCTATGTTCATAGATAACTATGCCTCTACCAAAGTGCCAAGAGAGGTCCGTTTACTAGGCGAAAAAGGAGCCGTTTTAGAAGTGCTGCATACAGCTACGAATCCCTTGTCTGATTATAAACTAGGCGAAATGGAGCTAGGTGTACTCAAAGGAAAAAGCGGAGATGATTTACACTTTAGAGTTTTTAAGCCTATCGATTTTGATGCAAACAAAAAGTATCCAGTTGTAGTTTATTTATATAATGGACCTCACCTGCAGCTAGTGACGAATAACTGGTTAGGAGGTGCAAATCTTTGGTACCAATGTATGGCCCAAAAGGGATATGTTGTTTTTAGTATAGATGGAAGAGGTAGTGCAGACAGAGGTTTTGAGTTTGAAAGTACTATACACCGACACTGCGGAGAAAAAGAAATGGAAGATCAGTTGACAGGAGTAGAATGGCTCAAGAAACAAAAGTGGGTAGATGCGGATAGACTGGGCATACACGGCTGGAGTTACGGTGGTTTTATGACTACTAGTATGATGAGTAGAAATCCGGGGGTGTTCAAAGTAGGAGTAGCCGGTGGACCGGTGATAGACTGGACACTATATGAGATCATGTATACCGAGCGATATATGGATACTCCAGAGGAAAATCCTGAGGGCTATAAAAAAACAAATCTTAAAAATCACGTGGAAAATCTGGAAGGAAAACTACTCATGATACACGGCGGGTTAGACGATGTGGTACTTTGGCAACATAGTCTACAATACTTAGAAACAGCTATAGAAAAGGGAGTGCAACTGGACTATTTTGTATATCCTCAGCATAAACACAATGTACTCGGTAAAGACCGCGTTCATCTGTACGAGAAGGTTAGTGACTACTTTTTTGATAATCTGTAAATCTATAAATAATAAAAATGGGAACAATAAATAAGCTGCTAATAGGGCTAGCCTTATGTTCTATTAGCATAGTAGCTAGTGCACAAGAAGAGGGTGTACAAGCTACTGATACGGTAGAAGTTGTGCTAGAGTCAGTAGATGTGGAAGTTTTAGACGAAGCAGAAAGTGTCCTAGATGCAGCGATAAGAGCTGCAGAAGCAGAGATAGAAGAAGCTGCTGCAGAAGATGTAGAGATAGAAGATGCTGTAGAAATAGTAGAAACTAGCACGACAAGAAGCTTAGGGACTCCTTTTATAAGAGATGAAATAAGTATAAATGATGAAGATACACTGCATCTATATGATTCTAGTTTTGCGGGATTAGAACTATTAGATGATACTCTTTCACAGTTTAAAGTATTTATAACAGGAGAAAATCATTCGTATACGGAGAGTAATGCTCGCCTATGGCTCAAGATGATAAAGTATCTGCACGCCAATGCTGGAGTACGTAATATTATGTTCGAGTATGGCTATACCTATGGTTATTTGGTAAATGAGTACTTGCAAACAGGAGATACTACGCTCTTTAGTAGCATAGATCAGTTCGCATACAAAGAGTATAGTGCGGTCATAAAAGAGCTAAGAGAGTTCAATGAGGAATTGCCTGATTCTGCAAAGCTATATTTTGCGGCGATAGATATAGATAGAGGTATATATCCAGTGGCTAAAATGCTGGCAAATATGCTTCCCGCAGATTCTGTTCCTGTGCCAGATTCTATATACCTGCACGTGGCTAGTCTCAAGAGTTTGATGGAGTACAATGATTTTAAACTAGACGAGCAAGACGATGAAACTAGCTCCTATTTGAGAGGTAGAGGCTTTACATTCAAAACAGGTGCAACACTAGACTTGGTTCAAAAGAATTTTCTTAAGTACAAGGAGTTGTATAAGGAATATTTAGGCGATGGCTATGCTGCTTTTGAGAATATTATAGTCAATAAATATAACGATAGAAAACTGTGGGAAGAGTACGAAACAGATGGTGCCATACAAGAGTATATCTATAGAGAAAACTATATGCATCAAAATTTCTTAAAAGAACAAGCCACACATCCGGGAAACTGGTTTGGGCAGTTTGGGAGATGTCATACTACCAAGGCTCAGCAGACAAGTAACTCTTGTGAATGGTTCAAGTTTAATAGCCTTGCTGATAGAATAAAAAATACCAAAGGAGGAGAGTTTAAAGATGCCGTAATGACCATAGCCATAGTGTATGATTCCGACAGAAATTTCGGTCCTACTAGAAGTGGAGAGTACGCACTATTCAATAAGTATTTTGAGGATTTGCCCGTAAATAGAATAGCTCTAGTAGACCTTTCTAAGGACACTGCCTTGAATAAAAGTTTCGGTACAGATTTCGACTATTTGTTTGTAAATTCTTTTACTCAATATGGTTCTTCTTATGAATTCCTAAACGATTGTGAGAGTGAAGATGAAAAAAAAATAAAGATAAAGATACTTGGAGGCTATACACAAACACGTTTAGATTTATATGACCTTTCAGAAAGGTTTATTGATGACGGATCTAGCCAATCATTTGATAATTTTGGAACTTCTTGGGAGCTTACTTTTATGGCTCAAGATGAACGAACGGCTATAGGATTTACGTTTGGTTCATACTTGAAAGAAGAACAAACTGTAGATACCACAGACTATACATTATCTGGATACTATGTAAAAGATTTCGCGTATGTAGATTTATTAAAGAACTCAAAATGGCTAGATCTAATGCCGGGAGTAGGGGTAGGCTATAATAAGCTCAAAATGAAAAGCGTAGAGACTACATCTGTACCTAATCTGTCTAATGGGTTTTTAGGTGAAACTAAAACCTCATTTTATACGAACGATGCTTTTGTATTCGATCTTGGTTTTATCCTAGATGTCAATATCAAGAAGGTAACTATTGGCTATCAGTCAGGTATTATTTTAGATGTGTCTAAAAAGCATTGGAAGTCTAATGGAAAGATAGATAAGACTACGCCTGAGACCTCGTTTACAGGAGCGTATAGTAAGGTTAGAGTCGGGTTCAATTTTTAACTTAAACCAAAAATAGAACTAGAAGTTACCCTTCTAGTTCTATTATACTCTCTAGAAGGGTATCGTATTCTTCCGTAACAGATTGTACAGTGTTGTTAGCAGAAGAGTGCTCTTTACTCAGTTGCTCTAAGTCACTTGGAGTTAGATTAGCTGCATCTGCAAGTTTAGCTTCTACCTCTGTGAGATGCTTCTTTGCATTAGTCAATTGCTCTTCTTTTTGGTCTAGCTTTTTTTGAAGTTTCTTTAATTCTTCCGCTTTCTCATCTTTTTGTCTCCAAGAGTTTTTAGAATTATCTTCTATGGAAGCAGTAGGTTTTGCCTTCTTACGCTTTCGGGTTTCACTTGTGAAGCCTTCATTTTCTAGCTTAAAGAGATATTCCTTATATGTGCCAGGATATTCTCGTACGTCTTCGTCTTGTATCCACCAAACCTTGTTAGCTAGTTTCTCGATAAAATACCTGTTGTGAGATACAAATATAAGCGTGCCTTCGTAGCTTTTTAGAGCTTCTATTATCACTTCTATACTATCTATGTCCAGGTGATTAGTAGGTTCATCCAGTAATAGGAAATTAGCCTCAGATACTAATGTTTTGGCTAAAGCTACACGAGCTTTTTCACCACCACTTAGTACTTTTATTTTCTTAAATACATCATCTCCGCCAAAGAGGAAACACCCAAGCATAGAGCGTAGTTCCATTTCAGTCTTGTGGGGAGCGTCATACTGCAGTTCTTGTAGTATCTCATACTCCATGTGCAGACTCTCTAGCTGATGCTGTGCATAGAAAGAAGGTTCTACATTATGACCTTGTTTTCTTGTGCCATCAAATAGAAGCTCGTCCGCTATAATGCTTAGAAAAGTAGATTTACCCGTACCGTTGGCTCCGATTAGAGCTATCTTATCTCCACGTACTATTTCTCTGTTTACATCATCAAAAAGCACCTGATTATTGAAGCCTTGCGTGATACCATTAAGGTCCATCACTACTTTACCGCTTTTAGTACCCAGCTTGAAGTCTATCTTTAGATTACTTTTATCTTCAGCTATGACTTCTATTTTATCTATTTTTTCTACCATTTTCACCCTAGACTGTACTGCCTTGGCTTTACTAGCTGTAGCTTTAAATCTATTGATGAATTTTTCCTGTTCTTTAATATATTGATCTTGATTGGCAGCTTGTCTGCTTATCAAGTCATCTCTCTCTACTTTAGCTTTTAAGAAAAAGTCATAATTACCTTCCCAGAGATAGAGTTTTTTACCACTCAGCTCCGCAGTTTTAGTAATCATTTTATTCAGGAATTCTCTATCGTGCGATACTATGATAACACTACCCGGATAGCCGCTTAGGTAGCTCTCTAGCCACTCTATACTGGGTAAATCCAAGTGATTGGTAGGCTCATCCATTAGCATGATGTCTGGCTGCTCTAGAAGCATTTTAGCTAAAACAGCTCGCATACGCCATCCACCACTAAACTCTTTCATAGGTCGGTCTAGGTCTGATGTTTTAAAACCTAGTCCCTCCAAAATCTCAGCAGTCTTATTATCCATGTTATAGCCATCTAGAGCGTCAAACTCTTCCTGGTAATCAGACATACGTTGAATATTTTCTTCACTCGGGTCAGTCTCCATGAGTGCATAGAGTTTCTCAAGCTCGTCTTGTAAGAACATAGCACGGGAAAATGCTTGTTTAGCATGTTCTAGTACCGATTTATTGCCATCTTCACTTATCATATCTTGCGATAGATAACCAAGATTTACACCACCCGCTTTGTTGATGGCCCCTTCTCGTACTTCATATTGACCCATTATAAGCTTGAGTAGGGTAGACTTTCCGGCTCCATTTTTACCAATAAGGCCTATACGTTCGCGTGGTTTTACAAACCAGTCTATGTCTTTGAAAAGGTAGTTACCGCCGAACTCGAAGGATACGTTTTGAATATGAAGCACGTCTTATAATAATTTGGTGCAAAGGTAAGCCTATAGTTTGGGTATGAAATAGGACTTAAGCTAATAAATACCAAAGGGCATAACCAACAATGAAACTTGCGAGTAAAAGGGCTACAATTATTTGGATGTATATTTTTAAATTTCGCTTACTAAAATAGGCTTTGGCTCGCTTTAGACCTTCGGCCAATTCTTCTTTAGTAAGTGGTGACGTATACTGATTATTAGATTCATTCCCTACACCAACATATAGATTTCTTATTTTTGTATAGCTTGCCCTAGCTCCTCTCAACTTTT
>Ga0209713_10000219_pt1 | contig 32521 bp, 29 predicted proteins | sample ArcOceMetagenome_3_FD_187444 | JGI IMG/M metagenome (GOLD analysis project Ga0209713, IMG submission 187444) | Marine eukaryotic phytoplankton communities from Arctic Ocean - Arctic Ocean- Svalbard ARC20M Metagenome (SPAdes) (version 2) | ecosystem: Environmental > Aquatic > Marine > Oceanic...
TAAGCGAAGAGAAGGGTTTTTGATTGTGACAGTTAGTTGGGTTACTATGACTTTGTTTGGTACTTTACCTTATGTGATTTCGGAATCTATACCCAATTTTTCCAATGCTTTTTTCGAAACCATGTCTGGATTTTCCACAACAGGAGCTTCTATACTGAATAACATTGAAGAGATGCCACACAGTATTCTGTTTTGGAGAAGTATGACTCAATGGATTGGAGGAATGGGAATTATAGTACTTACTATTGCAGTCTTACCCTTGCTTGGAATTGGAGGGATGGAGCTTTTTGTAAATGAAGCGCCTGGACCTACAAAAGATAAAATTCACCCAAGAATAAAGGAAACAGCAAAAAGACTTTGGATAATTTATCTGTTCTTAACTCTCTCAGAAATGATCGTTTTAATGTTTTGCGGTATGAGTTTTTTTGATGCAATAAATCATGCACTTACTACAACATCTACTGGAGGATTCTCTACTAAACAAACTAGTATTGCTCATTTTAATTCCCCTTTGATAGAAGCTGTAATTGTAATATTTATGTTTATTGCGGGAACAAATTTTACTTTAATTTACTTTGGTTTCAAAGGAAAAATCAATAAACTTTGGAGAAATGACGAATTCAAATGGTATTTATTTGCCGTTATAGGGTTTATACTTTTATTAACTCCAGCAGTATATTTTGATATCACAAATACCACAAATACCACAAATAGTTTTTCTTTGTTAGAGTCTTTTAGGTATGTTTCATTTCAAGTCGTTAGTATTATTACAACCACTGGTTATGCAAGTGGAATTTTTACCGACTGGGGAGTTTTTGCTACATTTATTTTCTTTTTATTGTTATTTACTGGAGCGTCTGCTGGAAGTACAAGTGGAGGAATGAAAATTGTGAGAATTGTAATTTTGATAAAAAATGGATTCTTAGAATTCAAAAGAAGAATACACCCCAATGCCATAGTGCCTGTTCATTTGAATGGTAAAGCAATTGGGAACAAAATTATTTACAACTTATTAGCATTTGTGTTTTTATACTTACTTATGTTCGTAACAGGAAGTATAATAATGGCAGCTTTGCCAGGAGTAGATTTGTTAACAGCAATTAGTGCTGTAGCAACTTCTCTAGGGAATGTGGGGCCAGGAATTAGTACGGTAGATCCTTCTCAAAGTTTTGAGCATTTACCAGATACTGGGAAATGGGTTCTCTCATTTTTAATGCTTTTTGGTAGGCTTGAGTTATTTACTGTTGCAGTATTATTTTCTCCTTATTTTTGGAGGGTGAATTAGGGTTTTTAGTGAGTAGTAATTATGAATTTAAAATCAATAATAAATAATTTTGATATAAACTTTAAAACAGTAAATTGCCCAAAATGCAAAGAACCACAGCCTAAGATTAGAAAGCCGCAAGGAATGAATGAGATTTTATGGGGTGGTTGGACTTGTAAACTTTGTGGCTGTAAGATGAATAAATATGGGAAAGAAAGGGACTGAGTTTATCTTGAGCTAAATTGAAAGACTCAGAATCATTTTTTAAGAATATTTTAGTTTATTAGTCCGTTAGATCGGAGTCGAAGACTAAGGCAAATCCACTAAACCAATTTCTTCATTGCCATAGCATACCCAAAATGTAATCCTTCGTGTACGTTATTGAATTTGATAGCCTCTTCAATGCTATTTAAAGTAACATTGTAACTCGTAGTATAAGAATTGTAATTCCAGTTAATTCCAGATTTTAAATCACTTTCTATTTTTGAAACTAATTCGATAGCCATTTTCTTGAAAATAGTTATTTCTTCTTCAGAAACTAACCGTGTTGGTTTAGAGCCTTTTCGGAATTCATTTATAATTTCTTCATTCATATACGGTTCTTTTCCTGCCAATTTATAACACAATAGCTGTTGTGTTACTACGTTATGTCCAAAATTCCAAATGATGTTATTTGAAAATCTAGCCGGTATTTTATTGAGTTGTTCAGTTGTTAATGACTCAATTAATCCAATAAAATTCTTTCTTGTTTCTAGTAAATGGTTTAATTCTGTCATGATTCAAAGATAAATAATTATTTAAAACTGTTACTTTTTATTTCCACAGTATTATAAGGATGTAAAAAAGATAAACCGGTTTACTTTTTCTAGTTATTAATCAGTCTCGAATTCTCGGGGCACAAAAACTTGTATTATGGCAGGAGGAAGAGAAACACTCAGAAAAAAAATGATAGGTATGATGTACCTAGTGTTAACAGCAATGTTGGCGCTCAATGTATCCAAAGAAATTATTAATGCATTTGTAACTCAGGACAATCAAATGCTAGTGAACAACAATAATTTGGTAGAAGGAATTAATGGATTTATGACCAAATTCAGCAATCTGGAATTGGATATTAATTCAAAAAAATCATTCCTAAAGTGGAAACCCAAAGTGATTGAAGTAAATAAAATGGCGAATACTTTAGACGATTACATTTTGGTTAATTTGAATCAAATGATGGATGAAAGCGAAAAGCAAAAAGATTGGTTTGTAAAAGCAAAAGAAAGCCAATACACAACATGGAGTCCAATAGAATCTATAGAAAACAAAGAAGATTACGACATAGCAACTCGACTTTTTGGAGGAGAAAAAGCATCCAAAGGATATAAAAGAGGAGGAGAAATAAGAGAGAAGTTAATGGAATTGAGAGATTCATTGTTAGTTGCAATGGGAAACTATTCGCAGAGAAATAACAACTATGAATTGAAACCCGAATGGCTTGCTAATAATAAAATGTTGGAAAAAGAATTGACAAAAAATCAGCATCCCGATAAATTGAAATTACTGTCTATTTACAGCACACTTTCTCAGCCAGAGAAATTAGATAATCACGACAAACAAGAAGCTTGGCAATTGGTGAAATTTGATCATCAACCAATAGTGGGGGCAATTGGAGTTTTTACAGAGTTTAGAAATCAAATAAGAATGGCGCAACAAAAATCCTTGGAATTGGTAGCGAGTAAAATAGAAGAGCCAATTATGAAAATTAATAAAATTGAGCCTCAGTTAATTTCAGCTAAAAATTATTTGAATCAAGGCGATACTTTGGAGGTAAGAGTAGGGATAATTGCCTACGACAGTAATGTAACTTATCCAATAAAATATACCATTGGGAATCAAGAATTAACGAGTGACAACAATAGATTTACAATAAAAGCGAGTTCGGTAGGTCAACAAACTGTGAATGGTTCTTTGGTTTTGGATTTGGCAGATGGCCCAAGAGAATTTCCTTGGAGTTTTGATTATACAGTAGGGAAGCCTATGGGAACTATTTCATCCCCAGAATATAATGTGTTGTTTGCAGATAATTATGAAAATGTAATAGAAGCTTCTTTTTCTGGATACTCTTCTAGTGATATTACCGTAAGTTGTCCAGAATGTAAAGAGTTTGGAAAGGCAAACGGAAAATATATAGCGAAAGTTAGAAATGGTACAACTCCAATTGTAACAGTTAGAGCAAAAGGTTGTAAAATGAGTAGAGAATACATTGTGAAATCATTACCTAAACCAGAGTTTTATTTTTTAAACAAAACATCGGGAGGATTAAGAAAAGGAGAAAGAGATCAAGCAAATGTTTGCTTAGTAAAATCTCCTAGAAGTTCTATTTTAGATGTTAACTATGAGGTTGTTGGTTTTTCTATGGAAGCTTATACAGTTAAAGGAATTGTTCCATTAGGAACTTCTAACTCTAGAAGTTTGACAGGACCAATGAAGAATGGTGTAAAAAGACTGAATAGATTAGAAAGAGTAGCTTTTACTAAAATTAGATATAGAATTGTCGGGAATTCTAAAATTAAACAATATGGACCAGAGGTAATGTTTAAAGCAATATAAATAGTGAAAAAAAACCTTCTTATTTCAAGAAGGTTTTTTACATTTGTTTTGAGATGAACCAAAACGAAATTTCACATATTTTTATAGTCGACAATTACGATTCATTCACTTATAATTTAGTGCATTACTTCGAGTCTTTGGATGTAAAAGTAACTGTAAAGAGAAATGATGAATTTGACTTAGAAGAATTGGAAAATTATGACCGAATAGTACTTTCTCCAGGACCAGGATTACCAAAAAATGCAGGTTTATTAATGAAAGTAATTGAAAAATACCATGCTTCTAAACCAATATTAGGCGTTTGTTTGGGGCATCAAGCTTTGGCTCAGTATTTTGGAGCAAGGCTAATAAATCTCCCAGAAGTATATCACGGAGTTTCTTCAAAAATAGAAGTTGATACTTCTAATTCATTATTTCAAGGTTTGAATGAGATTGAGGAAGTAGGAAGGTATCATTCTTGGGTAATTACAGACTGGCCAAATGCATTGAGAGAAATCGCTTACACCACCAAAGAATTTACCAACATGGCTTTTTATCACAAAGAATTTAATTGTGTGGGAGTTCAGTTTCACCCAGAATCTGTGCTTACTCCGAACGGATTGCAAATGATTGAGAATTGGCTTAAGTCTTGAAACTAGAATTTATGCTAACTTTAACTTATAAAACTCAATTTTGATAAAACGACTTTTCGACATCACTTCTTCAATTTTAGGATTAATACTATTTTCACCCTTTTTCGTGATAATTAGTCTTATGATTCTATTATCGAGTAAAAGTGGGGTTTTTTATCGCCAAATTAGGGTAGGGAAAAACCAAGAAGAATTTGAATTACTAAAATTTCGTTCCATGAAACAAGGTTCTGATAAAGCTGGACAAATTACAGTTGGAAATAACGATTCAAGAATTACAGGAATTGGGAAAGTTCTTAGAAAATTGAAATTAGATGAAATCCCTCAATTAATAAATGTAATAAAAGGAGATATGAGTATTGTGGGTCCAAGGCCCGAAGTTCCAAAATATGTTAATTTATACACCAAAGCCCAGTTAAAAGTATTGACCGTTCGTCCAGGACTTACCGATTTGGCTTCCATTGAGTACATCAATGAAAACGAAATCTTAGGGAATTCTGAAAATCCTGAAGAGGAATACGTGAATGAAATAATGCCAAAAAAATTAACTTTAAACCTTCAATATATTGAAAGCCAAAGTTTTTTTGGAGATGTTGGGTTAATTTTCAAAACATTTGGAAAGATTTTGAGATAGTTTAGACTTGTTTTTTAATGCTTCATTTAAGTTCAATAATTCGAGAATAATACCGTTATCTTAGAACAAACAAAAAGGAGAAATTTTATTTATTAATCACTTAAAATTTTTCACAATGAAACTAAAATCCCACTCAATTGATGCTAGCTCTATTGCTGACATAACATTCTTGTTACTTGCTTTTATTATTCTTTCCACTACTTTGGAACCCGAAAAAGGAATTCCAGCACAATTGCCAAAGAAATCTACTGACATAAAAATTCCAAAACCCGTCATTGAAAAAAATGTACTGGAAATCTATGTGAACAAGGACAATGAAATCATGATAGAAGGAGAAAGTAATAAATTCTTAGTAGATGTGAATTTGTCGGTCATGAAGTTTCTCTCCAATTCTCAAATAAAGAGTAATTTACCTGAGTTGGATCTAGTGAATGAAGAGACCTGCAAAGAGAATATCGGAATCCTAAAAGGATTAATAAACAAAGGAGAATTGAAAAAAAAAGACGAATTAAAATTGTGGAAAGAAAGGCATTCAGCTTTCAAACTTATAGGAGAATTTGAAACCGTAAACAAAGATGCAATTATTGGATTAGAATATGATGCAACAGCAAGCTATGGAACTTATTTAAGTGTAAGAGATGAACTGATGAATGGAATTAACCAATTAAGAGACCAATTGTGTTTAGATAAATTTGGCGTTTCATTCACAGAATTAAAAGCGAAACGAGAAGCAGTAAAAACAGCCGAAGACATTGCTAGAATAAAAGCCATAAGAACTGTTTATCCTCAGAAGATAGTTAAGAAGAAGGTGCGATCATCTTAATAAAATAATCTATCATTTTCAATTCCAAACAAAACTCAATTATTCATTGTTAATTATCAATTAAAACGGTATTTTTAAAGTCAAATTAGGAAAGATATTTTCTAATTAAATTTAAAGAGCTAATTAATGGAAAAACAAGACATTAAGTTTAATAAAAACGAAGATTCAATGAAGCTTTTAATTTCCAGAATGGAACAAAAGCTGAGTAAACTAGCTTTGGGTGGAGGTCAATCTAGAATTGATAAACACCATGCCAAAGGAAAATTAACTGCTCGTGAACGAATTGAATTATTATTAGATAAAGACAGTCCAAGACAAGAAATTGGAGCTTTTGTTGCCGAAGATATGTACCAAGAATATGGCGGTTGTCCAAGTGGTGGAGTTGTCATAAAAATTGGATACGTAGCAGGAAAACAATGCATTATTGTAGCGAATGATGCTACAGTAAAGGCTGGAGCTTGGTTTCCAATTACTGCAAAGAAAAACCTAAGGGCACAAGAAATTGCAATGGAAAACAGATTACCAATTATCTACCTGGTAGACAGTGCTGGTGTTTTCTTGCCAATGCAAGATGAGATATTTCCAGACAAAGAACATTTCGGACGAATATTTAGAAATAATGCTCGCATGAGTTCTATGGGAATTGTACAAATTGCTGCCGTAATGGGAAGTTGTGTTGCGGGTGGAGCTTACCTACCAATTATGTCTGATGAATCTTTGATTGTCGATAAAACAGGATCAATATTTCTTGCAGGAAGTTATTTGGTGAAAGCTGCAATAGGCGAGTCCATTGATAATGAAACATTAGGAGGAGCAACAACACACACAAGTATTTCTGGAGTGTGTGATTACAAAAGTAAAGATGACGAAGATTGTTTAAAAACCATTAGAGGATTAATGGATAAAATTGGAGGTTTTGAAAAAGCAGGATTCGACAGAAAAGAACCAAAAATGCCAGCTCTTAATCAAGAAGAAATTTATGGGTTATTTCCAAAAGACAGGACAAAATCTTACGAAGTAAGAGATATTATTTCAAGAATTGTAGACGATTCTGAGTTTGAAGAATACAAAGCAGATTACGGTAAAACAATTGTAACAGGTTATGCAAGAATTGATGGATGGGCTGTAGGAATTGTTGCTAACCAAAGAAAAATTGTAAAATCTAAGAAAGAAGGAGTTCAGTTTGGAGGAGTAATTTATTCTGACTCTGCGGATAAAGCAGCACGATTTATTATGAATTGCAACCAGAAGAAAATTCCTTTGGTATTCTTGAAAGATGTTACAGGATTTATGGTAGGAAGTAAATCTGAGCACGGAGGAATCATAAAAGACGGAGCAAAACTGGTGAGTGCAATGGCAAATTCTGTAGTGCCAAAATTCACCATAGTAATGGGGAATAGTTACGGAGCAGGAGATTACGCAATGTGTGGAAAAGCTTACGACCCAAGATTAATTGTGGGATGGCCAACTGCAGAAATTGCAGTAATGGGAGGGACACAAGCAGCCAAAGTATTGGTTCAGATTGAAGTTGCCTCTTTGAAAAAGAAAGGAGAAACAATAACTCCAGCCAAAGAGAAAGAGATGTTTGACAAGATTAAAAATAAATACGACAGTCAAATAAATCCTTATTATGCAGCTGCAAGGTTGTGGATAGATGCAATAATTGACCCGTTAGATACAAGAAAAGTAATTTCTATGGGAATAGAAGCAGCAAACCATGCACCTATTACTGAAAGGTATAATGTAGGAGCGATTCAAACGTGATAACTATGGATTCTTACCTAAATAGCGCTATAAGTCAATTCAAGTATTACCAAATTTTAGGAGATAAAACAATTGCACAATTATCAGAAGAGCAATTGTTTATCCAAAACTCAGAGGTAGAAAATTCCATAGGCGTAATTATAAATCACCTTTGGGGAAATATGATATCTAGATGGACAGATTTTAAGACTACAGATGGCGAAAAAGAGTTTAGAAAAAGAGACCAAGAATTTGAAACGGTTATTATTACCAAGGAAGAATTATTAAACAAATGGGACGAAGGGTGGAATTGTTTATTTGGTGCTTTGGAATCTTTAAAAAGGGATGAACTAGAAGATGTTATTTACATTAGAAACCAAGGTCACAACATAGTAGAAGCTATTAACAGACAATTAAGTCATTATTCTTATCATGTAGGCCAAATAGTCTTGTTGGGTAAGATTGCAAAGAAAAAAGATTGGGAGAGTTTATCTATTTCAAAAGCAGATTCTAAAAATTACAACCAAGAAAAGTTTTCGAAAGAGAAGAAAAAGACACATTTTACAGAAGAGTACATTAACAAAAAGAGCAATGATAACAATAATATCAGGAACAAATAGAAAGGGAAGTAATTCTCTAAAAGTATCAAAAACATACCAAAATTTATTAAAAAATAAAGGATTGGAAAGTCAGGTAATGGATTTGGCAGAGCTTTCGGGTGACTTCATCACAAATATGTATGGTAATCATACCGATGAAGTAGAAGAATTAATAAAGACCTATGTTACAGATGTATCAAGTTTTGTATTTGTAATACCAGAGTATAATGGAACCTATACTGGAGCTGTAAAAATGTTTATGGATGGAATTTCTCCGAGTAAATTCAATAATAAAAATTCAATTTTAGTTGGGATAGCATCAGGTAGAGCTGGAAACATTATGGGATTAGACCAATTTACAACAGTTTTAAATCACTTAAAAATGGAAGTCTTATCCAATAAAGTATTACTATCGCAAGTAGATAAATTGATAGGGGAAAATGATGAATTAAATGAAAAATCAATTTTAAAAATCATTAATAACCAATTGGAATCAATGATTGATATATTTAATTTAAAATAATAACAGTTTTAGTAAGAAGTACTTTTTACTATCAGATTAGCAAAAAAATATGAGAAAGAAGATTGTAGGAGGAAACTGGAAAATGAACCTTCTGGATGAAGAAGTAATTAACTACGTAGTAGATTTTAACTCTAAAAAAGGCGAGATTGAAAGTGAAGTGGAAATAATTATTTTTCCAGCCTCTCTTTATTTAGATACTATGATTAGTATGCCAGATTGGGATATTAAAATTGGAGCACAAAACTGTTCACAGCATAAAAGTGGAGCATTTACAGGAGAAATATCTGCAGAGATGTTGAGAGACTTTGATTATGACTGCGAAAACTTACATTATTGTTTAGTGGGTCACTCAGAAAGAAGAGCTTATTTTAATGAAACGAATACAATATTAGCTCAAAAAGTCGATAGGCTATTGGAATGTGAATTGAAACCAATTTATTGTTGTGGAGAAGAATTGGAGCAAAGAAAAAGTGAATCTCATTTTGAGGTAGTAAAATCACAAATTATAGAAGGGTTATTTCATTTAGATGAAAAACAAATCTTAAATTTAGTAATTGCATACGAGCCAGTTTGGGCAATTGGGACAGGAGAAACAGCTACAAGTAAACAAGCACAAGAAATGCATCAATTCATAAGAGAAACGCTTAAAGAAAAGTATAACGAGGAAGTAGCAAATTCTATTTCTATCTTGTATGGAGGAAGTTGTAAGCCAAGCAATGCCAAAGAATTATTTTCACAACCCGATATTGATGGAGGACTTATTGGAGGAGCTTCTTTGGAAGTAGATTCATTTATTCAAATCATAAACTCTATATAAATATGAATTATTATCACTGTCATTTTGAGTTGAAAGAACCACAACCTTGGAGTGAGATTCTGGTTACTTATTTGGGCGAATTAAATTTTGAGAGTTTCCAAAATGAAGGAAACACTTTGGATGCTTATATTCAGCATAAAGAGTTTGATTTGAAAAAAGTAGAAGAAGTATTGAAAACAATTGATACCGAAATACTTAAATTTACTCACATCTTGATAGAGGACGAAAACTGGAATGCACAATGGGAGAAAAACTTTGAACCCATTTACATTGACAAGCATTGTATTATTAGAGCTCCTTTCCATGAAAAAGAAGAAGGATTTGACTATGAAATAATAATAAATCCGCAAATGTCTTTCGGAACAGGGCATCACCAAACTACATACTTGGTAATGAAAGCTATGTTTGGCATAGATTTTGAAAATACAACAGTGTTAGACATGGGATCTGGAACAGGTATTTTGGCAATACTTGCCGAAAAACTAAATTGTAAAAGTGCCTTAGCAATAGATATTGACGAATGGGCTTTTCAGAATACGATAGATAACATTGAATTAAATAGCTGTAAGAAAATAGAAGTGCTAGAAGGTGGAGCAGAATTACTGACAGAAGCTAACAAATACGAGCTTGTATTGGCAAACATAAACAGAAATATTCTCGTTAACGATATGAAACAGTATGTTTCTTCTATGAAAAAAGGAGGGATTATTTACATGAGTGGATTTTACACGTCTGATGTTTCTATCATACAAGATGAAGCCGCAAAGCAAGGATTAACCTTTGTTGATGTGACAGAAAGAGAAGGCTGGGCTTTAGCTCAATTTATCAAAAACTAATTAAATATAAAGATTATGAGATTGTACACAGTCGTTTTTTCATTGTTCATCTCATCTGCAATTTTTTCTCAAGTTACAGAATTTAGAGTAGCTGATAATGATTTTTTAGATGACATAGAAAACTATATTAAAAACTATGATAAGTCCCTTTCAAAGGAATTAAAATCAGAATTAAAATCAAGTTATGTTTCTGGGTTTAATGCTAAACAAAAAGAGAAAATAGTCAGTTTTGCTAATGAATTAATAAAGAAAAAAATAAATCCAAAACCTTATTTCTTTGCTTATTTTAAATCTATAAATGGCTTAGGGAAAACAGAAAATTTAAAGAAAGAAGAATTTGATAGTTGGTCTAATTTAATGACAAAACTTTTAGAATCAAGAAATAAAAGACGGTTAACAGATTTTCTTATTTTAACAGATGGATTGTTTAATCAGAATTATATTTCTGAGAGTTCTTCTGTAATATGGAAATTGGCAAAAGGGACTTATAAATTTTCTTATAAAAAGGGTGCGTTTGTAACTTTTGAAAATTCGAATTTTGTATGTATTTCCAAAAACGACAGTTCTATTATTTATGGTGCTTCTGGAGTGTTGAATGTTTCAACCAACACATTTAAGGGAAACAAAGGAACTGTAACTTGGGAAAGACTGGAGTTGCCAAAAAATGAAACCTTTGCGGAGTTATCTACTTATAGAATAAATTTTAAAAGTGCTGGATTTGGTGCAGATTCAGTGGCTTTACACTCTCCTTTTTTTACTAATCCACTACTAGGAAAACTCTATGAAAAGGTTATAACCTTTACTTCTATTGATAGAGCTAGATACCCTCATTTTACTTCTTATAACCAAAGTGTTGTTCTCAAAAACATAGTACCTAATGTTGATTATTTGGGAAGTTTTTCACTTATAGGAATTAATTTTGAAGGAGGAGCAACAGGAAAAAATAAAGCTTCTATTATTGTAAATAAAGAAGGAGAGAAATTCATAGAAATAAAATCTAAAAATGTAATCATAAGCAATGATAAAATAGTATCGAATGATGCTTCGGCAACTGTTTTTATTAAGAAAGGCGAACAAATTACACAATCGGCTTGTGATTTTACTTACCAAGTAGCTGAAAGATTAGCCATAATTGGAGCGGTTAGAAACATAAATATAGATAATCCATTTGAGAGTTCTTACCACAAAATGAATATGCATTTCAAAAGTTTGTCATGGAAAGAAGGCGAAGAAAAATTAACTTTTGGATCTGTAAAATCTTTAGGAGCAAGTGAAGCAACTTTTGAATCAGTAAATTATTACAATCAAAGTAATTATAGCGAATTTACGTTTGGAAGTAATAACCTAATTCAATCCTTATATGATTATCAATTGTCATTTGAAGAAAACTACGAAATATCAGCTGTGGATTTTGCATCATACACAAAGAGTTTGTTTTCTGAGGTAAGTAATTACCTAACAAAAATGAGTAATTTAGGATTAATTGATTACAATGTAAAAGACAAAACAATTACCATTAAACCTAAATTATATACTTATGTTCAAGGGAGAACTAGATCAGGTGATTATGATGATGTCTTTATCTTTTCGGTCAATAAAAAAGAGGACAATGCAATTTTAGATTTAAAAACATTAACAATCAGTGTTATTGGAGTTAGAAAATTTGATTTGAGTAAAAGAAAATTTGTAAGAATATATCCAAGAGGAGGAAAGATAACTATTGGAGAGAATAGAAGCCTTACTTTTTCTGGAGTTATAAATGCAGGAAGAACAGAGTATTTTGGTTCCGATATTAAATTTGATTACAAACAGTTTACATTGCAATTTGAAAAAGTAGACTCTATGAGAATAAGGGTTTATCCTTTGGATAATAAATCGAGCAACAAACAATTGAAACTACTATCTAAACTCCATAATATTAAAGGAGAGATAACAATTGATGGAATAGAAAATAAGTCGGGAAAAGATATGAATTTTGCTCATTATCCTAGATTATCAGTTAGTAACAATCCTAAGATTTATTACGATAACAATGAAATTTATGGGGGAATATACGAAAAAGAAAATTTCTATTTCGAAGTAGCACCCTTTGATATGGATAGCCTTTTGACTTTTAATAGTTCTGGGATTTCTTTTTCAGGAACAATGTATTCAGCTGATATTTTTCCACCTTTAGAACGCGAAGTAAAATTGATGGATGATTATACCTTAGGATTTTTTCTTAAAAATGTGAGTAAAAATATTTATAAAAGTCCAGAGAAGTATAACAATGAATTAAAATTAAGTACCAAAGGACTTACAGGAAAAGGAGAAGTGAGTTTTATTACTTCAAAAGCCAATTCCAAAGAAATTACATTCTTTCCAGATTCATTAGTAGCAAAAGTAGATTTGTATACCAATAAATCCCAAACCTTGCCAAGTGTACCAGATATTATAGGTAAGAACTGTATTGTTACTTTTCAACCTCATAAAGGTATTTGGAAAACAAAAAATATAGATTCTTCTATTAATTTATATGCAGATGGCAAGACAAAATTTAATGGAGAGATTACTCTTACCAAAGATAAAATGACAGGGAAAGGAGTATATACTTCAAATAGAATTGAAGTGAATTCTCAAGAGTTTGTTTTAGGTCAAATAAATGTAGATGCTGCTTTGGCAGATTTCAAAATCCTTGGATTAATACAAAATGACCCCCCCTCTTTGGAAGCTACTAATATGCAAATGAGCTTGGATTATACGAAAAGAAGAGGAGATTTTATTTCCAATACAAAAACTGCTGTAATTGCATTTCCACTAAATAAATTTAAAGCTTCAATAGATCAATTTGATTGGTTGATGGACGAGAACACTATGCATTTTAAGAAAGTAATAGACACAGCTAATTTTCAAAATTATGATGAAAACAAGAACCTTATTTCAAACTTTGTGTCGACTAAAGAAGAACAATATAATTTAGGGTTCTTCTCGAGAATTGCAACTTATAACATTGATAGTAATTCTATTTACTGCCAAGAGATACCATATATTATTGTAGCAGATTCGAGAATTATACCACACGAAGGAAAGCTTACTATTCTTAAAGATGCAGAAATTAAAGTAATGAAAAAAGCGACCATTGTTGCTAATTTTACTACACGGTATCATAACTTTAGTAATGCAGTGGTAGAGATTGAATCAAGTAAGAGGTATATAGCAACAGGAGACTATCAAGTGTCTTCGGATGAAATGATAAACAGTAAGGTTTTCTTTTCTAATATAGAGCCAAACGAAAATGGAGTATCTATAGCAGAAGGAACAATAAGCGAAGATTCTAACTTCTATTTAAGTCCACAGTTTAGGTATTATGGGAATATAAAAGTAAAGGGTAGTGACTTAGGAGTCAATTTTGATGGACAAACAAAAATCATTACCAACTGTGAAGAATTGGCATTAGATTGGATTAAATTTAATGCAGTTGTAGATACCAATAAGATTATTATTCCATTGGGAGATTATTTCAAAGACAAAGTATCGGGACCAACACTTAGCCGTTATAATGGGGTAGAGTTTTACACAGCTTTCTTGGCAGATAAAAAATATGAAGGGGATGAAGCAATCACGCCTGCAGATGGATTTTTATCTTATAGCAAAGAAAAAGGATTGTTTGAGATTGGGCCAAAAGAAAAATTACTGAACAATAAAGTAGCAGGAAATTACATAGGGTTTGATGATGAGATTTGTAGTTTTGTTTCTATTGGAGATTTAAATGTAGCGAGTAATCTTAGCCAAATGAAAATAGAACTAGTAGGAGAAATGAGTTATAATAAACTGAAAGATACATTTCTTACAATGAATGCATCTATGAAGATCGATTTTCCTGTCAATATGCAGTTAATGGGTAGAATGTACCAAGAAATAAGAGCAGCAGAAGTACAAGAGTTAATAAGTTTAGAAAGCACTAATTATGATTTATTCTTAAATCAAATGTTAGATAATCAATCAGCAAGTGCTAAAATCAATGAGATTTATACCTCGGGACGTTTTAGTAAATTTCCTAAAGAACTAATGAGTAAAATTACTCTATTTGATTTACAATTCTATTGGGACAAAAATACGGAGTCTTTTTTATCTCAAGGTTTTGCCAATATTGCTTCTTTGGGAACAAACCAACTTTATAGAAGATGTAAAGTGTATGTGCAAATAGAAAAAAGAAGAACGGGAGATAGAGTAGGTTTTTTAATAGAATACAAACCCGAAGGTTTTTATTATTTTTATTACAAAAATGGAGAAATGCAAACTTACTCTACCGATAAGGTGTATAATAATATTGTACAAATGACTCCTGTAAAGGAAAAGAAAATAAAAGGAGGGAAAGACGAGGAAGATTTTTATTATGGGCTTTCTTCACTAAACAAACCTTTGTTATTTATGAGAAATTTTCAATCGGATTTAGAGGAGCGATTTGATGACGAAGAAGACGATTATGAAGATGAGGAGGAGAACGAAGATACCAATGACGAAAAAATAGAAGATTAACCAATTTTATAATTCATGACAATAGCAATAGTAGGTGTAATTTTTTTGGCTTATATTTTAGGTTCTATACCTTCAGCTGTTTGGGTAGGGAAGAGATTCTACAACAAAGATATTCGTGACTTTGGTAGTGGAAATGCAGGTGCAACTAATACTTTTAGGGTATTAGGAAAAAAAGCAGGAATTCCTGTTTTAATTTTTGATGTTCTCAAGGGTTGGTTTTCTGTATATGTATTATCTCATTCTTTGGGAGTAGATACATTAACCAATTCATTCATGAATATTCAAATTGCACTAGGAATAGCAGCCGTGATAGGACATGTTTATCCACTTTTTGCAAACTTTAAAGGAGGAAAAGGAGTGGCAACAACCTTGGGAGTTGTGATTGCATTAGAACCAATTTCTGCATTTAGTTGCATGGGTGTATTTATTATTATTATATTTATTTCAAGAATAGTTTCTATTTCCTCTATGATTGCGGCAATTTCATTTCCAGTATTTGTTGTGTTTATTTATAAAACTGAATACATTTCGCTCCTTGTTTTTTCTGTAATTATTAGTTTGCTTATTGTAGTAACTCACATCAAAAACATTGGTAGATTAATGGATGGAACTGAGTCTAAAATTTTTGGTAATAAAAAGGAGAATTAATATATAGGCAATACAGTTGCTCTTTTTATTTCATCCAATACAAAAGTACTTTTTATTTGAGCCACATTGGGTAAAGCAGCTAGTTTTACTGATGAAAATAAATGATAATCATTTAGATTTTTCACAACTACTTTCAATAAAAAATCATTAGATCCGCTCATCAAATAACATTCCATTACTTCGGGGACTTTCAAGATAGAAGCCGAAAAATCCTTAATTTCTTTTAGTTTTTGACTATCCAGTGACACAGAACAGAAAACAACCATGGGAGTCACTATCTTTTTTCTGTCCAAAATGGCTACGTATTTATCTATTACTCCTGATTTTTCAAGCTTTTTTATTCGTTCATAAATAGGAGTCTTAGAAATGTTCAGTTTACTTGCAATTTCTTTTATGTTCATTTTAGAATCGCTTTGTAGCAAGGCTAATAATTGTCTGTCAATTGTATCTAGTTTCATATCAGGAATTTTTCCTTTAAATAAAGTATTTACTATAAAAATACTTTATTATTTATAAAATACAGGAGAAAATACTCATTTTAAGCTATTGTGCAGTAAAATATATTGGGTTGTTTAGCTTTGTGTAACCAAATAAAATAACACATGAATACAAAACATTACAAGCCAGAAAGTTTAATGATGTCTCACGGTTACAAACCAGAACTATCGGAAGGATCAATTAAGCCGCCAATTTTTATGACGTCTACATTTGTGTTTAAAACGGCAGAAGAAGGGAAGGCATTTTTTGAAGTAGCTTATGGAATTAGAGAGAAAGAGGCCGAAGAAAACTTGGGATTAATTTACAGTAGAATTAATAATCCAAACTTAGAGATTTTAGAAAACAGACTTTCTTTGTGGGATAATTCTGACGACAGTGCAATTTTTGAAAGTGGAATGTCGGCAATTAGTACCATTTTATTAGAATTTCTTAATCCAGGAGATTTATTATTATTTAGTTCACCTAGCTATGGTGGAACTGATCATTTTATCAATAATTTTTTAATTAAAATAGGAGTAGAGGTTGTTTGCTTTACTGCCGAAGATAGCAAAGAGCAAATAATAGAAAGAATAAACCAAACAGGGAAACCAGAAAAGCTAGCACAAATATTTGTTGAAACTCCTGCAAACCCTACCAATGCATTAATAGATATTTCGGTATGCAAAGAAGTAGCTGATCATTTTTCGACTGAAGATAAAAAAGTGATTTTAGCTGTAGACAACACTTATATGGGGCCTTTGTGGTCTAGTCCAATGGAACATGGAGCTGATTTGGTTGTTTATTCTGCAACTAAATACATAGGAGGGCACAGTGATTTAATTGCTGGAGCAGTAAACGGAAATGCCGAATTAATGGGGAGAGTTAAAGTTTTGAGAACTTTCTTAGGAAATATGGCAAATCCTCACACTTGCTGGTTATTATTAAGAAGTCTAGAGACACTTAAAATAAGAATGGAGCAACAACAAAGAAGTGCTCAAGAGATCGCTCAGTTTTTACCTACACACAATGCAGTAGAGAAAGTATTTTATTTAGGAAACTTACAAGCAGGAACCAAAGAATATGAGATTTATAAAAAGCAATATTCGGGTCCTGGAGCTATGATTTCTTTCCAAGTAAAAGGTGGGGAGAAAGAAGCGTTTAAATTTTTAAATAACCTTAAAGTTATAAAATTAGCCGTTAGTTTGGGAAGTACAGAAAGTTTGGCTCAGCATCCTGCCAGCATGACTCACATTGGACTTAGTCAAGAAGTGAGAGACAAAATAGGGATTACCGATAATTTGGTAAGACTATCTGTAGGAGTAGAAAATCAGGAGGATTTAATAAGAGAAATAACAGAAGCATTGGATTGTATTTAACAATTCTCAGGCTTGATAAAATTCAAAAAGGCTATTTCAATTAATTGAAATAGCCTTTTTTTTATCTATTTTTTAATAATTTACTCCTCTCATTCTTTAATTTTTTATCTATTAAATTGTACTTTTAAAAATGACAAACTCAATATTCGACAAACAACAATTATCTGCTTTATTTGAGGAGTTAAATAAAGTTAACTCTATCTTAATTTTTGGACACAAAAGTCCTGATGGAGATTCAATAGGATCTACGCTTGGTTTGTTTCATTATTTGAAAAATAAAGGAATAAAATCTCAAGTAATTCATCCCGATAATTACCCTGGTTTCTTGAAGTGGATGCCAGAGAATGAATCCATGCTTATTTTTGATAAAAAGAAAAAGGAAGTAACTGAGCTAATAGAAAAAGCAGATGTCATTTTCACACTTGATTTTAATGACCAAACTAGAGTAGGAAATGAGTTGGGGAAATTAATTGCTAATGCTACTTGTACCAAAGTAATGCTAGATCATCACCAAGAGCCTGGAGATTATGCAAAATATACTTTTTCTGATGTAAAATCTTGTTCTACTTGCCAATTAGTATATGAATTGATAGAAGCAAATGAAGACTTAGATTTAATAGATGAAGACACAGGAAACTGTATTTATACAGGATTACTAACCGATACAGGGTCGTTTAGATTTCCTGCAACTACACCAAAAACACATTTGATTGCTGCCGATTTGATGGAGAGAGGAGTAAACCACTCAAAAATTCATGAGCACATCCAAGATATTAATACAACTGACAGGTTGAGATTGTTAGGATACACATTGAACAATAAACTAGAAGTATTGCCAGAGATAAAAACGGCAATTGTAAGTCTTACCATGCAAGAAATGAAAGACCACAATACACTGAAAGGCTATACCGAAGGGTTTGTAAATATGGCGCTTTCTATACTTGGAATAGAGGTAGCGGTATTTGTAAAAGAAGACGAGAAAATTGTAAAGCTTTCATTCCGTTCCAAAGGAGATATTCCTGTGAATGAGTTTTCTAAAGCTCATTTTGGAGGAGGAGGTCACATCAATGCAGCTGGAGGTGCAAGTCAACTTTCGGTACAAGAAACGATAGACAAAATAAAAAAGGAACTTCCTGCGTTTTTAGAACAAAATAAATAAGATGAAAAAGGTTTTAATTCTATTGGTAATTTTTTCACTGTTTTCTTGCAAAGCAGAAGAGAAGAAAGACGAAACTATGATTGTTCCAAGTGCGCAAGAAACTGCGGACATGAACAAATTATGGATTCAAGAAGAGCAAGAATTCATAAATCAGTTTGTGGCTAGAAAAAACTGGGAGATGAAAACCACACAATCAGGACTTAAATATATAATTTACAAACAAGGAAAGGGAGATAAAGCAGAACCAGGAATGAGAGCTATGGTAGATTACACCATTACTTTACTGGATGGTTCGGAAGTATACAACACCAAAGAAATTGGTCCGCAAGCATTTCATATAAACCAAGATAATGTAGAAGCCGGAATTCACGAAGGAATTACTTACATGAAAGTAGGAGACAAAGCAAAACTAATTATCCCTCCTTATTTGGCTCACGGTTTAATGGGAGACGATTACAAGATTCCTCCTATGGCGACTTTGGTTTTTGATATTAGGCTATTGGGGTTGAGTAAATAGATTAATTCGCTATATTTGATAGACTCTCAAACAAACACCTATGAAATTCATTCTTAAATTTTTCAAAAAGTTACTAATTGTTTCAGCAGCTATAATCCTTGCCGCAGTAATTCTACTTTATATAACAGGTAATCAATACGTTTTTAGAGGAGTGCAATTAACTTACCTCAAAGGAAATACAACTGCAAATATTGACGACAGACTCGATTTTGATACCAGAAAAATCGAGAATGGAACAGTTCAAGAATGGGAACTAAGCGAAGACTATAACAAAACACCTTTAACAGACACGCTACTCAAAGAATTGGAAGCCTATAAATCTGCTGGATTCTTAATAATAAAAGATGGGAAGATACTAAACGAGCAGTATTTTAATGGATACACAAGTACGAGTTTAACTAACTCATTTTCTATGTCAAAATCTATGTTAACACTTTTATTAGGAAAAGCCATAGAAGAAGGATTTATAGAAAGTCTAAGTGACCCAATTACTAAATACTTGCAAGAGTTCGAGGATGATTCTTTGGCTCAGCAATGCACAGTAGGAGACTTGTCATCTATGACTGCGGGTTACGATTGGAGCGAGAGTTATTATTTCCCACTTAATCCTACGGCAAAAGCATATTATGGAAGGAATATAGTGGATCAAATGCTAAGTAGAGGGTTTATAAAAGAATCAGGAAAAGAGTTTAAATACTTATCTGGAGTAACACAACTATTAGGAATAATAGTTTCTAGAGCTACCAAAAAATCTTTATCTAGCTATTTGTCTGATAAGTTTTGGAAACCAATGGGCATGAGTAAGGAATCTTACTGGGGGTTGGATAACGAAGATGGAATGGAAAAAGCATATTGCTGTGTGTATTCCAATGTGAGAGATTTGGCCAAATTTGGTCAGTTAATTCTACAAGATGGTAAATGGAATGGAACTCAATTAATAGACTCAAGCTTTGTTTCGTTAATGAAAACACCAAACTATAAAGCTTTCATGCATAAAACTCAAGCGACTTATGGCTATTCTCTTTGGTTAGATTACGACCACGAGACTCCGTTTTATTCTTTGATTGGTCATTTGGGGCAATACGTAGCCGTTATCCCAAGCCAAAAAATGATTGTGGTGCGATTAGGAGAAAATCGCGACAGAAGAGATACGAAAGGAGGCGTATTACCAGGAAACGACTTGTACTATTATGTGGATGAAGCTATGGAGATGGTTTCGGGTAATTAATAGTTAATAATTGATGATGAAATAATTATTAAAACGAGAATCTCTCCTCTTGAGAGGAGAATTAAAGAGGTGTGTTTACAGATTATAAAAAAACTACTCTACCTATTTCTTTAAACATTAGTGGGTAAACCCATAAACTCAAAAGAAATAATTTATTTACATCCATTGTTTTTATATGATGCAAATAATACTTTTTAAAATGTTGTACCTAACTTATATGCTTAAGTTACGATAATAACTCCAAAACTCTTTTCACAGCAATCTCATTCCTCCAATCATATCCATTTTCACTTTCTTTATTTCCATAAGAAGATAAGGTAAGTTTGTTTTTGTTCTTTTCTGAAACTTGCACCATCAAGTGTTCATTATTCAAGGGATAAAATCCAATAAGTGGAGTAGTGGCGCCCCAAATAGAGACAACAGGAGTTCCAACTAAAGTAGCAAAATGCATATTAGAGGAATCCATACACACCAAATAATTGAGCTTCTTCATCAAAGCTAATTCTTGATGGAAATGAAATTTTCCTGCAACAGAAAACACCTTGTTTTCTTTATTTTCTAAGTCATTTAACTGCTCAATTTCAGAATTTCCACCCCCAAAAAGAAATACAGAATAATTCTTTGCTGTTAATTCAGAAATCAAGTTTTTAATTTTTTCTATTCCCCATATTTTGGCTTCATGACCTGCAAAGGGTGCAATCCCAATCCATTTTGCTTCTTTGGAGTTGAGGTTGTTTTGAGATAAAAATTCGGTAAGTTGAGGTTTTGTTTCAGGTTTTATCCAAGGGCCTTCCATGAGTTTAGATTCATAACCAGCTTTGGCGAATGTATTAAGATACTGATTCGTTACATGAGGTAATTTCTCGTTAGATTGATGCGAGATAATCTCTTTTTTTGCACTTCGGTTTTTATTAAACGTAGTTACTTTTATTCCTTTTAACTTAAAAAAGGAAGTAATTGTTCTCGAACGCAAAACATTGTGTAAGTCGATAACTTCCTCAATTTGATGTTCGTTAGAGAGCTGCTTAGTTAGTTTTCTCAATCCCATCAACCCTTTGTAGTTTTCCAAATTAATACCTACTGCTTTTATACGGGAATGAGCTGGAATAAATGAAGCAAAAAACGGACGAGTAATTAAAGTGATATGAATTTCAGGATGAGATTCTACTACCGAGAGCAAAGCAGGAATAGTAAGAGCAACATCTCCCATTGCTGAGAAACGAATTACCAAAATATGTCTTTTGCTTTTTTTCATGGATTGATAGAACTGAGGGCTGAGTGTTTTTAATTTGAAGTGAAACGAAAAATTAAAAATGTCTCGAAGTCCGACTTATTTTACTTCTTATAAAGTACTGGATTCAGGCTTTCGTCATTGTACATTTTCATTTGTCTGTAAACTTTCATGTATTTCCTTCCTTCGTTTACATCATCAATCAATTGGTTGAAAGCTAATGATAAATCTCTTTTTTGTTCAAGTAAAACATTAAGTTTTTCTTGAACTTTGTCAGTGTGAGCTGCATCAGCATCAGTTCTATCTACTTGCTCTTGCATGTGATAAACTTTAAGTGCCAAAATTGATAATCTGTCAATCACCCAAGCAGGAGATTCTGTATTTATTTTACCACAAGAAAGGTCATTGTTTGTTCCAAAATAATTCCAAAACCAATCGTCTACTTTCTCTACCATGTCAGTACGGTCTTGGTTCGATTTGTCAATTCTTCTTTTGATTACCAAAGCGTCAACAGGGTTAATGTTTGGATCACGAATAATATCTTCCAAATGCCATTGAACTGTGTCAATCCAAGATTTGTGATACAACAAACCTTCAATTCCTTCAAAAGGGTTTTTCATTGCAAAGTCCACATCATCAGAAATATGATAGGTATCAATTACTTTTGTAAAAATATCAAAACAGAGAGTAGCGGTCATAATTTTATCTTTTGTTATTCAATTTTCCAAAAACTATTGATTTACAGAATTTTGGAACTTTAAAACTATATAATTCTTCTTTAATCTTCTCCTAAAAATAATGCTTTTAATTCATTTGCATCCTTCGGTTTCATTCTTTTTGCAAGAATTAAACTCAATTGCTTTCTCCTAAGAGCTCCAGCATGTCTGCTTTTTTCTTCGTCAGTCTCTGGAATGAGTTCAGGAACTACACATGTTTTTCCATCATCATCTAGCGCTACAAAAGTAGAAATTGCTTCGTTACTTTTATGTTTCACTCCAGTCCTCAGGTTTTGAACCCATACGTCAATGTATATTTCCATAGAGGAATTAAAAGCGCGTGATACTTTTGCTTCTAGGGTTACAGTTTCACCCAATCTTATCGGTTTATCAAATGAAATACTATTGATAGAAGCGGTAACTACTTGTTTGTTGCAATGTCTTCGGGCAGCTACAGATGCAATAATATCTACCCAAGACATTAGCATACCTCCAAATAAATTATTGTGAAAGTTAGTATCATTGGGCAATACAATGTGTGTAGAAACGGCTAAAGAATTTTGTGCTGTTCTTGGTTGCATGAGTATGTTTTAAATTTTTACAAATATCTTAATTTAATCTCATATTCTCCTTTTTTTACAACAAAGATTTGTTAATTTGTAATATAAAACCATTAAAAAAATAAAACTATGTTAACAGGATTTAAACACCTTCACTCAGCAAATAGGTACGTGCTTTTAGCTTTACTTTTAATTGTAATTATTACTTCTCTCAAAAAATGGAAAGGAAATAAAGAATATACAAAACAAGATGATAAGTTAAATTTATTAACTTTTATTTTTACTCACGTTCAGTTATTATTAGGTCTAGTACTTTATTTCAAAAGTGATTGGGTTCAGTTTAACGAAAATACAATGTCCAATGCTTTACTTAGATTTTTCACTATGGAACACCTTGTAGGGATGCTAATTGCTATTACATTGATTACAATAGGAAGGATAAAAGGAAAGAAAATTACTGATTCGGTAAAAAGACATAAACTTACTTTTTGGTATTTCTTGATAGCTTTAGTTATAATGTTTGCTTCAATACCTTGGCCTTTTAGAGCTTTTGCAGAAGCTGCAGGGATTGGATGGATGTAATCTAATTAGCTAATAAAAGCAAAAAAAAACTAGCAAATAACAATTTGTAACTAACCAACACGAGTAAACTACCATGACAAAAATAATCTCCTATAACGTAAATGGAATACGAGCAGCTTTAACAAAAGATTGGTCTGGGTGGGTTAAATCCGTTGATCCGGATATTATTTGTTTGCAAGAAACAAAAGCACAACCCGAGCAAATTGATACGGAGTTATTCACCCAAATGGGATATTACACGTACATGTTCTCTGCTGAAAAGAAGGGATACAGCAGTGTTGCAATTCTTACAAAAGATAAGCCAAACCATGTAGAATATGGAATGGAGAACGAAAAATATGATGTAGAAGGAAGGGTTATAAGAGCCGATTTCGATACTTTTTCAGTTATCAGTGTTTATTTTCCTTCTGGAAGTAATCCAGATAGACAAAGCTATAAGATGGATTTTTTGGCTGATTTTCAAGCCTACATCAATGAATTAAAAAAGGAAATTCCTAATTTGATTATCTCTGGCGATTACAATATTTGTCACAAAGCTATTGATATTCATAACCCTGTGAGCAATAAAAAATCCTCAGGATTCTTACCCGAAGAAAGAGAATGGGTTACTCAATTTATAGACTCAGGATTTATAGATTCTTTTCGTTATTTCAATGACGAACCTCATATGTATACTTGGTGGACTTACAGATTTGGAGCAAGAGGAAACAACAAAGGGTGGAGGATTGATTATCACATGGTGAGTAAATCCTTAGAAAGTAGATTGAAAAGAGCTGTAATATTATCAGAAGCAGTGCACAGTGATCATTGTCCATTAATGGTAGAAATAGATTAAAAATTATGAGTAAAAAAGTATGTATCTTTTGTGGTGCCAGAACAGGTAATTCTCCAGAAATTATAGAGAGAACCAAAGAATTAGTAGCTCTTTTAGCTTCTCAAGACTATGATTTAGTTTATGGAGGAGGAAACGGAGGATTAATGGGATTGATAGCTGATAATTTTTTGGATCACGGTAGAAAAGTGATTGGAATTAGACCAGACATTTTATTGTCTGAGGAAAATTCTCATGATGGATTAACAGAAATGATTTCTACAGTTGATATGTTTGAGAGAAAGAAATTGATGGTTGAAATTTCGGATAGTTTTATTGCTTTACCAGGGGGAGTTGGAACTTTAGATGAAATATTGGACGTATTCACATTAAATAAAATAAATGCTATTCATAAGCCTATGGCTTTGTATGACATTGATGGTTTTTACAAAAAATTTGAAGAATTATTGGGAACTTTTATCAAGTACGAATATTTGGATGAAAGCGCAATGGATATGCTAATCATTGATAATGATGTAAATGAATTGGTGAATAGAATCAATGAATTTAAATAATGACTATAAATCAAACCGATTTGAAGTGCTTTGAGCAGTCAAATAGAAATTAAAAACTACTGATTTTTAGATAATTATGTCTAAGAGTAATAGTTAAAAATGTTCGTGGTAAAAGTTATTATTCTTTTGTTTAGAAAAAACTGAGGCATAAAAAAAAGATAACCCTCGATTTTGACGAATAGTTATCTTTTGGAATCCCTCTGATGAATTATTTTTTATTTCTTCATAAAAGAAGAATACATCCACACCTCTTTTTCTTGTAGGCTAATGTAATCACTCATCAAAGAATTTGTTCCTTCGTCATTCGCTTCGTCTGATAAATCAAGGATTTCTCTTTGCATCATAATTACCGTTTTAAAAGAATCTAAAATATGGTTTACAGCCACAGTTCCATTCGATACTTTTGTTGTTTCTTTTACTTTAGAAATTTTGTAATATTCAGAATAACTATGCTCTGGAGTGTGACCAAGAGTTAATACTCTCTCAGCAATTTCATCTATTTTTAATAATAAATCATTGTATAATTCTTCGAATTTAACGTGCAGTTCAAAGAATTTTTCTCCTTTTATATTCCAGTGAAAACCTCTTGTATTTTGGTAAAAAATAGAATAATTAGCTAATAATTCATTTAATTTTTTCGATAAATCTTTCGCTTTATTTAAGTCGATACCTATTGCATTTGTGCTCATAATATTGAAATTTATTTAGTTACTTATTTAACGGTTAGAAAGACCTATTCCTTTCATTGGAAGTGGTTTTTTTTAAGTCTATATAAAATTAGTCATTTCTTTTGTAAATTGATGGAACAGGTGTTGTTATTATTATTAGCTATAATACAAGTGTTTATAAGGTATATTGCCTTGATTAAGACTACCCAAAATATAATTCTTTAAAGAATTGATTTGCTAACCATCTTCTTCGTCTCTGTGATTGTGGCCGTGAGAATTATCATCTAAGTGAGAAACGATTTCTATTTCACTGTAGTTATGATCTGCAATCATTGTATCGGTTCAAGGCATTACTGCCAAGCCAAAAACAAATAGTGCTAATATGAAGGATGCTGTTCTCATTTCGGTACAACTATAAAGTTATTTTTTATCTATTTGAAAATAAACTAATTTCCTACCTTTGATTTAATAAACAACAACAATAAAATGAGCGTAGAATCAGAATTGGAATCAAGAAGTGAAGGGAAATGCGAGATGTGTGGAGACACAAACGGACTAAAAGTATATGACATTCCACCTATTGAGATACGAACGGCTAACAAAGCTGTATTTGCTTGTAATACTTGTTGGGAACAAATGGATAACCCAGATGACAATGATGAAAACCACTGGAGATGCTTAAATGATAGCATGTGGAGTGAGACGGATGCCATAAAAGTAATGGCCTGGAGAATGTTGACAAGATTGAACAACAGCTGGACTCAAAACTTATTGGATATGATGTACCTAGAAGATGACATCTTGAAATGGGCAAAAGCGAGTGGAGAAGGAGTAGAGGGAATGATAATTATACACAAAGACAGTAACGGAGTTATTTTGAATCAAGGAGATTCTATCGTGTTAATTAAAGATTTGGATGTGAAAGGAGCTGGATTTACAGCAAAAAGAGGAACGCCAGTGCGTAATATCAATTTAGTAAACGATAATCCAGAACACATAGAAGGAAAAGTAAACGGACAAAGAATTGTTATTCTGACTCAGTTTGTGAAGAAGAGTTAAGGTTAGAATAGTATTAAAAATCAAACCTCCCAATACATTTTGAATTGAGAGGTTTTTTTTATGCCTCATTTTTCCATAATCCTCTCACAAGTCCAGAAACCTAAAGAAAAGGCTAGTATTAATAGGTTGTCACTTTATTTATGATAGGTTATAGAGATAATAAATTAATTTATGATTGAAACAACAAAATTTGACGCAGTAAACAAACCTACTAATTCCAAAAAAAATGAATTGGTTAATTTCTTGTTTACTCAACTCGAAGAATATGGAGACGCAAAAAAAGACATAACAAAAGCGATTAGCTATTCTGTGAAAGAGTTTGCCTCTCACGGAGGGTTTACTTTAATGCTTACGAATGACAAGAAGATTGTGGGTGTTACGGTTGTTAATGAAACAGGCATGAGTGGGTATATTCCAGAAAACATATTGGTATACATTGCTACACACAAGGATTTCAGAGGAAAAGGATTAGGAAAAAAACTCATGCAAGAAGCCATAAACTTTGCCAAAGGTGACATTGCTTTACATGTAGAAGCGAATAACCCAGCAAAGCATTTGTACGAAAAACTTGGTTTTACGGCCCCTTATTTGGAAATGCGTTTAAAAAAATAGACCATGGCAGAATTAATAATTCACACAAAAAAGATACAAGAAAATATTACTTATTTAGGTGAGTATTTTGATTCTCATCACATAGCTTGGAGTTTAATTACCAAAGTTTTCTCTGGAGACAAGGAATTCTTAAAGCATGTGCTCACAGAGGCTATTATTCAAAAAATAGATTCTGTTGGAGATTCTAGACTCACTAGTTTGAAAAACCTAAAAGAAGTGAATCCTAAAATGAGGACGATTTACATAAAGCCACCTGCAGTATTATATGCGGATGAGATTGTAAACTATGCTGATATCTCTTTGAATAGTTCCTTTGCTACAATAAAAGCACTTAATGAGTCGGCTAAGAAAGCAGATAAAATCCATGAGATAATTATTATGGTGGAGCTGGGAGAATTACGAGAAGGAGTAAAAAGAACAGAGCTAATGAGTTTTTACGAGGAAGTGTTCAATCTTTCCAACATTGAAGTAATTGGAATAGGATCTAACCTTGGGTGCATGTATGGGGTAGAACCGAGTTACGATAAATTGCTGCAGTTGTCGCTTTACAAGGAGTTGATTTCTGTAAAATTTAATCGCGATTTGAAATATGTATCGGGAGGAACTTCCATTACTCTTCCGCTAGTCGAGAATAAAATGATTCCCAAAGATATCAACCATTTTAGGGTGGGAGAAGCCGCCTTTTTTGGAATTAGTCCTTTAGAAAACAAACAGTTTAAGGAGTTACATACCGATACGTTTGAGTTTACGGCCAATATCATTGAGTTGGAAGAAAAAAAGATTGTACCCGAAGGGATTATGGGAGATGCGAATATTGGTCATTCGGCAGATTTTAGAGAGGAAGATAGAAGTGAAACATCTTTTAAGGCAATTCTTGATTTTGGGATGCTGGATGTAGAAAAGGACGACATAGAAGCGATAGATAAAGACATAAAGTTTGTAGGAATAACTTCAGATATGATGGTGATTGATATTGGGAAAAACATAACAAAGGAGGGAAAGAAAAGATATAAAATTGGAGATAAAGTGCATTTTAAACCAAATTACATGGCGGTAGCTAGGTTGTTAAATTCAAAGTTCATAGGTAAGACATTTGACTAGCTACTTCTATTTATTGGTAGCGGTCTCGGTTATGAATAGTTGCGTTGTTTAGCGGATAACTTAGTAAGTACAGACCAAACTGAAAGTCCGAGAGGATTTTCAGAAGTAGGCGAGAGTAAGCAATTACTTATAGCTATTGTTGGCAAATCGTTATCTGTTTTCTATAATTAATAGTTTGAAGTTTTTATAAATTTTCTATTTTAATCATAGTATTTACATTCACCAGTTAGTACTCTATTTTCATATTTTCCAACCGACTTTAATACCCCATTTTTATGGTATTCTTTCCATTCACCAGTTTTTCTCCATTTTCATATTTTCTACTTATTTTTTCGTAAGCCTCTCTGTTTCGTCCACATGAAGTTGTTGAATCGTTTTATTCTTTGATCAATCTAATTATAGCTTTCTTATCTCCCGATTCAATCATTAACAGATAAATGCCTGCTGGTTCTTCTATATTCAGATTTAACAATTGGCTTTCATTATATATTTGGGTCTGGATTACCTTTCCAACTAAATCAGTTATAATAATAGTTGTAGTTTGATAACTTTCTCCTAAATCAATTGAGAAATTACCATTAGTAGGGTTTGGGTAGAGTAGTAGCCCATTCCCAAAACCATTCTCCATAATACCAACACTAGTTATTGTATAGCAGGCGGTAGTATCAGAACATCCATTATTAGTAATAGCTACGGCATAATCACCATTGTTTGTAGGCGTATAAGTTTGGTTTGTTGCACCAGGAATAGAAGACATTGTTGGGCAGTTTAACCACTGATAGGATGACCCTGATTGATTCGCTGATAAGTTTATTCCTGATTGTGATACTGATAAGTTTATCGTATCGATTGATAGGTTCAGTGTTATTACAGAATCACATCCTTCGGAACTTGTTAGTGTATATGTTGAAGTTGAATCAGATTTTGTGTAGGTAATACCATCAATCCATGTGTAAGGACCACAAAAGGTTTTAGCATCTACACTGATATCACTACAAGGAGATACTTCGTTCATAGACATTACGTTCCATGCTGTTCTTTGGCCAATCTTATGAGCCATCCAAGTACGCCATTTGGTGGGGTCTGAAGGCATAGTATCGCATGAACAATCTTCTGTTAAAATGGTATACATATAAGTACCTATTGCTTTATTTACATCACTACTTAAATGCCAAGGATCACCAACCGGATAAATTTTAACCCCAGGTATTTCTTCTAACATTTGAGCGATTAAAGTTCGTAATGGTACATTTCGAGCAAATGGTAATTCCGATTGATTAATCATCTGACGGGCTGTACCCAAATCAGTTTCAACATCACTCGTATTTCTTCGTTTATCTAATCCATATAACATTGTAACCAATCCTGTACTGGCATCATCTTGTAATGGATAGCCAAAAGAATAGTCAAAATTTACAGAATCGATGTTGTACAAATGTGTGCCACCCATACTGGATCTACCATAGTTGAAGTGTACTGGAGCACTAGCGCCATATTGTAGTGTTTTTTGATTCTTGGTAACCACCCATTGTAAGCCAGTTAAAATTCCATTTTCTGTACTTGTACCTTGATGGTTATAGATAAGACTTTGGTCGGTAACTCCACAATTTTTGAATGGAGATAGAAAAGTTGGACTACCAACATAGTGAGTCTGATTTATTGAGTTAATCAAAGTAGTTTCAGCTATATCTGCTATTGTATCATTATAGGTATACTGAGATGACGAGGCACTCCTGTTGTAAAGGTGAGAGTATATTGATGCAGCAGCTAAGTAAGCACCGTTAGGTGTAGGATGTACTGTTGCAATATCTTTCAAGCTTGAAGATAATGCATTCCAAGCAAGACCACCAGGAATAACCTGAAGAGGTTCTCTTGAACCATCTGCAGCTCTATAAGTAAATTCTTCAAAATGATTAATGAGTGTTGAGTCTTTAACCCACTCCATTAAAAGTAGAGGTATTGCTCCACCTTCGTTAATTTTTGCTGCAATTTTGTTCACCCCTAGAGAATAGTAACCAGGTATTTTGGATACCATATAAGGATCTGCACCAATTACAACATAATCCCAATCTATACCATTGGTTCCCTTTAAGTTATTCATTCTAGCAGCGTTCCCATCAGGCCAAAAGTAATATTGGGTTAGGGAATGACAGTAATAGTTTCGGATTGCAGTAAACGAACCTGCGATACCAGTGCTAACAGGTTTCATGTTATAAATATCTTCTGCTACTACATTTACATTAATAGAGATTGAAGTGTCAGCTGATAAAATGCTTTGTAATTCAGTGGAGATTAGGTTTGGTGAGAACTCCTCAAAATTATTCTCTATCGAATTGCTGGTACCAATCACTAAAATATTTAAAGTCCCGTCTCCGTTAATGTCTTCTGTTTGTGATTGTAATACTAATGAAGACATTAAACAAATTAATAGTGAGAGATAGGTCTTCTTTAAATTAATGGTCATAGAAAATGTTTTTATAATTGGTAAATTAAATCAAGTTTAAGACGGTTATATTTAGAAAAGGTTGCTAACGAATGAAATAAATATATTTATTTTATTAGCCTGTTAAGAAAGGTTTTTGTTCTGAAATAGCACTGGACTTTCTTAAACCATCAAACTCTTTATTTGTTATATACCTTGTTTTAGATAGTTTTAACACTTGATTTATTTTAATTCTATTTTATCTATAAGTAGCTGAAATTTTTCTTCATTTTTATTACCAATTAAGAAAGCTATTTCTTCAATGCCGTCATCTGAAAAATTTGATTTGTCAAGCTTTCTTCCCCGGAATGATGGAATCATACTTTTTAACGGTACTTGTATTTCTTGCCAATCACCATTTGTTGAGAAGGTTGTGATATAGGAATAATAATCTGCTGAATTGGATTTTATTCTAAACTGATACTTTTTTGTGTCACCCTTTATTTTAAAAACAATTTTGGTGAATTCTTTAATGGACTTTCTATCGAATTTATATCTTATAGAAGAGAATCCCCCATTGTTATCTAATAATATAGAACCTTTAAAAATACCATAACCTTCAGGGCTTAATTCAAAGGAGCCTGTCGATTTCCCTCCCATGACAACATCATCAACAATAATCCAGTCTTTTAGATTTGACTTTTGATTAAAGTCGAAGATTATATTTGAAGCCATAGGAGTGCACATTATCATAATAAAAATCAAGTTCTTCATTATTTTTTTATAATTATTTGCAATGTTAAATATAAGAAACGAAGGGTAGCGGTTTGCAGTTGGTTTTTAAGTTTCTTCTAGCCAAATATAAACATTTTGATTTTATCTTTTTTGTTCTAAAGCCAAATCAAAAGATTTGGCGGACTTGGTTAAAAGCTCTTAACTTTTGGTTAAGTAACAAAACCCTTATTAATTATAGGCATTGTTGTGTGCAGTTATTCTTGATTAAGAAATTTTATAGGTTTAAAGGTTGCATTATTAAAAGTTATAAAGTAAAAGCCATTAGATAGGTTATCGATTTCTATGGTGGTATTTACACCATTTATTTTCCCATTTTTCATTTTCTTTCCAGATAAATCTATTATTTCAAATTCAACGGAAGAAAGATAATTTGTATGTGTAATGGTAATAATGTGATTTGAAGGATTTGGAAATACTTTAAGTTCAAAATGTTGATTCACTTCTTGGACTGCAGTTGTATTAGACTCTTGAATACATCTAACACAATTGCCATCTGCTCTTTTCCTGTTTCCCATCATAGCAACAGTTAAACTTATTCCCATAACTCGAGTATCGGTGCCAGACAAGTCACTCGTTCTATAGCCTGAAAAAGTACCAATATTGCCGATAACACCTGACATTCGACTTCTTGCTCCAGGTAAAGATAACTTCAGAACAGATGCAAATGCACCCGCAGCATCATTGGAAATCCAAGATAATCTTTCTGCCTCCCATTCCTGTTCGGCAGGTATTCTGAATCCATTAGGACAGGGATTATTTATCCCATTTACTCCTTGCCAAAGAGAATCATTTGATGGTGCAATCCAATTGTCTGATCCAACAATAAAGTCAGAATGGCCCGGAATGTTAGAAGTTGAAATAATTGATGTTGTATTTGAAGTACTTAATTCGTGTCCGTCAGCTAATCTTCCCCATTGAAATAATGAACCATAAGATGCTGAATCAGCTATTGATGTAGCTACTTGATTAGCACCAAGATTTTTATCCATCCAAGTCTTGCCAG
>Ga0209713_10000221_pt1 | contig 32261 bp, 13 predicted proteins | sample ArcOceMetagenome_3_FD_187444 | JGI IMG/M metagenome (GOLD analysis project Ga0209713, IMG submission 187444) | Marine eukaryotic phytoplankton communities from Arctic Ocean - Arctic Ocean- Svalbard ARC20M Metagenome (SPAdes) (version 2) | ecosystem: Environmental > Aquatic > Marine > Oceanic...
AGCGGTTGTACCTACTTCACTAATACCACCAAGTTGACTTCGTGTTTCTCCAAGTTTACCTAAGAATTTACCAGCTCCTATTGTAGCTATACCCATTACCCCACCAAGAGTTGATGTAAGTAATGATGCGGTTTCTAATACACCACCAATGGTGTCCTTTATACCTTCATATACTTCTAATTGTTTATTTAAGAACTTTTGTTGCTTTTCGGACATTTTAGCAGTCTTTTCTGCTATCTCACCTTGGTCTTTTGCATTTTGTGTTAACTCTTCACTAATACTACTATCGGCTTCAACTATATCTAATAACGTCTGACGTTCTGCTTTTAATTTACCTAATGATATTGTTTCTTCACCTGTTAGAGCTAGTATTTCTTTATTTTTATCTGCTAAGTTATTTAAAGATTCTTGAGCTTCAGGACCCAAACTTTGTTGAGCTTTAAGTCGTTTTCTATCTAACTCTACTAAAGAAGATTGTAATCCTGTTAACCCTTTTAATTTACCTTCTTGTTGAATTAGGGCATCAATGGTGGTTTTATTTTGTTTACCAATTTCACCAATTTCCATGTTTATTTCTTTCAGAAGTGAAACATGCTCTTTATAAATGTCCAGTTTTCTGACATTCGCTCTATCCTCCTTGTCAACTTGCTTGAGCAAGTCATCAATTAGAGCCAATTGTATCTTTCTTTGGTCGTTTAGCTTCTGAAGGTCATTTAGTTCGGGCATTCTAGGGTTTTATATTTTATGCATATTTTTTTAAATCAGCCTCTAGTTGTTTAGCTAGTTTATCTATTTCTATCATTCGTTTAATAATAGGTGGTGGAACTTCTTTGTTATTTTTTACCTTATTTAATGCTTTGTTAGTTGCATTTGATTTTAAACCATCAAAGAATGCGTCTGAAAACTTCTTTGCTGCTCCAAATAACCCTTCGTTTGTTTTTTGTTTTGACATAAGTAATGTGTTTATACTTTATACTCTTATAAATATTGGATAAAAAAAAAGTAAGGATTATTTTCTAACCCTTACTTTTGATTGCCTTTCAGCCTTTTTGTATTCAGCTGATTCTTTTTTCTTTAAATCTACCAACTTTTTGAAATAGAACTTTCTCCATTGTACTGGCATAAAGTAAACATCTTTCCAAGTAAATCCATTACCAAATTGTATAAGTTCCCAAATTTGGTCGTGTAATTGAATTGAGTAGTTACTCGGCAGGGTAAAAAAACCCGGCCCCAAAGGGGATGTCGAGCGCCTCCTCCTCACCCGTTAACTCCGATGTGAAGTTGAACTTTAAATCCATATCTGGACTGATTTCTTTAACATATTTTCTGAATGCCTTAGTATCTAGTGCTAAGAATGAGTTTTGTACCCATTTAGTAATGAAACCCCTATCGTTATTACCATCTACCGATTGAATCATATACTTTAAACGAGTAGTTACATCAAATGTAGTATCTCCCTTTCCTTTGTATAATCTAACCAATGCTTGGTTTTCTTTTGAAATTTCTAACTCATCACCATGTGTAAGAAGTTTGAATTCTACATCAGCTCCACTTTTTGGTAATTTAAATTTATAAAGATTTTCAGAATTTAATAACTTTTCATTAAAATCTTTAGTCTTTACCTTAGATAAATCAATAGTTACCGTTTGTTCTTCTAATGTAGATGGGTCAGTTATCTCTACTTTGTAGTCTGCACCATACCCCAATACTCTAGTTGCTAATAGAATAGCGTTTTTATCTCCTATCAGAATATCGTTTATATTTAAATCAGGTTCTACAACTACTGATTCAAACAACTTATCTAATACTACACCCTTTTTAATTAAGGATTGTGATGCAAGAATATCTTCTTCTCTTGCAGTCATATACTTAATTTCAATATTTCCTTTTTTTAGGGGATGTCCTTCTGGGTATCCCAAACCTTTAGATGGTAAATCAATTACCTCAGTTGGGAATTCAAATTTATTTTCGCTCATAATTTAACCTTTATTAGTTGTATATATAAGTATATCGAAATGAAAAAGTTATAAAATAAAAAAGGTTCTCACTAAGAGAACCTTTTCAAAATATAGATAGTAGTAAATAATATCTTAAAATTCCAATATTGCGTAATCGTAAGAAAGAGTTAATTCGATATCAGCAGGGTCATTAGAAGTAAAATCCAAATCATTGAAGTTAGCAGCTTGAATAAACGCTCCTTTCAACTTCCATTGTTCGATTTTATCACCAACAGGTCCTAACATATAGAAATCTATATCTTTTTTATAGAAATCTGCATATCCTTTTCTACCAGTTAAAGATTCGTATCCTAATCTTACCCATTCCATTACTTGTTGAGCGCCTGAAGGTACGATTGGGTCATACATTGTTATTGTAATGTCTTGCCATTCGCCTTTACCTTGTAGTTTTCTATAAGTGTTGATGTGGTCTAATTTCACCGTCTCAAAGTTTATCGAAGGTCTACTTGCAGTTTTTATAAGGTATGATTGAATTCCATCAATCTCCATTATATACCTGTTCTTCATCTTCGGTTCGAAGTTGGTGAACATCATTTCGTTAAATTCTAATACTTCTGCCATTTTTTTATTTTCCCTTTTATACTAATAAATATTAGTTATTCATTTTTTTGTTTTATGCTGAGAACGATGCTCCAGTTGGTAAGATGTTGAAATCAATTACAATGAATTCAGCTGTCTTAGCCGGTTGTAAGAATATCTGTCCAGCAAGTATGTTTCTATCAACCACATCCGGTCCGTTGTTAGATTCATCCATAACTACTTTAAATGCGTACAATCCTTGTCTTTGTTGAATTCCTTCTAAGTAAGGTTGTACAGTATTAATGAATCTACCTCTTGTCTGAGCCGTATTTTGTTCAAATACTAAGAATCGAGATGTAGAAGCCACAAACTTCTTAACGTTGATTAATAATCGTCTAACATTGATTCTATCCAATGCCGATGCTTTATCTTGCAACGTTTTCTGTCCAAATGCTACAATACCTTGTCCAGGGAAAGAAGCGATTGGGTTTACTTTGTTTTCATATAAAGTATCTCTTTCAGAGTGTGTTAATCTATTCAATACACTAACTGCTCCTATAATACCTCCTCTATTCAAACCAGCAGGTGCGAACCATTCAGCTGCAATAGCGTCATTTGCTGCATATACTGCGGGTAGTAATACTGAAGGTGGAACTGAGATTAGTTTATTTGTATTCGAATCTACTGTCTTAACCCAAGGGTAATAAGAACCTATATAGTTTGAATCAATTGCGTTAGCCTGAGTTGTTACCTGAGTTATTGTATCGTTTACTGATGTTAAATCAGCTATATAGAAACAATCTTGTCTAGCTTCAACCATATCCAATACATCAGTTACAACTGCTGGGTGTAATCTTCTTACAATACCAGGAGTTACTACCATATTGATATCATACTCATCAGCGTTTGAAATTGCGTTTATACTTTTAGCGTATGCTTTTGAACCAAACTTAGTTGAATCAGTTAAATCAAATCCTTGCGAATTTCCAGTTGAAATTGAAGAACCTAAAGCGATTTCTCTATTCGGGCTCATTCCATCAAATCCACCTTGGAAACCAACAGTGAATTGTCTCTTAATCATATCAGCAGAATTTGAACCAGTCATTTCTAATGTTAAACCAACTCCACTTACATTCCCATCAAATCCAAACACTGCGTTAGAACCAACTCCTACACTTTCAGGTAGAGGATTCATATAGTTAGCGTTATCATCCTTTACACCAATTGATTCGAAATCGAATCCAGCATAAAATTGTGGGTTACCAGTGGTGTTAGATTCTGAACCTGTTTGGTAAACAGCTGCAGGAACGATAGTTTCAACAGTTGCTTTAATTGGGTTAGAATAAGCTCCATGTCCAAATGGTGCAGCAGATACAGGGTATGAACCTTGCTCTCCTACTTCTACTCTAATATACTTAGAGTTGTTTATCCAATCACCATTTTCAGTAATTTTTCCATTTGAATCAATAGTACTATATCTATCACCAATTACTCTAGCAATATAATTTGCTGAGCCTGGATCTAAGTTAACATTATTAAATGATTCTATTACTGATTTTCTTTTATCTGTATCTGAGTAAGAACGGATAGTTAATGAGAATACTGAATAATCAGTACCACCATCTTCACCAGCTGCCTTCACACCAGATATAGAAACTTTAAATCTTTTATTTTCACCATTACCATGTCCTAATGTATGGAAACGGAATAAATCATATCTTTCACCGGAGATTAATTGTGATTTTACATATGGTGTTACTGCCGTACTAGCATCGTAAGTAAAGTTTTGAGTTGGTAATACAACTGCTTGAATTACATTCTTATCAGTTATACCATCATATGCATTCTTAAAGTAAGAATATGAATATGCATCTTTCGAACCTCTTGGATTGGAACCAAATACATCAGTTACATCATTATTATCGGTTGATGATAAAGATGAAGATACTTCTCCAATACCACTACCACTAACAACGAATGAACCAGTTGCAGTTCCATCTGATATAGTGAACCCACCAAATCCAACTTCTTCATCACCACCATGTGTTGAGTGAAGTGTTGAAATTAATTTAAGTCCAGCTGAACCAGTTACTGCAATACCAATAGGTGCTACTTGACTATAACCATCTACACCTGCTACTCTAACAATAGTTGCACTTCCTGCTTCCCTTAAATAGTTCTGCACTGCATACTCTGTATAGTAAGTACCATCCGGTGTACCAAATTTTTCTTCGAACTCCGATTGTGTTCGAACTACTGTGGGAACAAACGCTGGGCCTTTCTTAAAAGGTCCAATGAACGCTGCTCCTATTTCTCCAACCCCTTGTGCTAAGAACGAAAGGTCATTTTCTCTCGTAAATACTCCAGGTGATACAATTCTTTCTGCCATATTATCTCCGTTTATTAAATAAACAATTTAGTTATTACAAATATAAATATAACTAAAACGTTGAAACCATTAATTATTCTCCACCACCATCTACTGGTGTTGGTGTTACTGAACCTGTTGACCAAGGTAACGCCTCTGAACTGATTTCTTCACTAGCATCATCAACCTCATCAATCTTCTTTTGAATTTGTTCTGAGATGTGGTCCCAGTATCCACTTGGACCTGTTACTGATGCCGATACCCAACCGATTACTAACTCTTCAGTTAGTTCTCCGAAAGCTACAAATTCATCAACTGAACCAGAATTAAAGTCTATTGGTGTTGCTCCTACAAATCTACCCTCAGTACCAGTAGTACCATCAGTTCCTATAAGTTCCCAACGTGCATGTAGTACAACATTTTCATGCTCACCTACTGTTTTTTTAGTCATTTGGGTTATTCCCCAAGAATAAGTTACTGCCATTTTTATTGTCTTTTATATATATAAGTATATAGGTTGTTCTCCAAACGGAAAACTAACACCTATAAATATAACCAAATTTAGTTAAACACAAATTTTATTCGATACTTCCACTTGTTTCTGCCCAACTTGATGATACGTGATTCCAAGCTTCTATTACAAACGCAGATTCACTAGCTATCAAATGTGCTTCATTGAAACCATCGTAGTGAACATCTTCGTGCCGTCTACTAATTTCAACACCATCTTCCATAAAAGAAACTCTCTTTACAACATCTATTGAAGGATTTTGTACGTTTATTTCTAATTTGTTTAAAACTATTATTTTTTCTAATGCCATTTTATTATTTTTTTAATAATTCTTTCATCATCTCTTTTAACTCAGAGAGTTCCGACTTTAAATATTCAATTTCTTCTTTTTGGGATTTAACTATATCATTTTGTTCGTTGATTGCATTAACTAATAATGGAGTTAATCTATCGTAATCAACAGTCATATAATCATATCCCAATCTTTCAGCTTTTGGAGCAGGATGTACAATTTCAGGAAGAACTGATTTAACATCTTGTGCAGATACACCGACTTGTAGTTCAGTTCCACGCCACCCAATCATATTAGCTTCCTTATTGTTTCTATAATAGAAACCATTAAGTTTACCAACTTTATCAAGAGCGTTTTCAATATCACCTTCCTTATCCTTCAATCTCATATCAGAATAGTAAGCGATTACGTTACCCTCTGCGTATAAGTTATCGTTAATTCTAAGACCCCAACTTTCAGTTCTTGCTTTCCAACTACCATTATAATGAATGTAGAAGTGAGAGTTGTGAATAGCCTCACATAACCACTCATTATTTACATCATTGTATAAACCAGTTGAACTACTGTTGTTGTGCATTAGTAGTGAACGACCATTCATAGACCATCCTTCCCATCCGTTTATACTACCATATGTAGAAACAGTTCCATATTGTCCACCTTCATCTGCAACTGAACGCATTCCGTATCCTCTATCTTGGAAGTAGAAACCAGTAGAACCTTGAGCTCTGAACCAATCATTTGCCAATACATACCTAAGTTGTGATGTAGATGCTGGATTACAATAATATCCAGTACTATTTGAATCATAGTAAATACCAGCATACATTGCCCCACCATTACCATTGTTCTCATCAAGAACAGGAATAGTTCTCCAACTTCTCCATCCACTCCAAGTACTTCTGAATCGCAAGTTGGAAATTGGTCCACCAACCATCTGCCAACCATAATTTTGTGTATTACTCATACTACCGTGGAATGCCTGCATCCCTACCCAGTGAGATGTACCCGATGGTTGGTTACCTGGATTACTCCAAGAATCAATGAAACCAGAACCCCAAGTTGCAACAACGTTCATATCTTGTCTACCCCATCCCATTGCACCAGTCCAATAGTTAACATCACCAGTTTGACGAGGTCTAGCTCTATAATATGCAGCATTGTTTCTAGAAGTACCTGGTTTATTAATATAAGCCATTGTTCGATTACTTACACCTTCGAAACTCGTAGAGTGTGCAGATGCGCCATTGAAAAAATAAGCAGTACTATTCGAATCATAAATGATTGGTGCTCTTAATGAAGAAGCTGCTTGTAATGAGTTATTTACATATACGTTATTTGCTCCTAATGGGTCAGTAGCGTTGTTAACAGACATTACCTGAGTTGCCATATTGTAATCGTTGTAGAAACGCATACCATTGTAGTTAGAGTTTGCTCCAAACTTAATACCAGTATGGAATGCGATTCTTAAATCAGGATATCTATAAGACCAACCACCACTTTCTCTATAAATTCCGTATGCTGAACTTCGGTTATTAGCGAAGTAGATACCATATGTTGTATTTGTGGATACAGCTTGTCTATTTCGTAAATCATTAGAACGTAAATCGTTAAAATTTGATGTGGAATTAGGGTTTGCGTAATAAGCAGTATCATTCGAATCATAAAATGTTGGTGCTCTGAACGAATTACTAGCAAAACTATTACCACCAGTATCAATCCACCATTTAGCAGGATAAGACCAACCTACACCAACACCATAGTGGGGGTTTTGATTATTATCATAGTGACCAATTGATAGTTCATTTGGATTAGTATTTGCAATACCAATATTCCACTTTCTATATCCACCAGCAGTTAAACCACCCATCATTGATAATACAGCACCATGTGTTGTATTACCATTTCTAGCATAAGCGTTAATATATAAATGTGGATAGTATGGTGCATTAACCAACATACTATATCGGTTACTATCGTTGTAAACAGATGTACTTCCATTTGTATAAGTAACCTCAGGTCCCGTCATAAGGGTATATCTACCTTGACTTCCAATAAAGTGAGCGGTGGATAATCTTGAGTTACCATCTCCATTAAAGTAGTATCCAGTATTATGGTCATAGAAAATACTAGCTCTTACTTGGTCTCTCATATACACACCATATGATTGAGTTCGTAATTGGTATGTACCATTGTACATTAACTCTACATAAGAATTTCTATACATTAATATAGCCCACTCATTTTCAATATCGTTGTAGATACCTGCTGCATTTGAATGGTCATGCATAAATGTCCAATTACCATTGATTGAATATCCACCCCATCCACCTCTAGTAGATGAAGTTTGAACAGTACCATAGTTACCAGTTACTGTATCTCTACCTACTCTAAATTCTAATGTACTATTATCAGAATAGAAATAAGTACCATTATCATTTTGGTGTCTAATTGCCCAACTTCCACCAGCATCTAATAAACCAATTTCGTTTGAATTAGTTGCGTATAGATAACCCCTAACAGAGTTACCAGAAGTTGTTAAAATAATTTGTGATGTAGTAGAACTACCAGAATATAATCTAAATCTAGATGATGAATCAGAATACCAATGCATTCCAGTTGCTTGGTTGTATAAACCTTCTCCACTATTATCATTTCTGAACCAGTTTCTTGCGTAAATCTCAGTTGCTCTTATAGATGTATTAAAATTTGAGGCGCCAGCTGGGTTAGAATAATATCCACTATTATCATAATCGTAATAGATTGGTGAACGATGTTGGTTGAATGCATAAACAATACCATCAGTATCAGACCTCCAAGCTTCTCTATTTGATGAATAGAAAGTTCTCGTTCTTCGACCTGAATAGTAGTTCAGATAAATATCATTTCCATTATATGAATCAATATGTAAGTTACCACCTAAGTATATTCTACCATTATTATTTACTGATTCAATGGTTGCTCCGTTTTCAATATCAACACTATTAAATCTAACATTTCTCATTCGAGCATCACCTTGTGAACTACCAAAGTAGTATGCGGTGTTTTCTCTTTCGTAGAAAATGTTAGCCCTTACATCATTCATATAAGATGTAGAGGCGAAGTTACCATAGTAACCAGTATTATTTGCATCGTAGAAAATATCTGCTGCTATATCTGCTTCAGTTTTGTAAATTATCCTATCAGCGGTTCCGAAATCTCCAATATTTTGTGCTCCCGGTGATTTGTTTATATATGCCCAACTTCTATTTGGTGTACTATCAGTATAAGTTACATCTCTCGTAGTTCTAACTATTGCTTTACATTGAGTATAATATCTTGCTTCAGCGTAAACTGGTACATATCTAATATCACCACTAATTGTTACAGGTGAACCAATAACAACTCTGAAATGATTGTTACCATAAATATTAGCATCAACTAATCTTACTTGGTAAGCGTTGCTGTATCCCCAAAATACTTGGTATTTCTTTACTGTTCCCCTACCATAATAATTTTCATGCAATTCAACTTCAAATGTACCAGTACCATTCCAATCGTTATAATCCATTGAAATTCTAGCAATCTCAAATCTACGAGCTTGATTTCCACTTGCAGCAATTGTAGTATTTATTGCCACAGTTTTTAATGAACCTACTGTGAAATCATCTCCTAAATTAACATCACCATTTAAAGTTAATGTACCTTGTAAAGTTAAGTTATTAAGATTAGATGTTGAATGTGGGTCTAAATAATATCCAGCATTATTGTAGTCATATACTATTCCAGTTCTTACTTGGTTATAGAAGTTACCTACTTCTGCAGTAAGTTGCGCGTTTCCACTACCACCATCACCATAGAATATAAATTCTGCACCTGCTCCGTTTGGATTACTATCAGATACTCTAATTTCAGCATCAAACGATGCGTTAATGAATCCAATTCTATTACCTTGTAAGGTAAGAGTGTTCATATGAGATTGACCTGCAGGATTTACATAATATCCAGTACTATTATAATCTCTGAATAAAGTTCCTCTAACTTCTTCGGTTGTTACAATTCTACCACCACCCCAAGAACCTTTATAGTTACCGGCTTCAAGTATTATTATACCATGTGAAGCTAAATTATTTGCACCACCTTTTGAACCAGCGTTTTGATGTGACCAATATAAACCATATGCATTTGAGGTTGAGTTACCATCATTAGGAAGTTTATATGAAGTACCCATATTAAATATGGTTTGTATTCTAGTGGATGTATATAATCCAGTAATACCAACTCCATAATTTCCAGTCATTTGAATACCACCACTAAAATTAGCAGCAATATTTCCATTAGCAGGGTCTACATAATATCCTGTACTATTGTAATCTCTGAATAGCGAACCTCTTACCTCAGAAGTTACTACCAAACTATTTGATAATGCTGCTCTAAATCCACCATTGTTGATAATCAATAAACCATGGTCAGTTAAGTTATTAGCTCCACCTAATGAACCAGCGTTTGGATGAGACCAACCAATACCATACATATTAGAAGTTGCTGTACCTGCCGAATTAGGTCTATATGATGAACCCATTGCGAATACTAATTGTAAACGAGAGGCTGAATATGTACCAGTTACACCAATACCATAATTATTAAATGTATGATATGAATCTTGATTAGATACATTCCATTTAGATGTTGATGCCCCATCGAAATAATATCCAGTATTGTCTGTATCATATAATAGTGGTGCACGTAAAGACCCAACAAATTGAGAATAACTTCTTGTTATTTTTGCAACCTGAATATAACTACTACTTTGTGAGCCCATAAAGAACCAACCAGTTGTATCGTTTGCTTCAGCATATTCTACAAAAGATGTTTGATGTCCACCTGCGATTGCTGCATCTGATTTACCTTGACCTGGTCTAGCATAACCTCTTATTGATATGTAATGATTCCAATTATCATATCCTTTATATACAGTATAACCTGAACTAGCATATCTACTACCTACAAAATAATTACCTCTAACTGTTCCATATGCATTTAATGAAATACCTGATGTATTTGGGTCTAAATAATAGTTAGTATCGTTTGAATCATAGAAAATTGGTGCCCTAACATCAGATGTGTGTGAAAAGAAATCTGAATTCATACTAGCTACAACATTTCTACCATAGTTATGGAAATCTAATTGACCTCCACTTGCCCCAGCAGTTGTTTTTCTACCAGTAATACCAGCATATTCTCTTAATGTACCACCACTATCTTTTAATTCAAAGAATAGAGATGCACCAGCGTTAGTATCACCATTTGTATGATTTGTTCTTTGTAAATTCAATACACCAAAGGTTGAACCATCTGCAAATGAATTTCCACCCTTTCTCATTGCGAATGCAACTGGAGTAGAATCACTATAATGATGGAATAATGCAGTTGATGTTGTTCCGAATCTTAATGGTTCAGAACTTTGTAATTGTAATGCACTTTGATTTGATGTACTATTAGGGTCGGTATAATATCCAGTATCGTTTCTATCATAATAAATTGGTGAATCAATTCTACTATTAATAAGAGTTTGACCATCACCTCTAATAATCATATTCCACGTACCACTTAAACCACCATCTCTGAATGAAATATCCTCTCCTCCAGATGTTGCTATAATTAAGTGTGCATCATTTGTATCAGTTGCTTGAAGATATCCTCTTTGGTTACCAGCACCAGTGTATAGATAAATTGGTGCACCACCTTCTAATCTTAATTGATTATTAATATCAGTACGATACATTTGTGTAGTACTAGCTCCATGAAAGTAATATCCGGTATCATCTATATCATAGAATTGTTTAGAACGAATATCATTTTGATTTATCACAGACCCACCCAATACCATTAACTGCTTATTGAAGTAGAAGTTAGGTCTATCGGTATAAATGTGAGCGTGGCTTGTATTAGCAGGTCCGAACTCAATATATCCAGATGGAGTAGTATTTCTCATACCCCAAGATCCAGCGTGAATGTAGTAACTACTATTTCCGAAATCTAGTCTATTAAATCTAGAAGTTGAAGCAGGGTCTGCGTAATATCCAGTATCGGTATAATCATAGAAGATTGGGGCTCTCATTGAGCCATATGTAATCAAGTTTGAACTATAATCTAATAGTAATCTTTCTTGAGGTAAATCAGCAGCAGTACCAGAAACACCAGTTCCTGATTTAACACCAATTACAAAATCACTTCGTTCAGAACCAGGGGTATCTTTATATTTACCACCAATCCAAATATGAGGTGCAGTATCATAATTAGTAACACCACTATAATTTAATAATCCATTAATTGCAATACCAGCATAATAAGGTGCAGCTGTACCTGTTCTTGTACTAGATGGACCTATAACCATACTATATGTATTATTATCCATTTGAGTACTACCAGCGGTGTATGATGAAACTCTTAATCTACCACCTGCGTTATTTGTAGCTTGTACTTGTTTATCACTTAAATTTAGTCTATTGAAACGAGATTGACTGGCAAAGTTTCCAAAATAATCAATATCATCGGAATCATAAAAGATTGGTGCTCTTGATGATGTAGATGAGTATGTATTACCTGAAGTATCTACTCTGAATCTATAACTTGTACCAATAGTAAATTGTAGATTACCACCCGAGTTTGCATTGTTATCAGGTGATTCATATATTTTCCAACCACTACCACCTAACCATTCAATACCTTCACTAGAACCAGGGTCATTTATTGTAATATGATTAACGTTACTTAAAGTACCATTATTCATACTAATATTCAACATCTGAGATGTTCCTGCTGGGTCTACCCATCTTCCAGTATCATTTCTATCATAGAAAATTTCAGCATTTAATCTACCTAACGTAAATTGTGCAAATGAAGATGATGAACCAGCATTCCAAATCCAATGAGTTGGTGTTCCACCAAGTGCTGCACGATAGTTAATATACATTGATGTTGAACCACCAAATAACATTTCGTTACCACCTGATTTAAATGATAGATAACTACCATTCGAATCTATATAATTATTTGTATTATCTAAATAAACTCTTGCGAATTGAGGAGAATCAGATGTACGAACATTTTGGTTCATATTATAAGCATATGGTTGAGATACACTATCTAATACCTGTCTCCAACTATCCCAAGTTGTAGCACCAGTCCCTAACCTACTCCATAATCTACCATTAGCAGTATATGAAATCTGAATTGGATATCCTCCACTTAAATCAGAACCACCACCATAACTTCTCCAATGCATTTGTCCGTTATACGAACCACCATCACTCAATCCATTGGTTGCATTACTTTTGAAATCAAAGTAAACACCCTTTTCTTTACTATTTGGTAAATCATTTGTACCTCTAGTATCATTTGAATCAACTGCCTCTGCTCTATCAGCAGTACCACTTACATTTCCTACAAAATTACCAGCAGTTACCTGATTAAATTCAACATCATCGGATGTACGAACATTTTGGTTCATTGCGTATAACTCATTATCACCATGTCCAGTATTAAGGAAGGTTGAGTTTATACCACCACTAAATGTTGCTTCACCTGTTTTGTTAATCTCTAATAATGATTGTGCTGCATATTCAGCCTGTCCACCACTTGAATGATATCCAATTTGATAATTAGCAAATCCACCACTATATCGTAAACCACTAAACCATTCTTGTCCACTATAAGATACATCAGTAAATAAAGTACCAATTGCTCTACCTTCATAACCACTCATATTAATCATAGCAGTTGCGGCAGGAGAACCAGCCGTATTAGTTGCTATAATATTTAAAGAAGTTCCAGTGTTTCCACTATCACCAACTGTTAAATTATCAAATGTAGGTGAATCGGTTGTACGAACATTTTGGTTCATATTATAAACCTCAGTTGCACCTTGTCCAGTATTAATAGTACCAATATTAACTAAGTTACGAGATGTATCAATTACCTCTGTACCATTTAGTTTATATCCAAATACTGCATTTACACCACCATCATCTAAGATTTGGAAGTGTATTTTGTTTCCATCTTCTGGTTCGTAGAAATCTAATCCTTCAGGTGTAGCTTTAATAGCCATATCAATTCCAGTATCCGAAGAACCATTGAAAAAGATTGTTGGATTTGCTACTCCACTTAAATAAAGATTATTTGATTCTAAACCATCATCTGCAAACCATCTATCAGCTGATTCATCCCAAAAGAATTTTTTAGTTGCTGATGAACCTCTTAATACTTCAATACCACCATCCTCTGAAGGAGTACCAGTTGTAAAGTTTGAATTAAGAGTTATAATATTATCAGCCAACTTAATTGTTTCTGTATTGACTGTTGTTTCTGTACCTGTGACTATTAAATCACCAGTTATTGTTAATGTCGTACCATCAAAAGTAAGATTACTTTCAACAGTTGCGTTTGGTGCTGAACCATTAAGTGTAATTAATCCATTATCAGTTGTACCAGTTAAAGATAACACTCCAGAAGAACCAGATGTTCCACTCGTCCCAGATGTTCCACTCGTTCCAGAAGTTCCACTTGAACCTCCACTCCCTGCAGTACCATCAGTACCATCTATTCCAGATGTTCCACCAGAACCACTTGTACCACCACTACCAGCAGTACCATCAGTACCACTTGTACCGCTTGTACCACTTGTACCAGCAGAACCGCTTGTACCTTGTTCACCATCTTCACCTTGTTCTCCACTCGTACCACCAGAACCTGAAGTTCCTCCACTACCAGCACTACCAGCAGTACCAGCAGTACCACTTGTTCCACTTGTTCCACTTGTTCCGCTTGAACCACCAGAACCACTTGAACCACCAGAACCAGATGTACCTCCACTTCCAGATGTACCTCCACTACCAGCAGTACCATCACCACCACCAGCACCTGTTATACCAGATGAACCACCAGAACCACTTGTTCCACCAGTTCCACTTGAACCTCCACTTCCGGCAGTACCATCAGTTCCATCTGCTCCAGATGTTCCGCTTGTTCCACTTGAACCACCAGAACCTGCTGTACCATCTATACCATCTCCTCCTCCTACACCAGATGAACCACCAGAACCACTTGTTCCACCAGAACCACTTGTACCACCAGAACCACTTGTTCCACTACTTCCTGATGTTCCAGAAGTACCAGATGTACCATCTTCACCATCACCACCATCTTCACCATCAGTTCCATCTACACCATCAGTACCGTCTACCCCATCATTACCAGATGTACCACTTGTACCAGATGTTCCACCACTACCAGAAGAACCTCCACTTCCAGAAGTTCCACTTGAACCCCCGCTTCCAGATGTACCTCCACTTCCAGATGTACCACTTGAACCACCAGACCCAGAACTTCCACCAGAACCGCTTGTTCCACTTGAACCACCACTTCCAGATGTTCCACCACTTCCAGAAGTTCCACCAGAACCAGAAGTTCCAGAAGTTCCACCAGAACCAGATGTTCCAGATGAACCAGATACACCGCTTGAACCAGATGTACCACCAGAACCGCTTGAACCTCCACTACCAGAAGTACCAGAAGTACCAGAAGTACCACTTGTTCCACTTGTACCAGAAGTTCCACTTGTTCCAGATGTACCAGCAGTACCAGCTGCAGGTTCCCATTCTGAACCAGTGTATCTAAATATGTTAGTATCGGTTGAGTTGTAATATAATTGTCCAAGTTGACCACCAGCAGGTTCTGAACTAAATACTGGAATTACTATCGAATCTTTGATTAGTAATGAACCTGTAAATTGATGTGTATCGGTTGATTCATCACCAAATACATTCGAACCAGATGCATAAATTACCGATGATGATATAAATGTTGTTAATAATTCTTGTGAAGTTATTCTACCTGTTACTGATAAGTTATTGCCAACACTTAAATCGTTATCAATTGTTAAATCATTACCAATTGTTAAATCATTTTGTATATCAGCAGAACCGGTTACTGTTAAATCGGTTCCTACTTGTGCAGTTGCTTTGAATATACTACTACCAGTTACGATAAGATAATCTCTTATAGTCACACCAGCTTCTACTCTTAATCCACCATCGGGTGAAATTATAGCTTCAATTGAACCTGATTTTAATCTATCGATATCACCTAATGCATCAGCAGGTATATTATATAATCCACCACCATCACCTTTATATAAAGATGCTGATAATTCACCGATTATATTTGTATCTACATTTACTTCGAATGAAGTTCCATTTAAAACTGATGCGGTAGCTGAACCAACAGCCAATCTACCAATATCACCAGTAAGTGCGGTTGTTGGGATATTATTTAAATCCGAACCATCTCCTCTGAAAGAACCCGTATATGATGATGCCGTTATTCCACCTTCGACATTCAAAGACGTATTAATATCAACCGATGCGGTTGATATATTTAATTGTTCTACACCTTGAACGTCAATCGAAAGTAAACTTTGACTGACTTGATTTATTCCATTTGGATTCTTTCCGCCGTATTTCATTAACCTCTATTTATGATATCTCTAATACCGATACTATAACATCTGCCGAACTATTAACATTAGATGTTACAGTTATCGAATCGTTTGCTTCTAAAACTATTTTTTGGTCACCACCAACTAAAACTGTTGATGAACCATTTGGGATAACTGCTCCTTTTACTAAATATTTAGTAACACTAGCAGAGCTATCAGTTATTTGTACATCTACATAAATGTTTTGAGATACAATATTTGCTACATTTACACCAATCACAGTTGTTGATGTTGCGGCTGGAGTAGTGTAAACCCCTAATCCACCTGTTCCAGCAGGTCCTACTATACTATTTTTAAATATATTTGCCATATTTTTTTATCCTAATGCTATTGAGAATGCTAAAGCAGAATCCAATACATCTACACCATCAACAGAAAAACTATTGTTTGGTAATAAATTTATTGAACCACTTACTTCAATTGAACCACTATTAATAATATTTACACCACCATCAGTATTTTCCGTACCAACGTTTAATGTTTGTGTTACAGTTAAATTAGTAAATTCAGCTTGTTCAACTGCGATATCTCCGATAAAAGAACCACTAAATGAACCAGTATATGAACCAGTAAATGACCCACTTAACTCAGCATACGCTGAAGGAGCCTGTGTAATCGAACCGGAAAAACTGGGTTGGTCTATTCTCATCTGATAATTACCTTTTCTTTGATATAAATATTAAATAAATATCTTTTAACTTCTAAGAAGGTTTGTTTGGCCAAGTAATATCGTATGGGGTAGATTGATTTGTTATATCTCTTAGTGATTGTCTATATGTTTGCCAATCTGTTAGAGTTGAACCTGATATTGGAGAATCGTTAAATTGTGTCCAATCGCATTCAGATAATAATGAATCTCTATTACTCCTTACTTCTGACCATTTGATTTCTCTTCTTTTATTAATTGTTTCTGTATCCGCATCGGATATTGTATATGTTTGTACATAAACCGAACCAGATAAGGTTGGTGTTACTTCAGTTACATCTTTAGAATCATCACTATCATATCCACTATTTTTTGTTTCAACTGTGTAGATGTTGAATGATTCCAATAAACTATCTGCGATAATTGTTGGAAAACTTGTGTTCGGATTCTCATTCTTTAAATTTTGAACCGAATATGGATAAGTTATTGTTGAGCCTGAAACTTTTAAGTACATATCTTTTTATTTAAATGTTGCTGGTATTGAACCAAAATTAGTTAAACCACTACAAAAAGCAAAACAATCCGTACCAATTGGAATTGGTGTTCTTTCAAATATTTCATCACCATTAGCATCTTCTGGAGTTATACCTGTTAATAAGTTTGATGTAGTTGCCATATTAAATGCATTGGCAAATGTTGTTACTTGTTGGTTACCATTAAAAAATTCATTTGGTATTCCAACCACCTTTCTACAGTTTCTAAAAACTGATTCAAAGTTTACTACCAATGGGTTATTATCAAATAACCCAATTGGTATTGTTGTTAAATTTAACAATGCGTTAAATGTACCAGAAAAAGATGTAACACTTGGATTATTATCAAATAATCCACTTGGTATTGATGTGATTCCTGTACAAAATACAAATGTGTTAACGAATGAATTTACATTTGATGCATAATCAAACAACCCAGTTGGTATAATAGTAATACCAGTTTGTCTAAATGTAGAGTTAAATCGTTTTACAGTATTTAAACCATCATTTAATATTGCGTTATTAGACCCATCTGCAGGGATTGTTGTTAAATTACCACATCCATAGAAATCAATTTCTTCAAATTGAACTACACCCCAATCATCAATTGATTTGTATAAATTTTTATATGATGGATTATTACCTACACTAAAACCTGGACAATATCCACTAACTATAATTTGATAAGTACCAGCTGATGTATATGTGTGAAATCTTGCAGATGCTAACCCTTGTATAATAGTTGAATCTACACTACCATCTCCCCAGCTTACTGTTAAGTTAGGCTGTACACCACTAGGTGTAGTAATTGGTAACTCAAACTGAGTACCATTAGATGTTGTTTGTATTGTAAATTTAAAAGGTCTCACTTGTCCTGCTTCTATTGATAATAATCTTCTTGCTATACTCATAATTCATAACTCATTAACTTATATTATTTGCACTTAGGAATCCATAGTAAGTACTCCCTCCATCATAAGTATAGAATACTAATATATCTTTTCCATTTGCCGTTAGTGTTGGTGCTACTCCATTTGCCCATTGTATTATTGATGGCCAATTAGTAGTTGCAGTTCCACCACTACCATCTTCCATTACCAATGTGAATCCAATTGCACGAGGGCCTGTTGGAGCGTTTGTAATACTAATTGTAATTGTTCCAGTTCTATTAATTCTAAAATTATTAGCCGTAGATAAATCTATTGTTGTACCACCAGCTGAGTTTCCTATGTTACTATAATTCTCATGGAATCTAGTAGAGAATGTTGCATCACTTACATCTAAATCTCCAGTTACATTTAATAAACCTCCATCAAATGTTAGGTTTGTTTCCGCAGTTGCAGTTCCATCACCATCCATAGTAAGAACTCTATCCGTACCATCATCAGTAACTTCTAATAATCCACTTGAACCAGATGAACCACTTGAACCAGATGAACCAGTTTCTCCAGAAGTTCCCGTTGAACCACTTGAACCAGCAGTACCAGTTGAACCGGATGAACCACTACTACCAAATAAAGTACCATCTAATCCAGAAGTACCAGATGAACCAGCTGAAGAACTTTCTCCAGAAGTACCAGCAGAACCACTTACTCCACTTGTACCAGAAGTACCTGAAGAACCAAATAAAGTACCATCTTGTCCAGACGAACCAGAAGTACCAGATGTACCATTTGAACCACTTTGCCCACTCGTACCGGTTGAACCACTTGTACCAGAAGTACCACTACTACCGAATAAAGTACCATCTTGCCCACTTGTACCACTAAGACCAGATGTACCTGCTGAACCAGTCTCTCCAGATGTCCCGGTTATTCCAGAAGTACCACTTATTCCAGAAGTACCACTACTACCAAATAAAGTACCATCTTGTCCACTTGTTCCAGCAGTACCACTTACACCACTACTTCCACTCGTACCAGTTGAACCACTTGTTCCAGCAGTACCACTACTACCAAATAAAGTTCCATCTTGTCCGCTTGTACCACTCACACCAGATGTACCATCTTGTCCACTAATACCAGATGTTCCATCAGTACCTAATCCAGAAGTACCAGAAGTTCCTGAAGTTCCTTGAGAACCAAAGAATGTCCCATCCCGTCCATCAGTTCCACTTGCTCCACTTGTTCCTGCTGAACCAGTTTCTCCAGAAGAACCAGATGTACCTGAAGAACCAACTCCACTTGTTCCACTTGTTCCAGAAGTACCAGATGAACCGAATAAAGTACCATCTTGTCCAGATGTACCTGATGAACCAGAAGAACCAGAAGAACCAGAAGTACCAGCACCAGAAGTACCAGAAGTACCACTTATACCAGAAGAACCAAAGAAAGTTCCATCTTGTCCACTTGTTCCTGAAGTTCCATCCGTACCACTTAAACCACTACTACCAGAAGTTCCTGCTCCAGATGTACCAGAAGTACCACTTATACCAGAAGAACCAAAGAATGTTCCATCTTGCCCAGATGTACCAGATGTACCAGATGTACCATTTGAACCACTACTACCAGCAGTACCAGTTGAACCAGAAGTTCCACTTATTCCAGATGTACCGCTACTACCGAAGAATGTCCCATCCTGTCCACTTATACCAGAAGTTCCAGCTGAACCAGAAGAACCAGTAACTCCACTTGTTCCATTCGTTCCAGAAGAACCACTTGTCCCAGATGAACCAGTTGAACCAGAAGTTCCATTAGTACCACTTGTACCACTTATACCAGATGTACCAAAAAATGTTCCATCGATTCCATCAGTTCCACTTGTACCACTTATACCACTTGAACCAGCAGTTCCAGTTGAACCACTAACTCCACTTGTACCAGACGTACCAGAACTTCCAAAGAACGTTCCATCTTGTCCAGAAGAACCACTTGTCCCAGATGTTCCCGCTGAACCAGATGAACCAGATGAACCAGCAGTTCCAGTTGAACCACTACTACCACTTGTTCCACTACTACCACTACTTCCCTCAGCAGATGTTCCAGATGAACCAGATGTACCTGATGAACCAGCAGTACCACTTACACCACTACTACCGCTTGTTCCAGCAGTTCCACTACTTCCTTCGGCAGATGTTCCAGAGGAACCACTCGTTCCAGAAGAACCAGAAGAACCTGATGTTCCACTACTTCCACTTGTACCATGTGAACCAGTATCACCTTTATCACCAACGGCAACTAAAGATACAACTACATCATCACTATTTGTAAAAGGAGTATCTGATGAGAAACCTGTATTTGATAAATCACTAAGAGTCCACCAATCACCATTATCGGTTAATTCACCTATTGCAAATAATAAGTATTCATCGGTATTGAATTTTTTAGCAATTCTTATATGTGCTTTTACTGCCGAAGTAACGGAATCCATCGTTTCCATAAACGATTGAATACTTCCTCCATCATCATCAGTTTCACTAATGTAAATTGCAGTACCTATATTTTGTGAAGAGTTATTTATTCTAAGTCTACCAGCTGATGGTTGTGAATTTCCTATTGCTGATGTAAATGTGTAATCGAATGATGCTCCACCGAAGTTACCATCTTTACCACTTGTACCACTACTTCCTTCTGCAGATGTTCCACTAGAACCACTTGTACCAGAAGTACCACTTGTTCCACTTGAACCAGATGTTCCACTACTACCGCTTGTTCCAGCAGTTCCACTACTTCCAGATGTTCCAGTTGTTCCGCTCGTACCAGAAGAACCACTTGTTCCGTTTGTACCACTTGTTCCGCTTGTTCCAGAAGTACCACTACTTCCAGATGTTCCCTCTGAACCAGTTGTTCCGCTTGTTCCGCTTGTTCCAGAAGTACCAGCTGAACCACCACTACCAGATGTTCCAGAAGTTCCACTTGTTCCAGATGTACCTGAAGTTCCACTTGTCCCAGAAGTTCCACTACTTCCAGATGTTCCGCTTGTTCCGGCTGAACCAGAAGTTCCATTGGTACCTGAAGTTCCAGATGTACCAGCTGAACCACTACTTCCTTCTGCTCCACTCGTACCGCTTGTTCCAGAAGTACCATTCGTACCGGTTGAACCACTACTACCACTACTTCCACTCGTACCAGAAGTACCAGCTGAACCTGAAGAACCTTGTTCTCCACTCGTTCCACTACTACCACTACTTCCACTACTTCCGCTTGAACCAGAAGAACCAGAACTTCCACTCGTTCCAGAAGTACCAGATGTACCGCTTGAGCCAGAAGAACCTGATGTTCCACTACTACCGCTTGAACCAGATGAACCAGATGAACCAGATGAACCAGATGTTCCAGAAGTACCAGAAGTACCACTACTTCCACTTGTTCCAGAAGTACCAGATGTTCCAGATGAACCACTACTACCACCAGAACCAGAAGTTCCAGATGTACCAGCTGAACCAGAAGAACCAGAAGAACCTGATGTTCCAGAAGTTCCAGATGTTCCGTATTTATCAACTATCTCAATAGTACCTATCATTGATGAATGATTAGTACATTGGTAAACTATACTATTGGGAGCATTTTCAGGTACTCTATATTCTAATAATGTTGTTGTAGCTGAATTCCCATTCTCTGGGTCGTTATTTGTTGTACCAGGTACCACATTAGTATTACCAGTTGCCAATCTTAATGCGAATGGATGACTTGATGTAACTCCATCTAAATCAAAGTAATAAAGTTCGCCTCTTACTAATGTTAACGTTGGGAAGTTACCAGCATATCCATCAAAAGAAAAATTAAATCCTTCATTTATTACACTATATAATCTCCCACCTTCTCTACCAGAAGTTCCAGAAGAACCACTTGTTCCAGATGTACCAGATGTACCAGATGTACCAGATGTACCACTTGAACCTGATGAACCAGAACTTCCACTTGAACCTGATGAACCACTTGTACCACTACTTCCAGCTGAACCAGAAGTACCAGATGTTCCACTTGTTCCAGAAGAACCAGATGAACCAGAAGTTCCTGATGTTCCTGTTGTTCCACTCGTACCACTTGAACCAGATGTACCAGAAGTACCTCCACTACCAGATGTACCAGATGTACCAGATGAACCAGATGTTCCACTACTACCACTTGTACCAGATGTTCCAGAACTTCCACTTGTACCACTCGTACCACTTGAACCAGATGTTCCTGAAGAACCACTTGTCCCAGAAGAACCACTTGTCCCAGAAGTTCCAGACGAACCACTACTTCCACTTGAACCACCAGTACCAGATGTACCACCAGTACCAGATGTACCACTTACAGCAGTTACATCTCTTTTTTCTAATCTATTTGTACTTTCGTTTATTACTAATACTGTATCTGAAGTACCTACTTCTAATCCTATAAATTGACTACTTCCCGTTACTACTAAACTACCACTTACTTCAAATCTTCCAACGAATGAACCAGTACCATTATTTGGTAAGAAATTTTCTCCTACGAAATCACCAGCGTTTAATGCAAATGAAGCAGTTGCCGCATAAGATGCTGAAAGAACTGTCATTGATGCCGTTTGGTCATTTCTTACATAATCTTCAGCTGATACAGCGTTTATAGCATAAGATGCAGAAACAGCGTATGATGCTGAAAGTACAGTCATTGATGCCGTTTGGTCAGTTCTTACAAAATTTGAAGTATTAAAATCACCAGCGTTTACAGCGAATGAAGCAGTTTCAGCATAAGATGCTGAAAGAACTGTCATCGATGCCGTTTGGTCATTCTTTACATATTGTGATAAGTTACCTAACTCAGCAAGTGATGCTGAATCAAATCCTAATAAAGATGATGCCGTTTCAGCGTTTTGTGCACGTATTGCATATGATGCTGAATTAACTAACCCTACTACATCATCTCCTTCTACAAATCCTGCTAATCTACCACCAGTTCCTATTACAGCTTGTCCACTTGTCAATCCACTAAAGGTTACTCTAACCGATGAACTATTAATAGATTCAATAGCTTGTGGAATAATTTGTCCATTTGAACCAGTTTCATAAATTTGAACTACTGGATAATCAATAGCGAAATTATGTTGGAATGTTATTTGAGTTACATCTGAGAATGGGAATACTGCCGTATCACCAAATTGTGTTACAGGTCTAAATTTGTTTGCATCCGCATCAAATATTAAAATATCTAAATCATCAGGTACATCTATACCAACGTTTTCACCCTGATATGAACCTACAAATGATGATGTAATTCTTGGTGAGAATACTTCATCAGTTACAGTTATTCTAGATGCAGTTACGTCATTTTGGAAAGTTACATCTCCGAAAAATGTTGAACCACTATCTATTGACCTTACTACAAATCCATCATTAGGATTAACCGATGCGGTTACTGAACCACTAAGTATTCTACTTTGGTCTAAATCTACGATTGCATCAGCCGGAATATTAAATAATCCCTCACCACTACCACTAAAGAATCCACTTCCAGATGGTATTGTTATATTTCCACTTACAAATAAACTACCTGTAAATTTAGAACCAAGAGTTGGAGAGTATACTGTAAATCCTTGAGTTGGTTCAACAGATGCACTTATACCACCACTAATAATAAGAGGTAATTCTAAATCTTCTAATGCTTCAGCTGGGATGTTAAATAAACCCCCACCATCTCCAACGAATAATGTACCACTAATTGAAGTATTTGCAACGAATCCTTTATTTGGAGAAATAGATGCAGTTGCCGAACCAGATACTATTCTAGGTAATTCTAAATCTTCAATTGCATCTAATGGAATATTATATAATCCACCACCATCTCCTTGATATAAAGATGCAGTTATTGATTGTGAAACATGAAGTGAACCACTTAGTTCTACTTTAACTGAACCTGAATTTATATTAGGGTCTAAGTTTTCTACTCTGAAAAACCCTAATGGGTCAACTGATGCAGTTACTGAACCAGTAAATATTTTTGATGAATCAATTGCTAAGTTAGCAATATCAATGTTTGTAATTCCACTACCATCACCAGTAATAACTCCACCTACATTTAATGATTCTGAAATATTTACCGAACCACTTAAAGATGTTAATATACTTCCAGTAATTCCAGTATCAAATACTTTAAATTCACCAGTTTCAGAAATAGATGCGGTATATGAACCACTTTCTAATGTATTTAATGTAAGTGCTAAATTAGCTATATCAATATCAGTTAAACCACTACCATCACCTTCAAATCTACCACCACCACCAACACTTATTGAACCAGATGTTACCAATGAACCAGTTATTATAGAACCACTAATCGGTGCAGTTACTATGAAAGTATCACCACTTGCAACCGATGCTGTTGCCGAACCACTTGATATAAGAGGAGCAGCTGCTGCTTGTACGTTTTCTAAGTTTGAACCATCACCAAAATAAACTCCACTATATGAACCACTAAATGAACCACTTAATACTAAATCACTACTTCTATTTTCGAACCTACTTGATGTTGCCGAATATACTAAGATATCATTATTAGATGCAGTTGCTATTTGAACATCATGTAAATCACTTATATGAGAACCTAATTGAGGTCTTACTAAAATTTGTATATTATTACCATTTATTCTCTCAACAAGACCAATAGTTGATTTTAAGTTAGGAGCTTCAGGTTTAACATTTGTTAAACCACCAGGTCTTTCTGAATCTGGATATAGAATATCTCCCTCTGCCCAAGCAGAACCAGTATATTTTAAACCAGCATCTTCTAAATGAGTTTTGTTAACATCCCTAACCATACCAAACCAAGTAGCAAATCCTTCTTGATTATTATCAATGTTTTCCGTTAAAACACCTATTAATAGTGATTCTAAATGAGTACCATCTGATATTGATTTTACAACTCTAATACGATTACCTTGTGATGGGTTATTAGGGTCCACCATTACCAATGTACCATTAATCAAATCTTCACCTGATTTATTTACTACCTTTGGATAATACAGTTCTTGTCCCATTTGTAGAGATGCACTACCACCAGACATTCCTAAATCTAACGTACCTTCAGTTTCATTCCATTTTAGCCTACCAGGTTGAGATGGGAGTGTATTTTCACCAGTAACAAAATCTACAACTGATGAAGTTAAATAAGATGATGTTACAAATGGTGATGATAATTTGTCTGCAGATGATATTCCCTTAACATCAAATGTTCCAAATATGTCAGTATTACCACGTAACACATTTTGTGGGATAATTGGTATCTCTTCTAATATTTCTATATCACCACCATATGATGATGATGGGTCTGAATAATAATATAATCTTTTTGGTGAAGTACCATCAATTTCTATTTTAAGATATGCACCACTACTACCAGCTGTTCCGTTAGTTGTTACAGATGTGGTATATTCAGAACCTTCATTATGAATACCATCTATTGTTTGAGATAGTTTTATCGGATTGTTTGCATTTGATGAATCTGATAAATCAAAGTGATATGTATCACCTACTATAAATTTAATTTTTTCTGGTGTAGACCCATTTATTAAAAATCCACTACCATCAATAGTTACTGATTGTGTAATAGGTATAGTTTCTAACTCCACAATAGAATTAGATACATATAATCCACCAGTTACATTTAAATCACCTTCAATTGATGATGTTGTATTTACCTTGAATCCATACTCAGGATCAGTTGAAGCAGTTACACTACCACTAGCTATAAATGTTCTTTGTTCTACATCAGTAGCAAGTGCTGATAGAGGTATATCAAATAAATCTCTACCACTACCACTAAACGAACCACTAAATTCATTAGCCTTAACTATATTAGATTCAATAGTATTACTAACTAACATAGAACCAGTTACTTCAACAGTATCGTTAATTATTGTTTTAGTTATTGGAAAAGAAAGTACTTTTTGGATTTGCCCACCCATTCCAGAGTGATTCAAACACCAATAATAAAGTGTATCAGGCGTATCAAAGTTTATTGCTATACTAACTTCAGAACCATCCGTTCCAGCATCAATACTTCCAGTATCAACACTACCAGTAAATGGAGTTCCACTATTATGTGTACCATGTTCTGTTGTTGAAAATCTTAATGGATGTGTAGCATTTGTAGAATCCGATTGATTAAATGTGTATGTACTACCACTTACTAAATAAAGTAATGGTTGTCTTATTCCATCTATTTCATATTTGTTACCATCATCAGTAGAAATTACCTTTACTACTTTTTCTAAATTATCACTACCATAAGGTGAAGATGCGGATACAAATAAACTACCACTAATAGTTACACTATCTTCAAACCTACCAGTTGAGTTTACTTCAAATCCTTTAATTGGGTCAACTGATGCGGTTACCGAACCACTTACAATTCTAAATGCTTCTTCTGTTATTGCAGAACGAGGTATATCAAATAAATCTCTACCACTACCACTAAATGCAGAACCACTTTGTACTTTAACATCTCCGAAAAATACCGAACCACTATCTATTGAAGTTACTGTAAATTGGTTGTTAAATGTTGAAGCAGTTATACTACCACTTGCAATTAATGGTGAGGTTTCTGCTAGTGCCGATAGTGGTATATCAAATAAGTTAGCTCCACTACCACTAAAAGATGAACTAACATTAAGTTGTACATTTCCACTTACAAATAAAGAACCACTTAATTCGGTTGTTACTGAACCAGTTCCTTGTACTCTAAAGAATCCAGCCTCATCTAAAGATGCTGTTACTGAACCTGTTGATATTTGTGGTGCATCTTCTGAAAGTGCTGATTGTGGTATATTGAATAATTCAGAACCATCTCCTACAAATCCACTTGATGATATTTTAGCACTTGCTGATACGTTACCAAATATTTGAGTTTCTCCAAATATTTTTTGTACATCACTACCACTATCATCACCTAATATATTTGAACCAGATGAATATATAACTGAAGAAGATATAAAGTTTACAAATAATTCTTCAGCCGTAATTCTACCACTTACACTTAAATCACCTTGGATTGATGATGAAGTATTTACTTCGAATCCTTTATCAGGTGATATTGATGCAGTTGCTGAACCACTTGCTATTTTAAATGCATCTTCTGATAATGCTGATAATGGAATATTATTTAACTCAGAACCATCTCCTGCAAATGAACCACTAAATGAACTACTTATTTGGTCTACTATAATTAATGGAACATCTAGCGATTCTAATATAGAAACACTACCACTAAATTCAGATTTTACCGAACCTGTTCCAAATACTTTGAATATACCAGCAGGTGATACCGATGCACTTACAGAACCAGTTGTGATTAAATTAGATAATAATGCATCTTCAACTAATGCTGAACGAGGTATATTACTTAAACCCTCACCACTACCACTAAAGAATCCACTTGATGTTGGTATTTCTATACTACCTACAAATAAAGAACCACTTTCCTCAGAGGTTACTTTAAATTGATTATCTTCTGTTGATGCAGTTACACTACCACTTGCTATAAAAACAGCTTCTCTTGTTACTAAGGCAGTTATAGAATCAGTTGCATCATCTGATAATGCTGTAAATGGTATATTAAATAAATTCTCTCCACTACCAGAGTAAGATGAACCACTATTTACTTCAATATTTCCACTTACAAAAAGAGAACCACTTAGTTCAGTTGTTACTGAGCCAGTTGATTGTACTCTAAAGAATCCATCAGTTGAAACCGATGCGGTTACAGAACCTGTTTGAATTATATTAGAAATAAGTGCATCTTCAGTTAATGCTGAACGGGGTATATTAAATAACTCCTCACCACTACCACTAAAGAATGAACCAGATGATAAAAATATCGAACCAGTAAAAGTAGAACCACTTTCTATCGAATTCACTACAAATCCTTCATCAGGTGTTACCGATGCAGTTACCGAACCACTTCTTATAAATGTTGATAAAAGTGCATCTTCGGTTAGAGCTGAACGGGGTATATCAAATAAATCCTCACCACTACCACTATATTTTGAACCAGATGATAATGTTATATTTCCAAAGAAAGTTGAACCACTACCCTCAGATATTACAACAAACCCATCTTCATTTGAAACAGATGCAGTTACATCACCAGATTGTATTGTAGTTGATACTTCAACTTCTTCAGCTAATGCAGATAGAGGGATATTAAATAAATTTTCACCACTACCACTAAAGAATGAACCACTACTTAGGAATACCGAACCACTAAATGTTGAACCACTATCTATTGAGGTTATTACAAACCCAGTCTCAGGATCAACAGAGGCAGTTACTGCTCCACTAATAATTAAATTCGTTTCTAATGCATCTTCTGTTAATGCTGAACGAGGTATATTAAATAAGTTCTCACCACTACCACTAAATGAAGAACCACTATTAAGATTTACATTTCCACTAACTAATAACGAACCACTTAGTTCAGTTGTTACTGAACCAGTTCCAAATACTCTGAAGAATCCATCAGTTGAAAGTGAAGCTGTTACTGAACCTGTTGTTATTAAATTTGAAAGTAGTGCATCTTCAGTTAATGCACTCTTTGGTATATTGAATAAGTTTTCACCACTACCACTAAAAGCAGAACCACTATTAAGTTGTAGGTTACCACTAATAAAAGTAGAACCACTTAATTCGGTTGTTACTGAACCAGTTCCAAATACTCTGAAGAATCCATCAGTTGAAACCGATGCGGTTACAGAACCCGTTGTAATTAAGTTTGAAAGTAGTGCATCATCAGTTAATGCACTTTTTGGTATATTAAATAAATTCTCACCACTACCACTAAAGGCAGAACCACTATTAAGTTGTAAGTTACCACTAATAAAAGTAGAACCACTTAGATTTGTTTCACCAAATACATCTAATGAACCAGTTATCTTAACCGAACCAGTGAATTCTTGTGTATCGGTTGAAAAATCACCAAATTTGTTTGAACCTGAAGAAAATATTATTGAAGATGAAATAATTTCTACAATTAATTCTCTTGCTACAATTCTATTATCAACTATTAAATCACCAGTAACTCTAACATCACCAGTAACATCCACATCCCCATCAAATGATGAAGATACGTTTACTAAGAATCCAGTGTTTGGTGAAATTGATGCCGATGCAGAACCTGATAATAATCTTACTGCTTCTGGTAGGTTATTTAATTGAGAACCATCTCCAGCAAATGAACCACTAAAAGAACCTGTTACTTGGTCTAATTGTAAAGTAGTAACGAATAAACGATTACCATCTGCATCAGAGGCAACAAGCGCAATTGAACCAGATGTAAGTGAACCACTTATAGGAACACCTAAGTTTGGTTCAGCTTCATTTAATCGTAGATATTCGTACCTATCTTCGGAAACATTAATAGGTTTTACTACTTTAACCTTCCCGCTTAATAATTGGCTCATTTATTATTAGTCTTAGTATATAATTATTCGTTTGCACTTTCAAGAATAGATAATATTACCGTTAAATTTGTAGAACCTGATACAATTAATGAAAATTGTTGTTCCAATACTAATTTACCTGCTACAATCGGTGATAATGAATCACCTGCTGGAATAAGTACGTTAGTAATTAAATCTACGGGTTGTTGTCTAACTCTTGTTGGGTTTGATATCGTTTCAGATATCGCGCCTAATAAATTAACCGATGCTGATATTGAACCTGTTTCTGCTATTAGTGTATTATCAAAAGATTGTGTTACACTATCTTGATAAATCCTAGCAACATCAACAGAACCAGTTACGGATTCATTAATAAGTATTTGTTCTACCAACTTAGTGGCATAATCTATTGATTGATATGATGATGTAAAATAAGCATTAGGTATTAAAATCTCACCATTCTTATTATAATAAGAAAGAGCGGCTTTTTTGGATTGTAATGTACCTCCACCAATTAAATCGGCCTCAACACCATCCACAGCAGTTCTAACATATGCTTCAAAAAAAGAAGATGTAAAACTAAATGGAATTTGTGTTAAATTATTTTGAAAATTAACGTATGCAGCTGATTCTTTTTCTATAAATGTTTGGTTTTTTTCTATAAGTGCAGATGCACTAAAAAAACTACCAGTATTACTGATTGAATCTACTTGAGGAACTGGTAAATCTCTGTTACTTGTTATACTAATAGTAACCGGTTCATTTATAGGTCCAGTATTTGTTATTTGTGCAGATAATAAGATAGTTGAAACTCCCTTTGGGGATGAATAAACTATATCCTTATCACCTGTCAAAGTAGTAAGTACGGATTTAAATGCGTTTAGTGGTATTAATTCTTCTGCCATATCCTATATAAATATTTGATTTCTTTTTTATCCTTAATCTTGCAGCGCTAATGAGAATGGAGTTACAAGTGAGAATAATGATTTGGAGAATGTTCTACCTTCCAATGTACCAGAAGCCTGCTTAATAACAAGACCCCCACCAATTCTAAAGTCACCAAGTTCGTTACCTGATGTGAAGAATACTCTACCACCACCTATTTCAGTAATTTCTTTATCAGGATCAGGTATACCATCACCACCTTGATTAGGAGGTAAAGCTTTGTAAGTTACACCAGCACCTGAGTATGAGAAATCATGCCCAGTCGTAATAATTAAAGAACCAAACTCTTCAACTGGTGCCTGTCTAGCAACAAATTGGAATTGAGTTCTTAAATATCTATTAGTTTCTGCAGTTTCTAATTTTTGTTCGTTTACAACAACAGCTGCACTTCCGTATATACCATTGTAATACGATTCAGCTGCTCTTATACTTCTTTCATTACCACCATAGATAATATCAGTTACGATAGCATCTAAGATAAATCCAGTATCTCTATAACATTTTTCTTCATTATAATCAAAGGTAGGGAATGCCGCATTTGTGTACGATATTGCTTTACCTTGCAATTCTTTCTTAGCATTTCTAAGAGCGGTTGCACCATTGTTATTCAAAAACGCTGGGAATACCAATTGTTGTTGTTTAATTATCTTTTCAGCCAATCCTTTAGAGAAATCAATACCATCAGTTGTTTGTGGTTTTTGTTCCGTTGTAGCGACTGAAGGAATATAATAGTAGAATGTACCTGCCTGAACTGCTCTTTCATTACCACCATATGTTAAATCGGTAGCAACAGCATCAATTATGTATCCTAAATCTCTACTACAACTAACTTCGTTGTATTCAAACTCACTCCAAGACGAACTTAGATAAGCGATTGTTTCTTTTTGTATAAATGATGTATTATCTCTTAATAATTGAACACCATTTCTAATTTCATCAGATGGGGTTGTGTAAATTAGATTCTGAACTACATTTTGTGAAGTTCCATTTGCAAATCTAATTCCATCAACTGTTGGGTCTAATTGATTTGTCTCTGAAGGTGTTCCTCCATTTGTTGCTCTTGATGGGTATCTCCAATAGTATAATCCTGCGACCGTACTTCTCTCATTACCACCATAAACTAAATCCGTTACAGCAGCATCTATAATATACCCAGTATCTCTTCTACATTTATCTTCACTATATTTCACATTACTCCAAGAAGAAGAAATAAATTCAATTGTTTCATTTTGAACAAAACTTCTATTATTTCTTAACAACTCAGCCGATGCGGATACTTCAGATGGTGGTAAAACAAATGTTGTGTTCTCCAATACCTTTCCAGCTAATCTAGCAGAGTAGTTAATTCCATCAATTGTTTGATTTAATTGTCCACTTGCAGTTATTTGGTAGTTAAGAGTTGCATCTGATGGTTTTTCGAAATAATATTCACCATTTACCTTAGTTCTTTCATTTCCACCATATAAGAAATCAGTAGCAACACCATTTAAGATGTATCCAGTATCTCTCTTACACTTATCTTCATTATAATTGAATGTACTCCAAGAAGATGAGAT
>Ga0209713_10000222_pt1 | contig 32248 bp, 25 predicted proteins | sample ArcOceMetagenome_3_FD_187444 | JGI IMG/M metagenome (GOLD analysis project Ga0209713, IMG submission 187444) | Marine eukaryotic phytoplankton communities from Arctic Ocean - Arctic Ocean- Svalbard ARC20M Metagenome (SPAdes) (version 2) | ecosystem: Environmental > Aquatic > Marine > Oceanic...
ACTCTGTAAGTCCCTGAATCTAAATAATTAAAGGATGGATTAGCAGATGTTGATGTATCTATTGTGCTCCCGAGTACACCAAAATCCCAATAATAATCTCCTACAAATGAACTTGAATCAGAGAAATGAATTGTAAAGTTGTTACAATGATCATCGTCTGTATATGAAAAACTAGAAACTGGATTGTCGTAAACATTAACACTATCAATAAATGTGGTGTCACAGCCAAAATCTTGATACCTGATACTGATAGTTTTTATACCGCTATTACTAAATACTATTCCTGTTGGGTTTATAACAGTATCAGTACTTGGAGTAGCTGTAGGTCCAAAATTCCAGTTAATTTGAGTATTAGTGTAAAATGCTCCTCCTGCGTTAAAGTCAAATAAATTTCCCATTAAACATTGATCCATTGGAGCAGTGAAAAATGGAGTTAACAAAGGATCAATACGAACTTGTTTATAAATTGTATCAGGGCAAGTCGAAGAATTAGAGTCTACAACTAACCTAACAGTATACAAACCAGTATCAGGAAAAGTAAAAGTTGGATTTGCTAACGTAGAAGTATCAGTTGTGCTTCCAATCAGACCAAAATCCCAATAGTAATCCCCTACATATAAACTAGAGTCATAAAAATCAATAGAATAATCAATACAATTATTATTAGAAAAAGAAAAGTCAGCAATAGGTGATTGATATACTTCTATTATTTCAAAAATAGTTGTGTCACATCCAAAATCTTGGTAACGTAAAGTAATAGTTTTGTAGCCTCTACTGTTATAAGTAATTCCTGTTGGACTAATTGATGTATCGTATCTTGGAGTTGATGTACGTCCAAAATCCCAATCAATTTGTGTAGTATTAAAATAGATACCTGCTGCTGTAAAATCAAATGAATTCCCAATTAAACATTGGTTTAAAGGTTTTGTAAATGCAGGACCTATTAATGGATATACAAATATTTGTCTGATGGAAGTATCTGCACATGCTGGTGAGTAGGGATCTGAGATTAATGTTACAATATAAACGCCTGTATCAGGATAAGTATATTGAGGGTTAAATAACGTAGAAGTATCAAGTAAGGTTGATGTATCACCAAAATCCCATAAATAAGTAGTTGTCGGAGTACTGATACTTCCATTTCCAAATGTTACAGTATAGCTATCACAAATAACTCCAGGATTAGCAATAGATGAAGATGTTGGTAAACAGTTTACGATAATCATCAGGAAATCTCTTCTTGTTTCATTTATTAAAACCCCATTTCGATATTCTTTCACTGTAACTCCTGTCACATAATTACCTAGAGATGAGGGCTTTCCGGTTAAAAATCCGGTTGCACTATCTAAAGAGAATACTGGGGAAGAGGGAACTTGATAGTTTACATTAAATCCCGCAGACCAATTTACAGCTCCGTATGGAGGAGGCAATGGATTAGGAGTTGTGTTTCTTCTGTTACCTCCTGTATAAGGGGTTACAAATTCATAAGAAAGGGAATCACCATCAGCGTCTGTAGCAGAATAATCTATATATACTGGATCATTTATACACAATACAACAGGTGGATAACTATTAAATATAGGACTGCTATTACACAAGGTGTCATTTGGTGGAATACGAGTATGAAAAGAACTTCCTGCACCTCCAAAAAAGCCTCCTGGAATTGTAATGTTATTACTTGCATTACTCCTACAACAAACAGAAAAAGAAATGTCATATCCATTTGTATCAGGTAACAGTGTAACTGTATCAATATAAGTAGCTTGTTCAAGACAAGTTCCTGGAGGTATTATCAAGCAAGGCGATACAGCATTTAATGGAACGAATTGAGACGTGTCTAAGGGAACATATGTACTGGTTACAAGTGCTCCCGTTCCTCCATTGAAACAACCTATTTGAGCACCATTTGCAAATGATATACCGTTACAATCTCTAAATAAGGTTAAAGTTATTTCATACCTATTGCTATCAAGACATCTATAGGTGATTTCACCTCCTACGATATGAGCACTTTTAAGAGTTAAACTAGTTAAAAATATTAGAACTATTATTAATATAAAATTAAATCTCATTGTAAAAAAATAAAATAAATATCGACTAAAACTTAAATCTTATAAGATAATAATCAAAAAATTAAATAAATATACGATTTTTTTTCACTAAGATTAATAAAAAAATACTGGCAACTATATTAATAAAAAAATCAACTTAAATCAGAATTTTATGTTGTAAAAATTTCTTAATCAATATACTTCTTAGCCAATTCAAAAACCTTAGGAATTCCTGCTGGATTATTTCCTCCTGCTGACGCAAAGAAAGGTTGTCCTCCTCCTCCTCCATTGATTTCTTTGGCAAGTACTCTTACAATATTCCCTGCGTGTAAATCTTTGGATTTAGATAACTCTTCGGATACCAAAATAGTGATATTTGCTTTTCCATTGTTCTCGTTACAAAGAACCAAAAACAAATTATCTAGCTCAGATTTCAGTTGAAATGCAATTTTCTTAATTCCCCCAGCATCCAAATCTACTTTCTTAGCCAAGAAATTAACTCCGTTTACCTCTTTTATCTCTTTTATTAATTCTGCTTTTAAATCTCCTGCTTTGGCTGCATTTAACTTCTCAATCTCTTTTCCTAATTTACTGTTTAGAGCAATTAAATCCTCCACCGCTTTTTTCAAGTCCTTAGGTGATTTCAAAATCTGATTTAATTCCGAAACTAAGCTAAGCTTATCATTCACAAATTTATCTGCTGCTTCAGAAGTAATTGCTTCAATTCTTCTTATTCCAGCTGCTGTTGAGCTTTCGGATATCAATTTAAACGAACCAATTTTCCCTGTAGATTCTACGTGAATTCCTCCACATAATTCTATGGAATCTCCAAACTGAATTACACGTACTAAATCTCCGTATTTTTCACCAAACAATGCTTTTGCGCCCAATTCCTGAGCTTTCTTCATTGGAGTATTTCGTAATTCATTCAAGTGAATATCTTTACGGATCTCTGTATTTACTCTTGTTTCAATTTCTACTAATTCTTCGTCTGTTACTTTACTAAAATGAGAAAAATCAAACCTCAAATATTTCTCATTTACCAATGAACCCTTTTGTTCTACATGACTTCCCAATACATCTTGCAATGCTTTGTGTAATAAATGGGTTGCTGTATGATTATTTGCTGTTAATGCTCTTTTTTTAGCGTTAACAACTGCATGAAACATAAGAGTTGGAAACTCTGGTAATTTATCTGCATAATGAAGAATTAATCCATCTTCTTTTTTTGTATTGGTAATAAATACTTTTTCTTTTTCGGATTCAATAAATCCTGTATCACCCACTTGTCCCCCTCCTTCTGCGTAGAATGGAGTGAAATTAAATACCAATTGGTAAAATTCCTTTTTGTTTGCTTTTACTTTTCGGTAACGAGTAATGTACACACTCGTATCCATGGTGTCGTAACCGATAAACTCTTCTTTGTCATCTTCTTTCAATACAATCCAATCCGAAGTGTCTACTTTACTCGCTTTTTTACTTCTGTCTTTTTGTTCCTGAAGACTAGATTCAAAGTCTTTTTCACTTACTTCATATCCATTTTCACTTGCAATCAATGCAGTTAAATCAAACGGAAATCCAAATGTATCGTACAATTCAAAAGCGTCTTTTCCTTCTATTTTCTTAGTAGAAGCATTTGCTTTCATCAAATCATCCATTCTTCTTATTCCTTGTTCTAAAGTTCTATAAAAAGATATTTCTTCTTCTTTTATCACTTTAGTACACAGTTCTTTTTGAGAAACTAATTCTGGAAATGCATCTCCCATTTCTTTAGCCAAAACATCCACCAATTTATGAAAAAATGGTTCTTTCAAGTCTAATACTTGGTAACCGTAACGAACTGCTCTTCTCAAGATTCTACGGATTACATAACCAGCTCCAGTATTGGATGGTAATTGACCATCTGCAATTGCAAATACCAATGTTCTAATATGATCAGCAATTACACGAATTGCAATATTAGTTTTTGTTTGCTCGCCAGAATGACCTTCTCCTTCTTTGTATTTCTTTGCAGAAATTTTTTCAATTTCCTTAATCAAGGGAGAAAAAACATCTGTATCGTAATTCGATTTTTTTCCTTGCATTGCCATCACCAATCTCTCAAACCCCATACCTGTATCGATATGTTGAGCAGAAAGTGGGTGTAGCGAACCGTCTTTAATTCGGTTGTACTGCATGAAAACCAAGTTCCAAATCTCCACAACTTGGGGATGATCTTTGTTTACCAATTCCTTACCTCCTATTTTATCTATCTCTTCTTGGTCTCTTAAATCTACATGGATTTCAGAACAAGGTCCACAGGGTCCTACTTCTCCCATTTCCCAGAAATTGTCTTTTTTATCGGCTAAGATTATTTGATCAGCCTCTACAATTCCACTCCAAATGTCTTTTGCTTCTTGATCCAATCCTAACTTATCTCCCTTATCTCCTTCAAAAACTGTTACGTATAATCTGTCTTTATCCAGCTTGTAGACTTCTGTCAATAATTCCCAAGCCCATTCTATTGCTTCCTTCTTGAAATAATCTCCAAACGACCAGTTTCCAAGCATCTCAAACATAGTGTGGTGGTAAGTATCTACACCTACTTCTTCCAAGTCATTATGTTTTCCAGATACTCTCAAACATTTTTGAGAATTGGCAATACGTTTTACATCCGATTTTTTGTTTCCTAAAAACAAATTCTTGAACTGATTCATCCCAGCATTATTAAACATCAAAGTTGGATCATTCTTCACTACGATTGGTGCAGAATGAACTATTTTGTGTCCTTTAGATTCAAAAAAATCTTTGTACTGTTGGCGTATTTCCTTTGCGGTCATTCTTGTCGTTTACGTTTAAGTAACAAATTTAAGATTAATATTGAAATTTGCATTACAAAATTGGGCTTCGAGACATTTTTCTTTCAGAAAAAGCGTCAGCCCTTAGATTGTAACAAACAAAAAAACTATCAAGTGATTGTCATTCCAAATTTGATTTAGTATTTAGTATTTTACGAAGTAATATAAATTATCAATAATCTAAAACCTGTAATGAAGGCCAATTGATAAAAATCCAGTAATATTTAAAATATTAATAGAACTAGAATAAGTTAATCTCTCTTTAAATGAATCGTTAGAATCGTTAGAATAATTAATTGATTCTCTGACCAACATAGATTGCTCAATTCTAGCACCAAAAAAAGCAGTAGTATATAATCTTGAACTAAAGTCATGCTTTACTCCTACCCTCAAGTTAGCACCCAGCTTCACATAATTTCTATTGACAGTTAAAGAATTAACTAAAAAGGAACCATTAAAAATCGAGTCTGATTGTCTTAACTGATATTTAAAATACGAACTTCCGTTTTCTGTAAATTCATATTTTTCCATCTCTACAATATTTTGAGTTTTGGAACGAAAATCATGTCCTAAAAATAAATCTGCACCAACAATGAATTTAAACCTATGCAGATCAATAATTCTTTCTAAACCAATTTCAATCTTTTGGGAAGAACCACTTTGACCATAAGAGTTGTCTATACCCATTATTGGTCTAGTACTGTCATTTGTTTCAAATAATGCAGGAGAAGATAGCAAACCGGAACCCCCAAACCTATCAAAATTTGCCAAATTTAAATTCAATCTTAAATTATATTTTGAGTCTTTAAAGAACCTTCTATAAGTAAAGCCAATATTTGGGAAATTTTCGTCAACTCTAAACTCTAAACCAATAGAGTTTTTTCTCTCTTTTTTCACTATAGCCTTCACCTCTTGAGAATAACTTATTGTTGTAAACGCTGATAAAAATAATACACCTATTGTTTTATTTACTTTCATATTTTGTGTTTTGGTTAAGTAATGTTTCCTCATAATTATCTTCTTAACGAAGAATATTTTATATTATTTTAACAAAAAAACATATAGTCTATAATGCTTTAGCAATAATCCTAAGTTCTTGTGCCTCCTCAAGATTTGTAGAACCCTTAAAAAAGGAGAACAAGCCCTAGATTTTTCTCCTTCCTTTTTCACTAGTCTGGTATTTAATCATGTAGAAAAAATAAAATCTGTTTCTCAGACCTTGATGTGGATACACGGAGTGGATGATGGTGATTATTTATCTATCACAAACGAAGAAGCTATTTATGAAAGACACGGTGGAACTTACAAAGAAGATCATAGAATTTCCGGAGCAAACCACAATGATGTTCCTGCGATTATGGGATATCAATACTATATTGAGAAGGTATTGATATTTATTTCTAAATAAAAAAAAGAGTCTGTTAAAATAAATTAATCAACCAAGTATATATTTTATTTAAATATTAATGCCCAGTAACAAAACTAGAATCAGTAAGAGTCAATAAAAAAGCTTTTAAATCTCCTTTTTCTTGAATCGTTAAATTCACTCCTCCTGCTGGAATGTGTTTCAATAAAGGAGAAATGGTAGATGAGTAAACCAAACTATCACTGTAATGGTCTATTACTTCATCCAAAGTCTTGAATCTTCCATCATGCATGTATGGGGCTGTGTAAGCCAAATTTCTTAAACTAGGAGTTTTGAATTTCCCGTTATCCGAGGGGCTTCCTGTAATATCTCCTAAACCATTATCTGTAAAAGAAGCATCCAATCCATTGTTGTGGAATAAATTATCTGTCCAAAGAGGGTTTGTGGCATCTCCATGACAATGAAAACAATCTGCCCCAGATTCATCCATAAACAATCCAAAACCATTTAATTCGCTGGAAGTTAAGTTAATTTGCCTCAATAGGTATTTATCAAATCTTGAGTTTCCCGAAATTAGTGTTCTTTCGTATTGTGCCAATGCTTTTGAAGTCAAAACAGAATCAATTGTTGAAGTACTAAATGCAGCTAAATACAAAGCTGGATAACTCTCATCTGCTTGAAGTTTTGAGACCACGTTTGGCCAAGTATCATGCATTTCTATTGGATTCAAAACTGGTTCAAAAGCTTGTACTTCTAGTGTGTTTGCTCTTCCATCCCAGAAGAATTTTTCTCCCGTGTTCCAAGCGTGATTAAAAATTGGCATTGCATTTCTATCGCCTCTAATTCCATCAATCCCAATACTAAATCTATTGGTATCATCAAATGCTTGAGTCGGAAAATGACAACCTGCACAAGCAAGTGTATTATCTCCTGACAATTGTTTGTCAAAAAACAGCTTTTTTCCCAAAGCAACTCCTTCCACAGTCATTGGGTTTGAAACCGGAATAATTGGAGCCGGCAAATACAAACTAAATGTTTGAGGAATTTGTAGCTGGTATGGTGTTGGTCCAGAAGCTGGAGTGCACACACAAGAGCCATCATCTACTTTGGCATTGGAATCATAGTTTATTGCATTAGGATTAGTACATCCCGACTTTCGACAGGATGTAGTGAATATTCCTATTGCAAAAACTACAATAATTAGTTGTATTTTTTTCATTCTTTATATTATTCTGCAGATACCGTAGTACCACCAAATGAGAAAACACTTCTTCCGTTTTGATTCATCATTTTTTGAGCTGTATAATTTGGCATTAGCATAGCGTGGTAATCATCTAAACTCCAAACTAAAGGATTTTTGAACCATTCTGCTATATTCATTTTTATATTAATGGTTGTGTTATTTCCTTGTTCTATCACAAATCCTCCAGAAAAATCCCAAAGTCTTAGTCTAAAATGATTTGCTTCATGGAATCTACCTCCATTTACAATTTTGGAAGCAGTTCCGTTGTGGTAAGCAAACCCTGTTTGAGAACCCGTTTTATCAGTAAACATCCCTTCGAATTTCATAAAATGATAACCTCCTCCAATCATCATAGGCCAAGACCAAGATACTGCATTCAAATCTGGGTAAGCTCCAGAAGTATTGTCGTTTTCGTTAAATCCAAATGTGATTGAAACTCCTGTATATGTTCCTGCTGATACTTTTGCAGTTGGTGTATAAGATCTTGAATCAGCATTTGCTAAATCAACAAAATTATAACCCCCTAAATCTACTTCTTCCCCATTAGTTTTATGCAATGTAATGTTAGATACTAAATACTGTAGCTTAGAAATGGTATGGTTTGTTCCTTTTGCATTGGTATACTTTGTTGTTCCAAAATCTGCACTAGTTACTGCGGCTCCGTCATAGTTTTGTTGAAATAAGAAATTTACTGTGGGTGTTGGTTGTTCAACAGCTGGTGTTACTGTTTCATCTTTTTTACAAGATGCTATTAAAATTATTACACTTATTACTATTATTATCTTTTTCATTTTTCTGTTTTTTTTTAATATAATTGATACTAATTTAATTCTTTTTTATCTAATTATTATTTAAATCTCATCAAAGGGTAAGAATTTTTCACGAGTCTATCTAGTTTCTTTATAAACCTTTAAAACAAATGAAAAATAACGGTTTGCACTCGGTTTTTTGTTTCAAGTTGTAAATTTACATTCAACTGACCTCAAGAACAGTAGTACTTCAATTTATTACAATAAAATGGGAGGTAGAACAAGGAATATAATAAAATTTAGATAATAGATTTTTTATCTCTAAATCAGCAAATGATTTTGATTCCTTAAGAAGAGGTCTTATAGTTTTCCTTTACTAAAGCCAATAATAAAATGATGTGTGACTCCATATTGAAATTTAACTCTTCTTGATTAGAGTTTACTTTTTAAATAACTTTTATTGATTTTTTAAGCTGATAATTCCCCTCACAAGAAGATTATTTAATGTATTTCTCTAAACAAAAATTCTTGGCAATATACTCTTGATTAACTTTACAATGGACAAAAAAAAATGGACGGCTGTATTATATTTACTGCGAAAAAAGCTATTAGACTAAAGCTAATATTCTATTCTTCTTGTTAATCATAGTTATCTATTCACTACAAATTTAATAGTTTTGTTAAAATTAAAAGGTGACTTTAAACATAAAAAATAGACACCTTTATCAAATTTTGAAGAATTTATTTCTAAAACTTCTTTCTCGTTATTTACATCTATTTCATTGTTTACGATCATTTTACCTGTAACATTGATGATGTAATAATTGTAATTCCCCTTTGTGAAATTATCTAATTCAACTTTAAAAGAACCGTTATTAGGATTAGGATAAAGTGAAATGGAAGAAAAATCCTCCTCTTCTTTTTCAATCCCAACAAAACCGCATGGTAAATTAGAAATAATGTGTAATGCAGGTTTGTATAGATTTAATCTTTTACCTGAAGAGGTTAAGCCTAATAAAGTCGCATTGGAATCTGAATAGGTTAAAATTGCACTCTTAATTTCTAAGGCTATAGAATCAGGATTTGACTTATATAAATTTAAATATTCACCACAAGCAACTGCATACATAAAAGCAACTGCACCTGTAAGATGAGGTGTAGCAAATGAAGTTCCATATTGGGAACCGTATGAATTACCTGACAAGGTAGATCTTATAGCATTTCCTGGTGCTCCAATGTCAATGTGAATTGGTCCATAACCTGCTCCTGTTACTTTATTATCTGTTCTTGTAGTACTAGTTACAGAAATCAAGAAATCACTCACACAAGTTGTTGGTATATCGCCATCAATATCTACATTGGTATTTGAATTGGGTCCTGCTGCACAGCTAAGTATTCCATAACTTCCCAAAGAATCATAAAACGCACACCAAAGTGGATAACTAGCTGCATTTGCATTATCAACTCCAAAACTAGAATTAGTTGCCACAACATAAGCTCCTTTTGCCCCGTTAGTTAAATCGTATAAAGCTCTCATTTCTAAGGCGTATCCATAAGATTTTAATACTGTAGATTCTAGTCCCGAAGAACCCTGGATTGGCATAATTTTCATTCCCCAGTTCACTCCTGCTACTCCAATTCCATTGTTTGCTTTTGCTCCTATGATTCCTGAAACACCTGTTCCATGATTGGAATAAGTTATTCTATTTGTATCCAAATAGGTATTCCAGCCATCTGTATCGTCTACATAACCGTTTCCATCATCGTCTATTCCATTGTTAGGAATTTCATTGTAATTTCTAAAAAAATTAATGTCATCATGCGGTAAATAAAACCCATCATCAATGACTGCAACTACTATGGTGTCACCATGTGCTGTAACAGTATTGGTTGTTAATCCCCAAGCATTACAAGCATCAATATCAGCTCCAGCTACTCCACTATTTTGACCCGTATTTTTCATATTCCACTGTTGTGGAAAGAATTGAGGATCAGAAGGACAAGTATCTCCCCTTGCAATAATATTGGTGTGATTAAACTGGGATAAAGTAATTTGATTCTTTGATTTTACTAATTCGAGAGCACGAGCTGAACTGTAATTTGTGGTATTGTAATTCAATAACCAAACATTTATTCTTCTAGAAATTTGTTCTTTTACTTTTACATCAAAACCTAAGTAATTATTATTCAATTCATTACAAAGAATTTCAATAGAGCTTGATTTTTCAAGCATAACTATTAGCTCCCCTTCCACACTATTTTGAGCTTGAGAATAACTTAATCCTGTTATTATAAATAATATAATTAGTAAATTAAATTTCATTATATATCGTAATTATCAATATTGTCAAAACTATTGAATTCATCTTCAAACTCATCATAGTCACCTTCTTCTTCAAAATCTAGCGAATCATCTATTATAATTTGTTTAGATTCTTCTGGAGGAGCAACTCCAAACTCCAACTCTACCAATGGGTAGTTTTTCTCTGCAGACAAGTCATTTATTTCAACCAATTCGATAAAGAAACACCACATGGATAAGAAATCATAAACGTAAAGTAATTTTTGATTTAATTCCTCTACTTTTTCTCTTATCAAAGTATCACCCATTTGAAGAAAATCAGCACTTTCTCCTGTCATATCCATCAGTCCAATCTCTTGTCCTTTGTCCCATTCGTCATTACTCAAATAAAATGAAGCAACTTGATCTCCTTTAAATTTGAAAGCCTGAACTATCATATTATTAAGTACTTCAAATGTTGAAGAACTATCTACTACAATATCTCTAAAAGCATTTTCTTCTTCTAATGTATCAATTAAAACTCTAAACTTGTATTCTTTCATTGTACTTATTTATCTTTATTTATACGACTCTTACTAATTAAAAGTTGTTTAACCTCTTGAAGAAATAACTTGCGCTACTTTCTCAATAATTTCTAAAGTTGTTTCTGCCATCTTATTTTTCTTTTCATCTAAAGTTGGATTTACTTCTACAGTTTCGAAACAAACCAATTTTGAGCTATTTGCCAACTGCAACAAAATTTCAGTAACTGTTTCTAAAGGTATTCCATTATCTACAGGTGTTCCTGTACCATGTGAAACTTCTGTTGGATCCATGCTATCTACGTCAAATGAGACGTAAATAATATCACAATCATCTAATATATTTAATGCTTGTTTTGCAATTTCTTTACCTCCTTTTTCTTTTATTTCTTCTACTAAAAAATTTTTTATTCCCTTCTCAGAAATTAAATAATCTTCTGGGAGTTCGGTGTCTCGAACTCCAATAAAAACAAGATTTTCTGTACTTAAATTATTCTCACCAAGCGCTTTCAAATTATTCCAGTAAACTTCTACTTCTGGTAAAACTTCATTTACCTTTTGAGATAAATTATTTATTCCACAAGCTATTGCCAAAGGCATACCATGCATATTTCCTGTTGGAGAAGTAAACGGAGAATGTAAATCTGCGTGTGCATCTACCCAAATAACACCAAGTTTTTTTCCTAGATGAGAATTATGAATACTTGCTATAGTTGCAGCTGCAGTAGAGTGATCTCCTGCCAGTACAAATGGAAATTCATTATCCTCAAAAACTTCATTAATTGAATTGTAAACTTCATTAAAAGCTTTGGTTACGTATTCTACTCTAATGGCAGAAGGTGTTTTGTTTTCTGTAAATAAAAACTCATTGTAATTTTTCACTTCTACAGATTGATAAATCGAGAAAAATGTTGAATTTATATTAAATGAAGCTGTTTTAAGTGCTCCTACACCAAGACTTGCACCTCTTGTTCCTGCACCTAATTCAGAAGTTACTTCTACTAATTTTAGTTTCTTACTCATCTTTAATTTTTAATAAAACCTATTATTGCTAATGTAACTAAACCGATCAAAATTGCAGTTAATATAATTCTTAAATACTTATTCCCAAAAAATGGTTTTCTGAATTTTCCATGTGTGATTAAGTTTAGTTGGTATACTTCTACTTTATCTGATTTTTTTACTCCAAAAAAATAAATAAATCCACTTCTTGTCTCATCTTCCGAGGATTCATAAAAAATTCCTCTTTCAATTAATTCGTTTTCAAAATAGTTTGCCATTTCAAAGTTTCTAAAAGTAAAAACCATATAGTTACTTTTAGAAGGATGCTCGTCATAATTTGGAAGAAATTTATACATATTATTTCCAAGTCGTTAAGTACTCTATTGGTTTTCTTTGGCCTTTTGGCCAATCAATACTAGGGTAACCCATATAAAAAAGTCCCAAACATTTATCTTTTTCACCAATGTCCAAAAACTCATTCATTTCTTTGGTATAAACAATTTTTGGTGTAGACCAAAAACCACCAATTCCATAAGCGGTACAAGTCAAATGAATATTTTGAACAGCACAAGCAACAGCTTCTACCTCTTCTATTTCTAATATTTTGTTGTCAGGGTCTGGGGTCATTACTATTGCAATAACTACAGGTGCTAACAAAGGCCTATTTTTCAATTTATTGAATTTCATTTCATTGAAATCATCTCCTTTAAATTTTTCTAAATACTGATTGGATAAAAAATCTGACAATTCAATTTTAGAATCTTTTAAATAAACTATAAATCTCCAAGGCTGTGTTTTTCCATGGGTGGGAGCCCATACTCCATTCTTCAGAACATCTTCCACAATTTCTTTATGAATAGATCTATCAGAATATTGCTCAGGATAAATTGTCCTTCTATTTTTAATTACTTCTGTTATTTCGCTTAAGTTGTATTTCACTTATTCTTATTTAAAATAAATTAATATTACGTAAAAATAGATAAATGAATGACAATAATCAAAGGGTTTAAGAAAGGAAATCGATTAATTCCAAATTAATCTGATATATGCACCAATACTTGGAAGAAAGCCTTTAGCATCTTCAATTTTAATCGTGTTATATGTTGAATTAATTGTTAAATTCTCCACATATTTTTCGTTTTTTTGAAAGCTAAAAACTGCTCCAGCAGCTATAGAATATTTCTCATTCAATAAATAAGAAACACCTCCCTCGGCATAAAACCCATACCCAAATCCATCAATATTTTGATAAGAAACCGCTTGTAAATTATTAATTCTCATAATATTGTACTTAGTTCCTGCAATTATTAATTCGTGTCTCTCTAATTGGATATAATTAAAGGATCCCCCTAAAGATGCGTAAGGCGTAAGGTTAGTCTCTGTTTCAAACTTTTTTTCTATTCCTAACCCATATAAAAATCTTTGTTCCCTTGCATTAATTATTGAGTTCTCGTACTCTCCTGTGAAATTCTGAGGATTGTCTAATCTAATAACTAAAGGGGTAGAAAATCGAATCACAGAAAAATCTAATTTCATCACTACTGAGAAAGACGGTTTAATATCAAATCCTAAATAAAGACCTGTAAAAACTGAACCTGAATAAATGTTTGCTTGTGAAAATTCCCAATCCAAAATTGGATAGCCCAATTTTGTTTCTATTTGTTGTCGTGTAATAGGGGCATTTAATATTCGAGAAACACCATTAGGATGATAACCATCCAAAAACTGTGCATATTGTTTGTTTGGAAAATCAATTCCAAAATCAATTCCAAATCTTATTTTTTTTATCTCCTCCTCTCCTTGCGAATAAGAAATTGAATAAAATGCTGAAAATAAAATAGTTATATATATATTAAGTCTGTTCATAACTCTCAAAATTACAAAAAAAAATTAGTTTGCACTAGGTATTATTTTATTAAGTTTGTTAGCAGACTAAAAAGAAAATCATGAGAAAATTAATACCCATACTTTTAGCAGTAACTTTATTTACAAGTTGTGCAACTCTTTTGAGAAGAGACACTAAGCAAGCTATCACTTTTACAACTGATCCGCCAAGCGCAACAGTTGTAGTAGATGGTAAAAATATAGGAAAATCTCCAGTTATAATTTCACTAGAGACTACTGAATCTCATACCATACAATATAAATTGAATGGCTATCCAATAACAAGTTATTCAGTTGATGGTGAAATTCTTCCTAAATATGTAGCGGGAAATATAGCAATAGGTTTTGCAGTATTAGGTTGGATTCCTTTAATTATAGATAACCATACTAATAAATGGAGAGGGTTTAACCAATGGGAAATAGATTCTAAAAGGAAATTAGGGACAAAATTACCTGTACAAGATAAAGATGGTGACGGAATTGCTAACGATAAAGATGATTGCCCAACCGTAAAAGGTTTAGCTGTATTTAATGGTTGCCCAGACTCTGACGGAGATGGAATTAGAGACACGGAAGATGTTTGTCCTTCAACTAAAGGGTTGGCTAAATTTAAAGGATGTCCTGATACAGATGGTGATGGATTTCAAGACAGTGAAGATGCTTGTCCTAAAGTTGCAGGGCCAATTAATGGATGCCCAAAAAAAGACTGACGATAAAGATGGTGACGGAATTTATCTCTGCTCCGCATCATCTATAATTAATTAAAGTAAAGCTTACTGCAATGGGCTTTCTTAATCCTTCGTAGCTGGATTGAGGAAAAATTAAATTCTAGGCCCAGGAAGAGATTTGATTTTGAAAACCTTATATTTATAAACAATAAATTAATATTTAGCTTAATACTTTTTAGCTCTTTACTCCTACTATTTATTACTAAAGTTTCTATTGGAACCAAGGTTTTATTTTGAATCTTAAGAAGATAAAGTTGTTGTTTTAACGAATTGATTAAAATGAGTAGAGAAGTTGATTACTCGATTTAAACGAACAAAAGTAAATTATTCCCACAAAAAAAAGGAACTCTTAACAAAGAGCTCCTTTCATAGTATATATTTTAATTAATCCTAAGCAGTTACTCTACTTACTTTTGGTGCAGCAGCCATAATCTCGGCATTTGCATCCGATTCAAATTGCTTGAAGTTTGCAACAAACTTAGAAGCTAAATTATTTGCTTTTGCATCATACGCGGATTTATCTGCCCAAGTGTTTTTTGGAGAAAGAATTTCCGTAGGAACGTTCTCACATTCGTTTGGCATTGCTAATCCAAATACTTCGTGATTTGTGTAGTCTACGTTTTCCAGTTTTCCAGTAAGTGCCGAAGTAATCATTGCTCTTGTGTATTTAAGCTTGATTCTGTTTCCAACTCCATATTCTCCACCAGACCATCCTGTATTAATTAGCCAAACGTTTACGTTAGACTCAGCAATTTTATTTCCTAGCATTTCAGCATATTTTGTAGGATGTAAAGGTAAAAAAGGTGCTCCAAAACAAGCAGAAAATGCTGTTACTGGCTCTGTAATCCCTGCTTCAGTTCCAGCAACTTTTGCCGTGTATCCAGATATAAAGTGATACATTGCTTGGCCAGGAGTAAGTTTTGAGATTGGAGGCAATACTCCAAATGCGTCAGCAGTTAAAAAGAAAATATTCTTTGGCACTCCACCAATTGATGGCTTCATTATATTATCAATGTGATGAATTGGGTAAGAAACTCTTGTGTTTTGTGTAATAGTAATATCTGAGTAATCTGGAGTAGAAGTTCCTGGATGGAATCCTATATTTTCTAAGATAGCTCCAAATTTAATTGCATTAAAAATTTGTGGCTCTTGCTCTTCCGTTAAATCAATTGTTTTTGCATAACAACCTCCTTCAAAATTAAACACACTATCTTTTGACCACCCATGTTCGTCATCTCCTATCAATCTTCTGTTAGGATCAGATGATAAAGTCGTTTTACCAGTTCCAGATAATCCAAAGAAAACAGCAGTATCTCCATCTTCTCCTACATTAGCAGAACAATGCATAGATAAAGTGTTTTTTTCGTGTGGAAGAATGAAATTCAATACAGAGAAAATTCCTTTTTTTATTTCACCAGTATAACCAGTTCCTCCAATAATAATTTTCTTTTCGGTAAAGTTAATTACTGCAAAGTTGTGTTGTCTTGTTCCATCTTCTTCGGCTATTGCCATAAATCCAGGAGCGTTTATTACATGCCATTCTGGTTTAAAATTTTCTAATTCTTCTCTTTCTGGTCTCAAAAACATGTTACTTGCAAACATATTTGACCAAGGAGTTTCTGTTACTACTCTTAGGCTCAATCTGTAATTGTCGTCAGCACATGCATAAGCATCTCTCACGTATACTTCTTTACCGTCAAAGTATCCTGTAATTTTTTTGTATAATTTGTTGAAATTCTCAGTAGTAAATTTGATGTTTATATCGCCCCACCACACTGCTTCTTCAGTAGTTTCGTCACAGACAATAAATCTATCTTTTGGAGATCTTCCTGTAAATTCACCTGTTTCAATAACTAGTGCTCCAGTATCAGATAATAACCCTTGTCCTAAAACAATTGTTTCTTCTGTTAGGTCAGCCGGAGATAGATTCCATAATACTGTTTCTACGTTTCCGAGTCCTAGTTCTTTAAGGTTTGAAGTGTTAGGTACTAATCCTAATTCGTTCATATTTTAATTTTAATGATTTGTATATACAAAAATACTTCTATTTCTAATAAATTACATGGAATGGCGTAATGTTTTTCCACAATTAATAAGAGTTTTCCACTAAAAAAATCTCTTTATCTACCTGATACACATATTGTAATTAAGACAATAACCAAGATTGTTATTTAGTACTAATCCTTTGATTTCCATGTTTTCATTATTATCCAAACTAACGAAATAATCATTAATGAACCTCCAATTGGAGTAATTGGTCCTAAAACTATTGAAGGTATAAGATTAGAAAATAAAGTCAATAAATAGATTGAAAAACTAAATAGACAAACACCTATGTAAAATATATTTGTTTGTAATCGAATATTAAATTTGAATTTATCCCAATTCAATCCAAAAATTAATAAAATTAAACCTCCATAAAACTGGTACTTAACTCCAGTTTCAAAAGAAGTTAATTGAGGTAATTCTAATTTTTCTTTTAAAGAGTGTGCTAAAAAAGCTCCAAAAATAATTGCGACAACTATCAATACGAGTCCCCTTATTGCAATTCTTTTATTCATAATTAAGCTTGAGTTGTTGGCCCCCCAAAATTCATTGGAATTCCACCTCCTTGTGGTCCGTTATCCAAATCTTTAATTTTACCGTGTGCGGATTCAAATTTACCTACATTATCAATTAATGCCTTCATTAATCTCTTAGCATGTTGTGGAGTAAGTATAATTCTTGATTTTACTTTTGCCTTAGGTGTTCCCGGTAACATTCTCACAAAATCTACAACAAATTCTGCCGGAGAATGAGTAATAATTGCAAGATTAGAATAAATTCCATCAGCAATTTCTTCTGATAATTCTATATTTATTTGGTTTGGATCTTGATTTTGTTCTTCCATTTTTTTTGAAATTTGTTTAGTTTAAAGTTAAAAAAAATGCCTCAACAAAGTGAGGCATTTTACAGTTAATACAAGTATTATTTTATTCAGAAGTAGTCTCCGCGTCAGCTACTTCTTCAGCTATTGCTTCTTCTTGTTCTGCTTTACTTTCTGCGTATACGCTGGATAGAACTTCCATGTCATCATATTTTCTCATTCCTGTTCCTGCTGGAATTAAGTGACCTACGATTACATTTTCTTTCAATCCTCTCAAATAATCTACTTTCCCTCTCACAGCTGCTTCGTTCAATACCTTAGTCGTTTCTTGGAAAGAAGCGGCAGACATAAAACTATCAGTTTGAAGAGAAGAACGTGTAATTCCTTGTAATAATGGACGAGAAGTTGCTGAAACAGCATCTCTTGCTGTCACTAATTGAGCATCTTTTCTTTTTAGATTTGAATTTTCGTCTCTTAGTTTTCTTGCAGTAATTATTTGTCCAGGTTTTAATACCTCAGATTCACCTGCATCTTCTACAACTACCATTCCCCATATTCTATCATTCTCATCTAAGAATTTGATTTTATCTACTGCTTGTTTTTCAAGGAATTTTGTATCCCCAGCATCAATAAGCTCAACTTTTCTCATCATTTGACGAACGATAACTTCAAAGTGCTTATCATTAATCTTCACTCCTTGTAGTCTATATACTTCTTGTACTTCGTTTACAATGTATTCTTGTACAGCAGTAGGTCCTTTTATTTCTAAGATATTCTTAGGAGTAATTGCTCCATCAGATAATTGCATTCCTGCTCTTACGAAGTCATTCTCTTGTACCAAGATGTGCTTAGATAAAGACACGGCATATTTCTTAACAATACCAGTTCTAGACTCAACAATAATCTCTCTTTTCCCTCTTTTAATTTTCCCAAAAGATACAATTCCATCAATCTCTGATACAACTGCTGGGTTTGAAGGATTACGTGCTTCAAAAAGCTCAGTAATTCTTGGTAGACCCCCTGTAATATCTCCTGTTTTACCAGAAACTCTAGGAATCTTAACCAATATTCTACCTGACTCTACTTTTTCATTATCTGCTACATTAATGTGAGCTCCTACCGGAATGTTATAACTTTTTATGACGTTCTTTTTAGAATCCATCACTCTAATAATAGGTGTCTTTTTCTTGTCTTTAGAATCAGTAACAACCTTATCAGCAAATCCTGTCTGCTCATCTACCTCCTCACGGAAAGTAATTCCTTCTTCAATATTTTCAAAAGAAATAGTTCCTTTAGATTCAGTAACAATTACTGCATTATATGGATCCCAAGAACAAATAACATCTCCTTTAGTAATTTTTGTTTCATTTTTCGCTTCTAAGAAAGATCCATAAGGAATATTGTTAGTTGCTAAAGTTACTCCAGTTTTAGGATCAATAATCTTCATTTCTGCAGATCTACCTATTACTACTACTTGAGGGTTACCATTTTTGTCTTTTGTATCAATAGTTTTTAACTCTTCTATTTCTAAGACACCATCATATTTTGCTAATATTTTATTTTCATCCGTAACGTTGGATGCTGTCCCCCCTACGTGGAATGTTCTAAGTGTTAACTGTGTTCCTGGCTCTCCAATTGATTGGGCAGCAATTACACCAACAGTTTCTCCTACTTTCACCATTCTAGATGTTGATAGGTTTCTTCCGTAACATTTAGCACAAACTCCTCTTTTCAATTCACAAGTCAATACAGATCTTACTTCTACTTCATCCACGTCAGCAGCAACTATTGCTTCAGCTATGTCTTCAGTAATTTCATCTCCTTCTATTGCAATGATTTCATCCGTTTTTGGATGTTTCACATTATAAACTGAAACTCTTCCTAGAATTCTATTGTAAAGAGATTCTACTTCTTCATCATTTTTCTTAAGAGCTGTTACATTTATTCCTCTTAATGTTCCACAATCTTGCTCGTTTATGATTACATCTTGAGAAACATCTACTAACCTTCTTGTTAAGTAACCTGCATCTGCCGTTTTTAAGGCTGTATCTGCTAGACCTTTTCTGGCACCGTGAGTAGATATAAAGTACTCAAGTACAGATAAACCTTCCTTAAAGTTAGATAAAATTGGATTTTCAATAATCTGCTGACTAGTTGCACCAGATTTTTGTGGCTTAGCCATCAATCCCCTCATTCCTGACAATTGACGAATTTGCTCTTTTGATCCCCTTGCTCCAGAATCAAACATCATATAAATAGAGTTGAATCCTTGATTATCATTTTTCAACTGATCCATTAAAATATGAGTCAATCTAGAGTTTGTATGCGTCCAAATATCAATAATTTGATTATATCTTTCATTGTTTGTGATAAGTCCCATGTTATAGTTTTCCATAACTTCAGTAACTTCATCCTGAGCTTTATTTACCAAGACATCTTTTTCTACTGGGATGATAATATCATCCAAGTTAAACGATAATCCTCCTTTAAATGCGTTTCTATAACCCATTTCCTTAATTTCATCAAGGAAGTCAGCCGTTCTAGAAACTCCACAAACCTTAAGTACTTTTCCAATAATATCTCTCAAAGATTTCTTAGTCAATACTTCGTTTATGAATCCTACTTCGTAAGGAACTACATCATTAAACAATACTCTACCACAAGTAGTTTCAATTAATCTTGTAACGTGTTCTCCATTTACAACATCATGAGTTCTTACTTTAATTGAAGCATGTAGGTGTAATTTTTTCTCGTTATAAGCAATCACAACTTCATCTGGAGAATAGAAAATCTTATCTTCTCCATATATTTCTTCTTCTGGTGTAGATCTCTTTAATTTAGTAATGTAATAAAGACCTAAAACCATATCCTGAGATGGTACCGTAATTGGTGCTCCATTGGCAGGATTAAGAATATTGTGAGACGCCAACATCAATAATTGTGCTTCTAAGATTGCTGCATTTGATAACGGTAAGTGAACCGCCATCTGATCCCCATCAAAATCGGCATTAAAGGCAGTACAAACAAGTGGATGTAATCTAATTGCTTTTCCTTCAATCAACTTTGGTTGGAATGCCTGAATACCAAGTCTGTGAAGAGTTGGAGCCCTGTTTAATAAAACTGGGTGATTTTTCAATACATTTTCAAGAATATCCCAAACTACAGGATCTTTAGCGTCAACTATTTTCTTTGCAGATTTTACAGTTTTTACAATTCCCCTTTCAATCATTTTTCTGATTACAAAAGGTTTGTAAAGTTCTGCTGCCATATCTTTAGGAATTCCACATTCGTGTAATTTAAGATTTGGCCCTACAACAATTACCGATCTTGCAGAATAATCAACCCTTTTTCCAAGTAAGTTCTGTCTGAAACGTCCAGATTTTCCTTTCAATGAATCGGATAATGATTTTAATGGTCTGTTTCCATCAGCTTTTACAGCACTAGATTTTCTTGAATTATCAAACAATGAATCAACTGACTCTTGTAGCATTCTCTTCTCATTTCTAAGAATTACTTCTGGTGCTTTTATTTCTATTAATCTCTTAAGACGGTTGTTTCTGATAATAACTCTTCTGTACAAGTCATTTAAATCAGAAGTTGCAAATCTTCCTCCATCAAGTGGTACCAATGGTCTTAATTCTGGTGGAATTACTGGAACAACTTTTACAATCATCCACTCAGGACGATTTTCAATGTTTCCTTTAGTAGAGTTTCTCATTCCTTCAACAACCTGAAGTCTTTTTAAGGCTTCGGCTTTTCTTTGTTGAGAAGTTTCAGTATTTGCTTGATGTCTTAAGTTATAAGATAACTCATCTAAATCCAATCCTTTAAGCAAATCATAAAGAGCTTCAGCTCCCATTTTTGCAATAAACTTATTTGGGTCAGAGTCATCTAAATGTAAACTTTCTTTTGGTTGTTTATCAAGAATATCTAAATACTCTTCTTCCGTAAGAAAATCCATAAATTGAACTGGCTCTCCTTCTTCATTTAATACTCCAGCAGCTTGAATTACAGCATATCTTTCGTAATAAATAATTTGGTTCAGTTTCTTTGTTGGTAAACCTAAAAGGTAACCAATTTTATTTGGTAAAGATTTGAAATACCAGATATGAGCAACAGGAACTACCAACTGAATATGTCCAGTTCTTGTTCTTCTTACTTTTTTCTCTGTTACTTCTACTCCACATCTATCACATACAATTCCTTTGTATCTGATTCTTTTATATTTTCCACAATAACATTCGTAATCTTTTACTGGACCAAAAATTCTCTCACAAAACAAACCATCTCTTTCTGGCTTGTAAGTTCTGTAATTAATTGTTTCTGGTTTTAGTACTTCACCATGTGAGCTTTCCAGAATTGTTTCTGGAGATGAAAGACTAATTGTTATTTTAGTGAACTTTTTAGGTTCTGGGTTGTTATTTCTCCTGTACGACATAGTTTACAGTTGTTTTAATACGTTAAAAAATTAATCTAAAGTCATTGTTAATCCTAATCCTTTCAATTCATGTAATAATACATTGAATGATTCAGGAACTCCTGGTTCTGGGATATTATCTCCTTTTACAATTGCTTCATACGTTTTCATTCTTCCGTAAACATCATCAGACTTAACTGTTAATACTTCTCTCAAAATGTGCGCAGCTCCAAATGCTTCAAGTGCCCAAACTTCCATCTCTCCAAATCTTTGACCTCCAAATTGAGCTTTCCCTCCAAGTGGTTGTTGTGTAATAAGTGAGTATGGTCCGATAGATCTTGCATGCATCTTATCGTCAACCATGTGACTTAGTTTAAGCATGTAAATTACACCTACTGTTGCTGGTTGATCAAATCTTTCTCCAGATCCTCCATCATACAAGTATGTCTTACCATATCTTGGTACTCCGGCTTCATCAGTATATCCGTTAATCTGGTCAATTGTTGCTCCATCAAAAATTGGTGTAGCAAACTTTTTTCCTAATTTCTCTCCAGCCCATCCAAGAACAGTTTCGTAAATCTGTCCTAAGTTCATCCTTGATGGTACACCAAGTGGGTTAAGTACAATATCTACTGGTGTTCCGTCTTCTAAGAAAGGCATATCTTCGTCTCTTACGATTCTTGATACAATTCCTTTATTTCCGTGACGTCCCGCCATCTTATCTCCTACTTTAAGCTTTCTTTTCTTAGCGATATAAACTTTAGCAAGCTTGATTATTCCATTTGGAAGTTCATCCCCTACTGTTACTTTAAATTGCCTTCTTTTATATGCTCCAAGCAAGTCATTTGCCTTGATATTAAAGTTGTGAAGTAAGATTCCAATGTTTCCATTAACTTCTTTATCAGATGTCCATCCGTCAGAACTGATTGTTGTAAAATCAGCTTTTTCAAGATTCTTTGCAGAAATCTTAATTCCTTTCTTGATGATTTCTTCCTTATAGTTATTAAAAATACCTGTACTCTTATTTGAGCCAACTAATTCCAATAATTTTTCGATAAGAATATTCTTCAATGAAGCATAATCTTTGTTGTATTCTGCTTCAACTTCTAACAATAATGCTTTATCAGCAGCTCTTGATTTTCTGTCTTTTACAGCTCTTGAAAATAATTTCTTATTTACTACAACTCCTCTTAATGATGGGGAAGCTTTTAATGAAGCATCTTTCACATCTCCAGCCTTATCTCCAAAGATTGCTCTAAGTAGTTTTTCTTCTGGTGAAGGGTCAGACTCTCCTTTTGGAGTAATTTTTCCAATAAGGATATCTCCTTCTTTAATTTCAGCTCCTTCTCTTATGATACCGTTTTCATCAAGATTTTTAGTTGCTTCTTCACTTACGTTAGGAATATCGGCAGTTAATTCTTCCAATCCTCTTTTCGTATCTCTCACCTCTAAAGTATACTCATCAATATGAAGTGATGTAAAGATGTCATCTCTTACTACTCTTTCAGAAATTACAATCGCATCCTCAAAGTTGTATCCTTTCCAAGGCATAAATGCTACTTTAAGGTTTTGACCAATTGCCAATTCACCTTTTTGAGTTGCATACCCTTCAGATAATATTTGTCCTTTTTTAACTTTTTCTCCTATTTTCACAAGAGGTTTCAAGTTAACACAAGTATTCTGGTTTGTTTTTTGAAACTTGATAAGGTGGTATTCTTTTTTATCTCCATCAAAAGAAACTAATTTCTCAGTATCTGTTCTGTCATAAAGAATAACAATTTTTTCAGAATCAACATAATCAACAACTCCGTCTCCTTCTGCGTTAATTAATGTTCTTGAATCTTTTGCTACTAACCCTTCTATTCCTGTTCCAACAATTGGTGAGTTAGGAATTAATAAAGGTACAGCTTGTCTCTGCATGTTTGATCCCATCAATGCTCTATTCGCATCATCATGTTCTAAAAATGGAATAAGTGAGGCTGCAATAGAAGCAATTTGATTAGCTCCAACATCCATATATTTCAATGTACTTGGGTCTACCAATGGAAAATCTCCTTCAAGTCTTGCTTTTACTTCGTCAGTTTTGAAATTTCCTTTTTTGTCAATTTCAGTATTCAATTGTGCAATGATCGTATTATCTTCTTCCTCTGCACTTAAGTAAACTGGTCCTTTTTCTAATTTCACTTTTCCTTTCTCAATCTCCCAATAAGGAGTTTCGATAAATCCAAGTTTATTAATCTTTGCGTATACACACAAAGAAGAAATTAATCCAATATTTGGTCCCTCTGGTGTTTCAATAGTACATAATCTTCCGTAGTGAGTGTAGTGTACATCTCTTACTTCAAATCCTGCTCTTTCTCTTGATAGTCCTCCAGGTCCAAGGGCAGATAGTCTTCTTTTGTGAGTTACCTCTGCTAATGGATTCGTTTGATCCATAAACTGAGATAATTGGTTTGTTCCGAAGAAAGAGTTAATTACAGATGATAATGCTTTTGCATTAATCAAATCTGCTGGTGTAAACACCTCGTTATCTCTTACATTCATTCTCTCACGAATAGTTCTTGACATTCTTGCAAGTCCTACTCCAAATTGATTGTACAATTGTTCACCAACAGTTCTCACACGTCTGTTACTTAAGTGATCAATATCATCAATCTCTGCTTTCGCATTAATAAGTTCAATCAAATATTTAATGATATTAATAATATCATCTTTAGTAAGAACTCTTTGCTCAATACTAATATCTGTACCTAATTTTTTATTAATTCTGTATCTTCCTACTTCACCTAAATCATATCTAGCTTCAGAGAAAAACAATTTATCAATAACTCCTCTTGCTGTATCCAAATCAGGTGGCTCAGCATTTCTTAATTGTCTATAGATATGTTCTACAGCTTCTTTTTCAGAGTTAGATGTATCTTTTTGAAGCGTGTTGTAAATTATTGAGAAGTTAGATGCAGTAACATCTTCCTTATTAATAATAATTTTCTTAACACCTTCTTCAATGATTAAGTCAATATTTTCTTCAGTTAAAACTATATCTCTATCAAGAACAACTTCGTTTCTTTCTATCGATACAACTTCTCCCGTGTCTTCATCTACAAAATCTTCAACCCATGTTTTAAGAACTCTAGCAGCAAGTTTAGAACCTACTAATTTTTTCTTAGAACTTTTGCTTACGTTTACTTCGTGAGCAAGGTCAAATATTTCAAGAATATCTTTATCAGTCTCATATCCAATTGCTCTTAAAAGAGTTGTAACTGGAAGTTTTTTCTTTCTATCAATATATGCATACAAGATATCATTTATATCTGTAGCAAATTCTATCCAAGAACCTTTGAAAGGAATTACTCTTGCAGAATATAATTTTGTACCATTTGCGTGAGTACTGTGTCCAAAGAATACACCTGGTGATCTGTGTAATTGAGATACAATTACTCTTTCTGCACCATTTATAATAAATGATCCTTTTGGTGACATATAAGGAATTGTTCCTAAATATACGTCTTGTATGATTGTTTCGAAATCTTCATGTTCTGGATCAGTACAGTAAAGTTTCAATTTTGCTTTTAAGGGAACGCTATACGTCAATCCTCTGTCAATACATTCTGTGATAGAATATCTTGGAGGGTCAACAAAATAGTCGATAAATTCAAGTACAAATTGGTTTCTTGTATCTGTAATAGGGAAATTTTCACTAAACACTTTAAAAAGTCCTTCGTCTGCTCTTCTGTCTGGTACAGTTTCTAGCTGGAAAAAGTTTGTAAATGATTCTAATTGGATTTCTAAGAAATCAGGGTAATCAAATTTATTTTGATTGGTAGAGAAATTAACTCTAATTGGGTCGAACTTTATATTAGCCATATAAAAATGATGATTTAAATCGTTTTTTTCTAAATCTCTTGATTAAACCCGAAGTTTAATCACTGACAATCAATTACTTGTTGACAGTTTTAGGTTGTTGTTTCTACCTACTTTAAGATAGGTTCTAATAGAAACAACAAAAGGTTTAGATGCATAAAGCACCTAAACCAATAGTGTTTGGAGTGTTGTTATTACTTAACTTCAACTTCAGCTCCAGCCTCTTCTAATGAAGTTCTTAATCCTTCAGCTTCGTCTTTAGATACACCTTCTTTAATTGCTGTTGGTGCACTATCAACCATATCTTTTGCTTCCTTAAGACCTAAACCAGTTAATTCTTTAACAAGTTTTACAACTGCTAATTTAGAACCTCCTGCTGCTTTAAGAATAACATCAAATTCTGTTTTTTCTTCTGCTGCTTCACCTCCACCTGCTGCTGGTCCAGCCATTACTGCTGCTGCTGCTGCTGGTTCAATGTTATATTCGTCTTTTAAGATTGTTGCTAATTCCTGAACATCTTTCACAGTTAAATTTACTAATTCTTCTGCTAATTTTGCTAAATCTGCCATTTTGTATTGTTTTATTATTTTTGTTTTTATTTTAATTATCCCCTATGTGAAGCATCCGTCTAAAGACAGAACATAAGAAAATTTCTTTGTTATCTTTCTGATAAAGTTTTAACCAATCCTGCGATAGTACTTCCTCCCGAATTAAGGGCAGAAATAAGATTTTTAGCAGGTGACTGAAGTAATGTAATAACATCTCCAATAAGTTCTTCTTTAGATTTAAGAGAAGCTAATATCTCGATTTGATCATCTCCAATAAAGATTGCTTCTTCAACAAAAGCTCCTTTTAAAATTGGTCTATCACTTTTCTTTCTAAATTCCTTAATTATTTTAGCAGGCTCATTACCTTTTTCGCTAATCATTAAAGAAGTTTGACCTTTAAGTAAATCATAGAAAGGAGACATATCCTTTCCTTCCATACTTTCCATAGCCTTCTTTACAAGAGTGTTTTTCACAACCTCTAAAGAAACTTCCCCTTTAAAACATCTTCTTCTTAATTTACTTGTCTCATCAGCTGATAATTCAGAAGTATCTGCCAAGTAAAAAATATTAGCATTATTTAACTTATCAGATAAATATGCTATTTGTTTGCTTTTTTCTTCTTTGTTCATTGTTGTAAAATTAAATTGAACTTGAGTCAACATTAATACTAGGACTCATTGTAGAGGACATGAATACACTTGTTACATACTCTCCTTTTGCAGAAGCAGGCTTAAGTTTTATAATTGTATCCAACAGTTCTTTTGAGTTATTATAGATGTTTTCTTCAGAAAAAGATACTTTACCAATAATGGCATGTATAATTCCGAATTTATCTACTTTAAAATCAATTTTTCCCCCTTTAGAATCTGCAACAGCTTTTGCTACATCCATTGTTACCGTTCCTGTTTTAGGATTTGGCATTAGGTTTCTTGGCCCTAAGATTCTTCCTAGTGCACCAATTTTCCCCATTACGTTTGGAGTAGATATAATTACATCTACATCTGTCCAGCCTCCTTTGATTTTTTCTATGTATTCCTCTAATCCAACAAAATCAGCACCTGCTTCTTTAGCTTCTTCGACTTTGTCTGGAGTACATAATACTAAAACTTTCATATCTTTTCCTGTTCCGTGTGGAAGAGATACAGAACCTCTTACCATTTGATCGGCTTTTCTTGGATCAACATTTAGTCTTATCGCAACATCAATAGTTGCATCAAATTTTGCTGTCGTAATTTCCTTAATTAAATTACTCGCATCTTTTAGTGAATACGACTTTTCTAGGTCATATTTTTCTAAAACTGCTCTACTTGCTTTTGACATTTGTTTTATTTATTTGTTTATTTATTTTCCCATGGTGCAGCTCCTTGAACTACTAACCCCATACTTCTTGCTGTTCCAGCAACCATTTTCATTGCTGATTCGATTACGAAACAGTTAAGATCTGGCATTTTATCTTCAGCTATTGCTTTTACTTGATCCCAAGTAACTTTACCAACTTTCGCTCTATTTGGTTCTGCTGAACCAGATTTAAGCTTTGCTGCTTCTAATAATTGAACTGCTGCTGGTGGTGTTTTAATGACAAAATCAAATGATTTATCAGAATAAACAGTGATAACTGCCGGTAATATTTTACCAGGCTTATCTTGAGTTCTTGCATTAAACTGTTTGCAAAACTCCATGATATTAACACCTTTAGCACCTAGTGCTGGTCCTACTGGTGGAGCTGGATTTGCTGCTCCTCCCTTAATTTGTAATTTAATTAAACCACTTACTTCTTTAGCCATTTTATTATAAAATTATTGCTTTTCTACTTGCATGTAATTCAATTCAACAGGAGTCTTCCTACCGAATATCTTTATCATTATTTTTAATTTCTTTTTCTCTTCGTTTACTTCCTCAATTATTCCATCAAAGTTATTGAATGGACCGTCAGTAATTTTTACACTTTCGCCAATTACATAGTCAATGGAAATCTGATCTTCTAAATCAACACTTTCATCAGCTTTACCTAAAATTCTATTTACTTCATTCTCTCTCATTGGCATTGGCTCTCCTCCTTGAACCCCAGATAAGAATCCCATAACATTAGGAATACTTTTTATCAGGTGTTTCACCTCTCCTTCTAGAGTTGCCTGTACCATTATGTAACCAGGAAGAATATTCTTCTCCTTAATTATTTTTTTTCCAGCTTTAATCTGAATTACTCTTTCTGTTGGAACTAAAATTTGAGCAATATAAGATGACATATTTAATCTTTCGATTTCAATATCCAAATATTCCTTTGACTTTTTTTCCTTACCAGTTACGGTTCTTACAATGTACCACTTCATTAGGTTATCCTATTAAATCGTAAATAAAACCTAAAATTCCTCTCCAAAATCCTAGTGGATTGTTTCCAACCACAAAATCCATAGCCCATATAATTAACGACACTATTGCTGAAGCAATTAAAACAACAAATGAACTATTTTGTAATTCACTCCATGTTGGCCAAGTTACTTTCTCAAATAACTCAGTTATTACTTCTGATATGTATGTTTTAATTTTTACCATGTTATAATTTATGTACTAGTAGAGATCTTTTAAATTAACTGAACTCATCTTTTAAAGCACGGGTGGAGAGACTCGAACTCCCGACACCTGGTTTTGGAGACCAGTGCTCTACCAGCTGAGCTACACCCGTAAAACAGGAAACAATTCCAGCCTAAAAAAGACTGGAATTGCTGCTCATTTTATATTTCTTCTTAATCTAGTATTTCTGTAACTTGTCCAGCTCCTACTGTTCTTCCTCCTTCTCTTATTGCAAATCTAAGACCTTTAGACATTGCAACTGGAACGATTAGTTCTACAGTTATTGTAACGTTATCACCAGGCATTACCATTTCTCTACCTGCTTCTAGGAAAATTTCTCCTGTTACATCAGTAGTTCTTAAGTAAAATTGAGGTCTGTATTTGTTTTGGAATGGAGTATGTCTTCCTCCTTCTTCTTTTTTCAATACATATATCTCAGCCTTGAATTTTTTATGTGGTGTAATTGTACCAGGTCTAGTAATAACCATACCTCTCTTAATTGCTGCTTTTTCAACACCCCTCAATAAAAGTCCTACGTTATCTCCAGCTTCTCCTCTGTCTAATATTTTTCTAAACATTTCAACTCCTGTTACAGTAGATTTCAATGGAATTTCGATCATTCCAGAAATTTCAACTTCGTCACCAGAGTTTATAACTCCTGTTTCGATTTTTCCTGTAGCAACTGTCCCCCTTCCTGTAATTGAAAATACATCTTCAACTGGCATTAAGAATTCTTTTTCTACGTCTCTTACTGGAAGCTCAATGTAAGTATCAACAGCATCCATCAATTCCATAATAGAATCAACCCATTTAGCATCTCCATTTAGACCTCCTAAAGCAGAACCTGCTATTACTGGTGCATTATCTCCATCATACTGGTAAAAAGAAAGTAATTCTCTTATTTCCATTTCAACCAACTCTAATAGTTCTTCATCATCGACCATATCCACTTTATTCATGAATACAACCATTCTAGGAATACCTACTTGTCTTCCTAATAGGATATGCTCTCTAGTTTGAGGCATTGGTCCATCAGTTGCAGCCACTACAAGAATAGCTCCATCCATTTGTGCAGCTCCAGTAACCATGTTCTTTACGTAATCTGCGTGACCTGGACAATCTACGTGTGCGTAATGTCTATTTGCAGTTTCGTATTCAATGTGTGAAGTGTTAATTGTAATACCTCTTTCTTTTTCTTCAGGTGCATTATCAATTGAACTAAAATCTCTTGTTTCTGCTAATCCTTTAGATGCTAGTACACTTGAAATAGCAGCTGTTAGAGTAGTTTTCCCGTGATCTACGTGACCAATTGTTCCTATGTTTACGTGTGGTTTCGAACGGTCGAATTTTTCTTTAGCCATGGCTATGTTGTTTTTTTATTGTTATTATTTATTTATATTCAAACTATTTCAGTAGGATGAGCTAATGACGGGAATTGAACCCGTGACCTCTTACTTACCAAGCAAGTGCTCTACCCCTGAGCTACATCAGCAAAAATAATGAGCGAGAGACGGGGCTCAAACCCGCGACCCTCAGCTTGGAAGGCTGACGCTCTATCAACTGAGCTACTCTCGCTTATAATCTTACTAATTTTTTTATTCAAATGTGGGGAGAGCAGGATTCGAACCTGCGAAGACGTAGTCAACAGATTTACAGTCTGTCCTCGTTGGCCGCTTGAGTATCTCCCCAAATGAAATGTTATTTCAAATAACTCACGTCACTTTCGACATAAGTGCACTTACTTAAGTGCGTTTTTTAAATTTTTAAAAGAGCCGATAGAGGGACTCGAACCCACGACCTGCTGATTACAAATCAGCTGCTCTAGCCAGCTGAGCTATATCGGCTTTTATTCCCTAGTTTTTTTAGGGTCTGCAAATTTAGAAAAGATATTTTTATATTCAAACATTTTGGAAGAAATATTTCATTTTTTTTAAAAAAAAATATTTCTTCGCTAATTTTCCCAAATAAATAATAGAACTGGCATAAAAAAAGGGCCTTGAAAAATTATCAAGGCCCAAAAGTATAAAAAATTTTATTTAAATCTAATTATTTTTTTGATTTATGCTTATTAATTTGTCTTCTCAATGCTTCTACGGCTTCATCAGTTGCTTCTTCAAATGATTTGCATTGTTTTTTTGCAAATAAATCTTTGCCAGGTAGCTTAATTTTAATTTCTGCTACTTTGTTTTCTTGATCTGCTGTTTCTAATTTTAAAAAAACATCCCCTCCTATTATCTTATCATAGTAATGAGATAGTTTTCCTACTTTCTCTTCTACAAAATCTACTAGTTTTTGGTCTGCGTCAAAATGTATTGATTGTATTTTAATATCCATAATTGTTATTTTTAAGATTAATATTAATTTTCTTTAGGGTGAAACTTTTTATAAGCATCTTTTAGTCTCTCAATTGTGTTGTGAGTATAAACTTGTGTTGCCGATAAGTTAGCGTGACCTAATATTTCTTTTATCGTATGAAGCTGAGCTCCGTTATTCAACATGTTAGTAGCAAATGAATGCCTCATAGTATGTGGACTTTTTTTCTTTTCATTTGTTACTAATCCAAGATAATGATTTACTATTCGATACACAAATTTTTCATATAGTTTATCTCCCTTGTTTGTCAACAACAAAAAATCGTTATTTCTTGTTGTAAATTCTTTCTTTCTTTTTTCATTATATAAGGATATAAATGACGCTATATTTTTTGTTATCGGAATTATTCTTTCCTTATTTCCTTTTCCTAATACTTTTATTTCAAGATTATCTATGTCTGTTTGTTTAATATTTATCAATTCAGCAAGGCGCATTCCAGTTCCATAAAGCAATTCCATTATTAAAATATCCCTTATTCCTATAAAGTCATTTGTAAAAACTTCAGAATTGAATAAGTTGTTTAATAGTTTTTGATCAAAATAAACAGGAAGTTTTTTCGATTGTTTTGGCGCTATTATTTTAAGCATTGGATTTACTTTAACTTTCTGTTTTGTTATAAAATATTTGTATAAAGATTTTAATGTCGATATCTTCCTATTAATAGACCTATTAGAAATTTCATTTTCTTTAAGATGAATAATCCACATTCTTATTTCATTGTAGGTTCCTTCTGTAAAGGACTTCAAAATAAGTGTTTCCTCCAAAAAATCTTGAAATTGTCTTAAATCAGTTTGGTAAGCTGTTAAAGTATGCGGGGATAATCTTCTTTCATTTTGAATGTAATTCGAAAATTCTTCTATTTGTGATTGAAAAGTATCCATTGTTTTTTTTACTTTACATAAATATACGCAAGGAATAAGTTTTTGTTT
>Ga0209713_10000224_pt1:5000-31914 | contig 31914 bp, 40 predicted proteins | sample ArcOceMetagenome_3_FD_187444 | JGI IMG/M metagenome (GOLD analysis project Ga0209713, IMG submission 187444) | Marine eukaryotic phytoplankton communities from Arctic Ocean - Arctic Ocean- Svalbard ARC20M Metagenome (SPAdes) (version 2) | ecosystem: Environmental > Aquatic > Marine >...
TACTTTCCATTACTTTTAAACGTTCATTTTCCGACTGATTAATTTTTGTTACTGGAATACCCGTCCATGCAGAAATAACTTTAGAAATATCTGACTCAGTAACTTCATCAAAACGTGGTCCATTTGGACTTGCATATTTCGCATATCTTTCTTTACTAGTTAATGCAAATCGCATTATTCGTAAATGTGTGCGTACTTCTATTTCATGTTCAACTAATAATTTTGCAGTGACAAAATCATTTTCATCGATCGCATCATTTTTATCTTTTATCGTATCATGTAATTCAACAAGTAACTTTTGTAGACCTGTAGGTAAAGAATTATTTCGTAATCTAACACGCGAGCCTGCTTCGTCAATCACATCAATAGCTTTATCTGGTAAATTACGGTCTGCAATAAATCTACTGGCAAGTTTTGCAGCTTCTTCAAGAGCGGCGTCATTATACGTTAAAGCATGGTGACGTTGAAATTCAGATTTTAAACCTTTTAAAATATCAATTGTTGTTTCTACAGATGGTTCTTCTACGAGAATTGAATGAAATCTTCGTTCTAATGCTGGGTCTTTTTCAATATATCGACGGTATTCATCTGTAGTAGTAGCACCAATAACACGTAAAGTACCACGAGCTAAAGACGGTTTTAAAAGATTTGCAGCATCAACTGCACCTTCGGCTGCCCCTGCTCCTACTAATGTATGAATTTCATCAATTACTAATATTGTTTTTCCATGTTGGTTAACTTCATCAATAATATGTTTCATACGTTCTTCAAATTCACCTCGATATTTTGTTCCAGCTAAAACTGAACCCAGATCAAGAGATCGTATATCATGTTCTAATAAAAATTCTGGACAATCCATAGTTTGCATTAATATAGCAAGTCCTTCAGCACAAGCTGTTTTACCAACCCCTGCTTCTCCAACTAGAACGGGATTATTTTTTCGACGACGACCTAAAACTTTGACTAAAGAATTTATTTCTTCATCACGACCAATAACTGGGTCTAAACGCTGCTTCATAACATCTTTTGTGATATTTTCGGTATAACTATCTAAAGCAGGTGTTTTTAATCCAGATTTCTCTCTAGCAATAGCCCATTTTTCTTGATCAGTTAAGGGTGGTTTTAAAATATCTTCTTGTTGTTCTTCAATATAAGTTAAAATTAGATGTCGTAACTTAGGTATGTTTACTCTTAGTTTATCTAGAGTTCGCATTGCAATTCCATCTGCTTCATTTATTAAAGATAATAAAACATGTTCAGTACCCACATAATTTACACCAAGATCTTGACCTTCATGAATTGACATTTCTAATACACGTTTTGCACGCGGAGTAAATGGTATTTCAGAAGCAACAAAACCAGTACCACGTCCAATATATTTTTCAATTTCTTTTCGTGTTTTCTTTAATGTTATATTTAATTGTGCTAATGCACGCCCCCCTATTCCATGTCTTTGTCCAATTACACCAAGTAATAATTGTTCAGTGCCTACAAAATTATGACCCATTCGTCTAGCTTCTTCTTGTGCTAGCATAATTACTTTAATCGCACCTTCAGTAAATTTTTCAAACATATCGTTTCCTTTCTCATTTTTATTAAATAAAAATGTTATTCTTTATTGTTAATAATTTCTTTTTCTATTCACGCTGAAATTAATTAAACTAGATAATAGTACTCTTTATAAAAAATTATAAATTATATAATGTATTTTTTCTATAGTTGCATAATAAATTACTTTTAATTATAATAGTAATTATTAGAGTCAAGAATGGCAGTATTTTTGGCGGTATGGCCAAGTGGTAAGGCAGTGGATTGCAAATCCTCTATCCCCAGTTCGAATCTGGGTGCCGCCTTTAAATACAGTTCAATAGCATTGCTTTTTTATAGGCATATAAAATATAATATATTTACACATCTAATTAGGGGACGTGGTGGAATTGGTAGACACGACGGACTTAAAATCCGTTGCCTAGTGATAGTGCGTGAGGGTTCAAGTCCCTCCGTCCCCATTTAAAAGATAAAATTTTTAATTTGCAAATGAACTAATATACTTATTATTATACAAAGTATTTAGTATATGATTAATTAAATAAATGTAATTACTCACATTTATTTAATTAATCATATTATGATAAACAAATTCTATATAATACACCTGGTGGTAAATCAGATTTTACTAATAAATCAAAAATGTTTACCGATGAGTCATAATAAATTTCTAAAATTCGCTTATGAATTCGAATTTCAAAATGTTCTCGTGAATCCTTATTAACATGAGGAGAACGTAATACACAATAGATTCGTTTATCAGTAGGTAATGAGACTACTCCAACATTATCAACATTGTTATTTTGAGTAATCTCCATTATTTTTTGACACGACGTATTTAAAAGATCATGATTAAATGATTCTAGTCGTACACGAATTTTTTCATTCGGTTTTATTTCCATAAATTTTTTTAATTATTTAACAATTTTAGAAACAACACCAGCCCCAATTGTTCGGCCGCCTTCACGAATAGCAAAACGCATACCTTCTTCAATTGCAACTGGATAAATTAATTCAGCAGTCATTTTAATACGATCTCCTGGCATTACCATCTCTACAACTGAACCATCATCTGCTGTAAATTGTTCAATTGATCCTGTTACATCTGTTGTTCTTACATAAAATTGTGGTCGATACCCTGTGAAGAATGGTGTATGACGTCCACCTTCCTCTTTAGTTAAAACATATACTTCAGATTCAAAATTTGTATGTGGTGTAATTGTACCTGGTTGTGATAGTACCATACCACGCTCAATATCTTCTCTTGTAACACCACGTAATAAAATACCAACGTTATCACCAGCAAAACCTTCATCTAATGTTTTTTGGAACATTTCGATACCAGTAATAGTTGTTGTTTGAGTATCACCAACACCAACTATCTCAACGTTTTCACCAACTTTAACAACCCCTCTCTCAATTCGTCCAGTTGCTACTGTACCTCGACCTGTAATTGAAAATACATCTTCAATTGCCATTAAGAATGTTTTTTCAACATCACGTTCTGGTGTTGGAATATAATCATCAACAGCATCCATTAGAGCATAAATTTTATCAACCCATGGATTATCACCTCGTTTAATTGTTGGGTTAGAAGAAATAGCTTCAATTGCTTGTAAAGCTGAACCAGGACAAATTGGAATATCGTCGCCTGGGAAATCATAAGTAGATAATAATTCTCTTACTTCTAATTCTACTAATTCTAATAATTCATCGTCATCTACTTGATCTTGTTTATTTAAAAATACAACAATATGTGGAACACCAACTTGTTTTGCTAGTAAAATATGTTCTCTCGTTTGAGGCATTGGACCATCTGCTGCAGATACAACTAATATAGCCCCATCCATTTGTGCTGCCCCAGTAATCATGTTTTTTACATAATCAGCGTGACCTGGACAATCTACGTGAGCATAATGACGAGCTTCAGTTTCATATTCAACGTGCGCAGTATTAATCGTAATTCCACGAGCACGTTCTTCAGGCGCACCATCAATATCTGCATAAGCTTTTGCTACAGAGACACCATCTAATGCTAATGTTGCAGTGATTGCAGCTGTTAAAGTCGTCTTACCATGATCAACATGACCAATAGTCCCGATATTAACATGCGGTTTTGTACGTTCAAATTTTTCACGTGCCATTTCGAAGGGTTCCTTTGAAGTTTAATGTTTATAATAAAAATCTCTTTGCTTTTAGCGAAATTAAATATTATCAATATTGATTAAATATTAATAACGGAAATGCGCAAATGCTTTATTTGCATCTGCCATTTTATGAGTTTCTTCTTTTTTCTTTATAGTATTACCTATATCGTTTGCCGTGTCAATAATTTCACTTGCTAATTTAATTGACATTGTTCGTCCTACTCGTTCTCGAGAGTATTGAATAATCCAACGTAACGCTAAATTTGTTGCGCGGAAACTACTAACTTCAATTGGAACTTGGTATGTTGATCCCCCAATTCGTCGAGCTTTTACTTCGACAACTGGACTCGCATTTCTGATGGCTTTTTCAAAAATGACCAATGGATCTTCATTTGTCTTTGATTTTATAATATCAAAAGCTCCATTTACAATATTCTGGGCTAAATTTTTCTTACCCGATTTTAAAATTCTTGTTACTAATAAACTTACTAAGTAACTATTATATGTAGGATCTGCTTTAGGGAATCGTTTTTTTGAAATATTTCGACGTGACATACTAATAATTATTTTTTAATAAATAGTTGTTAGTAAATACTAATTTTGAATGTTTGAACTAGTATTTAACTTTTTGGTTTTTTAACTCCATATTTTGATCGTCTTTGTGTTCGATCCTTTACACCGCCACTATCTAATGCTCCTCTAACGATATGGTATCGAACACCAGGTAAATCTTTTACTCGACCACCTCGAATTAGAACTACAGAGTGTTCCTGTAAGTTATGACCTTCACCTGGGATATATGCTGTCACTTCAAAACCAGACGTTAAACGAACACGGGCAACTTTTCGAATTGCTGAATTTGGTTTCTTAGGTGTTGTTGTATAAACACGTGTACATACACCACGTCGTTGTGGGCAATTTACTAAAGCAGGCGATTTTGTTTTTTTATTAATTTGTACCCGTCTTGAACGAACTAATTGCTGAATAGTTGGCATTTAATTTAATTTAATTAATTTAATTATCTTTTGTTTGTAATCCATATCTTTTCATAAATCGTTCTACACGGCCTTCACTATCTATAAGTGTTTGTGAATTTGTATAAAAAGGGTGGTTCCCTAACCAAACATCAAGTTGTAACTGTGGTTTTGTTGAACCAATAGAACAAAGAGTTTTTCCCTCACAAATAACAGGAGCATCGGGAAACCAAGTCGGATGAATTTCAGGTTTTGGCATATTTTTAATTTTTTTAACGTTTTGAATATTGTGATGCTTTTCTTGCTTTTCGTAACCCATATTTTTTACGTTCTTTAATACGTGCATCACGGCTTAAAAAACCAAATGGTTTTAAAATTAAACGGTTTTCATGTTCCATTTTACAAATTAAACGTGCAACACCTAATTTAATTGAATCAGCTTGCCCAGTTAAACCACCACCTCGAACAATTGCAATAATGTCAAATTGGTTTTTTAAATTTAATTTTTCTAATGGTGCCCAAATTGCGTTTAAATAATCAGTATTATACTGTAAATATTTTTCACCAGAAACTTTATTGATAGTTACTTTTCCATTTCCTGGAACAAGAAAAACCCGTGCAACAGCACGTTTTCTTTTTCCAAGTCCAATTTTATCTTTTTGAAAGACTGTATTCATAAATTTTTTTAATTCGTTAATTAAAATATTAAAGTACATCTAATGATTTTGGATCTTGTGCGCCATGAGGATGTTGATCACCTTGATACACTTTTAATCGTGTTACTAAATGTTTTTTTGGAAACCCATTTGGTAACATATTAAAGACACAATTCTCAATAATTCGTTTTGGTACTATATTTACTATTCGTTTTAATGATGAACCAGGACGTCCTGGTTCATAAACGTGAAATCGTTCAACATTACGATCAAGTTTTAAATACTCACTGTTGATTAATATTACATAATCCCCAACATCCACAGCTGGGTGATAAACAGGTTTTGATTTACCTGTTAATAATGGTATAATCGTTGAAGCTAAACGTCCTAATTGTTTATCTTTACAATCGATAACATACCATTTTCTTTTATTATAATTTGCAGCTGGAATAAATGTTTTATTCATAAAATTAAATTTAAACTAAATAATTATTTTAAAACTATCCCTAATTTATTTTTAAGAGTAGCAAAAACTTCGTCGGCAGATTTTCGACCGAAGTTTTTTAATTCTAAAAGCTTTTCTGGAGAATACTCTAATAAGTCTCCAATTGTATTAATTTGAGCTCTTTTTAAACAATTATAAGGTCGTACAGATAATTGTAATTCTTCTATAGCAATATGGGTATACGGGTCAATAGGTTTTATATGACTTTTTTCTTTTATGGTTTCTTTTTCTTTTTTAATTTTATGTTCACTAATAGACTTAAATAAGTCGATAATTAAATTAGATCCCGAAAAAATTGCTTGTTCCGGTGAAATACTACCATTTGTCCAAATATCAATGAATAAGCGTTCTTTGATATTATTTGAATTGTCATAAACATTCTCAACTTTAAAATCTACCTTTTGTACGGGCATAAAAATTGCATCTGTTTCGATGAAATCTTCAAACTTATCAGAAAAAAGTTCATTCGCTAATCTATATTTTGTTCCAGATTCAATTTTAAATTCTATTTCTAAGATATGTGAACTTGAAATTGTAGCAATATAATGATTAGGATTAATAATTTCAATTTCTGGGGGTAATTGAATCGAACTAGCTGTAATAACTGCTGGACCATGTAATCTTAAGCGACCAAATTGTCTAGTAGAGGTCTGTGATTTTAAAATAATTCCTTTTAAATTTAATAAAATTTCAAGAATATCTTCACGGACACCAGGAATTAATGAAAATTCATCTTTTACACCAGCAATTCTAACACCTGTAATAGCGGTTCCTTGTAAATCCCCCAATAAAACCCGTCGTAATAAATTCCCAATTGTAATTCCTTGACCAGAACTCAGTGAATCAATTAGAAATTGTCCATACATTGGACCTGATTCAATTTTTTCTGATTTTAAACATTCCATTAATAAATTAGAACTATTGATAAAATTTTTTGTGGAATTCATAATTTATTTATTTTATAAGTAAATAGGCTTATACACGTCGACGTTTTCTTGGTCGACAACCATTATGTGGTACTGGAGTTATATCTTGTATTGAAAGAATTTCGAGACCTGTGCCTTCTATTGAACGTATAGCAGTCTCACGTCCTGAACCTTGACCTTTTACTAAAATTTCAACTGTCTTTATACCTGTACTTAAAGCATCTAAGGCTGCTTTTTCTGCTGCTGTTTGAGCAGCAAAAGGAGTTCCTTTACGTGCACCTTTAAATCCAGCACTACCAGAGGATGCCCATGATATTGTATCACCTGATATATTAGTGATTGTAACAATCGTATTATTAAAAGTTGATTGAATATGAACAACCCCTGTTCCTACATTACTTCTATTTTTTTTTACTGCCGGTTTTCGGTTTTTTTGTGCCATATTAAATTAATATTTTTAATTATTATAACTGCCAACAAAAGGATATTATTTTTTCTTACCAGTAACAGTTTTTTTCGCGCCTCGTCTTGAACGAGCGTTTGTTCGTGTTCTTTGTCCACGAACAGGTAAACTATTTCTATGTCTTTTCCCTCGATGACAATTTATTTCATTTAACCGTTTTATATTTAATCCATTAAAACGACGTAAATCCCCTTCCAATTTTAATTCAAAATTTTCTAAGATATTTCGTAATATTACTGATTGTTCTGAAGTAATATCATTAGTTCTAGTTTCTGGATTAATTTCTGCTAATTGAACAATTTTTTTTGCCGATGTAAGACCAATTCCATGAATATATGTAAGTGCATATTCAATTCGTTTATTTTTTGGCAAATCTATACCTAGTAATCTTACCACTTACTTAACTCCTTTTAAATATTAACCTTGTCTCTGTTTATGCTTTGGATTCGGACAAATTACCATGATCTTTCCATGTCGTTTAATTACTCGACATTTATCACACATCTTTTTAACTGAAGGGCGGACTTTCATTATAACTTTATAAATATTAGATTAATAGATAAATTTTTTACTTACTTTAATCAAATCTTTCATTATAAATATTAGAAAGAATGATACTTTTCATTTCACGTGAAATATCTAGAACAACACCTACTAAAATTAATAATGATGTAGTACCTAAACCATTGAAACTTGAAACGTTTAAAATTCCTTCAACAACATTTGGAAGAGTTGCCAATATAGCTAATATTATAGCCCCAAATAATGTTACGCGTTTCATAACTTGTTTTAGATAAAATGTTGTCGCTAAACCAGGTCGTATACCTGGTATACTAACAGCCATTTTTTGTAATTCTTGTGAAATATCTTTAGGGTTTAAAACAATAGTTGAATAAAATGAACTAAAAACTAAAATTAGTACGAAGTAACTAATCCAATAAATAATTTTTGATGATTTTAAAAAAATAGGGATAGTTAAAAGTGGAAATACTCCTAAATTAGTAATATAATTTGGTAAAACTAAAATTGCAGTTGTTAAGATTATAGGCATAACTCCTGCTTGATTAAAACGTAAAGGAATATAATTATTTGATTTTACTTTAGAAACTAATGGCTGACTTTGACTAAGTTGCTTCGAAGAAATTAAAGGAACAATTCGTGCACTTTCTTGTAATGTAATAATACCCGATATTGCAATAAAAAATAATAGTGCAATTCCAAGCCCAGATAGAACATTTAAATTTCCAGTGTTTTCACTTATTAATTTCTTACCTAAATTTGGCAAACTTGAAATTATATTTGTATAAATTAATAAAGATGCCCCATTTCCCAACCCATATTCAGTAATTAATTCACTTAACCATAAAACTATCATTGCACCTGTGCTAAGCCAAAGAATTATTTCAAAAGCTAATAAAGGAGTCCAATCAAATAAAGCACGCTTTAAATAAAAAGCAATACTTGAACTTTGAATTAAAGCCCAGCCAAATGTAATTAAACGAGTTAATCTTGTTATTGCTCTTCGACCTTCACCTCCACCTTCTTTTTGTAGTTTAGAAATACTCGGTATTAAAGCCGTTATTAACTGAACCATAATTGAAGCATTTATATATGGAAATATATTTAAAGTAAATAATCCAATTACAAAAGTGTCATTTCCGGAAAAAGTACTTACTAAATTTTTCGTAATTGGGTGTTGTTGAATATAAAAGGCTAAGTGTCCATGATTAATACCTGGAATTGGAAGAAATGTTCCCATTCGAATAAATAAAAGTATTCCGACACTTAATAAAAGACGTTTTAATAAAATATCGTCTGTCTTTTTCATTTTCATTTTTAATAGTTTTAAATTCAAGGACTTTTTATTTATGTGATTTACTAGATTTTAATTTAAATCACGTTTCTCTAACACTTGTGACTTAGTCGTTAAACTTTGTAAACCTACAATGGCAGCACGTGCATTATTTAATAAATTATCCGAACCTAATTGTTTTGCAATTACATTCTTAATTCCAGCAACTTCTAAGACAGTTCTAACTGCACCCCCAGCAATAACTCCAGAACCTTCAATGGAAGGTCGCATAATAATTTTACAAGCTCCTAAGTCACCTATAACACTATGTGGAATACTTAGTGATTTTGTAATTGGAATTCTTATTAAATTTTTTCTCCCATTTGTTTTTGCTTTCTTAAAAGCATTAACAACATCTTCAGCTTTACCAATCCCAACCCCAACTTGACCATTTTCATCTCCAATCACAACAACAGCACGAAAACTTAATTTTTTTCCACCTTTTGTTACTTTTGTTACACGACTAATTTTAATTAGTCGTTCAACAAATTTATCATTTTGATTGTCATTACGACGGGATGTTTTTTTTAATTTATTAACTTGTTTTAACTCGGTACTCATAAAATTTGTTATTTTTTAATTATTCGTTAAAATTGTAGGCCACCCGCTCGAGCACCATCTGCTAAAGCTTTTATTCGACCATGATATAAGTATGGGCCTCGATCAAAAACAATTTTTGTTATATTTTTTTTCTTACTTAATTCTGCTAATTTTTGCCCCATAAGTCTTGAAGCGTCACATGTGCGACCATTTTCACTACTAAGTTTGATGTCTCTATCTAAAGTCGAACAAGAAACAAGTGTTTTAGAAGTTGTATCATCTATAATTTGTGCATAAATATGTTCGTTAGAACGGAAAACAGATAAACGTGGTCGTTCTACTGTTCCTTTTATTAATCCTCTTACACTTTCGCGTTTTAACTTTTTATATTTATCAGGTTTTAATTTTTTATTTTTATTTTTAAGTCTTAATAAAACTCTTTTTGAAAATTTCATAATATACTTTTTTTAGAACTTAATAATTTTTATTTTTTACCCGATTTTCCAGCTTTACGTAAGATTTGTTCACCTTTGTAAAGTATTCCTTTTCCTTTATAAGGTTCAGGTGGACGCCATGATCTTACTTTTGCTGCAAATAACCCTAATTGTTCTTTATCACATGCTTTTATATTAATTGTCGTATTTTGAATTACTTCAACTGTTATCCCATTTGGAATATCTATAATTACTGGATGACTAAAACCTAAATTTAATGTAAGAGTGTTCCCTTGCACATTGGCTCTATATCCTACACCTTGTAACATAAGTGTTATAAGAAATTGTTCCGAAACACCTATAATCATATTATTGATTAATGTTCGATATAAACCATGTAAAGCGTTATTAGTTCGCGTTTCTTTTTTTACACTTACAATTAATTTACCATCCGTTTGTTCAACCCCAATAATTTCTGGGATTGTTCGTTCTAATGTTCCAAATTTTCCTTTTACTTCGACAATTGAATTACCATTTGTAACATCTACAGTTGTTGGTATTTTAATTGGTAATTTCCCGATTCGTGACATATTATATATTTACTCCAATTACCAAATATAACATAAAACTTCACCACCAATACCAAGTTCTTTCGCTTTATTATTTGTCATAACACCTTTCGAAGTTGAAAGGATAGCAATTCCTAAACCATCTAAAACATTAGGAAGAGTTTTCGAATCCGCATATACTCGTAAACCAGGTTTACTGATACGTTTAATTTTACTAATCACTCTTTCTCTAGATTGACCTTTATATTTTAGTGACAGAAGTAAGTATTGATATAGGTTTTCACTATAAATTTCAAAATTTTCAATAAACCCTTCTTCTTTAAGAATTGAGGCTATTGCTTTTGACATTTTTGTTGCTGGTATTTCAACGATTTGATGCTTCACCATATTTGCATTTCGGATACGAGTTAACATATCTGCAATATTATCTGTGACCACTAGTAACTCCTTAATATCATTTTATTTATTCTTGTGACCAACGTTTACGGCGTAAGTGTTTTTTCTTATCCCATACTTGGTTAATTTCTCCAAAAGAAGAATATTTATCATAATACCCACAATCATTTAAAGGGAATCGTAAAAATTTTAATAAAATCATACCATTCAAAACTCTATCAATTGTTTTAGAACGAGATTTTGGTGTTGATGAATCTAAAACAAGCGTTATACTTAAACCTTGTATTTGGTCTACGTCATCATACTCAATTTCTGGAAAAATTAACTGTTCTTTTAACGAAAACGTATAATTACCAGCTTTGTCAAAGCTTCTAACTGATAAACCTCGAAAATCACGAATTTGTGCAAAAGTAAAAAAGATTAATTTCGTAAGAAAATCATACATTTTATCACCACGTAATGTACTTGATAAGCCTAACTCCATGTCTTCTCTAATTTTAAACCCAGCTACAGCCTTCTTTGATCTTGTAACTAATGGTTTTTGACCTGTAATTCGAGTAAATTCAGTAATACTTTTTTTTAAAATGTTAGTATTTTGAGCAGCTAAACCTAATCCTCTATTAATACTAATTTTTTTAAGTTTCGGAATTGTATGAGGATTCGAAAATAATTCAGGATTACTTTTTCTTAATACAGAATGAATACCAGTCTCATATTCTTTTTTTATATTTTCTAATAAACCATATAATTCTGCAATTTCTTCTACGGAATGTTGACTACGCATATTCTTTATTTAAATTAATTTAACATTGGAATGATGAATCGGAGCTTCGAATTGTTTTATTTCTCCAACATCACTTTCAGTTTTTGGTTTAATATGTTTAAACTTGAAATTAACACCTTTTACCAAAATTTTTCCTGTATTACGATAAATTTTAGTAACTTCACCCATTTTACTTTTATCAAAACCAGAAATAATTTTTACATTATCACCTATTTTAACATGTAATTTTTCAGTTTTTGGCATTTATAAAACCTCCGGAGCTAATGAAACAATTTTAGAAAAATTCTTATCTCGAATTTCACGAGCAACAGGACCAAATACACGAGTCCCGCGTGGATTATTTTCCATATTTACAATTACAGCTGCATTATCATCAAATCGAATATACATACCATCAGCTCGGCGTATTGTCTTAGATGTTCTTACTATAACTGCTCGAATAACATCCGATTTTTTAATTGGCATGTTGGGAAGAGCTTCTTTAACAACACCGATAATAGTATCACCAATTTTTCCATATCTTCGGTTTCCTCCTAAGACACGGATACACATAATTTTTTTTGCACCTGTATTATCAGCTACAGTTAACATTGTTTGTGGATAAATCATAAAAAGATAATTTTAAGTAATTAACGATGATTTTGAAATAATTTTAGCTACTGACCAACGTTTTTTTTTACTAAGTGGTCTACATTCTTGTACTAAAACTTGATCACCAATATTGCAGTTACTCATTTCATCATGAGCTAAGTATTTACGTGTTTTAATCATTGTCTTTGAGTAAATGGGATGTGGGTAGCGACTTTCAACCTTTACAACCACAGTTTTTTGCATTTTATTACTCACAACAATACCAACTTTTTCTTTTACAGGCATTTTAAAATTCCTATTTAAATTTTTCAGAAAACTATTTTTTATGTTTCAAAAATTAAACCTTATTTAAAATATTTATTAATGTTTTTTAACATTGTCTAGTAACGTTCTTCTTATAAGTATATAAACGTAAAATAATGTTTCACATTAATAATTTTAAAGGGTTAATTTATTAAAACCTAAATTATGTCTTTATTTTTAGAATTAATCTAGAAATTTAGCTCTTAAAATAGTTTTTAATGTTGCTACTTTTTTTTTAGTAGCTTTAATTTGATGAGGTTTAAATGGTTGACGAGTAGCTTTTTTAAATCGCAAATCAAATAATACTTTTTCTGCCTCTTTCAGCTCTTTAATCAATTCTTGAGTCGACATTGACATATTATCCTTACTGTTAGAGTTAGATATCTTCATATGTTATTAATATTAATTATCGTTTCTAATAATAAATTTTGTTTTAATTGGTAATTTATATGCTGCTAAAGTAAAAGCAGCACGTGCAACTTCTTCTGGGACAGCGCCAATTTCAAATAAAATTGTTCCTGGTTTTACTGTCGCAACCCAATAATCAACTGCACCTTTACCTGCCCCCATACGTGATTCAGCTGCTCGTGCGGTAACAGTTTTATCCGGGAAAATACGAATCCACAAAGATGCACCACGTTTGGTATAACGAGTAATTGTTCTTCGTGTTGCTTCAATTTGACGTGAAGTAATCCATGATGGTTCCAAAGCTTGTAAACCATATTTACCAAATGAAATTTCGTTACCACGAGTTGCTTTACCTCGCATTCTTCCGCGATGATATTTTCTATATTTTGTTCTTTTTGGACTTAACATAATGAAATGATATTAATTAATAAATATATTTTTTTAGTTCTTTGCTGCGTTATTATTATTTTTTTAATATTTCATTTTTAAATAACCAGACTTTTACACCTAAAACACCATAAATTGTATTTGCTTCTTTTGTAGCATAATCAATATCAGCTCTTAAGGTTTGTAATGGAACTCGACCTTCTCGAATCCATTCAGTTCTAGCCATTTCTGCACCATTTAATCGACCTGATACTTGAACTTTAATACCATTTACTTCGTTATCTTGAGCACATTTTAACGCTTCACGAATTGCACGACGAAATGCAACACGATCTTCAAGTTGTTGAACTACGAGATCAGCAATAAGAGAAGCATTTGAATTAACGTTTTTAACTTCAAGAATATTAATAGTAATTTGACGATTATTAGGTATGAACTTTTTAATATTCGCTGCTAAAGTTTTAATTTCTGAACCATTATCTCCAACTAATATTCCAGGACGACCTGTTTCAATGTTTAATTCAATTTGATCACCTAATCCATTTCTATTGATATGAATATCTGATATACTAGCGAATTTTGCTAATTTGTTGAAGTATGTTCTAATTTTATCATCTTCTTCTAATAAAGTTGAATAATGTTTAAAATCTGCATACCAAGCTGATCGATGTTCTTGTGTAATACCTAAACGAAATCCCAAAGGATGTGTTTTTTGTCCCATAGAAAAAATCCTTAATTGTTATTTTCTTAACTAATTGATTTTACAACAACTGTAATATGACAAGTTGGTTTTAAAATCTTAAAAGCTCGACCTTGGGCACGTGGTCGAATACGTTTTAGTTTGGGGCCTTCATCTGCGAAAATTTCTGAAATAACCAATTTCTTTTTGTCTAAATTATAGTTGTTTTTTGCATTTGCTGCTACAGAATGAACTACTTGCCAAATTGGAGAACCCGCATCATAGGGTAAAAATTCTAATATCATTAATGCTTCTTGGTATGAGCGACCACGAATTTGATCTAAGACTTGTCTTACTTTATGCGGAGATATTCGCACATATTTTGCTACTGCTTTTACTGATTGACCATCGGACATAATAGAGTTTCCTTAATATTTTTTACATATATTTGAGGTTTCTAAAAAAAATTTAATAATGGAATATTATTTTTTTTCTTGAGAAACACTACTTCCATAAGCTAATTTAATTGTTAGATACTCACCTGGTTCTAAATTTTGAGATTTCTGACTCATAAATTTATTATAAGTTGAAACTTTATTTATATAAATTTCATAAATCCACATATCAAAGAAATTTATAGATAGATTATTTTGTAAAGAAATTACAATTGAATATAAAGCTTGTAAAAGAAAATCTCGCTCAATCGGATTAGATTTTAAGAGATAGGATATATCGTCACGCACATAATAAAAATGTTTAAACTGAACACTTTGCAAAATTAATTTTGCTAGTGGAGATAATTTTTTTTCAGATTTAACATTAAAAGTTTTAATTTGGAAATTTTTTGGAAAATTTAATGTTAATTCTAATCGTGCCATGTTTATTTTTTCCTTAACGTTTTGTTTTTTTATCTGCCTTAATATGTGATTTAAATGTTCGTGTAGAAACGAATTCACCTAATTTATGGCCTACTAATTGGTCAGAAATAAAAATTGGAACATGTTGTCTTCCGTTATATACAGCGATTGTAAACCCAACCATATTTGGTAGGATAGTTGAACTACGTGACCAAGTTGTAATTATATCTTTTTTTCCTTCTGAATTCATTTTATTAATTTTTTTTAACAAATGATAAGCAACAAAAGGTCCTTTTTTTAATGATCTTGACATTTTTGAGAATTTTATTACTAAATTTTTTATTAATTAATTACGAACATCGACGAAGAATATAAGCGCTACTCTGTTTTTTTGTTTTTCGTGTTTTTTTACCTAATGCTGGCTTACCCCATGGTGTCAAAGGTCTAGTTCGCCCAATCGGAGCTCGGCCTTCACCACCACCATGTGGATGATCACATGGATTCATTACAGAACCTCGAACGGTTGGGCGTTTACCTAACCAACGTGTACGACCAGCTTTACCACTTTGAACTAAGAATGCATCATTGTTACCTAATTCGCCAATCGTAGCAAAACATTCTTTACGAATTAATCTAATTTCTTTAGACGGTAATCGTAAAGTTATAAAATTTCCTTCTTTAGCTAAAATTTTTGCCGTCGTTCCAGCACAACGCACAATTTGTCCGCCTCGATTAGGAATTAATTCAACATTATGTACCGATGTTCCTAAAGGAATTTCTTCTAATGGTAAAGTATTACCGATTTCTAACGATACTCCTTTTCCTGATAACACTGTATCACCTATCTTTAAATTATTTGGATGTAGAATATAACGTTTTTCACCATCTATAAAATGAAGTAATGCAATTCGTGCATTTCTATTTGGATCATATTCAATTGAATTAACAATAGCAGGTATATTATGTTTATTACGCTTAAAATCAATTACTCGGTATTGTTTTTTATGACCACCACCTCTGTGTCGTATAGTAATAACTCCCCTATTATTTCTACCCTTCTTTCGGTGATTTTTTTTTACTAAACTTTTTTCTGGTTTATCAGTTGTTATTTCTGAAAAAGATGAAAGGGCTCGATTACGTGTCCCTGGTGTATACGATTTATAAAGACGAATACTCATAAACTTGATTAATTTATATTAATTATTAATTTTCTTCTGCAAATAAGTTTATTGTATCGCCCTCTGATAACGTTACAATTGCTTTTTTATAATGTGATTTCCAGCCTAGATGTTGACCGATTCTCTTTTTCTTTTTTGGTAAATGAGCAGTGTTAATTTTGACTACTTTAACATTAAATAAATATTCAATTGTAGCTTTAATAGTCGGCTTATCAGATTTAGGACTTACAACAAAACTATATTGATTATTAGCTAACAATCTTGTAGCTTTATCTGTAATAATGGGATATTTTATAATTTTGATATTAATATCATTAAGGTCGGAAGAATTAATCACAATAAATCTCCTTTATATCATTGACTGCTAATGGTGTTAACAAAATTTGTTTTGCTTTTAATAAACTTAAAGTATTTAAATTTGATGCAGAAATTAATTCAACATTTTTTAAATTTTGAGTTGATAATTTTAATGGAATTGTTTTTTTGGAAACCACTAATAAAATTTTTTGATTTATATCTAGATTGTAATTTTTACAAATATCACAAAACCCTTTTGTTTTAGGTTTAGTAATTAATGATTCTAATTCTCCAATTACCGAAATATTATTTCGTTTATTGTAGAATAAAGTTTGTAATGCTAAATTACGTTCTTTTTTATTTAATTTTAAATTGGTCGTTTTAGGTTTTGGACCAAAGATAACACCACCACCTCTCCATAATGGAGAACGACTTGATCCGGCTCGAGCTCTACCCGTTCCTTTTTGTTGCCAAGGTTTTTTACCACCACCTCGAACTTCACTTCTAGTTTTTGTTGAAACTGTTCCTTGCTTTTGTGAAAGTTGGTGTCTTAAAATATCTCGATGAATTAAATAATTACCTGAATCTTCTAGTATATTAAGTTTAAAGTTATATTTATCAGATGATATTTGCCCATTTGAATCTAATGAGTTGTATTCTATGATTTTTTGAACAGCCATATAGTATTTTTCCTAATGTTCATTTATTTAATGATATTTTTTATGCATTATTTTGAGGGAACAATACTAAGTAAATTTCCAGGTTTTCCAGGAACCGCTCCTTTAACAACTAAAATATTTTCATCATTATTTACTTGAACGATTTTCAATTTTTGAACGTTTGTAATTTTATTCCCAAGTTGACCAGCCATTTTTTTTCCTGGTAAAACACGTCCTGGTGATGTACCCATACCAATTGACCCAGGACCTCTATGATTCTTAGATCCATGAGTCATAGGACCTCTAGCAAAATTATGACGCTTTTGAAGACCTGAAAAACCTTTACCGATACTTTTTCCGGTAACATTTATTAATTGTCCCGCAACAAATGATTCAACATTCAAAACTTGACCAACATTAAACTCAGTTGGATCACTTACACGAAATTCTTTTAAATATTTTAAAGGTTGGATATTTGATTTCTGCAAATGCCCTAGTTGCGGTTGCGTTAATGATTTTGTTGATACATTTCCATAACCAACTTGAATCGCATTATAATCATCGGTTAGTGTAGTTTTAACTTGTGTGATTACACAGGGCCCAACTTTTAAAATTGTAACTGGTATGATATTCCCTGATTCATCAAATATTTGGGTCATTCCAATTTTGTTTCCTAATAAACCTAAAGACACAATATTTTTCTCCAAAAAATACTTATATATATATTAATAGTAATAAAACTTAATTTTAATGAAATCTAGTAATAAATAGTTTGATAATTATAACTATCAAATTACTCTATAACTTTAAAAAAATTAAAAGAGTTTGTCTATATAAGACATTTATACAATATTATAATTAAGTATATATATATATTTATAGCACATGTGTTAATTTATTTTATAAGCAATTAATAACACCCGGTCTGTGTTTATAGTCTTATATATATAGTGTATACTATAAATTAGTAAACATAAATTTATACAAAGTTAGAGTTTATATGAATAAAGTAGTAGGAATTGACTTAGGTACAACAAATTCTGTAGTTGCCGCTATTGAAGGTGGACAACCTACCGTAATTACAAATGCGGAAGGTTTTCGAACAACACCGTCAATTGTAGCTTATACAAAGAAAGAAGAATTATTAGTGGGACAGCTAGCTAAAAGACAATCAGTGGTTAATGCAGAAAATACATTTTTTTCTGTTAAACGATTTATAGGTTGTAAAGCAGATGAAGTTTCAGAAGAATCAAAAGAACTACCGTATAAAGTAATTAAAGACGATAATGGGAATATTAAAATTAAGTGTTCTTCTTTAAATAAAGATTTTAGTCCTGAAGAAGTTTCAGCCCAAGTTATACGAAAATTAATTACGGATGCGAAAGATTATCTAGGACAAGATGTTACAAAAGCCGTAATCACAGTGCCTGCTTATTTTAATGATTCGCAAAGACAAGCAACAGTAGATGCTGGGAAAATTGCTGGTATTGAAGTTTTAAGAATTATTAATGAACCTACTGCAGCTTCTTTAGCTTATGGCTTAGATAAAAAACAAAATGAAACTATTTTAGTTTTTGATTTAGGTGGTGGGACATTTGATGTTTCAGTTTTAGAAGTTGGTGATGGTATTTTTGAAGTATTATCAACAGCTGGAGATACAAACTTAGGTGGTGATGATTTTGATAAAGCTATAGTACGTTGGTTAGTTGAAGATTTTAAAGCAAAAGAAGGAACTAATTTAACTAAAGATATCCAAGCTTTACAACGTTTAACTGAAGCTGCTGAGAAAGCAAAAATGGAGTTATCGAATGTTGAAAAAACAACAATTAATTTACCCTTTATTACAGCAGATAAAAATGGTCCAAAGCATATCCAGCAAGATTTAACACGTGAAAAATTTGAAACTTTATGTAAAAACTTAATTGATCGTTGTAGTATTCCAGTTGAAAAAGCGTTAAAAGATGCAAAATTAGATAAATCAGGAATTAATGAAGTTGTATTAGTAGGTGGTTCGACACGAATTCCCGCAATTCAACAATTAGTACAGTCACTAACTGGAAAAAAACCAAATAAATCAGTAAATCCTGATGAAGTTGTTGCTATTGGTGCTGCAATCCAAGCGGGTATTTTAGCGGGTGAAATAACTGATATTTTATTATTAGATGTTACGCCATTATCGCTTGGTGTTGAAACAGTGGGTGGTATTATGACAAAATTAATCTCACGAAATACTACAATTCCTGTTAAAAAATCTGAATTATTTTCAACAGCAGCAGACAATCAAACAAATGTAGAAATCCATGTTTTACAAGGAGAAAGAGAAGTTGTTAGTGGGAATAAAAGTTTAGGAAACTTTAAATTAGAAGGTATTCCAGAAGCTCCAAAAGGTCGTCCACAAATTGAAGTAACATTTGATATTAATGTTGATGGATTATTATCTGTAACTGCTAAGGAAAATGAATCAGGTAAAGAACAAAGTGTAACAATTCAAGGTAGCTCTAACTTATCAGAAAATGAAATTGATAACATGTTAGAAGAAGCCGAAAAATACGCGTCAATTGATAAAGAACAAAAAGAAAAAAGTGACTTAGTATTAACTGCCACAAGTTATTGCCAAACAATAGAAGAAAAAATCGATACTGATGAACTTAGCGATTGTACGGAAGATGAAAAAAAAGAAATACAATTAGCAATTAGTAATCTTCGTGAATTATTAGGAAATAATACTGAGTCTTCTGAATCAATTAAAGAATCATTTGAACAATTGCAAAAATTATTGGAAGGAAAAATAAATTAACATAAAAAATATAGAAAAATAGCATCGTGGGTTTTCTAATTTTATTTAGATGTCATTAGGATCGAATAAAATGTAATCTTTAATTATGAAATTATTTCCAATGGAAATCAAAAAAATAATCAAAGATTACTAAATTCATAATACTAATTTTCAGGCATCTGGTATAATTTTAGGAGGAAAAAACTTCGTTAGTTTTTACCAAAAATACTAAATGAATGCAAATTTGAAGAATGAGACAGTAACTTATTGTTACTTAAAATAATGAGAAATCTACTTTACAGTTTTCCCTTTAAATAGTTAATATAAATTAGTAAATTAAGTAATCATTAATGTTATAATTAGGTTAAAAGAAATTTAATACATTTCAGAATAAATTATAAAGAAAATTTTTATTCTACCTATCTATATTTTGTAAAAATGTTATTTATTTTTTTCTTATTTTGCTATTTAAATATCATCAACAATAATACATTCTGTTGTTAAAATCATACTAGCTATTGATGTTGCATTTTGTAATCCTGAACGCGTCACTTTTGCAGGATCAACAACACCTTCTTCATACATATTTCCAAATATATTTTTGGCAGCATTGTAGCCTATTTCAAAATCCTCTTCCTGAACTTTCCCAATAATAACAGGTCCATTAATCCCAGCGTTTTCAGCAATTCTTTTTAACGGAGCAACAATTGCACGTGAAATAATAAGAGCACCAATTAATTCATCTTCTTTTAAATTATTTTTTGCCCATGTTACTACATTTTCTGATAAATGAGTTAATGTTGAACCACCACCTGGTACAATTCCTTCTTCTACTGCTGCTCGTGTAGCATTTATAGCATCTTCTAAACGTAATTTTTTATCTTTCATTTCCGTTTCTGTTACTGCACCTACACGAATAACGGCAATTCCACCTGAAAGTTTTGCAATACGATCTTGTAATTTTTCTTTCTCATAACCAGTTTCAGCAACATTTACTTGTTTACGTAATTGCTCACAACGGGCTTTAATATTTTCAATTTCTAAACCATCACCGACAATTGTTGTTGTATCTTTATTTACTATAATTCTTCGTGCTTGCCCTAATAAGTTTAATTGAATATTATCTAAACTTAATCCAGCATCTTGAGTAATAACCGTTCCACCAGTTAAGACAGCAATATCTTGTAACATTAGCTTTCTTAATTCCCCAAACCCTGGTGCACGAATTGCAACAACATTTACAATACCCCTTAATTTATTTAAAATTAAAGTTGCTAAAGCTTCTTTTTCAACATCTTCAGCAATAATTAATAAAGGGCGCTTTGTTTTAGTAATTTGTTCTAAAATTGGTAATAAATCTTGTTGGACTAACGTAATTCTTTTATCAGTCAACAAAATATAAGGATTATCATATGATACTTCCATTTTTTCTGTATCAGTTATAAAGTATGGCGATATGAATCCTTTTTCTAATTTCATACCTTCTGTAATTTCTAATTCTGTAATAATTCCTTTACCTTCTTCTAGTGATATTACACCTTCTTTACCCACTTTTGCTAATGCGTCAGCTATTAATGCTCCGATAATGTCATCGTTACCAGCGGAAATTGATGCTACTTGTTTAATTGACTGAATATCTTCTACTGGTTGCGCAAATTCATTTATTTGCATAACTAAGTATTGAGTCGCTTTTTCCATTCCTAATTTTATCGATATTGGATTTGCACCAGCTGCCACATTTTTTAATCCTTCTTTAACCATAGCATAAGCTAAAACTGTTGCGGTTGTAGTACCATCTCCGGCAACATCATTTGTTTTTGCAGCTGCTTGACGAATTAAAGAAACACCTGTGTTTTCAATATGATCTTCTAATGTAATTTCTTTTGCGATTGTTACCCCATCATTAACAATCTGGGGTGAACCATAGTTTTTTTCTAAAACAACATTTCGTCCTTTTGGACCTAAAGTTACAGAAACAGCTTCTACCATTATTTCCATTCCTCGTTCTAGAGCACGTCGTGCATTATCTTGATATAAGATTTTTTTTGCCATAAAATTAAATTTTAATAAATGTATAAAAGTTGTGTATTTCCAACTGTAAAATAGAAATTAACAATTCGGCAAGCTAAATTTTTAATTTTGTTAAAAAATTTTTGTTTAAAAGCTTTACTAAAAAGAATAGAAACAAGTATTATTAAATAGTAATATAGTTTGGGCTTGTAGCTCAGTGGACTAGAGCACGTGGCTACGAACTACGGTGTCAGGGGTTCGAATCCCTTCTTGCCCAAGATATCAAAATATATTTATATAAAATAGTAATATGAATATTAATTAATAGAATTACTATATTACTTTACTGGGGTGTCGCCAAGTGGTAAGGCTGTGGACTTTGACTCCGCCATTCGTAGGTTCGAATCCTGCCACCCCAGTTTTTATAATTATCTCTCTCTTAAGTTTTTACTACATTAAATTTATACTGAAGATTAGAAAAAAATTACTTCATAAAAACTATAATGGCTTATATTCAATTTATAAAAGGTATAGATGAAAAAGTGTTACCTGATATTAGATTAACCCGTTCAAGAGATGGTAGTACTGGAACTGCAACATTTCGTTTTAAAAATGCAAATATTTTAGATAAAAGTTTAGCATTAAATGGAGAAATCACAGGTATGTATATGATTGATAAAGAAGGTATTTTAGAAACTCGTGACGTAAGTGCTCGTTTTGTGAATGGAAACCCGCAAGCTGTTGAATCCATTTATATTATGAAAAGTCCGGAAGCTTGGGATCGATTTATGCGATTTATGGAACGGTATAGAGAAAGTAATAGTTTAATTTTTACAAAAGCTTAAACTTTAATCATTTATTATATTAAAAAGTTGATTATTCTTTTTTAATATAACTTTTTGTTTCTATGAATAAGAATCATTAATTTTAATATCTAATAAAAAATATTGAGTAAGTACTTAACTAACTATTTATAATTTATTTTTGTTAATAGGGTTAATCTTTAATTGTTTAAAACTTTTGTTATTATATCTAAACATATTTTTGCTTAATTATATCATCTTGAACCATTGTTGATCTGTTTTTTTTCTACCATTACATTTCTAAAAATTATGAAGCATCTAGGTTTTCTAAATTAACTTTCTGAGTTGTATTTAATTTTTCATACAGGTGCTTCATAAGATCTGAGGAAAAAGTATAATAAACGACTTTAATTTTTTAACCTCCCCCAACAATAGTAACGATTTCAATTTTATCTTTATCATTAATGATAATTGTATGCCACTTTTCTTTAGGACAAATAAAATGATTATACTCGAGAACTAAAAGAGATGAATTGTAATTCAAATAATTAATTATTTCTAATAAAGTAATAACTGTGGTGCTAAAAAATTCTTCACCGTTTAAAAAAAATTTCTTTGTTTCTTTCATATTAAAGTTTTTAAAAATAGAATAGTTTATTAATAACCTAGACATGATTTATCATAACTTGGTATACTAAGATAGGTAAATAGTTTGGCGGGTGTGGCCAAGTGGTTAAGGCAGTGGGTTGTGATTCCACCATTCGCCGGTTCAAGTCCGGTCACTCGCCCTACTTCAAACATTTAAAAATAAAAAGTAAGAAAAATCAAATATACAATATATAGGTATAATAGTTTTATGTCACGTTACCGTGGACCAAAATTACGCATTACAAGAAGATTAGGTAAATTACCAGGATTAACACAAAAAACATCAAAGAAAACTGCTAGACCTGGTCAACATGGAAAAACGCTAGATGGTAAAAAGAAAACAACTGAGTATGGTATACGATTAGAAGAAAAACAAAAATTAAAGTTTAATTATGGGATAAGTGAAAGTCAATTATACCATTATATTAAAGAAGCACGCCGTCGAAATGGTGTAACTGGTTTAATCTTATTACAATTATTAGAAATGAGATTAGATACTATTTGTTTTTCATTAGGTTTTGCGCCAACAATTGCAGCTGCTCGTCAATTAGTAAATCATGGCCATATTACTGTAAATAATAAAGTTGTGAGTATTCCAAGTTTCCAATGTCAAATTAATGATGTTATTGGTGTAAAACCAAAATCAACATCAAAGAACATCGTTGAAAACAATCTAAAAATAGGAAATTTTATTGATCCTCCTAGTCATTTAACATTAGAAAAGTCAAAATTAGAAGGAATTGTCAAAAATTACTGTGATCGAAATGAGCTTTTATTAGAGTTAAATGAATTGTTAGTAATTGAGTATTATTCAAGACGATAACTTTATATTTATTTCTATTTCAAATTTAAAAAAATTATAATCTATAAATTACTTTATGTTAAAACTAAGATTAAAACGAAACGGAAGAAAACGTCAACCTTCATATCGATTAGTTATTATGGAGAACACAACTCGACGAGATGGTAGACCAGTAGATGAAGTTGGGTATTTTAATCCAATTACAAAAGAATCATATTTTAATGAAGAAAAAATTGTAAAGTGGTTAGGTTACGGTGTTCAACCTACAGAAACTGTTTTTCAATTATTAAAAAAAAGTAATTTAATTAAAGTATAGTGTCAAATTTTATTCACTAGCGAATTAAACTTTGTTATGATTAATAATTAAGAATAATAGGATTATTAATCATAAATTTCGCATAAAATTTATTTTTTCTATTTCCTGGTTAAAATTATCTGAAAATTATTGTCGATTTATATGTATGAGTTTCTAAAAAGAAAGATACTTAAATACTAAATTTTTAAGTAAAATAGTAGATTATGAAACTAATGATAAAAATAATTTTTATTGGAGAAATTTAATGGATTGGAATATTACTCAAAATTTTTCATCGAATATTGTTTTTGGCATTTTACTATTTGCGATGATTATATATTGGACTAGTTTATCTCTTTTTAGAGGAACAAAGAATCTAATACAAGTTGGAAAATTGAGTGCAATTATAGCAAATATTTTGTTGTTTTTTATTCTTTGTTCAAGATGGATTGTTGCTGGTTATTTTCCATTAAGTAATCTTTATGAATCATTATTATTTTTAACTTGGACATTATTAACAATATATTTATATTTAGAATTTAAAACAAAAAGTAAGTTATTGGGTGCTGTTTTATTACCTATTGCATTATTAATAAATGGATTTGCTAATTTAACTTTATCTGCTGATATGCAAAAATCAAGTCCATTAGTACCTGCTTTGCAATCAAATTGGTTAATGATGCATGTAAGTATGATGATGTTAAGTTATGCGACATTAATAATCGGGTCGTTGTTATGTATTTTGTTTCTTGTTCTTTCAAAATTACAAGATGTCGATTTACAACTAGTAGATGAATCAACATCTTTAGTTTTTTATAATAATATTTTTGATTATTATGAAGCTAAGGTTTTTTTAGATGAAAATAAAGTATCTTCTTCAAAAGTATTACCATTTGAAGAAGATATTCAAGAAATTGCCTTTTTAAAACTTTTAAAAAGTTTAGATAATTGGAGTTATAGAATTATCGGATTAGGATTTCCATTTTTAACGATTGGAATTATTGCTGGTGGTGTTTGGGCAAATGAAGCATGGGGTTCTTATTGGAGTTGGGATCCAAAAGAAACCTGGGCATTAATCACTTGGCTTGTATTCGCTACCTACTTACATTCTCGAATTACAAAAGGTTGGGAAGGAAAGAAAACAGCAATTTTAGGTGGATTAGGGTTCTTTGTAATTTGGATTTGTTATTTAGGAGTTAACTTCTTAGGAAAAGGTTTACATAGTTATGGATGGTTATCATAAATAAAAGTTACTTATCTATTTTTATTAAAAATAACATATAATCCATACTAGGAAATTAATAAGGTTATATTAAAAATTATGTCTCATACAGTTAAAATATATGATACGTGTATAGGTTGTACTCAATGTGTTAGAGCATGTCCTACGGACGTATTAGAAATGGTTCCTTGGGATGGTTGTAAGTCTGGTCAAATTGCTTCGTCACCAAGAGTAGAAGATTGTGTTGGGTGTAAACGCTGTGAAACAGCATGTCCTACTGATTTTTTAAGTGTAAGAGTTTATTTAGGTGCAGAAACGACTAGAAGCTTAGGACTAGCTTATTAATAAATTTGTAAGAAATTAAAAATTTCTTACAAATTTATTAATAAAAATATATATGACACTTCTTATAATAATTTTTTATTAATTATTTAATCTTAAATAATGAATTAAATAGAAAATTTTCATTTTTTTAAACAAGTGATACTGAATTATTTAAATTCCAACGTTGTAAAGTAATTGTATTTGACCCGTCAACATTTTGTTTTGATTTAATTGGTTGAAATCCGATTTTTTGACTTTCTGTAATAATAACATCATTTGCATAATGTTGTGAAAGTTTATTAATGAAACTTTCAACTGGATATGGTTGAATCCAGAAGCTAGCGTCAAGGACTAATTCATATTCTTCACCATTCCAATTAAACGTAATGTCATAATTATTTGATTGTGGAATTACTAAATTAATATTATAAAGTTTTGAGTTATTTGATTGAATTACTTTTTTTTCTCTTTTATATGGAATTTCTAATTTATTTAATGCGTTTTCCAAATGAAGTAAATTTTTAAAACTTGTTTTCAAATTCGTAAAATGTGACATAAAAATTCCTTGTTTATTATTTATCTTATATTCTAATTATAATGCATCCGTCCGTTATTTAACGTCTATTTGTATTTTAATTAAAATTTAATAAACAATATTAACTTTTAATTTTAATTCTAAATAATAAATAGTGAAAGACAAATCTAATTAAAATTAGATTTGTCTTTTTGTCAATTAAGCGCTAAAAAAGCAACTAATTAAGCATTTACAGCTGGAGCTGTGAAAGCAACTGGTAATACATCACCTGAAGCTAAATCTAAAGGGAAGTTGTGCGCGTTACGTTCGTGCATTACTTCCATACCTAAATCAGCACGGTTAATGA
>Ga0209713_10000225_pt1 | contig 31904 bp, 26 predicted proteins | sample ArcOceMetagenome_3_FD_187444 | JGI IMG/M metagenome (GOLD analysis project Ga0209713, IMG submission 187444) | Marine eukaryotic phytoplankton communities from Arctic Ocean - Arctic Ocean- Svalbard ARC20M Metagenome (SPAdes) (version 2) | ecosystem: Environmental > Aquatic > Marine > Oceanic...
ATGAAAACTCAGAGAGAATAGAAGTAGCTCTTAAAAAAAAAAGACTTCTAAAAGAGATGAAATTAATGTTAGTTCAGATATTTATGGTTTGGCTCTCAGTCTATTTAATAATTACGATGGAATAAACGGAATATTAGCTAAGGGTTCTATTGCTTGAGTTTATGATGGTATAAATGTTATTTAAACTAGATCTGGAATTGTTTATATTATCGATGATGAAGGAAGTAGTGCTCATTTAAGAATACTATTAATTGAAGATTATTTGAATAACTTTATCCTTAAAGAAGAAAAATATATTTGAGTCAACTTATAATTTTGATAGATCAGAAATTATAAATTTAATTTATACAAGACTAATTACAAAACTATTTTTAGCTCAATTTTTTAAATTTATTCATAAAAACATTGATGACTTATATTTTAAATCTATTGAAAGAAAAAACATTTAAAATTCTTTTAAGCTATATTTTACCCAAATTTTAAATTAGTATTTATTGTCTCGACAGCTTTTTATTTTCAAGATTTATTTAAGGAAGTTACTGCTGAATATTACATGGAAATTGATAAGATTCTTAAATAGATGATTTATGCTCTTATAAATTATCAATCATCTATTTAATAATTACTACTGTACCTGATTTAATTATAGGTTTTCCTTCAGCATTATCAATTAATATCTGATAGATAAACATATTATTTTGTTGTAATACTTCTTTGTTTTTACCATCCCACCCTTCGTTAATGTCATTAGTTTTAAAAATCTCATGCCCAAATCTATTAAATATTTGCAGTGTATAGGTGTTATAATTAGCAAAGCCTATTGTTGGTTTAAATGTGTCATTTAGGCCATCATTATTTGGGGTAAATGCATTTGGAGCAAATATTAAATGTTCTGGAGTCACACATTTAATATTTGAATTACTTCGTTCATTAATACCGTATATATTTAGATTTTCATTTGCTTCAATATAATAACAAAACTTACCGTCATCACTTAATGAATAGAAGTTAGAAATATTATCTGAGTATTGTAACTCTATTGATGCAACTGTTGCAATAAGTACTCCTGGATTATTTCCAAGTTTTCGATAGATATCGTAATTTATAACTCCACCTTCCCAAATACTATAAGTATTCCACTTTAATGTATTGTTATATCCTGTTGCATTAACATGTAAAAATATCGTCTCTGCTATATTTGAAACTTTAGAGGTTATGTTATTACAGCTATCTATTGCTATAGCCCTATAAGAAAAACTATTTAATGTCGTGTTCACTGAATTATCAGAATATAGAATAGGTGAAGATGTATTGGGTGCAAAACCAATTTTAACAAAACTGGAACCATTTTCTGAACGTTCTATGTTATAACCACTAATTGTATTATAGGGTGGTGTAAATATTCTCAAATCAATCCTATCGTCATTTATTACTGTTGCAGTTTGAATGTAGTTTGTATCAGAAATAAAGGGATAGATTGTAATAACACAGTTTTTATTGGAAAGAGATGTGTCATTAAAATCTCCAGAAATAGCACGAATTGTATAACAATAATTTGAGTTAGGAGAAACATTATCTATTTGAAAACTAGTAGAATTTGTTATTCCAATAGAAATAGGTAATGCTCCATTTACTTCTTCAAATATTTCATATTTATTTATTCCAGAATTCCAAATAGTATAAGCATTCCAGTTTAAATCTACTGTTTTATTACAAGCATCATACGTTTTTTGTAATAAAATTGAACAATGAGACATCCCCATAGCACTGGTATTTGGTGATAAAGGAATACCATACCAGCAACTGTCAAATGCTGCAATACCGTAACATTCACTTGAAGCCCCTCCTTGAGATAATAAGTTAGTATAAGTAGTGTTATTTATTCCATAAACTGTATCAATTGGTTGCCATGAAGCTCCAATAAATTGTAATATAATGTAAGCTTCTGTATCTAAAGGATATCCTTTGTTCCAGTAAATAGTTGCTTGATTGGTACTAGTATCTATGCTTACACTTTTTATTGTAGGAGGATTCGGAGGTAACACATCTTTAAAGTTACTTCCGTCTACACTTGAGATAGAAATACAATTAGTATTTACATTCGTAACTCTATAATTTACAGAATCATTGCAAATAGTTATTGTGTCTACATATCGTTCTGTCCCGTAAATTGTAGAATCAATTAAAGTCCAAACTCCAGCAGGATATTCCTGGTAAATTTTGTACCAATTACTTGCTGTTGGTTTGTTAGTTGGGGCAAAAATCTTATTCCAATTAAGTATTGCCAATCCATTGTTTGGATTGTTTACTGTTAATTTTATAGATGAGATCGTATCTGAGAAATTAGTAACCGAAGCAGAACAAGTTGTTCCAACAATATAGCTAAACGAGGCAAGATTACCATTTACAGCATTGTGGACATAAGAAAGTTGATTTATATTAGAAATTGTTTGTAGTTGAGTGGAAGTAGACCCTGAAACGATATTGACTTTATAAGAATTGAAAATTCCTGTTGGGTCGTTCACTTTATCCCATGTAATTTGTATGTTCCCGTTTGGTAATACCGAAATACAGTTAACTTTTGGAGCTGGAAGGCTAGAAAAAGAAAACGAGGTTACTCCTACTAGAAGTAACATTAATAATATGTTTTTTAACGGTTTAATATTGTAATGCAATTAATGCTTTTAAAACGTAAAATTAACTAATTGGTTTTTCTTTTTCACATTAATATAAACTTAAATATAACAGAGTTATTGTTAAAAACCTTGTTATTTATTTTTTTGAAAAACTATTGTGTAACGCTTAATATAGTAGTATTTTAACGTTTGTAAATTTACTAAAAGAAAATCATTAATTGATACATGGCAGCAGAAGATAGTTATAATGAAGATAGTATAAGGACCCTTGACTGGAAAGAGCATATTAGGTTAAGGCCTGGGATGTATATTGGAAAATTGGGAGATGGTTCTTCTGCAGATGATGGAATTTACATCCTAATAAAAGAGGTTGTAGATAACTGTATTGACGAATTTGTGATGGGTCATGGAAAAAAAATTGATATAAAAGTAAAAGATACTAAAGTTTCCATTCGTGATTATGGAAGAGGTATTCCTCTTGGAAAGATGATTGATTCTGTTTCTAAAATTAATACGGGTGCAAAATACGACTCTAAGGCATTTAAGAAATCTGTAGGACTTAACGGTGTTGGAACAAAGGCAGTTAATGCACTTTCTTCTATGTTTAGGATCGAGGCATACAGAGAAGGAAAGGCAAAAAAAGCTATTTTTAGAACTGGGGTTTTGGAAGAAGATTTACCAATCATGGATACTGAAGAGACAAACGGAACTTTTGTTCAGTTTGAAGCAGATGCTACAGTTTTTAAAAATTATAACTTTAGATTCCCTTTTATTGAGAAAATGATTTGGAATTATTGTTACCTGAATCCAGGTTTGAGTATTTGGTTTAATGGAAACCGATTTTTTTCAAAGAATGGATTACTTGATTTATTAGAAAACAACATGGATGCAGAACCTTTGTACCCAATAATTCACTTAAGAGGGGATGATATTGAGGTTGCAATTACGCATGCTAGACAATACGGAGAGGAGTATTATTCTTTTGTAAATGGACAACATACTACTCAAGGAGGTACGCATCAAATTGCATTTAGGGCTGCTTATGTTAAAGTAATTAGAGAGTTTTTTAATAAAAGCTATGAAGCTGTAGATGTTAGAGCTTCTATAGTTGCTGCACTTGCTGTAAAAGTTATGGAGCCTGTTTTTGAATCACAAACAAAAACAAAGTTAGGGTCAAATGATATAGAACCAGGAGGGAAATCTATGAATGCTTTTGTTACTGATTTCTTGAAAGAGAAATTAGATAATTTTTTACATAAAAATCCTGCTATTGCTGAGGAAATTGAAAAAAAGATAAAGCAATCGGAGAAAGAAAGAAAAGAACTTACTGGGATTAGAAAATTAGCAAAAGACAGAGCTAAGAAATCGAACCTTCATAATAAAAAGTTGAGAGATTGCAGAGTTCATTTAACAGATAAAAAGCATGAAAGATATTTAGAAACTTCTATTTTTATTACTGAGGGAGATTCGGCAAGTGGATCCATAACAAAGTCTAGAGACGTAAACACACAAGCTGTTTTTAGTTTGAAAGGGAAGCCGCTAAATTCTTACGGATTGACAAAAAAAGTAGTGTACGAAAACGAAGAGTTTAACTTGGTGCAAGCTGCTCTTAATATTGAAGATGGGTTGGAAACATTAAGGTATAATAAAGTAATTATTGCAACAGATGCAGATGTTGATGGAATGCATATTCGTTTGTTACTACTTACTTTTTTCTTGCAATTCTTCCCAGATTTGATTAGAAACGGGCATGTATATATTCTGCAAACTCCTTTGTATAGGGTTAGAAATAAGAAAGAAACAAGATATTGTTACAGTGAGGAAGAAAGACAAGATGCTATGGCTAATTTGGGTAAAAATCCTGAGATTACTCGATTTAAAGGATTGGGAGAAATCTCGCCTAATGAGTTTAAATATTTCATAGGAGCAGACATAAGATTAGAGCCTGTCTTGTTAAGTAAAGAAGCTACTGTTGCACAATTATTAGAGTTTTATATGGGTAAAAACACTCCAGATAGACAAAAATTCATCATTGATAATCTTAAAGTTATTGAAGCGGATGTTTAAAACGAAACTGAGTAATATTTCATTGGTTTCCGATAGGAATATTTTCACAGGTTTATTTTTTTTAGTTTTTATTTTCGTTATTGTAAGAGCTATTTTTATCCCCTTATTTGTAGATGAAATTGCAACTTATACTTTGTATGTGAAGAATGGTTATTTTTCTCCATACAATGAATTTCAGAAAGCAAATAACCATTTAGTCAATACATTATTGACTTATGTCTCCTATTCGCTTTTTGGTAATTCGCCTATTTCATTGAGATTATTTAATGTGCTGGCTTTTATTCCATTTGCAGTTTATACATTTAAGATAGGATTGTTTTTTAAAAATAGGATTGTAAAATGGGCTTTTTATCTTGGCTTTTTGTTTTCCATTAATTTATTGGCTTACTTTTCACTTTCTAGAGGGTACGGATTGTCGTTTGCCTTCTTGGTTATGAGTATTTATTATACATATCAGGTCATTAGTAGGAATCGAATTTTAGATGTTCCACTTAGTGTAATAGCTATGATATTGGCTTTGTATTCTAACTTCTCTTTGTTCCTTTTTGTCTGTATTTCTGGGTTGGTTTTATTAATTAATGTAATCGTAAAAAGAGACTATTTTTTACAAAAATTAAATTTACGGGTTGTTTTCTTATCTGTCATGGGATATTTACTTTCCATTTATTATGCTTTAGAGATATTATTTTATTTCAAAGAAAAAGGAATATTGTGGTGGGGATATTTAAATGGATTTTGGGAAGATACAGTATATTCACTCATTCATAATTTATTCAATACTACGGATGAAAGTTATGCAATACAGAGTTTAATTATTGTTTGCTCTATTTTTGTTTTGTTGATGGCTTTCGTAAAAAGATTTTTTTCTACTAGTAATTTGTTCTTCTATTTTTTATTTTTGAATGTTATCGGAATCATTTTAATGGCAGAATTATTTGAAGTCAATTATCCATTTCAAAGAACAGGGGCTCACTTGTATTTGTTTTTTATGGGCGCTTTTTGTTTTGCAGCAGATAAAGTAAAGAGCAAAAAAATACTTCCTTTTGTTTTGATTCCTACGTTTTTATTGCCGGTTCATTTTGTTCTAGATTTTAATACAAACCAGGTTGTAAACTGGGAAGAAGATAATTTGCCGGATGAATTTTTTGATAAAGTAAAAGAAATAGAATCAACAAAAGAACAAGAATACATTTCTAGTATATATATAGAAGGAACAACAATAGCTTGTTGGGATTATAAATATTACAATGATTACCAGGAATATATTCCACTTTCTTTTTTTAAAAGAGATACATTAAAATGGTTTTATGATTATGTTATTGATAGAGAAGAGAGCGTGGAGGAATTTGGACAATTGTATGAAATGATTGCCAATCAAGAAACTTCACGAATGGCATTGTATAAAAGGAAAAACCCAGTTACTCGAGAATTAATTACTGAAAAGGTAATTACTGAGTTTCAAGAAATAGAGAAGGAATTTTATGAGTTTCTTAATTTTAGTATTGATTCTGCAGAGAGCACCACTATTAATGTAGAATTACTAGCAGGAATTGAATACCATAAACGTCCTTTTAATTCTAAAATAGTAGTAACAGTAGAGAATTCTATTACTCAAGAAAAGTATGATTATAAATTGGTGAATTTATTCACCAAAGACGATTGGGTAGAATATGAACCGTTCAAAATAAGTATATTTATGAATAACATTCCTATTGGTGAAACGGTTGATGTAAAAGTATATTTGTGGAATTTAAATGAGGTAGTTTACAACGTTCATAGTAGTAAAGTGAAAATAAATAAAGTAATTTATCCTACCTTAATAAAATGAAAAGCCTTTCACGATATATTGTTTTTTTTATAGGAGTTATGCTCCTCTTTAGTTGTGAAAACGAGGGAGAAATAAAACCTACGTATAATTTACCAAACATTAATATTTCATACGACACCTTAAGTTCTAATCACAAAGTTCCTTGTGTAATAACAATTGGTGACACTTTACTTTTGAAAGGAAAAATAAAGCAGAGAGGGGGGAGTTCTATTGGTTATCCTAAAAAATCATATACCGTAAAATTGTCTAAAAAGATAAGTTTGTATGGACTTAGAGAGAATAAGTCTTGGGTTTTTACTTCTTCTTACCTCGAGAAATCTTTGATGAGAAATATCCTGAGCTATGATTTATTTAGGAGTTGGGATACGAATAACTTCGCTCCAAAAATCGAGTTGATTGAGTTTTTTCATAATGATAATTACGAAGGTATCTATCAACTAACCGAGAAAGTAGACAGAAGTAGTTTGAGGATTAATAAAAAAGCTGAAGGTGTTATATTTAAAGATTGTGCCGTTTTTAGCAAGACATACATAGAACCTCAAACAGGTGAGACTTATTACCATCAAAAATATCCTGACCCTAAAAAGTATGATGCTACTTTGTTAATGGATAGCATTAAGGAATTCATTCTTAATTCAACTGACAGTGTTTTTGCCAAAGAAATGGAACAGGAGTTTGATATCCAAAATATAATAGATTGGCAAATAATGATTATGCTATCAAATAACGGAGATGCGGTGTACAAGAATTTTTATTTGTATCGAGAGAGTAAAAAAGCAAAATTTAAAATTGCTTTGTGGGATTACGACAGTGGATTTGGAAGAGATACCGACAATGAGTTGAACATGGTTAAAACAACTTCGCATTGGGAAAGGAACTCATTGCTAGATAGATTGTACAACGAAGATGTAAATAATTACCAAGAGCGACTGCATACTAGGTGGAAAGTATTACGAGAGAGTGGGAAAATTTCTGTGGACGACTTTGAATCCAGAGTGAGTAAATTAGCACTTCAATTAGAGCCTTTTGTAGGAAGAAATTTTACAAGATGGCCTGTAACTAATTCGTATTATTGGGATAAGTATACTTGGGAGCAAGAGATTGGAGTATTAAAAGAATTCATTAACTTGAGGATTCCACAACTGGACGAAAAATGTAATTACAATGGGCGATAAATTCAATTTCTTAATAGATAGTTTGATATCGGTATTTCTAAGGTTTTTAGAGCTACCATTTTTTGCTATATTCATTGGGTTGGTAATTGCTTCAGGATTTATTTACTTAATTTTGAAAGTAATTTTCAGAAACAAATTCAGAAACAAATTTTATAGAAGAGCTGGAGGTTTGGCTCTAATTGTTTTGTGTTTAGTTTTCTTTGATAAGAAAATAAGTTTATTGCAAAATGAAATCAATGTAGTAAACGAAAAAGTAGAAAATGCAGCAATGAATTCTTCTCAAGCTATTGTTTCCAATAATATTGAGTTTGATGTAAAAAGCATCACTTCCGTTTTTCCAGAAGCCTCAGTTTTTGAGAAACCTTTAAATGAAGCTATGACTTTGGTTTCATTCAAAAAGGATAACCCATTAGGAAGAGTGTATGTTGCCATTGTAGATTTGACACACCCAAGGATAGAATTGAAAATGAATGAGGTGATTGACAAAAAGACTTTGACTTCCTCTTTTGGAAAAGAATATGATTGTGAAGTGGCAATAAACGGAGAAGCAGGAGAGACTCCGGAATTAGGAGCAATTTTGGGTGAATGGACAGGAAATTATATTGTAAAAGGAAATCCAATTTTACAAGAAGACGGAGCTTTAAGACCTTTTTTATCTTTTAATAGGAATAATAAAGGAACGTATTCTGAAGCCAAAATAGTAGACACAGCTAACACTCCAGATAAGTACAATACGATTTGGGGAAGGTTTGATGTATTAGTAGATAATGAAGTTGTCCCCGATCCACAGCAAAGGTCCTATACAAGAACTGTAATGGGAATAGATGAAGCTGGAAAAATACTTTACTTGATGATTGCAGATGGAAAGAGACCATCTTACAGTATGGGATTGACTTACGAAGAATGTGGAAAGGTGATGAAATCATTAGGAGCAAAAAACGCCATGGCTTGCGACCAAGGAGGTTCCACTGCCATGTATGTAAAAGCAGTAAATGGATTAATAAATCGCCCTGCCGACAGTGACGGACAAGAAAGACAAATTTACACTCATTTTGGAGTTTCTTTGTTTTAGTTCGTAATATATTGACTATATAAATGTTGTAAAAGTATTAGATCCTTCAGGAAAAGGTATATATTCTAATAAAAAAATAATCAAACAATGAAAAATCTGTTGTTCGTATCTGCACTTTTAATTTTTGTCTTTTCTTGTAAAAAAGAAAGACTTAATAACGACAAAGAAATACTTGTAGGAACTTGGGAGTTGGATTTTAGAGAGTCTTATTATTGGGGAAGTCCAGGATGGCCATTTTCGTTAGATACTTTACGAGCTGGCATTGAAACTCCTAATATAGAATTAGAGATAAAGAAAAGTGGGAAGGTAATTGTGCGAATTGATGGAGAGGAAGAGATTTACAAATTAAATTTTAGATATCGATATAATTCTTCTGCTCGTTATGATGAAGAATCATTTCAAGCAAATTTTTATTCCTCATCAAACAAAGTATTTTATTTTGTTAGTGGCTTGATTAGTGAAAATGAATTAGTCTTAGATACAAAAGAAAAGTTTATTTCAAATACATTAACAAGTGCAGGCGGTACTCATTATTCCAATTATTTTAAGAGGAAATAATGAAAAGGAAGAGCTCAATCACCTTTTCCTTTTCCTATTCTCAATATAATTGAGCACAGCTTCTTTGGTAGTAAGCCAGTTTCTGCCTTCTTTGTAAGCGTCTATTTTTCCTTTCCTTGCCAATAAGCTAATGTATTCTTGTCCATAAGGGATTTCTGGCTCTTGGGCAATGTTACTTATTTCTCTAAAATCGGTATCACTCCCAGGCAAAGCATTGAGGTAAATATTGAGCGAACGCTCAAGAGCTTGGCACATCAGAAGCATAAGTTTAGCGTAATTTCCATTGTTCGCCATATTAAGAGCTGCATAGTATTTTTTCCTGTCATTTTTCAAAATAATAGCAGGAGGAAACCCAGCATTCATCAATATCAAATTCATGGCAAGGCGAACTGTTCTTCCGTTTCCATCAAAAAAAGGATGAATCCAAACAAATTTATGATGAAAAACCGTAGCCAACTCTATGGCGTTAAGACCAAGAGGATTTTTGGCAACAAAATCAATTAATTCCTCAAATAAGTCATAGACTTTTCGTGCATTGGGAGGAACAAAATTAGCACCCTGAATTCTCACACCTCCGTTTCTTAATCTTCCTGCGTATAGGTCTTCAATGTTATTGAGCATAAACTTATGAATATCGAGTATGCTAGAACCGTTTAAGTTTTTTTTATCATCTACAAGATTATATAAAAAGTTTAAAGCTTTGTGGTGGTTGTTTACTTCAAAATGCTCGCGCATTGACTTTCCTTTTACTGTCATTCCATCATTTATAATGATAAAAGTCTCACGCAAAGTCATTGAGTTCCCTTCTATGCTGTTGGAATTGTAGGTCCATTCTATGGAAAGAGCGTCTTTTATTTTTTGCAAAGCAAAGCCTGGCAGAATTCTGCTTTTTTTTAGCAAATCTCTTTTTTCAATTAGTCTTTCAAATGTTGTTTCTAATTCTTTTCTATATGTCACATCTACTTCCCACATAACCAAATATACTTCTTTTTCTTTAATATCGTATAGTAATTTTATGTTTTTATCCGATATTAATAATGTTACTTATTTATTTGGTTAAATTTTCATTTTGTTTTACTTTCAAAGAAAAGAAATAATGAAGAATAATTTATACATACTAATTTCCATATTGGTCTTTATTTTTCTATTGTTTCGAGCAATCTATCTTCCTTTGGTTCATGATGAGATAGCTACTTTTTTCTATTACATTCAGCCGTTCGAGTATAATCCTCTAACAGGAGCCAATCCAGATGCCAATAATCACATTCTAAATTCTATTCTTGGAGCAATTTCTCACAATTTGTTTGGTTATTCGGCATTGTCTATTCGTTTACCCAATTTATTAAGCTTTTTTTTCTATACTTTTTTTGTGTATAAAATTGGTTCAAAATTTAAGAACGAAATCGTGACTTGGGCATATTATATAGCTATGCTTTGTGCGATTTATTTTGTTCAATTTTTCGCATTATCTAGAGGTTACGGAATGTCTATGGCTTTTTTGATGGGAGCTATTTATTATACATTGTCTCTTTACGAAAAGCCAAAATTCAATACAATACTTTTTAATTCCTTTTATTTAATTCTAGCATTATTCGCCAATATGGCTTTATTGCCATTGGTGCTGTTACTGTTTTTAATTCAAATTCTTTTGATTTGGAAGAAAATAGTTTTGAATTACAAACTTGTTTGTCTGGCAATGGTAAGTTTTGGCTTTGTGTTACTGGCAATAGCTATTTCTATAAAAATGAAAGAAGAAGGTTCGCTTTATTACGGAGAATTGGATGGGTATTGGGCTATAACCGTAAAATCTCAACTCTTAATGTTGTTCGAGAATTCTGGTAAGGTTTTGCAAATTGGGTTAGGAGTTTTGCTGCTTGGTGTGTTAGCTATTTATGGATTTTTGTTTAGTAAAGAGAGAAAGGAATTTATTTTCAAAAAAGAAAACTTATTTACCATTTTACTAGTAGGAGTTGTGATAGGAACATTTACAATGGCTCAACTCCTTAAAGTAAATTACCCAGAAGATAGAGTTGGGTTATACTTATATCCTTTACTAGTGGGAGTTGTTTGTTTTGGGGTAGATAGAATAAAAGCAAAATGGAGTTATGTTTTGCTGTTACCACTTTTTGCAATGCCAGTTCATTTTGTTTCGGCTATTAATTTTGATAAAATATCTGTTTGGCAAAATGATAATATTCCTGATAGATTTTATGAAGAAATAGTATCTCACAAAACTGGAACAAAATACCCAACAACAGTTGCAGGAAGTATTCAGAGGATATTTGTGTACGAAGATAAAGTTTATAAAGATACAACTAACCAAAATCAGTTGGCTCCATTCACTGGAGACGAAGGAGATGGAAAATACAATGATTATTTGATTACTAATTCACAACATATAAAATCAATAGCTCATTTATATGATTCTATTGATTTTGCAGAGGTAAGTGGTCATGCATTATTCAAAAGAAAGAAGAAAGTAAAATTATCTCCATTTTTCTTTATAGAAAAACATGCAGATAGCCAACAGCAAGGAGAGTATTTTGAGTTTATGCGTCAAGATTTCGATTCTTTGGGTACGGATGGATTAATGATTGGGGTAGATATAGAATTGCAATCAATGAAACATCCTTTAAAATCACAACTAGTTGTAGAGGTAAAAGATAAAGCAACTGGAGAGCAGATAAGTAGAAGTTGGATGCATTTAAATTGGTTATCACCAATGACTGTTCGTAAAAACCCATTAATCAAGTCTTTTTATTTGCATAATTTTCCTATTTTTAAAGAGGTAGAAGTAATTGTTTATTTATGGAATATAGATAAGCAGCCTTTTACAGTTTATAAAGGAGAAGTTGAGGTTTTTAAGATAATAGAATAAATGTCAGAAGAGATACACGAAGAAGAAAATAACGAAGAGGAAAACCAAGAAAATCAGGAGCAGGAAGCTGGTTCGGGTCAGAATAATATCATTTCGGTAAGTGGAATGTACAAAGAATGGTTTTTGGATTATGCTTCGTATGTAATTTTGGAAAGAGCTGTTCCATCTCTAGAAGATGGGCTTAAGCCTGTGCAAAGAAGAATCCTTCATTCCATGAAAGAAATGGATGATGGTAGATATAACAAAGTTGCCAATATCATTGGTAATACCATGAAATATCACCCACACGGAGATGCTTCTATCGGAGATGCTTTAGTACAGTTGGGACAAAAAGAATTGCTGATAGACATGCAGGGAAACTGGGGAAATACTCTCACAGGAGACCGTGCAGCAGCAGCTAGATATATTGAGGCCCGATTATCCAAATTTGGATTGGAAGTAGTGTTTAATCCAAAAACGACTGAGTGGATAAAATCGTATGACGGTAGAAATAAAGAACCAGTTAATCTTCCGGTAAAATTTCCATTACTTCTTGCACAAGGAGCAGAAGGAATTGCTGTAGGATTATCGACCAAAATATTACCTCATAATTTTATAGAATTAATTGATGGCTCTATAAAAATATTACAAGGAAAAAAAGTAAGTGTAGTTCCTGATTTCTTGAATGGAGGAATGGCAGATTTCTCTAATTATAACGAGGGAATGAGAGGAGGGAAAGTGAGAGTAAGAGCAAAAATCCGTAAGGAAGACGCAAAGACTTTAATCATTCATGAAATACCATTTGGAACCAATACTTCTAATTTAATTGATTCTATACTTAAGGCAAACGAGAAAGGGAAGTTGAAAGTTAAAAAGGTAGAAGACAATACAGCTGCAGATGTAGAGATTGTAATTCACTTGCCAGCAGGAATTTCGCCAGATAAAACCATAGATGCTTTGTACGCATTTAGCGATTGTGAAATCTCTATTTCGCCTAATGCTTGTATCATTGAGGATGACAAGCCTTTGTTTACTTCTGTAAATGAAATGCTAAGAATAAATACCAATGACACGGTAAGGTTATTGAAAATGGAGCTAGAGATAAAACTCGCAGAGCTTCACGAACAATGGCATTATTCTTCTTTGGAGAAAATATTTATAGAGAATAAAATTTACATTGACTTTGATGGTAAAACTTACGAAGAGGCAATTGAGGTGACTCACGTATTATTGAAACCACATATTAAGCATTTGTTACGTGAAGTAACCAATGATGATGTAATAAGATTGCTTGAGATAAAAATGAGAAGAATTACTAAGCATGATGGCGACAAAGCCGATACTTATATTAATTCGCTTGAAGATCAAATTGCTGAGGTAAAAGAAAAATTGAATAACTTGATAGAGTTTGCAATTGAGTATTTCAAAAACTTGAAAGTTAAATACGGAAAAGGGAAAGAGAGAAAGACGGAGATAAGAACTTTTGATATGGTAGATAAATCCAAAGTGATTGTATCAAACAAGAAGTTATACGTAAACAGAGAAGAAGGATTTATAGGGCACGGACTTAAAAAAGATGAATACGTTCAAGATTGTTCGGAGATTGACGACATCATTGTATTCCGAAGAGACGGAATAATGCAGGTAAGTAGAGTTTCGGATAAAATCTTTGTAGGAAAGGACATTTTACATGTTGCTGTATGGAAAAAAGGAGATAAACGAACTATTTATCACATGGTATATCAAGATGGAACTACGGGAGCATCTTACATGAAACGATTTAATGTAACGAGTATTACTCGTGAAAAAGAATACCCACTTACTAAAGGGACAAAAGGAAGTAAAGTACATTATTTTACAGCCAATCCCAATGGAGAATCCGAAGTGGTACAAGTCGCGCTTCGCCCTAGACCAAATATTAAGAAACTGAAATTTGATATTGATTTTGGTGAATTGATAGTGAAAGGAAGAAATAGTGCAGGAAATAGATCTACCAAATACTTGATAAGTAAAGTAACTCAAAAGGAACAAGGGGATTCCACTTTGTCTGCCCGTAAGTTATGGTATGATGATATTGTGAGAAAACTGAATGTAGAGGGAAGAGGAGAGTTTTTGGGAGAATTTAGAGGAGACGATAGGATTATGATGATTACCCAAGCAGGGGAATACAGATTATATCCATTTGCCTTAAATATTCATTTTGCTGACGATATGATTCATATTGAAAAATGGAATCCAGAAAAACCTTTGTCAGTTATTTATTGGGATGGAGAAAAAGAGAACTATTACGTAAAAAGATTCTTATTAGAAGATTCTAGTAGCACAGTAGTTTTTATATCAGAACATCCAAAATCTTTCTTAGAAATTGCATCTACCGATTGGAAACCTATGGTGAATTTGCAATATGATGGGAGAGCAAATAAACGGGAGGATGAAGAAGTAAATGTAGAAGAGTTTATTGCTATAAAAGGGATGAAAGCTTTAGGAAATAGATTAACAACTTATAAGTTGAAATCGATTGATGTATTGGATCCAATTCCTTATGAGCCGGAACCAGTAAAAGAAGAGCCAAAGGAAGTAGAAGTTGAGAGTACAGGCGAAAACGAGTTAGAAGAGCCAATAATTGTAGAAGAAGATGAGGAAATAGAAGAGCCATCATCACCACCAAAAAGTAGTGATGATGGAGGACAAGCTTCTTTATTTTAATAGCTAAGTTTTAAAATGGAATGACAATATTCCATTTTATTTTGGAATAAAATATACCGATTGGTATATTTTGTATACCTTTGATTTCAAATTAGAGATAAATGACCACCAAATCGGATAGAACCAAGCAGTTTATTTTGGAAAAAGTAGCTCCAGTTTTTAATAAAAATGGTTATTTCGGAACCAGTATGTCTGACATTACTGAAGCAACTGGACTAACAAAAGGTGCGATTTATGGAAACTTCAAGAACAAAGAAGATTTGGCTTATTATTCTTTTTATTTCAATGTTTCTTATGTGATGGAAAAACTGAGAGCAATAACAGAAACAAGAGAAAACTCAATCCATCAATTAATGGGAATCTCTGAATTTTATAAACACGATTATTTAGCAAAATTAGAGTTTGGAGGTTGCCCAATCTTAAATGTTGGAGTAGATGCAAATCACACCAACCTCAAATTACACAAAGCAGTAAAACAAGTAATCAAAAAAATACAAGGAAGCATTTTTTTGATTTTAGAAGAAGGAATAAAAAGGAAAGAGATAAAACCAGAAGTAAATGCAAAAGAATTTTCTTCGGTCATGTTTTCCTTGATAGAAGGAGGAGTTTTTATGTCTATGACAATGAAAGATAATTCCTATTTAAGAAATATGATGAATCACTTGGATAACGTGATTCAAAAAGAACTAAAAAATTAATTATGAAATACATTTTATTACTAAATAGGTTTTGGTTAAATATCACCTCTTTTATTGCGCCAAAATATTGTGCAAATCTAGCTGTAAATATTTTTTCGAAAGTTAGAATAAATTCAATTCGTGATAAAGAAAAACCATTTTATGCCCAAGCGAGGGAATTTAAAGTTGCTAGAGCGGGGGAAGATTTATCTTGCTACGAATTGGGAAATCCAGAAGGGAAGCTATTGTTTCTGGTTCATGGATGGGAAAGTAATCCAGGATGTTTTACTCAGTTTTTACCTCATTTAGCTAATTATAGAATTATAGCATTTACTTTGCCTTCACATGCTCACAATAAAGAGACTCATACCAATATGTATGAAGGGAAAGACGCATTTAAGCTAGTTTTGGATGCTATAAAACCTACAGAACCTTTTCATGTAGTTGCACATTCCTTAGGCTCTTCTATTTCTTCTTTTGCTTTATCCGAAACAGATTATCAGGTAGATAAGTTAGTGTTCTTATCTGCAAACAATTTGATAAAGCAGGTATTTCAAGATTTTCAAAAATTGATTGGTTTCAATGATAAAGTATATGGACTTATTGCTGACAAAATTGAGGGAATAACTGGAAATAAGCTAGAAGAAATGAAAGTGGAAGATAGGTTGAAGAAAGTGAAATTTAACGAGTTGTTATTGATTCACGATAAATTTGATAAAATTATCTCATTCGAAAACTCAGCAGTTTTGCATAAGAAATTTGCCAATTCTAAATTAATTCCATTCGAGAAAATAGGGCATTATCGCATGCTTTGGAATGAAGAAGTACTAAGTGAGGTGTTGAGGTTTTAGGACTATGTTTTTCTTATCAAATCTATCTGTAATGAATTTAGATAAGTATTAAGAATCTATTTTTTCCAAGCCGAAAAAGGATTTTCTATGAGTTGAGAATTGTAATATTTTGTTTTCTCGGTTACCTCTTTGCCTAGCCAACTAGGAATTAAGAAAGTCTCATTTTCTTGTGACAACTCAATTTCTGCAACTTCTAGGCCTTTGTTTTCTCCTTCAAAAATATCTATTTCCCAAATGTGATTTCCTTGATGTACCAGGTGTCTGGTTTTCTCTATGATAGGTTTTTCGCAGAGTAAAACTAATTCCTCTGCATCTTGTAGTGGAATTTCATATTCAAATTCTTTTCTAAAACTACCTTCGTTTTTGCTTTTTATTGTTAAAAAACCTTTGTTTTTAGTGATTCTAATTCTCACAGTTCTTTCTGGATTTGAGTTGAGATAACCTTGAACTATTTTGTTTTTGGAAGAAACTTCCTTCTTCCAAGAGTCATTTTTTAAAAGGTATTTTCTTTCAATTTCTATTGCCATTGGTTAAGCTATGTCGGTTAAAGAATTTACTTTAACTGGATTCGCAGAATTAAACCCTTCTCCATATTTTACTCCAATAGTTCTTCCAAATTGCCTGGATCTACCATCAAGAAAATCGATAAATTCTTTGCTAGAAATAGGCGTTTGTGGCTCTTTACTTTCAGGGTTATAAAACTGAGAAGAATAACACAAAATTGATTTCATTTTATCATCTTTTTCTTCTGTAATATCAATCACAAAATCGGGTTCAATGTATTCGTCTTGGATGTAATGAAAAACTTGTTTAGGTCGCCATTTTTCTTGTTTCTCTCCATTTAAACTAGTTTCAATTTTCACCAATCCAGCTAGAAAACTAGCTCTTTTTACTAATTCTCCACCTCTTCCATGATCGGGATGGCGATCTTTTATGGCATTACACAAAACTATTTCGGGTTGGTATTTACGAATCATTTCGACCACTCTCAGTAGAGATTGTTCGTTTATTTCAAAAAAACCATCTCCTAGATTTAAATTTTCACGGATAGAATTCCCAATTACTTTACTAGCGTTTTCTGCTTCTTCATACCTTAATTCTCTACTTCCTCTAGAACCTAATTCTCCTTCCGTAAGGTCAATAATCCCTACCTTGTTACCGTTTTTCACTTGTTTTATAAGTGTTCCGCTACAAGCAAGTTCTATGTCATCTGGGTGAGCCGCAAAGGCTAGTATATCTAGTTTCATAGGTTAAAGGTAATTTAAAATTTTTCATCCAAAGAGGATATAGTTTTTGGATTTTCTTTTATTCTTATTTTCTTTTGGATAATAAAATAGGTAGCAATGGAAAGAATACAATATCCCAAAAAGAAATACAATCCCAATAGCGTAGTGCTTTCTGTTTTCATTCCAAAATCTAGGCTACTAAAGGATAAAAATGCTAAGAAAGTAGAAGCTACAAAAACATCTGCCATACTATATTTTCCAAGATAGGAAGCCACTTTTAGGGGGTTAAACTTTTTGTCCATTTTATTGGATAATAAGTAGTAGTAAAATAAGATTAATTTAGAAAAAGGGAAAATAACACTAAATGTGAACAGGGCAAATGCAACAATAAAATTATTGTTTTGAAACAGAGTCTGAATCACTCCCATTATTGATTTACATTGAAATAATAAATATACTTTTCCATCAAATGATTTAGAAATACCAGCAATTGAGATATTTTGATTTTTAAGAAAAGCTCCAAACTCTAGCATAGGAATTGTAATTCCTATGACAAGTAGAACTAAAGATATATTTAAAACAACAAGACCAAATTGCTTTACAGACACTTTTTTTTTACGATAAAAAAGGAAGAATAACAATCCATAAATAACAATGCTTGTAACACTTATTAATCCATTGTTGTTTCCAATGGTTTTGGCTTTTGTTGCTTTTTTGAAATAATCCCTGGCTGTTTTTTTAGAATTTTCCCATTCGCTTGGAATGATGTAATCTTTGTAATCCAACACGGTTTTTTGCATGTTTAATTCACTAGCATAAGCAACTTTGTACCTTTGGTATTTATCAAATTTCGCATGAATAATTATCCCTAAAAAACAATTTAGTGCAAAAAAAATCAAAGAGATGAGTATAAATAAATTCCTATTCATGATTTAGTTTCTTTGTATTTATGACTCCCTTTTCCGACAATAGAATAGCAATCTTTTTTGTGCTTTCGAAATTGGAGAATACAATAATCATCATGACAGTGATTGGCACAGAAAGTACCATTCCTACAACTCCCCAAATTACCCCCCAAACACTAAGTGAGAGAATTACTACAAGTGAACTGATATTAAGCGAATTTCCCATTAGTTTCGGTTCCAAGAAATTTCCAACCAATAACTGGATAGATCCAACAAGAATCAAGACATAAATAAAAGGCATAAAATCGTTACCTCCATATTGTATGAGTGCCATTAATGCAGGAAATAAAGTCGCAACTAAGGAACCAATGGAAGGGATATAGTTTAAAATGAAAATACAAAAAGCCCAGAATATAGCGAAATCTATTTGTAAAATTAAAAGGGCAAAGTAACTTAATGCAGCTGTAGTTAAACTAAGTAATGTTTTGATAGATATATATTTACCAAGAGAATAATCTATTTTGTAAAGTAATCCATTCATTTTTTCAAAATCTTGGGGTTCGGAATAAATCGCTTCTAATTTTCTTAAAAAAGTACTTTCTTCCATCAATATAAATAGTAAATAAAGAAGAATCATAAAGGCATTGGAAAACAATTCGCTAATTGAATCTAAAAATAGTCTAATGAAAGATTGTAGGTCTATTTTTCTACTATAATCGTTTATTTTTTCAGTGATATTAAATCCAAAACTGGCTTCAATGTTTTGCGAAATTTTATCCAAGTTCATGGTGTATTTTGGCAATGCATTACTCAAATTGTTTGCGTTTTGAATCAGTAAACTAGTTATCAGCCCTAGGACTAGAATAAGAAATACGGTAGCTACAATAGTTTTAATCCATTTCGTTACTTTTGTTTTTATCCAATGCGATTTATCCATAAATTCTCTTATTTCTTTGATGAGAAACCAAAGGATAATGGCAAGAATAAGAGGAAGGATAATAGATTTAGCAAGAATAAGCATGGCTACAACCATGAAAATAATAAACATTATTCCAGCAATTTTTTGTAATTTCATATAGAATTTAATAAGATTCTTAAATGTACATAAGAAATCTGTAATTTATAAATAATTAAGCCTTTCTGAGTTGAAAAAATTTAATATCCCCTCTCAATACAAATCATCTATTATTGCCGAGATAAAAGAGAAAAGAAAAGAATCTGATAGAATGAAAAAAGATTTCTCTCCTTCAACTCTTCAATTCGACAAAGTAGATTTTGTACTTGCCAGACATTTTGGTTTTTGTTTTGGTGTAGAGAATGCTGTAGAAAAAGTGTATGCCATTTTAAATAATCATCCCGACAAGAATATTTATTTATTGAGTCAAATGATTCATAATCCTACTGTAAATGACGACTTATTAGATAGAGGAGTCCAATTTATAATGGACACGAAAGGAAAGCAAAATATTCCTTGGGGAGATATAACTAAGGATGATATTGTAATTATTCCTGCATTTGGAACAACTTTGGAGATTGAAAAAATCTTACAAGAAAAGAACATTGATGTTGAAAATTACGATACAACTTGCCCTTTTGTAGAAAAGGTATGGAATAGATCAGAGAAACTTGGACAGGATGATTATACTATAATAATTCATGGGAAAGCTACTCACGAAGAGACAAGAGCTACTTTTTCGCACAGTAGTTCCAAAGGAAAAACTATAATAGTTAAGAATATTGAAGAATCAAAAATGTTAGCTCAATTCATTGACAAACGTTTGCCAAAGGAAAAGTTTTACGAATTTTTTGAAGGAAAATTTTCTGAAGGATTTAATCCAGATGAAGATTTGGATAGAGTGGGAGTAGTAAATCAAACAACTATGCTTGCCTCAGACACTCATGAGATTTCTCAATATTTTAAAGAGAAAATGACTGATATTTATGGCGAAAGTGATTTGAAGTTACATTTTGCAGACACAAGAGATACATTGTGTTATGCTACCAATGATAACCAAAAAGCTACACTTGAATTGATGAAAGAGGCGGGAGATTTTGCAATAGTTGTAGGAGGTTATAACAGCTCCAATACTATTCATTTAGTCGAGTTACTGGAGCAGAAATTCAATACATTTTTTGTTCAGAATGCCCAAAGAATAGAGAGTAAGAGTTGTATAAATCACTTTGATATTCACAAAAATGTAGAGCTCACTTCTGATTTTGTGAGTAACTTAGATAAGGAAAAATTAAAAATAATAATTACTTGTGGTGCGTCTTGCCCAGATAGTGTACTTAATCAAGTAATTGAAAAAATAGTAAAACTAGTAAATGAATAAGTTAAGTTTACAAATAGGGGCAATGTTAGTATTTTTGATTTTCAGCTTTAATTCCATTGCTGGAGTTCAAGCAATCTTTAATTACAAGCAATTTCAAATCCCAAACAAGGGAATTTACATAGAAAGCTATTTGTCTTTTGTATCCTCTTCTCTCAAGTATAATGTTGCAGACAGTGAGGTTTTACAAGCTAAATTATTGATTACGCAAATACTGAAGAAAGGAGATGAAATTATTGATTTCAAAAAATATAAAGTACTTGGCCCCGTATTGATAGATAGTGTTGCAGTAGATTTTAAAGATCAAAAAAGATTTTTTCTTACCCCTGGAGAATATGAAATGGAAATTACAATCAAGGATTTAAATAATTCAGATCCAGGATATTTAGTGTCTAGAAATATAATTTCTGTGAGACCTTATGAGAATGGAATCAGCATTTCGGACATAGAATTGATTGATTATTTTAATAAAACAAAAAAGAAAAATGAGTTTTCTAAATCAGGGTATGATATTTATCCAATGGTGTCTAATTATTTGCCAACAGAGATTGGTAAACTTGTCTATTATTTAGAATTATACAACAGTAAAAATAGAGAGAAAGTATTGGTAAAGCAATATATAGAAACCTATTATGGAAACAAGTTATTACCAAATTTTTTGAAACGTTCGGTTAAAAAATTAGATGGAGTTACCCCTATTCTCAATTTGTTTGATATTTCAAAGTTACCTACAGGAAATTATAATTTGGTAATAGAAGTGAGGGATTCGCTCAATAAAATTATAACATCTGACAAAGTTTTTTTACAAAGAGTAAACTCCGATATGGAGAAAAAACAAGTCTTAACTCTGGAAGCGAATGAGCAACAAATCACTTACGCCTTAAAATCAGATTCTATTGATCATTACCTAGAATGTCTTATTCCTATTGCAAATAGAATGGAATACAAAGTGCTTATAGGGAACAAAAAGAAATTAACTTACGACCAAAAGGAACGCTATTTTTTAAATTTTTGGCAAAATAGATACGGAGTAAATGCAATAAAAGAATGGAATAATTACCGAGACCTAATTAGTGAAGTAGATAAGCAGTTTGGAACTAGAGTTAAAAGAGGTTACGAAACTGATATGGGAAGAGTATTCGTAAAATATGGTAAACCAAATGATGTAATTAATAAACTAAACGAACAAGGAACTTATCCTTATTCTATCTGGCATTATTATCAAACCAATAGTAGGTCTAATGTGATTTTTGTGTTTTATCAATCTACAGCAGCTTCTCAAGATTTTGAATTGATACACTCTGACATGCAAGGAGAAATGACAAATTCTAATTGGAAAACTCTTATAAATAATAGAGTGGGAGGTTCTGACACTAGGTTAGATGAAGATGAAAGAAGAATGAAGTAGGGCATTAAAATCCGTAACCCCATTCATCTGTGCGCCTTTTTCCTAATTCTTTGTAATCCATTTTTTCTATGGCTCTAGTTACTTTTTCTCTGTTTTTGTACAATGATTTGTGTTCTAAATTGTACAATCCCAATCCTAAATGAAATATCAAACTACTTATTGCAATAGCTTTAAGAATTTTTAATGCAGGTTTGTATTTTCCTACAAGCCATTCGTAACAATAAAAAGCATAGCAAATTGCTAAGGGAAAAAAGATATAAAAAGTGTGAGAGGCAGGACCTTTTATTGAAAAGAAAAAGCTGCAATATAATAAGACTAAACTAGCAATAACTAGTAATTTCACTCTCGTAAATTCTTTGGAAGCAGAAGGTTTTATGAGCAAATAAATAAATAATCCAATTTGTAGAAAACCAACCAAAAGAAGGAAGATTACAAATGGAGAACTCCAAATTTGATCCTGTACAATACTGAGTCTCTCTTCGGTATTTCCTCCTAAAACGTAAGGAATTTCATTTCCTGCAAAACTAAAAAACCTCAAAACTATGATTGGTAAATTACTCCAATTTTCTGGATTAAACAGAACATTTGATAAAGTGCTTGGACCTTCGTTAGGTGTTAAAAGTAAAGTAGGAATCAAAGTAAGAATTCCAATAAATAATCCCAAGAGATAAATACCTATTGTTTTAATCTGTTTTATTAGTTTTTTTCTAATTCTAAATAGAAATACAAAGCCTGTTAAAGGTAAGAGTAAAACCCAAGACATATGCAATTGCATAATACTGGTAGTAGAAATTCCTAGTATTAAAAATGCCAAATTAGGATTCATTATTTTTTTGGAATAAATAGGAAGTAATTCCAAAAGACTAATGAAAAAAGGAATGGCAAACACCAGTGCATAAGAAGGATTTACAACTCTTGTGCTGTAATGCATTGCCCAAGGAGTAATAAGAATTAAGGTGTAAACTAGCCAAGAAGGAATCTTACTTGTCCTTTTTGTAACGTAATACCCCAAAAAGCTTAAACTGAAAAAAGACAATAGATTAAGAAATACGATTGGCGCCTCAGGAGTAGCAGAAATATAAAAAGGAATAGAAACTAACAAACCCTGTAATCCGCCAGCAATCTGAGTATTGGTATACACTATGTCGGGTCCGTAATAGGGCCAGCTTCCTGTGGTATATGATTTTAATCCAATAAGGTAAATTTGCAACTCATCATCAAACCAAAACTCTGAACATAATCCAAACAAAAGTCGAAAAAGAAATAAAAACACCAATAAAATAATTAGTTTTTTTTGCATGGCTCAAATATAGACTAAAAAGATAACCGTTAAAAATAATAAAAAGGAATGATTGTTTGAAGCAGTTTATTTAACAGCTTGATTAAGTCCAAGATTTCCGCCCATTTTTAGCATAAAATTAAAAGCCTCATCAAAGTCATTTTTGATAGTTCCTTCAAGTATTGCTTCCTTAATTTCATTTTTTATTTGACCTACTTCATAACAAGGTTTAAGGTCAAACGTTTTCATTATAATATCTCCAGAAATAGGAGGTTGCCAATCTCTTATTTTATCACTTGCCTCTATTTCTGCAATGCGTTTTTCTACTTTGTCAAATCGTTCAAGGTATAATTTTACCTTATTAGCATTCTTAGAAGTAATGTCAGCTCGGCAAAGCGTCAATAAATCATCAATGTCTTCTCCAGCTTCAAACAGAAGTCTTCTGTAAGCAGAATCTTTTGTGTTTTTATTAGTTAATGCAATTGGGCGCAAATGTAAAAACACCATTTTTCTAACATAATGCATCTGATTATCAAGTGGTAATTTTAATCTTTTAAACTCAGGTTTCACCATTTTAGAACCCACAACTTCGTGACTGTGAAAAGTCCATCCCACTCTTGGATCAAAACGTTTTGTGTTTGGTTTTGCAATATCATGCATAATTGCCGACCATCTCAACCAAAGATTACCTGTGTTGGGAGCAATGTTATCCAACACTTCTAAGGTGTGATAAAAATTATCTTTGTGGCTTTTTCTGTCTATTGTTTCTACGCCATATAATTTCACCATAGTTGGAAAAATAATTTGCAATAACCCCGTGTTGTATAATAATTTGAATCCCACTGAAGGAACCTCTGACATAATTATTTTATTCAATTCTGTCGTAATTCTTTCTTGCGATACAATCTCAATTCTATTTTTATTCTCACGAATTGCCACCAAACTAGTGTGGTGAATATTAAACCTCAATTGCGAAGCAAAACGAATCGCTCTCATCATCCTTAGTGGATCATCAGAATAAGTAATTCCTGCTTCAAGAGGTGTCTTTATCAATTTGTTTTTCAAATCTTCTACACCACCAAATGGATCTACCAAATCACCAAAAGTTGCTTTGCTAAGGCTTATTGCCAAGGCATTCATTCTAAAATCTCTTCGTTTTTGGTCATCCTCAATAGTTCCATCTTCTACGGTTGGCTTTCGGGAATCACGGTTGTAGGATTCTTTTCTAGCTCCCACAAATTCTATTTCAAAACCGTCATCCAGTTTTATCATAGCCGTACCAAAGTTTTTGAAAACACTTACTTTGGAGGCTTTTACCTTCTCAGCAATTTTTTCGGCAAGTTCTATTCCACTTCCTTCAATTACAATATCTATGTCTTTACAAGGTCTATCCAAGAGTAAATCTCGAACAAACCCTCCAATTACAAAAACTTTCTCGTTGGGAGCAGCTTCCATTATTGAAGTAAAAATTGGGTGATTTAGTTTTTCCTTTAGGTTTTGATTTTCCATTAAGTTGGTAAGCTATTATTTTCTTATTAATGTAAAAGTACTATCCATATCTATTTTCATTATGGTAGAAGATTTTGTCTTTAGTTTTACATTGGGTGGCAAATTTACAATATAATCAACACCCTTCAAAATTCTTTTGTCTATATCGGCAAAGCTCAATGGTGATTTACTATTCGAGATATTGGCAGAGGTAGAAACAAGTGGCTTTCCAAATTTCTTTATCAAATCATGGCAAAAACCCTCTTTTACAATTCTTATTGCAATCGATTTATCTTCAGCCAAGATATTTGGTGCTAAATTATATCCTTCTGGATAAATAATAGTCGTAGGTTTTTCGGATAACTCAACAATATCCCAAGCAATTTCAGGTATTTGTTTTACGTAACGATTTAGTTTTGTGTCTTTTTCAAGTAAAACAATCATACTTTTGGAAGACTCTCTTTTTTTTAAGTCATAAATTTTCTTTACGGCTTCTGGGTTTGTAGCATCACAACCTATTCCCCAAATAGTATCGGTAGGGTAAAGGATGATTCCTCCATTTCTTAAAACTTCTATAACTTTGTCCACATCTTTTGTTTTTAAATGTAAAGATATAGATAAGGTTTATTTATTTTTGCAATTATGGAAAACATTGAGAGAAATATAAAGCTGATTTGGGATTTTAGAGGAGAAGATGGGTTTGAAACTGCAAAACATCACGAAATTCATCTAAAAGAATTTGCTGAAAAAGAAAATATCCCTGTTGTAAATTCGGGAATTGAAAAAGTAAAAGAGCTTCATTCGTTAGCATTTATAACAGTTTCAGAGCCATTTATGAAGACAGTAAGAGATGCTTTAATCCCTCACAGAGGGGAAATAGTTGATTAACAAAAAATGAGCTATAAAATAAATAGGTATAAAATTGTTTTATATTATAGGTTCTTTTATATTTGCAACCTTGATAAAAAAGCAAAAAATTAAACAAAATAACTATGCAAAATAGAACGATTATATGGGTTTTTACCATATTATTATCATTAGCCTGTCTTTACCAACTTTCATTTACTTGGGTAACTAGCAGTGTAGAATCAAAAGCTGAAGCATTTGCAACTACTGAAGCTTCTCACTTTTTAAATGCAGATACTGCAATTGGCGACACTTCAATAATAAAAGTAGGAAACGGATTTTATCCTGTTTCTACTTCACAAGAAGTTTCTACTTATAAGACTGCTGTTGCTGAAAACTACTTGGTAGAAAAAGCGAACCAACCAGCTTATCCTTTTTTTGGTCAAACGTACAAAGAATGTAAAGATAATGAATTGGCAAAAGGGCTTGACCTTGAAGGAGGAATGAGTGTAACGCTTGAAGTTTCTATTCCAGATATGGTAAAGAATATTGCAGGTAGTTATTCAAAGAGAACAAGTTTTTCAGCTCCTTTTGATGCAGCATATTCTTCATTCTCTAGTAATGGGAACGAGAGACCTTTCGTAGATCTTTTCGAAGAAAAATACAATGAAATGAGTCCAGATGAAAATTTGGCTAGAGTTTTCAAATTCAAAGATGAAAACGGTAAGCCAATGTCAGACTTATCGAATGAGGAAATTTTTAATGAATTGAAAGAAAAAGCATCTAGTGCTTTAGATAAAACAGAAACAATATTAGTTTCAAGACTTTCTGGTTCAGGATTATCTCTTCCAACTATTCAAAAAAACAAATCAGCAGGAACCATTTCTATCGAAATGCCTGGTGTTAAGGATAAGGCAAGGATGAGAAAGTTAATTCAAGGAACTGCAAAATTGGAGTTTTGGGAAACTTATAACAACACAGAACTTGGAAATAGTATTTATGAAAAAGTAAATGATATTTTAAGTAGAACAATGTATCCAGGTTATTTGGATTCGGTTGAAAAAGCTTTGGCTGATACTACTAAATTAACTGATACGACAACTATTGATGGAGTAGCTGACAATGATGTTGAATTGGAAGATTCTACTAATGATTTATTTGACGACTCTACTTTAGAGTTTAATCCAACTGCTGACTTAACAGAAGACGAGCAAGTAGAAGTGTTTAGAAAAACAAGTCCTTTATCTGCTTATTTATATCCAAATGCAAATAGAGAAAACCAATGGAACGAAAGTCCAGTATTAGGATACGCTAAATTAACAGATACAGCAATTATTGATTCTTTCTTAAGACAAGGTTTTGTTCAGAATGAATTGAATTCAATTTCAAGAGATTTAATTTTCATGTGGGAATCTAAATCTACGTTCTCAACTACTGAAGGAACACCTTTATTAAACCTATATTTAGTTAAGAAAACTAGAGATGGGATATCAAAATTGGATGGAGAACAAGTTGAAAATGCAAGACAAGATTTTGATCCTATTAATAGAAGCCCAATGGTTACTTTGCAGTTTAAAAGTGCAGGAGCAACAGCATGGGGAGATTTAACAGAGGAAAGTGCTAAAAACAAAACAGGAATTGCTATTACACTAGATAACAAAGTTTTCTCTGCACCTATTGCATCAGCAAGAATTGATGGAGGAAATACTCAAATTACTGGAGGAAGTTTTTCTGGAGCTGATGGAATTAAAGAAGCAGCAGATTTAGCAAACATACTTAAAGCAGGAGCTTTACCAGCACCAGCAAAAATTGTAAATGAATCGTTTGTAGGGCCAACTTTAGGAGCAGAAAATGTAAGTGCAGGTTTATGGTCATTTGCAGGAGCTTTATTTTTGGTATTACTCTACATGATGTTTTATTACGCAAAAGCAGGGGCTGTTGCTGATATTGCTTTAATAGCAAACATATTCTTTATTTTTGGAACACTTGCTTCTCTTGGAGCTGCATTAACGCTTCCTGGAATTGCTGGTATTGTATTGACAATTGGTATGTCGGTAGATGCAAATGTTCTTGTATTTGAAAGAATACGTGAAGAATTGAGAAATGGAAAAGGAAAAAGACAAGCTATTGACGAAGGGTATGCAAAAGCACTTTCAGCAATTTTAGATGCAAATGTTACAACATTACTTACTGCAATAGTATTAGGTTATTTTGGAACAGGAGCAATTCAAGGATTTGCAGTTACCTTAATCATAGGTATCTTTACTTCTTTATTCTCAGCATTAATTATTTCAAGATTAATATTTAGTTACATGATAGAAAGAAAGAAAGATATTTCTTTCTCAACTTCTATTACTAAGAACTTATTCTTGAACTTAACAATTCCTTTTATCAAAAAGAGAAAAACATTTTATATCATCTCAGCATTAATTATTGCTGGAGGTTTATTCTCAATGGTACAAAGATCTCTTGATTATGGAGTAGAATTTACTGGAGGAAGAACATTCAAAGTTGAATTTGATAAAGCAGTTAATTTAGAGGATGTAAAATCAAAACTTACCGCTTCTTTTGGTGATCAACCAGAAGTAAAAATGGTAGACAATGAATTTAAAGCACTTATCACCACTCAATTTATGTTGGATGATAAATCGGCTGATGGTTCTCAAATTGTTGAAGCAAAATTAGCTGAAGGTTTAAAAGGGATCAGTGAGTATGAAATTTTAGAATCACAACAAGTAGATCCACAAATTTCGGCAGAATTTAAGACTTCGTCTATTTATGCGATTGTATTCTCATTAATCATTATTTTCTTATACATCTTATTTAGATTTAGAAAATGGCAATTTGGATTAGGTGCATTGATTGCAATGGCACATGATGTTCTTATTGTATTGGCATTATTCTCTATTGGTTGGGGAAGATTCCCATTTGCAATGGAAATAAACCAAGCGTTTATTGCGGCAATACTAACAGTAGTTGGTTACTCAATAAATGATACAGTAGTTGTATTTGATAGAATAAGAGAATTCTTAACAGAAAAGAAAAGAGAAGATCCTAAAGAAGTGATAAACCAAGCATTGAACTCTACATTGAGTAGAACAGTAAATACTTCGGTAACTACGTTCTTGGTTTTGTTAATCATCTTCATATTTGGAGGAGATTCAATTAAAGGAATGACATTTGCCTTGATGATTGGAGTTGTAGTTGGTACCTATTCTTCATTATGTATTGCTACACCATCTGTAGTTGATTTCTCTAAATCATTTGATTTCAAAAAGAAAGAAGAAGTTTAAATTTCACTAGATTATTAGTTAAAGTCTCTCGAATTTCGGGAGACTTTTTTTTGAGCTAGAGTTAATAAAATTGAAGTTAGATTTATAAAAACATTCCTTACCTTAGTAAAAGAATTTTAAGCAACATTTGCACTTAATTTATAATGAATACAACACATACCTTACTTTTTTTAAACCTTAGTGGAGGAGAAATCTTTATTGTTTTTCTTTTCATCCTAATATTTTTTGGTGCAGAAAGTATTCCAAAAATGGCAAAGCAATTGGGTAAGATTATGTTTCAAATAAAGAACGCTACAGACGATATAAAAAGGGACATAAAAGAATCGACCGATAATATAAAGAAAGATATTATGGATCAGGTAGAGATTTCAAACCCTATAAAAGACATCAAAAAAGAGCTATTGGAAGAAACTCAAATTTCTAACCCAATAAAGGATATAAAGAAAGAGCTGGATGAATCTACAAAAGACATTAATATATAACTATGGGAATAGATATTTTTTGGCTAGTCTTAGGTTTAATAATATTAATTTTCAGTGGTGATTATTTAGTAAAAGGTGCTGTAGGAATTGCAGAAAAATTCAAAATTTCTCCTTTGGTAATTGGAATGACAGTTGTTTCTTTTGGAACATCTGCACCCGAATTATTTGTAAGTGTGAAAGCTGCATTAATGGGTTCTCCTGATCTTGCAATAGGAAATGTAATCGGTTCTAATATTGCTAATCTTGCTCTTGTTCTATCCATAACTGTACTTATTTTCCCAATCATAGTAGAAAGAAATTCTAAGTTTATTGATTGGCCAATGATGATGTTTGCTAGTATATTATTCTTCGTATTCTCACTTGACAATTTAATTACAATGATAGAAGGATTGATATTAATTGCAATCCTTACTGTGTTTATTATATTCTTAATCAGAAATTCAAGGAAATCAAATCTACATTTAGACGAAGACATTGATGGAACTCCAAGTAATTTTCCACTTACTCTACTTTATCTTTTTGGAGGATTGGTAGGACTTAAGTTTGGAGCGGATTGGTTATTGGATGGGGCAATAGGATTAGCAAAGTCTTTTGGTATGACAGAGAAAGTAATAGGAGTAACCATAGTTGCTTTTGGAACTTCAGTTCCAGAATTAGTAGCTTCTGGTTTTGCAGCTTATAAAAAACAAACCGATATCTCAATTGGGAATTTGATTGGGTCTAATATTTTTAATATTATGATTGTGATTGGAATTACGGCAGTAATTACTCCAATTCAAGTTGCAGAATCGGCAATGAGTTTTGATATATATTGGATGCTTGGAATCTCCTTAGCCTTATATCCAATGATGTTTATTGGTAAAAAAATGGGAAGAATTCATGGAGTAATTCTTCTTACAGCTTACGTGACTTATATCGTATTGTGCTTACACTCTATTTAAGGATTTGTTTTATAATTTCTAAAACTTGAGGAATTACTAATTTATTTCCAGAATTATCAATTACATAGTCAGCAAGCTCAGTTTTCTTCTCTTCGCTCCATTGGTTATTCATTCGCGACAAAACCTCTTCTTGGTTCGTATTATCACGTTTTATTACTCTTTCTATTCTTGTTTCTTGAGGAGCAGAGACCAGAATTGTTTTATGTAAAGATTTATAGATTCCAGTTTCAAAAAGAATAGCAGCTTCTTTCAATATAAAAGAAGTGTTTTGTGAATCTACCCATTTTTCAAAATCTTCGCCCACAGCTGGATGGATGATAGAGTTGAGTAATTCTAGTTTTTCTGGATTATTGAATACTATGGAAGCCATTTTTTTTCTATCTAATCCGTTAGAATTGTAAATGTCATTGCCAAAAGAAAGCTTAATAGAATTGATTAATTCCTCATTGGAATTAATCAATTCTTTAGCTTTAGTATCCGAATTGTATACTGGATAACTCAAGGACATAAAAACTTTAGCAATGGTCGATTTTCCCGAACCTATTCCTCCAGTTATTCCAATGAGTTTCATTTTATTGTTTTAAAGGAATGTCAGTTCGATTGATTTCTAAAAGAGGTGACTTTTTTAAATCGTATCGAGAAAAATCCCTGAGTTAGAAAAGTTTATTTTCTTCCGCTTTGTTGTTGGTGAGCAGCAAAATCTGTAATGATTGCAGATCTTTCTATTTTTACTACGCTTCCATCTTCTACCTTTAAAGTAATAGTAGTTTCTTGCATAGCTTTAATTGTTCCGTGCAATCCTCCAATAGTAACAATGCTATCTCCAGTTTTCAAAGCTTCTCTAAAAGTTTTTAATTCTTTTTGTTTTTTCAATTGTGGACGTATCATGAAGAAATAAAATACTCCAATCATTAATACCAACATAATTATGGTTTGCATTCCGCCACCACCATTTTCACCACTCATCATCATAAATACTGTGTTCATTTTTTTTCTTTTTTTTATTGTTGATTGGGACCTATTACGGTTCCTTTTAATTTTATTATTGTATTCGTAGGAAATGTATTAGCAACTATAGTCAATTTTTTATCTGTAGTTCCAGGAAATCCTTCCGATTTAAAATTCTGAGTCAATGTATCCTTTTTCTCCAGGCATTATTGGTTTACGCGACCAGTTTTCTGAGACTGTGCAACCACATGATGTTGCTACAGAAGCTATAAGTAAAGGACTACTTCCTTTATTAGTAAAACTAAATCTGTAAGTTACCACTGCTCCTTCT
>Ga0209713_10000227_pt1 | contig 31793 bp, 28 predicted proteins | sample ArcOceMetagenome_3_FD_187444 | JGI IMG/M metagenome (GOLD analysis project Ga0209713, IMG submission 187444) | Marine eukaryotic phytoplankton communities from Arctic Ocean - Arctic Ocean- Svalbard ARC20M Metagenome (SPAdes) (version 2) | ecosystem: Environmental > Aquatic > Marine > Oceanic...
TTTGAAATTATTGAGGATTCTTGCAATGGTATTGATAATGATTTTAATGTCAAATTGGAAAATAGCGAATTGTGGGATTCTGAATCTTCTTTTTATGCTGTACTTGCTACCTATATTTCTGGCTATATAGCTAGAACCGTCGTTCCAAGCCAAATTTATGGGGGGTATGTTCTTGTTAATGACGAGCCTGATGAGTATTCATCAAGTTTTAAAATTATTGACTCAGAAGCAGGTGTTTTCATGAATAATATGCAAGAACATAATGGTAAAATATTTTTAAGATACTATTTTGAGGAAGATGGAGAGATTTATGAAGAACTTGTATGTGTAAGCTCAATTAACAGTTAGATTGGGTATAGTTCAAGGGGTATGTTGCTTCGCTATTTTCCTAAACGTAATAATTTCATATATTTGTAAAAATAAATTTTGGATTTAGCTAAACAAATTATAAAACAGATTATACAAGATGATATAGACCTAGATGCCTATAATCAGATTGAATTAATGCAATGGCTAGTTGCGAATTTTATTAATGTTTTATGCGACAATAAGATTTTTGTAACCAAGGTTACATCTACACCCATAAAAGACCCTTTATATAAGTGCTTATATGAAATTGTAGCAATCTTTAATAAAAAAGAATATCGTATGGAATTTGGAATTTTATATACCGAAACTATGCAAGTGGATGAGTTGAAGAAAATAGAATTTGAACGAGTCTCTTTGGCTTTTTACAACCGTAACTTAGATGTTAGTTCTGTATTTCTTGACTTGGATCAGTTAGATTTCTGTATCACAAAACTAGAGTCATCTAGAGTAATAATAATTGGTTAATATACATGAAAAACGATATGAAAATAATTTATATAGATTTAGACGGTGTTGTAGCAGATTTCGAAAAAGGCAGGAGTGAGCATCCGCTTTCTAAAATCACTCCATACAAGGGCAGACCCGATAAATTGCCAGGTGTTTACGAGAATCTGGAACCTATAGCAGGTGCGATAGATGCTGTCAATTATCTATTGAATAGTGAAGATTTTGATGTTTATTTTCTATCTACAGCGCCATGGGACAATCCAGAAGCATGGATGCACAAAAGACTATGGATAGCAAAATACTTTGATGAAAAACTTATACGTAAGCGACTAATTTTAAGTCATCATAAACATTTACTTATTGGGGATTATTTAATTGACGATAGACGATTTAATGGAGCATCAGAATTTAAAGGTAAATGGTTGTATTTTGGATCTGATGACTGTCCTAATTGGCCTGCTGTTTTAAATTATTTATTATAAAAATATAGTCAAAATTAAAATCTAAACATAGAAGTTACTGCTCAACCAGATTATAGTAAGTTACTCTGCTCTTGTCCATTGCGTGCTCGAAAGTTGTTTCATCTTGCATTCGGCCTTGGCCTAAGCTGCTTGATTTGCGCCCTACGGATGTAAAATGAAGCATTGTGAATAGAAGGTTAAAACCGCGTATGCCCAAATTTTTAAACGGTTGCTTAGCTGTGTAACCCACGCCCTCCATAATCTGAAGACAGCCATCCATGATAAGCGAAAGATCCTCATCTGACCAGTCTTCTCTGGGCATAGCAAAGGCGTCTTCATTTCGGTACACCTCAGGACCTGTTTTAATGTAGCTGTCTGCTTTGACTAGAATGTAAGGAAACCTATTTTCGATAAAAAGATTGTTTTGCTCATCGGTAAATCCAGCAGTTAATTCATCTAATTTCCTTGTGATATCGTTCATATTAATTTCGTGTTATTTGCCTTTGGTTTATATCTACTATGGTGTAATAACGAATATAATAAATCCAAAGGACATTTAATAATTCAAAACAATTTACCACCGAAAGAAATTATGAGTTATACTCATGATTCTTTGACCAAAGAAAATAGAGAAAATGAATCAAGTGTAAAAAAAACAACTTAGTCTGTTAAAATCAAAAATTGAAACTATCGAAGAACGGTTTGCTATTGGAGAAATAAATAACGAAATCTATCAGAAAATCAAAGTAAAGTATCAGAATGAAATAAATGAATTAAAGTCGAATTTAAACAATTCTTCAATTTCGAGTTCGAACCTCCAAATTGTAATCGATAAAGCATTAAAAATTTCTTCTAATCTCAGTGAATTATGGACTTCTGGAGATTTAAATCAAAAGAAGAAATTACAAAATTTGGTGTTTCCGTCTGGAATAGGTTACGACAAGTTAAATGGCAAAGTTCGAACCAAAAAGGTAAATTCAATTTTCTATTCAATACCCTTTTTATCAATAGGTTTAGATAAAATAAAAAGCAGAGAACCAATCAATATTGATCAATTCTCCGCTATAGTGACCCTGTAGGGATTCGAACCCCAAATCTCCTCGGCCGTAACGAGGTGCAGTATCCAATTATGCTACAAGGCCATTCTCGTTTCAGGTTGCAAATATAATATTTATAGGATGATATCTATTTATTTGGTGTAATTATTTCACCTTTAGCTTCCATTTCAATTAATTTCTCTTGAATATCAGCAATTCTTCTGTCGTTACTTGGGTGTGTACTCATAAATTCTGGAGGTGTTTTTCCTTCGCTTTTCGCTTTCATTTTTTCCCAGAAAGTAACAGCAGAATAAGGATCATAGCCAGCTTTATTCATAAATATTAATCCCATTTCATCTGATTCGGACTCGTGTTTTCTTCCAAATTTCAACATTCCTAATTGTCCTCCAATTCCTATACTTTGCATTAATATAGCTGTTCCTAGTCCTGGAGTAGAATCAGTCATTAATGCCAATTGTGCAACATTTGTTGCACCTTGCATTGCTGCTGTTTGCGACATTCTTTCGTTTCCATGACCTGCAACTGCATGAGCAATTTCATGTCCCATGATTACAGCAATTTCATCATCAGTAGTAGCTAATTCTAATATTCCTGTGTAGAACACAATTTTACCTCCTGGCATACACCAGGCATTTACTGTTGGTGCCTCTACTGTATTGTATTGCCATGAAAACCCTTCTATTAACTCTGGATGTCCAATTTCATTCATGTAATTAGTAACGGCAGCTGCCATTTTCTCTCCAATTTCAGTAACTTTTGCAGCTCTAGCATCAGTTTGTGGTAAAACATTAGCTTGATTTTCAGTCATAAAATCTCCATAAGCAGTTGCGCTCATTCCTATCATTTGGCTTTCAGGAAAAAAACGCACTTGATGTCTTCCTGTAATTGGATTTTTTTTACATGAAACTAGAGTTATTGCTATTATTAATACAGCAATTATTATTTTTTTCATTTATTGTTTTTAAATTTTTGTTATTTCTGCTGAAAGGCCCTTATCTAGCAAAGCCGAACAAATAGGCTTTAGTTTTGCAATATTACCAGTTTTTACCATACATTTCCCATTGTAGTGTACAATGTGAGCACATTGCTCTGCTTGTACAGGAGAGTGTTTGCAATATTTTACCAAAGAATTAATGACATGGTCAAATGAATTAACGTCATCATTAAATAACACAATGTTGTGATTCTCAAGAATCGAGTCCAATGATTGAGTTTCCTTTTTTTCTTTTACAATTTCTTTTGTCATATTATATAAATATAGCTTTAAATCCTAGTGCAAATTTATTAAAAAATAATTGATTTATCCGTTAATAAATTCTTATATCAAGGAAATCTAAGGTAATTCTTATAAGCAGAATAATTTTGATTGAGGTTCTTCTTTAAGTTTGAATTTGCTGAATAAGGTGGCCAAAAAATATTAGAAATGATATCTCCTAATATATTTGTTGGCGCTTCAGTTGTTTGATTAAATATTATTTTTTCCTTATCAAAATCATACTTTGCTATCAATTTCTTGTTTTTTGGAGTATCCCTTACGTAAATTGAATTTAACATATCCGCATAAACTAACACAAAGTCTTTGCTTTGATGCGTGAGATAAAGATTCAGATTTTGGAAGACAGAAGAATTTAGAAGCATTACGTAATTGAAACTATCGATTTCATCTGCAAACTGCCAAGGAGTCTTACCGTCTTTTTGAATAGCCATAGGAGCTTGATAAATAAAAAATACATTTTCAAAAAAAATGGAGGGAAATACATCTAAATCTCTTAAATCTAAATAGGATTTAAAATTAGGTACATCATAAATTAGATACGAAGAAGACAAATAATCTACAAACTCTTTACCTTCCAACTTGTTTTCTTTAATAAAGTTAGAAGCTCCAATTGGAGTTTTTTCAGCATTTATTTTTAATCCATATTGTTCTATCGGTAATAATTTTTCGTAAAAGTAATTAGTAGTGATAGAGACATAAAATAGGAGGGAAGTAACAATTGAAATAAGGTAAAGTGGCGTTTTTTTTTCTCTTTTCAATTCAAAGGAAGCTAGTATTGAACCCAAAACTGGTGTGGCTACATAGAGAAAGAAGGGGATGTTTCTAAAACTAGTAAACGACAAATAAAGGAAGGCAGCTAAAACAACACAGTAACCTAATCCAAAAGATTTTATGGGTTTAAGTATAAATTTCACTTTTTTAGTAGTAAAGATTGAATAAATAATTATTAAAGTAATAATTACCATAAGTATAGACTGATATTTCCAATACCCTTTAGCCCCTACTGAGATTAATTCTTGGGTAAATTTGTTTTCACTCAATTGTCCCAAAATATTGAAGGGATGTGCTATCATCTTGAATCCGTGAGGATTTATTGCTACCGCAAGGATTGCAACTATTCCAGCTATAGAAAACTTAGTAGGTTTAAAAGAAATTCCAATTCCATCTTGCTTTTTTAGGAATAGGAATTCTATCCAGAAACTGATAAAAAAGATACTGATTAATACGATTCCCATTCCATATGCTTCATGCATATTAGTCCATACTATTTGTAATGGAATTAACAAGAAAATTAGGTTAGATTTCGTTCGTTTGTGATTGATTATTAGGAATAAAACAGCCATAGAAAACAAGTGAGAAAACATTTCAGGTCTACTATTTAATCTAAAATTCACAACAAATAGCATCAATAAAGAGGCAATAATGAGCCCAAACATCATTTCTTTGTTGAACCCAATATTTAGAGTATTAGCAAATTGATTGTACAGTTTTCTTATAAAAAATAGGATGCCTAGCAAGCAAGCTATTTGTAGAATTGGCAGTAATTCTACTCCAAAAGTTCTGTCAACTAAAGCCATTAATACCTCAGCTCCCCATTTCACATTTATCCAAGGTTCACCAGCATAGGTATGCGAAAAGACATCAACTGTAGGAACATTTCCATTTTCTATAATCCAATTTCCAGTGGCAATTTGCCACCAAATATCTGGTTCGTAAATGAATTTGATACACGAAACTATAGCGACTAAAATTACTAAAAACCAAGCTATTCTAGGTAAGTGTTTCATGTTACTTTTCTCTTAGTATTGTTCTTTTTCATTAGGAAAATCTACAGACCTCACATCAGAAATATAATTGGTAATCGAATCTTTTATTTGCTCGTATAGGTTGTTATATTTCCTTAAAAAGCGAGGTTTAAATTCATTGTTAATCCCTAGCATATCGTGTAATACAAGGACTTGTCCATCAACTCCGCTTCCAGCTCCAATTCCAATAACAGGGATTGTAACTTCTTTGGCTACTCTTTCGGCAAGGCTTGCAGGTATTTTTTCTAACACCAAAGCAAAGCATCCTTTTTCTTGCAATAGTTTGGCATCTGAAATAAGTACGTTTGCTTCTTCCTCTTCTTTTGCTCTCACTGTGTAAGTTCCAAATTTATAGATTGATTGTGGTGTTAATCCTAAATGTCCCATTACAGGAATCCCTGCAGATAGTATTCTTGAAATGGATTCAATAACTTCTGATCCTCCTTCAAGTTTTACTGAGTGAGCTCCTGATTCTTTCATGATTCTAATTGCAGAATCTAAAGCACTTCTTGAGTTTCCTTGGTAAGAACCAAAAGGTAAATCTACTACTACCAAAGCTCTATCAACAGCTCTTATTACTGAAGAAGCATGGTAAATCATTTGATCAAGCGTAATTGGCAGAGTTGTTTCATGTCCAGCCATTACGTTAGAAGCAGAATCTCCAACAAGAATGACATCTATTCCAGCATCATCTACAATCCTTGCTAGTGAGTAATCGTATGCTGTAAGCATAGAGATTTTCTCCCCCTTTGTTTTCATTTCTTGTAATACGTGAGTAGTTACTTTCTTTACTTCTTTATGTACAGACATTTTTTTTTATTTCTTTGAATAAGAAAGGTAATTCTTTTTACCGAATTTGAAAAAAAATATTATAAAAAAACCTTTTCTTTATTGAAAAGAAAAGGGGCCAGAGTGAACTTTTGAGAAAACACTATTTTGTTTATTTCACTATTACTTTTTTATAACTCATTTTTAATACTTAAAGATTCAAAAAAAAATCAATCCGAGAGGTAAGAGTTCATCAAACCCCTTCTTTTCTCATAATCAAACAATCCATTTCGATAATTAGAAATGGCTATTGCTTTTTTTAAGCTAATTCTTAGTTCAAAACAATTTTTTTGATAACAGATTGTCCGTTTGATGTAAATTTTATTGTGTAAATTCCACTAGAAAAACTGTTTAGGTCTACTTTATTCCTTAAGTTAGTTAAAGTAGCAGAGTATACTAACTTACCATAAATATCAAATACATCCATTGAAGTGTTTTCAGAAGTTTCTACTGTAAATATCCCATTGTTTGGATTAGGGTAAACACTGATAGTATTATTCAAGTCTAATTCAACTTTAGACGCTAAAGAACATCTCACAGCTGGAACTTCAGAATCTCTGATTACTTCTCCAATTTTAAATCCATTTCTGAATTCTTCACATTTTACTGCAATTACATATATTCCTTGTTGAGCAGGATTTCCAGTTACAATACCAGTAGCATTGTTAATAGTACAAGAACCTCCTGGGCCTAATATATTTAACAGACTATAACCAGTGTTATAAGCTAATAAGTTAAATGGCTTTGTACCACCAGAGCTTGTTGTATTATAAGGATTAACAAGCGAATAGACTAAACTATCTCCATTAGGATCTATACAAGAGAAATCAAGATTTATTGGGTTGTTTACACACAATCCAACTGTTGATGGATAAGCTATAAAACTTGGACTAGAATTTCCTCCTGCAATAGCAGGATCTGGAATATCACAAGTCCATAAGTAACTGTTTGCTCCATGATTCATTATTGTTAATGCTCTACAACATGTCCCCCAAGAAACGTAATATCCATTTGGATTATTAGGTAGATTTACTGTGTCAGAAAATGTGTAATCTTCTACACAAGTCACTAATGAACCCGCTGTAATAAATGTAATCATTGTATCAAGTGTAGCTGTAAATTGACTAACCATGAAGTTTGTTCCTTTATCAAATATTTTCGCATTTGTTAAAGCTATTGGAGCAGCAATTCCGTTACAATATCTAATTAATCTAAAAGTAACTTTAAATTGATTAGGTCCAATTTGTTCAAATTTAGTATCTCCACCTACAATGTGAGAACTTGTTGCATTATAAGAAAATAATGAGATGAGTAGTGCTAAGATTAATAATTTCTTCATGATCTTTTGTTTTTTTCGTTTTTGACAGAGATTAAATCTGTAGAGAAATGAATTTAAATCAAACTGATTTTTGTTAAAAAACAATCTTTTTGTTTTATATATCAATATAACGATAATATTCTACAAAAAGTTGCCTATTTTTTATTTATTTATTGAAAATAATTACTCAAAAAAAAAGCCTTAAAATCATAGAGATTTTAAGGCTTACTAAAAATATTCTTCTTTTAGTTTTTAATTATTCTTTTAATAGAAACTTGACTATTTGCACTTATTTTTACTGTATAAACTCCAGAAGAGAATTCAGACAAGTTTATTGAATTCATTTTTGAATTTACATTTTTGCTATAAACTAATCTACCATACACATCAAATACTTCTAAGTTTGCATTTGAAATAGATGGATTATTAATAGAGATATTAAACTCTCCATTACTTGGATTAGGATAAATAGAAATAGAGTTGTTTAGTTCACTTTCTTCTTCCATACTAACATGATCATCTATTCCAAAATCATCTATTGCCATGTCTGATTGCCATCCATTACCACCATTTCCAGTAGTTCCGTTAATTCTTATTTTAATTGTTTTATCAGAATATGCAGTTAAATATATAATTGCTTTTTTCCATTGATTTCCTTGATCTCCACCAACTTTGAATTGATCTAGATGCCAAACTGTTCCGTCAAATATATCAACTGTAAGTGTATCTATTGTTGAACCATATAAATGATACCAAAACTCTAAAGCTGGGTATGAAATTGCTTTACTAATCTTTATACACGGAGAAATTAAAGTAGCTGTCTTTGTTTCACATCCTCCTGATGCTTCAATATATAAATATCTTGCAGACCCTGAAGTGTGATCTCCAGTTGGTCCTGTATTATTTGAAACAGTAGAACCAGAGTGTGTTCTCCAATCTATATCATCTTCTAAAAGATTTGTGAGATTTGTAAATCCATTTCTAAGTGAACAGTTAGTAGCTTCACAATTATTGTCTGTTGCACAATTAGTAAATGAATTGAAGTTTTCTAAGAAAGGAATTGTTAGAACATTAGCATGAAAATAGTTAAACTCAACTGTGTCATTCAATAAATATTGTTCTCCAGCTAATTCTGTCCAAGCTTTAATAGTATAAGTTCCTGGTGTAAAAAAGTTATATTGAGTAGTAAATGTGTAGTTTACACTTCCAGATGAAATTAGAGTTCCTGAAGTAGTCCCTGAGTATATTGTTCCTCCATTTATTTGATATTTAACAGGTACATTAGAAATTGAAGTTGAACCTAAATTTTCTACTTTAACTATTATATCTGACATTCCCGAAATACATGTAGTACTACTAGGAGAAACAAAAGTAGTAACTGCTGCATCTTTAGCTAGAGTACAATTTAATAATCCACCAGAATAATATTCAGCAATTTGTCTTCTTCCTATATTTCCACTATTATTTGATTTTATTGAAGAAACTGAAAACCATTGGCTTAGACTAGGATTAGTAATTGGAATTTGAAATGTTGTTCCAGTTGTTCTTCCAATAGAATCCATGTATTTATTTCCTAAAAGAAAAATTTGATATTCGTCAGCTCCAACTGCACCAGTCCAAGAAACTTCCATATAGGTTGGGCAAACTTTTGTTACAGTTAAATTTGTAGGTCTGTTGATTATTGTGAAAGTATGTTCAGAAACATCAGAAAGAGTTCCTCTTTCTATTTTCACTAATGCTTTTCCTGTTACAGAATTTGGAACTGACCAATCTCTATATCTTGCTGTTGCTGCAGATGTTCCAATTGTTGTCCATGTACTTCCACTATCTACCGAGTATTTTAGTGTAAAGGTTCCATTGTTTCCATAAGCATCCCAAAATAATCTTTCAGTCACACCCGGTACAAATCCTTCTCCACCATTAGGATTGGATAATCTTACTTCGTCATATACAAATTCATAAGTAACAAAATATTTTTGAGGACCTTGAGGAACTGATGTCCCAGCAACTTTCAAAGAGTATGTTCCACTTACAGGATTCACGATTAATACTTGCTCCATGTTATTAAGTGTATCAATTCCTTTCACTGCAGGAGTATTAAGATTAGTAGCATTAGGAGTTGGATCAAGAATCCAAGGTAAAAAAGTAGCAGTTCCTAATTCTAATTTTACATCTAGATTATTTACTAAAGCTTTAGATGCAGAAGTACTTCCTTCGTAATCGTGCCAATACACCATTACTTTAACCTCTTTTACATTAGCAGGTACTGAAATTTGATGAGTGTTGTTTCCACCGTTAGAAATACTGCCAGAAAAATACCTATTGGTTTCAATTGCTTCAACCGAACGCAATGCATTCACTCTCCCCCAACCGTATTTAAAATCAGGTCCTACATTTCCAAAATCTTCTGCAGTATTAAGAATAATACATTTCATTAATCCTGATTCTGGTCTTACTCCATTAATATCTTTATAAGCATGATACATTTGAGCCATTACTCCAGATATACTAGGACAAGCCGCAGAAGTTCCACTTCCTCTAGAATAAGTGTTATTTGGTGCAGTAGAAAAATTTCCATTTCCATGAGCAGCAATGTCAGGTTTTATTCTTCCATCATCTGCTGGGCCTATACTACTTGAATTTGCAAGTGACATGTTATCTTCCAAATTGGCTGTAGCAATTACATTCTTTCCTTGTTTGTGTCCTCCTGTTACATTACCCCATTGTGTTCCGGCTCCGTACCCACAGTTATTGTTGTTAGAATTACCTGCAGAGAAAACTTGAATCATTGTTGGGTTTAGTCTTATTTCTTGATCTACCTGTCTTGCAAGAGAAGTATATCCTGCATTACATCCATTAGAATAAGAAGAAGAAAAGATAACTGCAGAATCATTAGTATGAAACGAAACTGAATTGGGTAAACTAGAGCTATAGTTTTGAATAATTAAATCACATCCTGGAGCCATTCCACCCATAGTTGGGTCTAAATTTCCAGATCCTGCTATGATTCCAGCAGTCATATCACCATGAGTCCCTGTAGTTCCTGTCACTCCTGGTTGAGTCATCCTTCCAGTAAAATCGATATGCGGACCTACAATTCCATCGTCATTATCAACTACAACAACCCCAGTTCCATCATATTTTCTTCCTCCTTTATATCTTGTATTTACTAAAGTTGACCTATGCATATTTCTCGACAATTCATGTTCCGGTTTTCCTGGTTCGGGAGTTAAATCGATTAATCGAATAGAGTTATACTTTAATAAAGAATATATATCATTTGCGTTTACTGATACAAGAACTTTATTAACGTATTTATTTTTTGATTTAATGGATATTATTTCATCTCCCAATCTTTCTATACAAGTATTAAAATCTAAATCTTCATAGAAAGATAAAAACAAAATCATATTTCCTTCTTCTTTTGCCCATTCTGGATAAGGTAAATTTATTACCAGCTCTGCTATTCTATCTTCATTTGTAATTTTCATCACACTTTTTATATTATAAGACAGCAAATTGTTTTTGTCGAAATTTTCTGGAAAAGAAACCAAATAAGTATTCATTGGAATGTATTCTAAAAAAATCATTCCAGACTCAAGCATTTGTTCTTTTGAAGTTTGTGAAGGAATAGAATTAAATTGTACAAATTTATAATATCTATTTTGAACTGTTTTTTCTTTCTTTTTTGAAGAAACAAACTCTAAAATATTATTTGGGTAAAATTGAGTTCCAGATTTTAAATTAACAGGAAAATCGGTGTTGAATTGGGAGTAAGAAAGAGACCCAATAAAAAGGAAAGATAAGTAAAGTAAGTTTTTTTTCATTTTTGGTTATTTGTATTGCCTCTAAATTAATAAAATTGAGGTTGAGTTGCAATAAAAAATTTTATTAAAAAATAAAAATGCTTTAGATGAGGATGTTTAGGCGTTTTATAAGTTAAAAAAATATAATTAGCTGATAAATATCAGAATTGGAGACATATTATATACTATTTCATTAATTTTGTTCAGAATTTTTTAGAAAAAAACAATGATAGAAACTGATATACTTATAATAGGAGCAGGACCAACAGGACTTTTCACAGTATTTGAAGCAGGATTATTAAAGCTAAAATGCCATTTAATAGATTCACTTCCACAAGCTGGAGGACAGTGTTCTGAGATTTATCCAAAAAAACCAATTTATGACATTCCTGCATACCCAGATATTCTTGCTGGAGAGTTAACGGATAAATTAATGGAACAAATAGCTCCATTTAAACCCGGTTTCACTTTGGGAGAATCTGCTGTAACTGTAGATAAACATGAAGACGGAAGTTTTATAGTAACAACTAATAGAGGGACAAAACACAAAGCGCCAATTGTAGCAATTGCAGGTGGATTAGGAGTATTTGAACCAAGAAAACCACCTGTAGAGAATTTATCTAATTTTGAAGATAAAGGAGTAGAGTATATTATTAAGGACCCAGAATTTTATAGAGGAAAAGATGTAGTTATATCCGGAGGAGGAGATTCTGCTTTGGATTGGGCTTACTTTTTGGCAAATGGAGTAGCAAATAAAGTTTCTTTAGTTCATAGAAGAAACTCATTTAGAGGTCATTTAGATTCAGTACAAAAAGTAATGGACATGGCCGATAATGGAAAACTTAACTTAATTACTGAAGCCGAAGTAGTAGGAGTAAAAGGAGAGGACAACTTGAAAGAATTAGTTATAAAACACAAAACTCAAGGTGAAATTTTGGTAACTACCGATCACTGGATTCCTTTGTTTGGGTTATCTCCAAAACTTGGACCAATAGCAGATTGGGGATTAAACATTTCTAAAAACTCTATTGAAGTGGATACTTTTGATTACAGTACAAATATTGAAGGGATGTATGCGATAGGTGATGTAAATACTTACCCAGGGAAATTAAAATTAATTCTTTGTGGATTTCATGAGGCTACTCTTATGGTTCAATCGGCTTTTGCAAGAATTCATCCTGACAAGAAAAATGTATTGAAATATACAACTGTAAACGGAGTAAGTGGATTTTAGTAATTAAATTTTGGTTGTAATAATTACAAAGTTTAAAAAAAGAATACAAGAATGGATAACATAATAAAAGTAACAGTAATAGATAGAGAAGGAATAGCTCATGAATTGGAAGCTCCTACTGACATGAGTATGAATATGATGGAGGTATGTAAATCATATGAGTTATCTGTAGAAGGAACGTGTGGAGGAATGGCAATGTGTGCTTCTTGCCACATGTACATTGAATCGGATACTTTACTTCCTCTAAAATCTAATGACGAAGAAGATATGTTGGACGAAGCTTTTTTTGTAGATGACGAAAAAAGTAGATTAGGTTGTCAACTTCACATTACTCCAGAGTTGGATAACTTAGTAGTTAAACTTGCACCCGTAGGGGAATAATTAATTTCTATTTTCTTACATTCGTTTTATGAATTATAGAAAGATAGATTATTTTATTTTTTATACTTTGTTGTCATTATCGGCAGCCATGTTGGTTTATGTTTCTCTTTTTTCAAAATCCCATTATGAAGGTTCAGAGTCCATCTATCATTATTTTCATTCAGCAGCAATTCTAGATCATCCAGATGTTGCTCTTAATCATTGGGGGAAACCATTATTTATTGCCCTTTCGGCACCATTTACTTATTTTGGAGTAAAAGGAGTAATGATTTTCAATAGTTTGGTGATGTTACTTTCTACTTATTTTTCTTTTAAACTAGGAAGAAGATTAGGATTTAAATTTGCTTTTCCTTTAGTAATATTTGTGCTGTTTTCGCCCGTCTATTTCAAATTTTCTCAATCTTGTTTAACAGAACCTTTATTTGGGTTAGTTGCTATTTCTTCGGCTTATTTTTTTATTTGCGAAAAGTATAAGCTTTCAGCAATTCTTATTTCATTCATTATATATTCTCGGTCTGAGGGCATGTTATTTATTCCTATTTATGGGTTTGCCTTAATCTTAAGAAGGCAATATAAAACCTTACCCTTTTTATTGACAGGGTTTCTTTTTTATTCAATTGTAGGGGTTTTTATTGGGAAAGGGTTTTTATGGTATTATTTCGATTATCCCTACAAGGCTGTAGTCGAAGGATATGGCAAAGGGCCTTTTTGGAATTGGTTTACTAATCAAGAATTGATTACGGGAACTCCTTTTTCAATTTACATAACAGCTTCCTTTTTTCTATTGATTATAATAAGTTTAATCAATTTTCAATCAATTTTTAATAAAAGCAATACTGTTCTACTTACTTTGGTAACTATTCCTGCTGTAATTTACATTTTTGGACATTCTTATTTATGGTACAAAGGATTAAGTGCATCTATTGGTTTGTTTAGAATCGTGGGAGGAGTAATTCCCTTGTTAGCAATTATTGCATTGTATGGAATAGACAAACTCGTAAAACTCTTATCGATTAACGAAAAGAGTAATTATATTTCCATTGCTTTCTTGTTATTTTTATGTTTTACAATGGTTAATTTCACTTTCCGAGGAAAAAAATCTATTATTTTAGAACAACCCTCTGAATTAGAGAAAACAGTATTAAAATCGATAGAATGGTTGGATAAAAATGGATACAGTGATAGAAAAATGTATACTTTTCAGGCTCATTATATTTTATATTATGGTGGAGATCATTTCGATAAATTCAATTCGAATGTGAGAAATGGTATAGACAATAGAAAGCATCCTCACGATCAACTAGACATTCCAGATTTATTGATTTATGACAGTAAATTTTCACCACTTGAAGGGGGGTTGTTTTTAAAAAATATAGACACAACTTATTTGAAATCACGTAAGATATTTTATCCAGAAAATGAATTCAATGTTTATGGAGGTGGAAAATATTTTATTCAAATATTTGAAAGAGTACATTAAAAATTCTCCAAAGCTTTTCTATTGAAAACTAAGAAATTAAAGTTAAACAAGAAAGACCATTTTTGTTGTCTAAAATCCATGTAATTACTGGTGAAGCTTAAAGGCCCAAGGGCACTATTAAATACTAAAATAGCAGAAGCCATATAATGTTTTTTAGTATTTAGAAAATCAGGAGAATACTCTGCTCTTTTGTTATTATTTAAGATGTTAGCATAAGGAACAAAAGCATACCCTTCTAGTCTAAAATCTAAAGCTTTATATATGTTAACAACATTCTTTATTCCAAAAGCACTGTAAGTATGAGCTGATAAATCTGGGTTAAACTGAGTGTTATTTTCAGGTGTTGGGCTATATTGTGGAGCAATCAAAATACTGGATATATAGTTGTTGAAAAAGTCCTGGGTAGAGTGTACTCCATTTGCTTGTATACCTAAACTATAGTTTTTCGATAATTTGAAATATTTTTCGATTTCAATACTAAAATTATACCACCTGTGAGTAAACCTATCAATGGAATCAATACCAAGTACAGAAGTAGATCCAGGGCTATTAATTTCCACACCATTAACGAAACCTGCTTTAATTTTTATTCTACTTCCTTCTTTAGAATAATAAAAATTATTCAGACTATTTCTTTCATAAGTTAGACTCACATTATCCAAATAAAAGTCTGTTACATCTACTGTATCTGTAGATATGAATTGATCAGTTTGGTAATAATCATTTTCCATTAGCCCATTGTTATAATTTAGCTCAATTTTACCTTTATTATTAGATGGAAATCCTAAAGAAACTCCCCAAAAAGCTTCATTTTTAATCAAATAAGAAGGTTTTGTATCTTCAAAAAATGTAGAGAAACTGCGGTAATAATCCCATCTATTGTAGGTGACATGGGGTTCAATATAAAATGGAAAATCAAATGGAAAATCTATTCTTGGAGCAATATCTATTGAGTTATAAAATCTTCCAAAATAAAAATTAGATGCCGCTGTAAGGGATACATATTTATTGATATTCTTGTAATCTAATCCCAAATACCCTGTATTGTTAGATTTTGATGTAAAGCTACCTCCAATTCGTAAATCAAACTCGGGTTTCTTTTTCACTTTCACGGTCAATGAATAAGTACTATCGTTATCCATTTTTGTTAAAAAAGGAAACATAAATTCAATTTTATCATCCGTAATAAGTCTAAAAAAACGTTTTTTTAACACTTCAAGAGAGGTGTTTTTTTCTTTATTTATAAGAGAAGAAATGATGTATTGTTCTTCACTTTTTTTAACTCCTTGCACTTCTATTTTTGAAATTAGAATATTTTCACTGGCTCTTTTCATGAAAGAACTTCTTCTTTGTTGAAGAGAAGAATTATCTGATCTTCTAGAAATTACTGCTTTTATAGAGTCGATATTTTTAATAGTTTCTTCATAACCAATTTGAATGGCTTTTGCTGTTTTATCAAATTCAAAAGTGCCTATGTTTTCTAAAGGAGGATTTAGAATAAATTTGTTGGGACAATTTATTTCAAAATTAGATTTTGATTGTATCATACTTCTTACTTGAGAAATAAGATCATAATCTTTTGGTTTACTTCTAGGTTGTGTTACCGAGCTACCAATGATTACATCAGGTAGAAAATCATTGTACATAACATCTGCAGGGAAATTATTATACAAACCTCCGTCTACCAATAATTTTCCATCAATTGTTAAAGGTGGAATGTAAAAAGGGAAAGTCATAGAAGCTCTTACAGTTTGAGATAAATTCCCACTTTTAAAGACAACCTCTTTGTTTGCATCAATATCTGAAGCGACACACCTAAAAGGTATAAATAAGCTGTCAAAATCATAGTTGGCGTAACTGGAAGGGATAGAAAATTTTTCTATCATAAAAAAATCAATCAAAGAAGGGTCTGTTATATTAAGAGGAATTGTTGTATTTAGTTGTTTTAAATCTTGATTAAAACTAAACTGAACAATTTTTGCATTTTGGGATCTTTGTTTAAAAAAGTAGATATATTTCTTATCAATTTCACCATTTGCAATGGCATAAAAGTCGGGTGAATTAGCCATCTGCTTTATTTGCTCTGGTGTATATCCAATTGAATACAATCCACCAACTAGTGCCCCAGCAGAAGTTCCTGTAATGTAATCTATCGGAATATTGTGTTCTTCTAGCGCTATTAAAACTCCAATATGAGCCATGCCAGAAGCACCTCCTCCACTAAGTACTAATCCTACTTTTTGAGAATATGAAAACTGAACAATTACAATCATCCAAACTGAAATCATGTATTTTGAGAGTTTGTTATTCATTATTTAATAGTTTTTCAAAGCTTTAATCCTTTCAAATTTAAGGATTAAATTCAGTAAATATAGTTTGTGCATAACGAAATTTATAGTTTTTTATTTTAATGATCTGTTTTAGTTTCAAATGGAGAGTATTTGTATTATTTTTAACTTTCAAAAAACAACAAAAATGCAAAGAGATACTATAATATTTGATTTAATAGAAGACGAAAAACATAGACAATTGAATGGAATTGAGTTAATAGCTTCTGAAAATTTTGTAAGTGAGCAAGTTATGAAAGCTATGGGAAGTGTGTTGACTAATAAATATGCCGAAGGATTGCCGGGAAAAAGATATTACGGAGGTTGCGAAGTAGTGGATAAAGTAGAGCAATTGGCAATTGATAGAATTAAAGAATTATTTGGTGCTGTGTGGGCAAATGTTCAACCTCATTCTGGAGCTCAAGCAAATGCAGCAGTTATGTTAGCAATTTTAAATCCTGGAGATAAGATTTTAGGATTTGATTTGTCGCACGGTGGGCATTTAACTCACGGGTCGCCAGTAAATTTCTCAGGAAAATTATATAAAACTTCTTTTTACGGAGTAGAAAAAGAAACGGGAAGAATAGATTACGACAAATTGGAAGCTACGGCAAAAGCCGAGCAACCAAAATTAATTATATGTGGAGCATCTTCTTACGCTAGAGATTGGGATTATGAAAGGTTTAGAGCGATTGCAGATTCTGTAGGCGCTTTGTTATTGGCAGATGTCTCTCACCCATCGGGATTAATTGTTTCGGGATTATTGAACGACCCAATACCTCATTGTCATATTGTAACCACTACAACCCACAAAACATTGAGAGGACCAAGAGGAGGTGTGATCATAATGGGGAAAGATTTTGAAAACCCTTGGGGAATAAAAACACCAAAAGGAATGACAAGAAAAATGTCCTCTCTATTAGATTCTGGCGTATTTCCAGGAACACAAGGTGGACCATTAGAGCATGTAATTGCAGCAAAGGCAGTAGCTTTTGGAGAAGCATTGAAACCAGAGTTTAAAGAATATGGAGTTCAAGTAATTAAAAATGCTCAAGCAATGGCATCTGAGTTTGTAAAAAGAGGTTACGAAATTATCTCTGGAGGAACAGATAATCACTCTATGTTGATTGACTTAAGAAGTAAAGGAATTACAGGAAAAGAAGCAGAAAACACTTTAGTATTGGCAGACATAACCGTAAACAAAAATATGGTTCCGTTTGATGATAAATCACCATTTGTAACTTCGGGAATAAGAATTGGAACTCCAGCAATTACAACTAGAGGTTTGGTAGAAGCAGATATGCCTAAAATTGTAGAATTGATAGACGAAGTGTTGATGAACAAAGACTCTGCAGAAAAAATTGCAGGAATAAAAGCAAAAGTGAATACATTGATGGGAGGAAGGCCGCTTTTTGCTTATTAAAAAAAATAGGTTAAATAGTTTAGAACTTACTTTAAATCAAAATCCTAATAGAAAACATACTCGAAATCTACATTAAGGACAAATAAGAAAGTTCCGATTTATTCATCTATGATTTTAAAATGACGAATGGTGTAGTGAAGAGCAAGGTAAATTTAAGTATGAACATGTTCATTTTTTACAAATAGGTAAAAAGTAGGTTCATTTTCAGTCATATCAGTTGCTGTAAACAAAGACCATTTATTATTGCTTAAAAAAGAAAATGGTTGTGGACTTATTAAAACAGTCCCAAAAAATATATTTCACATTTTTTTTAGGTAATATTTCAATGAATAGAAAGGTGAATTGGTATACTGAAACCTGGTTTATTATGACAGATGAATAAATAGTTGTTACCCTGGAAAAACACCTATTAGTTCTTCGGCAGTTACTCTACTATCCGAACAACCTATATAGAGAATATCAGGATTTTGACCTTTAGAAAGATAATTTAAATAGTTTGCGTCAATATTTAATTTATCTTGAACCCAGCTTTGATTGTTCTTGAAATTTGCTTTATATCCATTTTTTTAAGCTGATGTTAATCGTTCTGTGAAGTTTTACTAGTATTTTTTTAGATGATAGTATCTAACGAATATACCAATTTATTCCCCAATATTATTACTGTTATATGGGTAGGATTTTTTCCAATTTTCCCTCTAGACATGGCTTAAAAAAGAGTAAATCACAACTAGGAATCAGAGTAAAACTATTGATTTTTATACTCTAGTACTTTTTCCATGAATAAAGATGCCGAGCCGAGTTCAGTTATCATTTATTCACTATTAATTACCTAAGCTGAATGGATAACTTCTAGCAAAGTTCTAAAAGCACCAAATTTACCCCCATACTTTTGTGTGTGTTCTTGCTGTAAAGCAGGAGCAAAATCAGTTTGGTATTTAATGTAAGTAGTCATGTCTGGAGCAAAATATTGAATTGAATATGCCATTCCACCATCTTCTTCAGCAAGGATTCTATACACTTTGTTTTCTGTAAAACAACCAGTCTCCATTACTTTTGGGATGTGAATTTCTTTCATCCAAATCAACCATTCTTTTTGAATAGTTGCGTCAATATTTATTGTTACGTTATATAAAATCATAGGACTAAAGTATAATATTCTCTTTGAATAATTTGATTGCAATCGATAAAAGAATAATTCCAAACACTTTTCTTAGTACAGCCAATCCACTTTTACCAATTTTTCTTCCAATAAAGTTAGAACTTCTTAGAATAAAATAGATAATAACGACATTGATTAGGATACTAACTAAGATACTCATTGTTTCGTATTCTGCCCTTAGCGAAATAATGGTTGTCATTGTTCCTGCACCTGCTATAATTGGAAAAGCAATTGGAACTATAGAACCCGAGTTTCCACCATCTACATCTTTAAATAGGGTAACTCCAAGGACCATTTCTATCCCTAGGAAAAACAAGATTAATGAACCTGCCACAGCAAATGAATTAACATCTACTCCAAACAATGCTAGTACATTATCACCAAAGAATAAGAATAAAATCATAATTATACCAGCCACTAATGTTGCCTTTCCTGATTCAATTTTTATTCCTTTGTTTTTTATGTCAAGAACAATAGGAATAGAACCAATAATGTCTATTACGGAGAATAAAATAAGTGAAACGGAGAATATTTCTTTTGCGTTTAATACCATACCTGATTTTTTTGTTTTTTGAAATCGAGTGCAAAGGTAGAACTAATAATTAAAGAGAATAACATAATAGGTTAAATTATTCTTAATAAAATAAATTTATTCTATTTTAAATCCATTTTTTATAAACGTAACAAATTCTTTTCGAGTACTTGAATTCGTAAAAACATTTTTTATAATAGAAAAAACCGTTTTTTTTGTTTCCAAAGCATTGGGCGTAATAGGCGGTAAGCTACTTTTTGTTTCTTGTTCTTCTTTTACTTCTCCATCTGCAATTTCATCTGCTACCGCAAAATTCCTTTTAGAGGATTTTTGATAGCCCAATTTTTCTTGTAATAACCCTAAGTTGTTATAAGCAATAGAATCTTCGGGATCTAGTTTTACAGCAATTTCATAATCGGCAATTCCTCCTTTTGTATCTCCCATTCTGTCTTTCACAAATCCTCTACTTGCATATCGGTAAGCATAGTCAGGGTCTAATTTTACACTGGTGTTCATATCTCCCAAAGCTTTGCCGTATTGTTCGGTATTAAGAAAACAAACGCCTCTTTCGCTATAATATATTGCGTTAGTTGGTTCTTCCTCTATTGCTTTATCTAAAAATAGAATGGCTTCGGCTAGTTTGCCTTTCTTTATTTTTTCTAAAGATTTTATGTAAAATTTATTGCTCATGATTTCGTAAATTTAAGCTAATTAATGCAAACAAATATTACTTTTTTAATTTCTTTAGATTTTCCAGTTCACTATCAAAATCAAGGTTGTTTTCTATGGTGTTTATTATTTTTCTTGCTTTGCTTAATGCATGATTTGGATAAATTGAATCATAAATTTCTTTTTCAGATAGATTCATCAAAAGTCCTTCGTTAAAGTTTTTTCTATAAGGATCTCTAGCCCATTCTAAGTAACTTTCCTCAAAGAGAGTCAGTTCATTATTCTGTAATAAGGAATCGGTTATTTCTGCTTCTCTTACTCCGGTCATTCTATATTCTAGGGATTGAATTTTAATTACAAAGCTGTAATTTTTAAAAGGAAAACTCAGTGATGCCAAATAGGAAATCCCTATAGGTTCTTGAGATATTTTGAAGAGTGTTTTTATCATTTTATAGGAGTTAATATCTTTTATATTTACTTCTATTAATCCACCTTTGTTTGCAGAGAGTTCTTTTCTGTAGAATTCTCTCACTACATCAATCTCATCCAAATAGGGTAAATCAGGTTTCGTATCAAAAAAGTTAATGGATAATGCAACCGTTTGTTCTTTGTTAATCCATTGCTTAAAGTTTTCGTTTTCCTTCGCAACTTCCCAATCAAAAGTTGGAAAAGTAATGGAGTTGATATTTATTTTTTTGTTTTTGAATAAAGAGAGCATAGTTATTTTTTTAAATGGAAATTTTTTTATTGAAAAAGGAAAAGTCTTAATCTTTTAGTATGATTAGTTTTTTAAATCAAATGTTAGCACCTCTTGCTTTGCAATTCTAAATTCCTCCACAATTTCTTTTATAATCTCTCCAGCAGGTTTTATAGAATGAATCAATCCAGAAATTTGTCCAATTTCTAGTTCTCCGTTTTCTAAATCTCCCTCAAACATTCCTTTTTTTGCTCTTCCTCTTCCTAGTAATTGAATTAACTCTTCTTTGCTAGATCCTTTTTCATAAGCTTCTGCCACTTTGTTATAGAAAGGATTCTTTATCAAACGAACAGGAGTAATTTCTTTCAGTGTAAGCTGAGTATCTCCTTCTTTGGCATCAATAACAGTATTCTTAAAATTAATATGAGCCGAAGATTCTTCAGAAGCTACAAATCTACTTCCAATCTGCACTGCATCTGCACCCAAAGTCATGGCAGCAAGCATTGTTCTTCCTGTTCCAATTCCTCCAGCAGCAATCAATGGAATTTGTATCGCTTCTTTCACCATAGGAATTAAACACAATGTAGTAGTTTCATCTCTTCCGTTATGTCCACCTGCTTCAAATCCTTCTGCAACCACTGCATCCACACCAGCAACTTGAGCTTTTAGTGCAAACTTTACACTAGAAACAACATGAATTACTTTTATTCCGTGATTTTGCAATTGCTTTGTCCAAGTTTTAGGATTTCCCGCAGAGGTAAATACAATAGGAACTTTTAATTCTATAATGGATTCAATGTGTTTGTCAATGTCGGGATACAACATGGGTAAATTAACCGCAAAAGGTTTGTCGGTTGCTTTTTTACATTTAATAATGTGTTCTCTAAGAACCTCTGGATACATAGATCCCGAACCAATTATTCCTAATCCTCCTGCATTGCTTACAGCACTTGCAAGTTGCCAGCCACTACACCAAATCATTCCAGCTTGAATAATAGGGTATTGGATATTAAAAAGTTGAGTTATTTTATTCATATTAATCTTCTCTTGGTGTTGGGTAATTGTCTTTTTTGTTTCCTCCCCAAAAAGTTTATTTTTACCCTTCAAAAATACGATTTGTTTGAACTAATTGTATTCAAATAATATTTTTTTCTTATTCTTATTTAGAATAAATAAAAATAAGGGTATATTTGTTCATCAAAACAACAACAACATGGAAAACAATACTGACCATAACCATACATTACTTCATTCTCAGAATATAGGAAGTGTTTCGATCTGTGAAGGTTGTAACGAAATAAATTTTTTATTAAAAGAGACATCTATGTTTATGCCTTTTTCTGATTTTAAAATTTTAGCAATAAGTATTTTAAATTCTAGAAAAAAGAACGAAATAAGAATAGGACATATGATAATAAAGATACCTAATCAATCAATTTTTATTCGATTAACTTTTGGTGAATACAATGAATTATTTGAGTTAATCAATATTGTAAAGCTATTATTAAATGCAAAACAAATAATTAACAATGTGTATTAATAGAGCTAATTATAGATTAGCTTACTTAACTTTAAACTCTAGTGAAAAGGCAATTAATGAATTATTTAAGATTATAAATTCGGATATCTCCGAGTTGAAGGAGGGAAATAATTATTATTTCTCAGAAGAAAGAAGAAAAGTATATAATAAGAAACTAAAAAAACTAAACAGAAAAAGATAGTATGGACATGAATTTAAAGGAATTAGAATTTCAATTAAGTTGTCTCGATGGAGTCAATGGAATTGAAGTGGCAAAAAGGATGAATGAAACCAATAGAAATTTGATTAAAAAAACGATTGATTCATTAAAAGTGAATACATATGATATAGTGTTGGAGATTGGACATGGTAATGGGATTCACATTAATTATTTGTTAGAAAAGGCCAAAGGGATTCAATATATTGGAGTTGAGATTTCTAAAACCATTCATAATTAAGCGATAAGATTAAATCAAAGTTCATTTATAGAGAATAGAAAGGAATTCATCCTATATGAAGGAATTAACATTCCTTATGATGACAATACATTTGATAAAATATTTACTGTTAATACAATTTATTTTTGGGAGAATAGAGTTCAATTTTTGGCAGAAATAAAAAGAGTCTTAAAAGCTGATGGGGAATTCTCAATCGGTTTTGTGAATGAAAGCTCTATGAGAGAGTTGACCTTTGTAAAGAATCGGTTTGAATTATTTTCAAAAGAAAAAATTAATAAATTAATTGGAGAAACAGGATTATATATTATTTCTGAATTTACTGAAATAGAAAGTATAACTAACAATATAGGAGAGTTGACTAATAGAAAGTGCTATGTAATAAAAGTAAAAATACCTTAATATATGATGCTTGTCATAGCATATGAATTTATTAAGACCGAATTTTGCTTTACTGATGTGACTTATCTTATTTATAATCATTTTAAATTATGATGGGAGTCATATTTTATTAACCGACAAAGGAATAATTTTGTCACAGATAAATATTAAAAACAAAACAAACAAAAAACAATAACATGTTAAAACGATTATTTTTCATCTCGGCTTTTGCTGCGATATCAACAACAAATTTCTCTCAAGTCTTATCAGACTCTGTAACTATGGGCCCTGGATATGCCAATCAAATTTATTATGAGTTGAGTTCAGGAACAAAGACTATTTCTAACAGTACAAATTGGGACTTACAATTTTCATCAAATTTAATGTCTGGTTCAATTAGAATAAATGGAGGACAAGGAGTAGAACTTTTCGAAGCCAATACTTCTGATACGTCAAATTTTGCAACGTCTACTATAGATACTTCATCATTAACTAATCTATATGATGGATACTTAAGTTGGGAACAAGATGCTTTTACTGCCCAAGCAACTGGTCACCCTAATTATGGATGGGGAATCTATACTGGAGCTGGAAATTTAACAGGGATTAAAGTTTATGTAATTAAATTAACATCTGGAGTTCTTAAGAAAATTTGGATAAGAAATTTCATTGCTAGCGGAAATATTATATTTAGTATTGCTGACTTAGATGGAAGTAATATGACAACAAAGACGTTAAATAGATCTACTTATTCAACCAAAAGATTTTTTTATTATGACGTAGAAAATGATTCTATATTGGATTCAGAACCAGCAAAAGCGAGTTGGGATTTTGTGTTTAGAAAATACTCTAAAATGGTCGCTCCAGGTACTTATTATAATGTCACTGGTGCTTTGACAAACGCAAACATAGGTGTTGCACAAGTAGATAATACTCCAACTGCTGATGCAAAAACAAATTATTCTAATTACTCATTGGATAGCTCAATAAACATACTAGGATATGATTGGAAGTCATTTAATATGTCTACTTTTTCTTGGGATATTACAGACTCTTTATCTTACATCATTAAAAATTATAACGAAGACGTTTGGCAAGTTATATTTACTGGAACAACAGGAAGTTCACAAGGTAAAATGTATTTTACGAAAGAAAAGATTGCTACAGTAAGTTTAGAAGAAAATACACCAGTACTGAATGTTGGAGTATATCCCAATCCTACTAGTTCTGTTTTAAACATTAATTTTGAATTAGTAAATTCTTCTTTTCCAGCAATGATTAATCTTTTTGACATGAATGGAAGAGTTGTAAAGATGATATCTAATGATTTTCAAAATTCAGGATTTAATCAATTAAAAACAGATATTTCTGAGTTGCAAAGTGGAGTTTATTTCTTGCAAATAAAATCAGGAAGTAATTCAATTACAAAAAGAGTAGTAAAACAATAATGGCTAACTAATTTTGGCACTGCTTAATATGAAACATTTAATTACAATATTATTATTTATCCTTGTAGGTTCTGGGTTTTCTCAGAACTACAAGGTTATTGTAGTTGATGCAAGTAATAAAGTTATTCCTTTTGTAAATACACAAGTCACTTATGAGTTTAATAATCAAAAGAAAGAATTACAAACTCTCTCAAATGGCGAAGGGGTTTTATTTATCGATACCAATTGGATCAATGTAAAACTAAAGCTAAAACACGTAAGTTACCAAACAAAATTTAGTACCGTAAACTCTAAGAATAAGAAAGTAATGATGTACTTGGATAATACGGAACTGACAACCTTTGTGGTTACAGGTCAATATTCATCCAGTTCGGTTGATGAGTCTGTGCATAAAGTAAAAGTGATAGATTCTAAAAGGATTGAAGCTCAAGGAGCTGTTAATTTACAAGAACTAATGGAACAAGAAATGAATGTACGTGTTTCTCAGGATAATACACTAGGTTCATCCATGAGTATTCAAGGATTATCTGGAGAAAATGTAAAAATACTAATTGATGGAGTTCCTGTAGTAGGGAGAATGAATGGGAGTATCGATTTATCTCAAATTAACTTGAATAACATAGAAAGAGTAGAGATAGTAGAAGGTCCACTCTCAGTAAATTATGGAACCAATGCACTGGCAGGAACTATTAATTTGATAACTAAAAAGAATAAAAAGAAATTTGGAGCAAGAGCGGAAGGCTATTATGAAACAATTGGTCAATATAATTTTAATACCTCTGTAGATTTAGCAATTAAATCTCATGCTTTTACATTTTCTGGAGGAAGAAATTTCTTTGATGGATACTCAGAAGTAGATACTTCTCGAGTACAACAATGGAGACCAAAGGAGCAGTTATTTGGAGCAATAAAATATTCGAATACTTACAAAAAAATAACTTATCAATTTACTTCAGATGTATTTGAAGAAGAATTAATTTCAAGAGGAGAGCCAAGAAGTCCTTATAAGGAAACTGCTTTTGATGATTATTTTACCACGACAAGATTTTCAAATTCTTTGAATCTAACATATAAAGCCAATAAAAATTCAGTAATTAATATCCTTGGAGGCTATAATTATTACAAAAGGATAAAAACAAAATACCTAAAAGATTTAGTTACGATTGATTATCAAATTATAGACGACCTTTCTTCAAGAGATACTTCAGTATTCGATTTGGTTTTTTCTAGAGGAACTTATTCCTTTTCTAAAGACAGCAGTAAATTAAATTATCAATTAGGGTATGATATCAATGTAGAAGCAAACAAAGGAAAAAGGATAAATGATGGAAGAAAGGAGATTGGTGATTACGCCATTTTTGGAAGTTTAGAATACCGCCCAAATACAAAAACAGTTATTCGTCCTGGGTTGAGGTATAGTTATAATACGGCCTATGAAACTCCACTTATCCCATCTTTTAATGTAAAATATGATTGGTCAAAACATTTAACTTCAAGATTATCCTGGGGAAAAGGATTTAGAGCTCCCTCACTTAAAGAATTACATTTTCTGTTCGTAGATTTAAATCACAATATATTAGGAAATAAAAATTTAGTAGCAGAAAATTCAGATAACTTTATGTTGCAATTTAACTACAAAAGAGGAATAAAAAGAGGGGTATATAATTTTGGATTAAGTGGTTTTTACAATGCTGTGAATAATCAAATAAGCCTTGTCCTTAGAGATGCAACAGAGCAATTATATACCTATACTAATATTGGGAAATTTTTTAGTCAAGGAATTAATCTTAATTCTGGATTTAAATACAAAACCTATAGAACAGACATAGGATTTTCTTGGGTTGGTCGATATAATAATGAATACACAAACCACTCTTCATTAGACAAATTTTTATATACACCAGAAATAATGGCGAGTTTTGGTTACGAAGTTAAGGAATGGCAATCTACATTTAATTTGTTTTATAAATATACAGGAAGAGTCTTAGGCTTCGTAGAAAGTGAATTTGATGAAGTTTCGCAATATGAAATAGAAGCTTATAGCATGATGGATGTATCGGTAATAAAATATTTTTTTAAAAAGAAACTAAGTATTACTCTAGGAGCAAAGAACCTATTTGATGTGGGTAATATTAACTCAAATCAATTAACAGGAGGAGTTCATAGTGGAGCAGGAAATAATATCCCTGTAGCTTGGGGTAGAACTTATTTTACAAGATTGGTAATTAATTTATAACTTTAACTTATGAAAAATGTAGTGTACTTCTTAACCTTACTTTTACTTTTCTCTTGTTTAAAAGAAGAAGAACCGATTCAACCTTTTGATAGAGGAGGAGTCCAATTTGGAGGAATTGACATCAATAATAATGCAGATTATTCAAAGCAAATTTATTACGACATGGAATCTAATAAAGTTGTAAGGACAGTAAATAGGACGTCTTGGGATTTAGGATTTGAATCTTCTCCAACAGGAATAAATATAGTAACTAATACTTCATGTAAAATGGAAGTTTCGAAAACAGGTGAAACTGATTTTAATAATGTTACTAATTTGGGAACAATGACATTAAATTACGATTGGGATGATGCTTCTGGGAATCCAGATTTACTTGCATTCCGTGATTGGATCATTACTGGAATACCTACCAATGAAGTATTTGTTGTTAATAGGGGCGAAAAACCTAATCTCAATTCCAGAGGTTTTAAAAAAATAAAAATTGTATCAGCTAATGCCACAGAGTTTGTGATTGAATACGCAAACATTAATGGAACTGATTACCACACAAAAACGATTACTAAAAACACCAATAAAAATTTCACTTCTTTTTCTTTTGAAGAAGGGGGAGTAATTGTAGAAGTTGAACCAGATAAAAACGATTGGGATATAGTCTTCACTCAATACCTTATTACTTATTATGATTTTGTGCCACAAATTAATTACTCTGTGAATGGAATACTAATTAATAACAAACAATGCAAAGGAGTAAAAGTATTTGACAAAAAATTTATTGATATTTCTATTTTAGATATTAGTAATTATACATTAACAGATTCAGTAAACATAATAGGTTTTGACTGGAAATTTTATGATTTTGTTGAATCTACTTATGCAATAGTACCTGGAATGAATTACATCATCCAAGATACTGATGGATTTTATTATAAAATGAGAATGATTGATTTCTATAGTACTTCAGGGATTAAAGGAAGTCCTAGATTTGAATTTGAAAAACTATAGTATTCTTGATTATTTCAAGAATTTGTTTTCTATAAATTCCTCTCCTGATTAAAAATTTCAGCAACTGCAGATTTATATTTCACAGGATTGGTTGCTTTTTTAATCTTTTTATATGTTTTCTGAGGATTGGTAAACGATTGTGAAAAGTAATCCCAGAATCCAAGCATTTTCATTTTGATAGGAGTTGGCCCCGATAAATAATCGTCATATTCTCTGTAAATTGTATCGTGAAATTCTTTGAAGATTTCAAATCTATTTTCAGGATATTCTTCGGTATTGTTTTTTATCATGCTAGGCAAAAAAGGATCGGCAATTAATCCTCTTCCAATCATAAAATGATCTACAGAAGGAAACCTATTTCTAATCTCTTTATAAGTTGCTACAGAAGTAATATCTCCATTGTAATATAACTTATGCTTGGTATTATCCACACACTTCTGAAAACCGTCTAAATCAACTCCGCCTTTGTAAAGTTGTTTTCCAATTCTTGCGTGAATTGCAATGTTCTTAAGAGGGTATTTATCCAAAATAGGTAATGTATCCAAAATCTCCTCGGCATTGTCGTAGCCCATTCTCATTTTCATAGAAACGATAATATCTGTTTCGTTATGAATTCTTTTTAAAATATGATCTATTTTCTCTCCTTGGCACACTAGTCCAGAGCCCATTCCTTGTTTGGTAACCATAGGATAAGGACAACCCAAATTCCAGTTTAATTCTTTGTAGCCAAATTTTTGAATGTATTTTACTACAAAAATAAATTCATCAGCATCATTAGTCATTACTTGAGGAATAACAGTAAGTGTATTGTTATTTTCGAGTAAAATATCTCTTTCGTAAGCCCCTCTAATATTCAATTTTCCGTTCAGCCGAATGTAAGGCGAATAAAAAGTATCTATTCCTCCAAAATGAGCATGAAAAGCATTCCTGAATCTAAAATCAGTAAATCCTTGCAATGGAGAAGATAGGAGCGTGGGTTGCATTAAAATATTATTAGTTGAACAAAGATAGAATTTTAGATTATTACTGCTACAAAAGAGAAAAAAATAAGATTAATAAATTTATATTACCTTTATATTATTCATCTAATGATAAAAACAAAAACATATAAAATAATTAGTCTACTTATGGCAATGATGATTTTCATGTCATCCTTAGGATATAGTTTGGACATTCATTATTGTGGGGGAGAGTTTTTTGATTTTAGTATACTTGGAAACGTTAAGTCTTGCCAAAAAATTGATACCGATACTTCTAAAGAGAAATTTATAAACAAGAGTTGTTGTGATTTGAAACAATTTAAAATTGAAACAGCAAAAAGTTTCGAGCAATCTTCCTCTGATTTAATAGTACAGTCTGTATCTTTTAATCTTCCTTTTCTTTTTTGTTCTTTGTTATTCAAAGGAATAAAAGTAGAGTGTTATAATAAATGGGTGCTAGAATCTCCCCCCGAGATTAAATCGAATAAAGTTTATTTTAAGGTTCAGTCTATTTTAATTTGATTGACTATTAATTGCATTCAAAACTTAGCATTATACGCTATTTTATCAATTAATAATTAACACTTTAAATTAAATAAAATGAAAAAATTCATATCAATTATATCAATCACGCTATTCAGTTTAATGGCAATGAGTCAATCTAATGTTTACCTAAAAATTAATCATAAATTAGGAACAAGTGCATTTGCATTTAACAGTAATCAAGTAAATGATTTAGGAGACAAACTAAATGTAACTCGATTACAATATTATGTAACACCTTACTCTATAACACATGATGGAGGAACTGTTACTCTATTAAACAATGTTATATTAGTAGACGCAGGCCTAGCTACTTACGATTCTTTAGGGAATTTTGGAATTACAACAATAGAAAAAATAACTTTTGCAATAGGAGTAGACTCAAGTCTTAACCATTTAGATCCTTCTTTAGCTTCTGGAGCATTAGCACCAAAATCTCCATCCATGCATTGGGGTTGGTCACCAGGTTACAGATTTATTGCTTACGAAGGAAAAGCTGGAACAACAAATCCACCAACTCAAACCTACGAACTTCATGCACTAGGTGATCACAATTACCACTACATTACGATTACTACAGCAGGTACAACGGATGCAAATGGGAAAGTAATAGAATTGAATGCAGACTATTTGAAAGGATTGAATGACATCAATGTAGCTTCTGGATTATTGGAACACGGAGAAACGGTCAACACAAGTAGGATGATAGATAATTTCAAGAACCATGTTTTTACTTCTATAGAAGGAAATCCATCTGTAGGAATTAATTTCAAAGATAAATCTACTTTTAGTTTATCAATTTTTCCAAATCCGATAGTTGATGGAAGTTCTGTTACCTTTACTACTTCAGAGCTATTAGAAAATTCACAACTTATAATTACCGATATTCAAGGTAAAAGAATTGTAAAAAGACTTTTGACTAACGAAAAAACAATAATCAATAATCTTTCTTCAGGGACTTATGTTGTTTCTATTTTTCAAGGAGGAAAATACGTTACGAGTAGAAAGATGATTGTTACAAATAATCAATAGGATTGTGAGTAATAAATTTATAATTGCTGTAATACTCAGCACTTTTTTATACTTTTCCTGTAAGAAAGAGGAACCTAAAGGAGACGCATATCACGTAACAACTCCTTATGCATTGGAATTTGGAAATTTACCCACACCCATAATCCCCATAGATAATCCAATGACCATAGAAGGAGTGAAACTGGGAAGACTTCTATTTTATGATAAAAGATTATCAAGTGATGAATCTATTTCTTGTGGAACTTGCCATGTTGCCGAGAATGGTTTTTCGGATACAAATCGATTTTCAATTGGTGTTTTGGGATTACCTGGAGGAAGGCAAGCAATGACTACTGTCAATATGTTGTGGAATAGCAACCAGTTTTTTTGGGATGGAAGAGCAAATTTATTGAGAGATCAATCTCTTCTACCTATCCAAGATTCTCTAGAAATGCATGAAACATTGCCTAGTATAGTTGCAAAATTAGAGTCTTCGGCATTCTATAAAAATCAATTTTTTAGAGCGTTTGGAAGTACTGAAGTTACAACTTTCAATATTTCTAAAGCCTTGGAACAGTTTATGAACTCTATTGTTTCGTACAACAGTAAATTTGATAAAGCGGAAAGAGGTGCAGTAGTATTGACATTATCTGAACAAAGAGGAAAAGATTTATTTTATAAAGAATATAATGCTTTTTTTCCTGCCACTTCTGGTGCAGATTGTTCTCATTGTCACTCGGGAGGTAATTTTGAGAATGATTTGTACATGAATAATGGATTAGACAGTGATGTTGATATGGCGGATAATGGAAGAATGAAAGCAACCTTAAGTACAGCAGATAAAGCAAAATTTAAAGTGCCCTCTTTAAGGAATATTGCTCTTACTTTTCCTTACATGCATGACGGGAGATTCCAAACACTAGAAGAAGTATTGGACCATTACAACAG